>WNFL01427608.1_pt1 | contig 17292 bp, 22 predicted proteins | sample 5400361 | NCBI WGS metagenome assembly WNFL01 (sample SAMN13153351, study PRJNA577476) | soil metagenome | isolation source: 40 cm soil on Douglas fir-dominated hillslope | place: USA:California | collected 2013-09-17 | reverse complement strand
GTACGAGAGTCTTTAGCTGGAGTTTGAACAATAACATTACCGTCCTTAGATGTTCTTACCACATTTTCAAAATGATCTGGATAAACAACATAAGTTGGCCCAGGATTTAATATCACTGTAGATGCAGGCACAATAGCCCCAAAGAGATCTGAATCCGCAATAGAAAAAGGCATAGACCGAACTCCATTTAAATGTAGAAACTACAACTACTTATAAGTCCCTTTAACCTTCACTAAACAATTTATGAGTTCTAGGAAATTGTTCAGCTACAATTTGGCCTACTATATTGGCAAATTGTCTTATTTCCCATTGAGCTCCTGGGGCTTGTCTTAATGTTAAAAAAGCTAACCAATTACGTAAATTCGCAGAGGCACGCATACGCGAAAATTGACCTACAGGCACTATAATACGGGCTATTTCTCTTGCAACACCCTGCTCTAATAAAAAATCATATATAGCTCTAGAATGTATATAAGAGGCTTTTAAATCAGCTTGTAACATTCCAGCTTGTTCTTTGGTAAAACCAGCTTCACTACTTTGTTTATTTTTAGAAGCTTGTTTGCCATTCATTAGCCGTTCTATAGACGGTATATAATACATATCTGGTAAAGCTGTATAACGAGCTGATAACTCATTGAAACTTTGAGTCCTGTGACGGTGCCATTCTCTAAATACAAATATAGGAGCTTGCACCTCTATAATTAATCCTCCCATTTCAAACGGTGTATGGTGTTTATTTTCCCAAAGAAATTTAAGTAATTTCTCGTCTTCTGGCCACCCTTTGAAACCTTTATCTGTAGACATCCTAGCAGCTTCTATAATTCGTTCATCTGAACCCCAAAATTCAATTAATTCAACATATCCCTGGTCTAAAACAGAAATTTTAGTCATTGAGTGTCAACGATTCCAGATAAGCATTATTACTAATATGAACAAAAGACCCTTTTGTACGTAGTTCTTCTAAATTAGAAGCCCCAGAATAAGACAATCCAGATTTAATTCCTGCAATTAAATTTTTAATAGTAGCCCCAACAGAACCTTTAATTGCCACTCTAGTAACTACTCCTTCTGGCGCATCAGGGTCATTACCATAGAAATCTCTCTGAGCTTCTCTAGAAGCCATTCCACGATATTCCTTAGACTCATAGCTTTCCCTTCCTGGAGTTTCATCAGTTCCTGCTAATAGATAACCAGTCATTATCGTATTCGCACCTACAGCTAAAGCTTTGACGATGTCTCCAGAATTCTTGAACCCCCCATCAGCAATTATCGGCCTATTAAAACTATTAGCGGCTAAAGCTGCAATTGCAATTGCTAATAATTGTGGCATTCCATGACCTGTAACTGTCCGAGTCGAACAAATAGATCCAGCTCCTACTCCCACCTTCACAGTATCAGCCCCATTTGAAAATAACGTATAAACTCCGTCATAACTCGCTACATTACCAACAATAAATTCAACTGGAGTTCGGTCTATATCCTGGGCTGTTAAATCCAAAGTCTTTAAAGTCGTTAATAATTCTACTACTGTTTTATGATGCCCATGGGCCACATCAATAACAATAATATCAGCCCCAGCTGCCACTAACTTAATAGCCTGTTCTACTACCCCATTTTTAACTCCTATTGCGGCAGCAATGGGTATTGAGGTCGCATCATGCAAAACTAAAGCTGTTTTAGCTACTTCTTTTACTTGTTTTTCATAATCCATATAACGATGAATAACTCCCATCCCACCTAATTGACCCATCGCAATGGCCATTTTAGATTCACAAATAGTATCCATATTTGCGGCTATAATTGGTATTTTTAAGGTTCTGAGTGGAGTTATCCACGTTTCTAAGATTACCTCACTTCTCGATTGAATTTCAGAATATTGTGGTTCTAATAACACATCTTGAAAAGTTAAAGCCGTTTCTTTATCCTTACAAAGCGTATAAAAACTTTTACCAGCCTTTGGAAAACTTGCTTTATATTTTTCTAAAATTTCTAAGGTCATGGGCTAATTAATCCTGGATATTGTTTATCTAGTTCTCGAAGATCACTGAAATCAATAGGATTTCTACAAATTGGACACCGTTCACTAATATCACTTATAAATAAATAAGTTGATAAGTGAGAATTCACTGGATCGTTTTCGCAAAAGTAGCAATGGTAGATCAAGCCTTCTATAGCAGTCTGGGTAGAGTTCCATTTTGGTATCCAAATACCAGTTTTTTTATAAGGTAATAATTGCATAATTTTATTCTAACTTACTAAGTTCATCTGAAACTTCATCATTTTCCTTAGTAGCTTGTAAATGTTGTGCTACTAAATTAATTTGTCTACTAAGAGTATCACGTTGTTCAATAATATTATCTAGGTCTTTTTCTGGGACAAGGGTTTGACAGCACAAACATCTTAAATTCGATATGTCATCCATAATCAATGTTGAATACACATCGTAAGAATGTCTGCCAGCCGCCCAACATACTAATTTCAAAATTCTAGCATAAATTTTCAAACTAAGAATATGTAATATGGCTGGGAGCGCTAGAACAAATGCGATTAATCCTAAAATTAACATTGTCGGTATCCCAATCAAATATCTTAAAAATTTCATTTTTATACCTTAGGTTCGACTTTTATACGTCTGTGTGTAAGATCATCATACGCAGGTTCTCCTGGTACACAACCCCATTTATATCGAAAATATTCTCTCAATTTCTCAAATTGTTTAGATTTACATAGCCCCCCAGGTACAGAATTCTGAGTAATAGAACCAAAGTGATAATAAGGAGCAGCAGTAGTAGCAATTGCTGAATAATCATGTATAGCTAAATTCGCATGTGTATCCCCATCTTCAAAATAACATGGGATATAATTAATATCAAATTTCCCAATAGCTTGCCATACTTCAATATCCATTAAAAAACAAGAAAAATCAGGAGACTCAGCCTCACTAGCTGGGTCTGGAATAGTTAAAGTAAAAATATCAGTAGGTTTTGTGTCGCCTCTACGATTATGAGCACTAATAATTCCTATTCTTTCATTATTAATCTTATTAATAAGCCAGCGATTAATTAAAGTATCTATAGTAGCCGAATGAAAAAGAATATCATTATTACAAATTAGAGCTATAGAACAACCGTTTTTACTGGCTTCTGCAACTCCCAAATTCCATTTCTCTCCTAAACTCTCAGTCGGAACATCAATCAAAGTTGATAGTCCTTCACACAACCCCTCCTGACCATTTACCCAATGTTCTTTATAAGATTTTCCTAATTCTTGAAGCCATTGCTTTGTCCCATCTGTGGAAAAATCATCTATAATAATAAGATGAAACGGAAAAGTAGTTTTCAAACTCTGAACTGCTGCGACAGTATATTCTACAGAATTATAACAAGTAAAAATAATACCAACTTTAGGTCTTGTAACTAAGTCTTCAGCCATTTTATACCCCTTTACAGTTAAACTACAATGCCTAAACCATTATATTTTGGAAAATTATAAAATTCTTTATTAGTTCTCTTAGCTATGTTGTCTACTGCTAATTTCACTGTATGTGGAAAAGATTCCGTATCATGAAATAAAGTAATATCCGAGTGATAAACAGACCACAGACCACATTCATAAGTCGAGTTAAAATCATGTATAATATCCACATGAATCAAATTTGGATGGTAAGACATTTCTTTTATAAAATCTTGATAGTCTGCGTGAAATAAAGAAATATTTTTAAAATTTTTTAGATTCTTTATTGCAAGCTCAAATAACTTATGTTCTTCAGTTGTATTCTGAGCATCTCCTCTAAAATTATCTACTCCCCATACTTTCGCAAAATAATTAGAGAATATTGAAGTACTATAACCATGATCTACACCAAAATCTATAGCAAAATCTCTCTTAATACTAAACCGATCTAGGATATCTTCAATAATCGATTCCAAACCAATCCAAGCAGAAGGCACATCTGCAAACTTTAAATCAATTAAATTCACTAATTTATTTGGGATATAATCAACCACAATTTATACTCCATTCTTTAATGGTTTTTACAATCAATTCTAAGTCATCTTGTTTTACCCACCATCCACAAGGTATTGAAATTTGGGTCCTAGCAAACGTGTCTACCCCTGGTAGGTATTCATTATTCAATACATCTTGAAAAGCTGTATGTTTATCCAATCTCGAATGTATTTGACTAGTTGCTATATCATGACTTTCCATATAAGCTTTGAAGGAATTTCTCTTATCAGTACGGAGCGTATAAGTCCAATAAGCAGATTCTCGATCTGGGGCTTTATTCAATAAGGTAATATGTTTTAGACCTGCCAAATGTTCATCCAGAAATTTTCCATTATATTGATGTTGGCCAACTATCCAGTCTATGTGCTTCAAATTCTCTATTCCTATAGTTGCGTTAACATCATTCATATGATATTTCCAACCTGCTTCCTCAATATTTTGTTCTATTCTATTATCTATTCTAGGAGCCTCACGATCTATACCAAACCACCTCAATAATTTAGCCCTCTTATAATCTCCAATATCTTTACAAATTAAAGCTCCACCATCAACCGTAGTAAGATGTTTAATCGCTTGAAAGCTGAAGCATACAAAATCGGAATGGTTTCCTATTTTATCACCTTTATAAGTAGCCCCGAAAGCATGGGCTGCGTCTTCTATAATTTGAGTTCCATAGTGTTCACCCATTTCATTAAAAGCATCCAACTCACAAGGATATCCGGTCCAATGAACAAGAATAACTGCCCTCACCTTAGGATATCTTTCTAAAAGTTTATTAACACTTTGAGGATCTATATTCCCAGTATTAGGATCAATATCAGCCCATATTAACTGACCACCCACAGCTTTAACCGCAGTATTGGTCGCAGAACAGGTCATTGGAGTGGAAATCACTAAATCTCCCCCAGTCCCATCTGCTAAATAAGTAGCTAATTGTAAGGCGCTAGTACAAGAATTTACCGAATTAATTAAACCATTAGCTCCTATGTAATCAATTAATTTCTTTTCAAATTTCTCAACTTGTGGGCCTTGTGTAATATAACCCCCATATAATACTTTTTCTAATTCTGTTTGGACACTTTTTGCCATATAAGGCTTGAAGAGAGGAATCATTTAAAAATCCTTTTATAATACGTTTGGCATATAAGTATTACGTTTACCCATTTGATCTGGAAAAACTGCTTTATACTGACCCACACATCCAACAAAACCACAAGGTCCATATTTATTTTGCATTTTTTCAAATATATTGGCGTCCAAAGCCCCAGTTTGTGGAAAATTCCAATAGATTCCTTCCTTTTTAGTACATTTAGATCTATAGCTAACTTGAGAAGAGTCTAACGCACATGCTGGATTAACAGCCGTTATGTATCTATTATACCAATCATTAGAATCTACTAACACCGTATGATAATCCTGAACTGTAGGATCATATCTAATCACATGACAATATGCCCAGACTTCATTTGGATTTTGTGAATAAAATCGCTCAATTCCATTAAAATATTCTGGGGTAATAGCATCATCATCACACAGCACCACCACTATCTCTGCATCAGAAGTCACTACAGCATAATTCATATATAACCCTACATGACTATCTCCACGTTTTGTTTTTTCTTCAATTGAATCATGAATATTAAAGAATCTAACCTTATCTAAGTGATCTTCTAAAATTTCTCTTACAATTGGTTCTCCTTCACGAACAGAACCATCATCAAAAAAAGCCAGCTCCCAGTTGTCATAATTCATTTCTTTAATGCTTTGTAAAGCATTTCTAATTAAATTCGGACGTTCAAAATAAAGTAGCAAAATCTGAACTTTCAATGATTGATCTCTTTCAAAAGATGTGGCGCGTGTAGGTAACGATCAATAATAGCGTCCCGAACCGATTGGACCCATATACTTAACTCATTATCAAAACCTAATGTAGTTTGACCCCATCTAGAAGGATCTCCATGAGTATAAGCCCATTCGTCTTCAGCTTGTTCTCTCCTACGATCTTCTTTAACAGGACCATGATCCAAAACTCCAGCATTCATTTTCTTATTAAATTCTTCCCAACTCATAGTCCTATAATGATGGGCCTTGATTTTCTGAAAACTATAATCATAAGGAGTATGGGCTGTAGTAATTCTAGTTTTATTCTCAGTTACAGCATACTTTCCATCTCGATAATCACAAATATGAGGATTTCCTGCAAATCCTACAGCAAATTCAGGTTGAACTATAGTTTTAATATGGTGGTGTAAATCTTTACAAGTCTGAGTATAATGCTCAATAATTAAACCTTCAGGTCGTGCGAGGTGTCCATTAGAATTAAATTCCTCCCAAGCTACTGCAACTCCACCAAATTCTTCAAAATCTTTTAAAAACTCAGTTACAAGATTACCTGTAGGACAAAATACTCGTTCATCTATAGATCTAAAATCTATCCATTTAGATTTTCCACGTTGGTCCTTACAACACTCCTCCGCCAACCAAAAATTCTTGGCTCGTTGTAGTCCGGGAGGATAAAATCTAAATTCTAAAATCCCAGCATCTGTGTAAGGTTTAGTTATTTCAAATACATTATCTGTACTACCATTGTCATACAAAATGAAATGATCATAACCTTGTAGCAAATGAAACTCTATCCATTCAGGAATATATCTGGCTTCGTCTTTAATCCAATAGATGGCAGTTAATTGATTCATCTCTTACCCCATCCTTGAAGATCATGTATACATTTATTATGTAAAGCATTTTCCCAGCAGCAATAATTAGTTCCTATCAAAGAAGAAGCAGATTCCAGTTCTGTATGACAATTTCCTGTAGGAATAGGCATCACTAAGGTACGGCCCTTATCACGTAATTTTAACCAGATGTCAAAATCTTTAGAAGCTCGATCTTGAACTCCCCAATACCAGATATCTAGATCTTCTCGCATAATCTTTACGGAGGTTGCTGGATACATTCCAGTAGAGTTCGTCAACATCCAAAAATGATCAATTCCCTCATAAACTCTAGTAGCTTCCCCGCCTTTTTCATCAAGCAACGGATTTCCTCCCTTAGAAGGAGGTATAAATTTATCGGGATGTAATCTAAGAGTAGCATAATCTCCCAACATTAAGCCTTCGTGTAATGTAGCTTTAGCATCTGGCAAGTATATATAATCATCTTCCGCAAAATAAACTAATTCGTGGTCAAATAATTTTGTAGCCACAAATTCATCTAAAAGTAATTTAAATGAACCAGCTTCACTACCTGATTGTGTTCTTTTAATTTCAACTTTATCAATGTCTTTCGTCCAAAGATAGATATTGTCTTCCATCTGATCTGAAACACTATCAGCTAAAAGTAACATAGAATCAAAAGGACCGAGACCAAAATTCTTAAAGAAATTCTCCAGACAATTTTGCTTAGTAGTTCCTTCAACTCTTTTCCTGACGTTACTGGCTTCACTAAGCCTATAGAATATTTTCATTCTTTAAAAATAATTCCAGGTCTTCTGGAGTTCCAAGACCATGCATTATCTCCTGATCAATCAAAAAAGTATGGACTCGTTTACCATCAGCTATGAATTCATTAAATACCGGGCAAACGTAAAACTCATTATTAGTTCTAATATTTTTAGCAATCATTTGTTCAGCATACTTAACAAAATCTTTTCCATGTTTAAAATAATAAATACCTACTGTAGCCTGATCACTAATAACTTGTTTTTCAGCTACTTTAGAAACCAAATGGCTATTATCACATTTTGCATAACTCCATTTAGGATTATCGGATTTAAAAGTCATAATCCCACCGTCCATATGAAAATCTCTCATATAACTTATAAAAAGATCTACTTCCATAGACTTACTTAAATATTGATCCGAATTAGCTATAACTAATTCATTATTATTATTGATTAAATGTTTGGCCAATAGAACTGTACAAGCTGCCCCTTCCGTTAAGCCTTCAACTGGAATAAAATCAATCATAAAATCACGATTACCTAAAATATCCTTCACACAATATTTATCTATGTGCTGTTTCTGCATCAAAATAATATTTCGACCGATATATCTAAAGTTGTCCAAAACTAAATCAAGCATGGGTCTATTTTTTATAGTAATCAAAGGTTTGGGATGAACATAACCAAATTCAGCAAACCGTTTGCCTTGTCCAGCTGCTGGGATAACTATATTAATTCGATCTGCATCTTGTATAGTTTTCAAAATTCTATAATAATTAACTTCTTCTGGACCACTTACTTTACAAACATGAGCACCCGAAGCTACTGCCGCTTGATAGCCTACATCACTATCTTCTACTATTAAACATTCATCCGGACTAATCTTAGCTCGGTCTATAGCATGTAAATACATATCTGGGCTAGGTTTGGGTTTGAATCCGTCTTCGTTACTCACATAAAAATCTATAAAAGGTTCTAGGGCACTATATTTTAACATTAATCTAACTGTTTGACGAATAGCATTTGAACATATATATAGAGGATATTTATTCTTAAATAATTTCATCATTTCAATCTTTTCCCAATCCGGAAAGACCAATTTTTCAATTAATTCAACTGTGGCTTTCTGTTTGGTTTCGTATATCTTATCACATAATATTTCAGATAATCCTTTTCTATTTACCAATAAGTCTAATTTAGTCTTAGTTGGAATACCTTTATAAATAGTCAGATGTTCCTGCCACGAAATAGGACTTGCACCATGCAACTCTAAGGCCATATTTAAAGCATCGAAATGTAATTTGTCCGCATCAACAAGAACTCCATCCAAATCAAATATAATCGCCTTAATCATACGCTATACAAAGTCACAATTCTAAACTGCTCAGTAACATCAACATGTTTCCTGAGGGAATTCACATGAGTATGGAAACCTTGCATATATTTAGGCTGGAAATACGATTTCTTTTGTGACTTAAACTGTATAAGGCGTTTAACCTTTTCTTTGGTGAATTTACCAATTTCAACAAGCATATTTGGGACCCACGTATCCAACACACTAATTGCTCTATATTCTATAATAGAAATAGGTAAATTTCTAGTCAAAGCCATGCCTATTCCATTTACAAAACGATGCTCATAATGAGTATCTAGATTAGAAGGTAATAAAATTGCTTGATGTTGCTCAATTAAAAACCGTTGTTCCAATAAATTTAACCACTCTTCTTCTGTATACATATTCATTAAAGGAGCTAGAAAATATTGATTGATATTCTTAAAACCTTCCCAATATGCATAACACTCTTTCCACCGGTTCTCATTAGACACTGGGTCATTCACAGAACCAGTGCTAAATACAACACTTGTAAAATTAGTATCTCGGTATTTCATTATGGTCCCACCCATAGAAACTTCTATATCATCAGGGTGCGGACTTAAACATATAACTGAATTAAAATTTAGGAATTTCATAAAGATATAAAAGGCCTATCAGTATAAATTCGAATCCCATAACGTCGCAAATAATCTCTCAATTTATCTGTAGTTTCGGTTTCAGTGCCTAATAGAAGTTTAGTTTCTACATTTATGATAGCATCATCTATTGTTATTAACGGATAATCCAATTCTAATCTATTATAACCAACTTTATCTAATAGTAAATTATATTTCATTAAAATATCAGTCATCAGATCTATTTTTTCATTATAACTTGGTTCCACTATTGTTCTAATAAACTTCGCAGGATTACCAGCATAAATAGATTTTTCTTCAATTAAATGTGTCGTAACCATTGAGCCAGCACCGACAATTATATTTTTAGCTATAATACATCCTGCCAAAATCATACTTCGCTGACCCACAATTACTCCATCACCTATATTTACACCTTCATACTTAACAGGATAGCCTTCTAAAATAGAATTCCAAAATCCATGAGTAATAATATCTACGTCCGGTGATAATCCAACATCATTACCTAATCCAACTTCTCTAGCAAGATTAATATAATTATTATGTAATACACATCTATCTCCAACTATAAGATTAGCATAATGAAATTGGCTTCCTCCACCCCCAATGTTTAAACCATCTGTATAATGAAAGAAATGATCTCCTATCTCTACATTTTCAGCATTGATATTTACATTATTCCCAAATCTACCAAAATCTCCAATCTTAAATTGACCACGCACTTTAATATCAACATTACTCCCAATTTTAAAGTCTCTACCTATCTGTATATTATTGGCTTCTATTTTAGAATTATTCGGAAAGTCCACCTTTCCTCCTTTTATACTCGGCCAACATTCCGCTTTCTAACATTCGAGCCCAGGTAAACGAACTATTTTCACAATGATCAAAATAATACTCGATTTCATCATCAAATAAAACCCATCTAGCTCCTGGCTTTATGGATGGTTCTAAAGTAATGTGCCAAGGTAAATGAATACCAGTGTACGGACGACCTTTTCTAATTCCCCCTATTTCTGCCGAAGTATGGGGTCTTTGAACTGCAAAAGACGAATCACATGGATAACCATACCAATTATTTCCTATTTGACAACCCCACGTCATAGGCAATCCATCAGGATAATTGCAAAAATTATCCATTATCCACGCTGGATTTTCAGAGGGAACCTGGGACTCGTCCCAACTCAAACCAAATTTATTATATTGGGGAAATTGTTGAAATCCTTCTAATAAAACTTTGTCCCAATCGCTCGGTACCATACTCAAATCATAATCTGGATCAGTTACCACAAAGGGTTCGTCTAAAGTAGTAACTATTCCAGCATCCCAAGCAGCTCTATTACCTATGTTAGCAAGTCTAATTACTTGTAAACCACATTTATCATAATAATCTAATAAAGGTTCATAAGTTGAGCCATTATCAATGAAAATTACTTCATGATTCTCATTTACAAATTTCTCAGCCATTTTACTAGGCCAACTTACATAGTTTCTATTATTGATGAAAATTTTCACACTAAATTCAAACCACCAGAAAAAGGAATATTAACACCTGTGAGATATGAAGATTCAAAAATAAAACGTATAACTCTATTTAAATCTATTGCATTACCCAATCTACCAACTGGAATTTTTGCTGTGACTTGCTCCATAATATTCTTTGGAACTTTATGAGTTAGCCCAGCATCGAAATAACCCAATTGCAAACTATTACATGTTATATTATATTTAGCATTTTCTAGAGCACAGGTTTTTACAATATTATCACTAAAAGCTTTAGTGGCTGCATAAATACCAGTACCAGGAATAGGTCTTTCAGAAAGTATCGAAGAAGTGTATAAAATACGACCATATTTATTAGCACGCATTGATGGCAAAGCGTACTTAATAACATCAATAAACCCTTTAATATTAACCATTATTTGAGCAGTAAATTCTTCTGATAAATATTTATGTATAACCGCATCAAAATTGTGTGATGCCATATAAATTATATAAGGAACATATCCTTGATCTTCAAAGAATTCTTCTATTTTAAAAAAACAATTTACATCAACGTCTTTTGATCCTAATGCCATAACCTCAAAATCTGGTTCTAATAGTGGTGTAACCCATTTCCCTAGCCCACCAGTTCCTCCAAATATGGCTAATTTAGATTTCATTTTCCAAAATACTCATAATAATATAATCGGAATAATGACCATTTCTGAAAAAAGCTTCTCTGTATCGCCCTTCTTCTTTAAATCCCAATTTCTTATATAACGCCAGAGCCCGTTCATTAAAATCCACTACCAATAACCAAACTCTATGCAAACGTAATTCTTTAAAAGCTAATTGAAAAACGAGCTTATACATTTCTTTTGCTAAACCTTTACCTCTAAAATCTGGATGAATATCTCCACCTACTCTAACATTACCATTCACTGAATCTAGCTCATCTATTCTTACAAATCCTAGACTTTTCCCACTAAGAGTCTCACAAAACACTAGATTCATTTGTTTTGAATCTAGACTACTTTTTTCGAGCCACGCTTTTTGTTTTGGCAAATTCGTAAAGTTAAGAGTTCCCAAATACGGCCAAGTTTCTTTATCATTCCGAAGATCAGCAAGCCACTGTAGATCAGTTTCCTGTATAGGTCTGAGATAATAAGCATCATCACCAAACACGTTGTTTTCCTTGTGCGTAATCATGATATACAGTGTAATCTTTCATAACTTTTACTGGGATAAAATGAAGTTCGTCTCTCCATTTACTAAGAAATATTTTTTCCGCTTCTTTATAAACTAATGCATCAAAATTTTCTTCATCAGTAAAATATTCTATACCCTTTAATTGAAGCCATTTCTTATAAGATGCATCTCTATTAAGAACTCCTAATTCTGGTCCTTCATGAGGTACCTTACATAAACCTGTTCCCCCACCAAAGTGATCACACTGAATACCTAACATAGCTATGTGCCAGAAACGATGTAAAACTTCACAAGACAATATACGATCATAAAAGTGGTGTGGAGCATATCCAGATTCATCAGAAGATGGTAATTGCTTTAACATAGTTATACGAAAGATCATACTACAATGATCCACTACAGCAGCAGCTTCCGTTCCGACCACTCGACGCCCATGTATTTCGGCTTTAGAAGCGTTTCCAGTCTCATACTCAAATCCCATATACGAACTGGAGGTTCCTAAACCACGTCCCCCCGCACCATCAATTTCATTAGAACCTAAAAACCCAACTAAAGCTAATTTAGGGTCTTTATCAAAAGCTGCTAAAATTCTTTGATCCCAACCCTCTTCTCGAACCATCATATCATTATGAAAATACGCTACTATATCAAAGTTATACTTCTCTGGCCATTTTTGATTCATGGTATCTAATATAGGAAGCATTTTATGAAAAACCCCATTAGCCCCTACATTTTCTGGAAATTCAACATAGGCAAAATCTTTAGGATACTGAATAGTAAAGTCTTCTTGAGGACCTTCGAAAGACCCATTGTTTAACAAAATTACTTCTGTTAGCTCTGAAGTACTATTCTCCATTAAATACTTTAAAGATTCCCGAGCAAGAGGCCAAGAATCAACCACAGTTATAACAGCTGCTATTCTTTTAGGCATTTAAAAATCTACAATAACCTCAATATAAGCGGTAAATTTATTTAGAATATCTTTTAACTCAGGCTTTTCTTTTGCGACCTTCCGTAGTTTTTCAATCTCAGATAATTTTAATTGGATTTTCGGAGCATAGGTATAGGCCCAGTAATTCAGATATGGATAGTAATACCCATTAGTCTGATAACAATGATTCAGCTTTACAGATTCAGTATTGATATTATCTCCCGGAGACCATTTTACAGTTTGGTCTGTGTCTAACCAATTATTAGAAACCGTTAGTGTTTGAGTCATAAAAAATTCTCCTAATTAGAAATTGTAACACCAATTCCAGATGAAAGTGTGCTATTACCAGCTAAATCTTTAGCTCTAGCTTGTAAAGTATAAGGCCCATTAGTCTTTGACGTAGTATCAAACAGAATTCGATATTTGGTAAATGCGTCTATTTTTTTAACGTCAACAGGAGTAGAATTATACAAAGTGGGAGCCGTTTGTTCAGTCCCGATATCTACCCCGCCCAATACAAACTGTACTCCTACGACTCCAGTATCATCCTCAGCCGTGGCAATAAGCGGAGACGCGGTCCCACTTAATGTTGTATTTCCCACCCCTAATATAGGATTAGGTTGAAATAATGAAACAATCGGAGCATAAGTATCCGCTAAAAATCTCGGATGGTTTTGTTTCCAGACAGTCACAGCATTATTCCATTTATCCAGTCCAGCTTGTCCACTTAATACAGTCCATCCTGAAGGAACAGTTTCTGGAACAGCTAGAGGGACTAACCAGATTAAGAAATTATTAGAACCCGAAGTTGCTAAATATTTAGAAGGTGGTGGAAAGAGAAAAACTCCGGCCCCATTACCTTCTGATTTATTAGAATCTGCTCTAAATATACTATTGTTGACAATAATTAAAGGGCCGCTATTATGACTATAACCACCATCATTGGCATCCCACTTCCAAAAACCTTCCCATCCCGGAATAGAATCTGAAACAAACGGATGATCCATCCCTTGACTTCGAATTAGACAACTTTGCACATTTACTACATTTGCTTGACCAGATAAAGCACCAGCGCCATAGCTTTGTGAACTCAAAAAATTATAACACCCATCTACAAAGGTATCAGTTACCGTTCCTTGATTTAAGAAATCATTTTCAATAGCATCATCTCTGGGATATTTAATCCAACAACCACAAACGTTCCAATTAGTATCAATCTGAACATCATGACTTATACCATCTCCATGATCAAAGGTCTTAGCGTATTGAATTTGATTATTATTTCCACCAGAATCGGGCTTTACCAAGATAGAATAAATATTATCCAATTCAACCCAGTCAGTATCAGGTGGAGCATCACCTATAACATCACCACCATACCAACAAAGATTTCCAGCTCCAGTAGCCCCCATTCTGACCGCTTGATTAGAAGGAGATGAATTTGGAATTACGATATGTTGGTGACTACCCCAAAGTCTAGCATCTATTCTACTATTTGCGGCTAAATTAGTATGATCATATTGAGTTGTTTGTATTCCACTTAATACTGTTAAAGGTCCTGCCTGGATTAAACAAGAAGGACATTTTCCAGCAATAATAAACAACTCTAGAGAGGGTAAATTCCCAAATAAACTAATTGTAGCCATATAACCTAGTACCTTTCTCTATTCGTTTAACAATTCTTTAATAGCCTTTTCTTTTTGAACTTTAACTAAATTCATTTTATATTCGGGCCCAAAAGTAGGTTCAAATTCTTTCAACCACTCTATATTTTCCCAATCATCATAATTATCACTCATAATTTTAACCACTTTGGATGGTCTTGATACCAGCATATGGTTTTTTCTAAAGAAGATTCTAAATCAATAGGAGGCTCCCAACCAGAAGTTTTCAATAAATTTCCATCCAAGCCATAATGTGGATCATGCCCTGGCCTTGTAGAATGGAAATCTTCTAAAACAAATTTCAAAGGCTTACCCAAAACCTCTGCAACTAATTGAGCCATTTCCAAATTATTAATTTGTTTATCTCCAACAATATTAAACCGATCTGGTTCATGATATGTTGGAAATAATTTAGGATCTCCAATATTCAGCAACCAAAGTAAAGCATCGGCATGGTTACGTGCATGCAACCAAAATCTAGAACCAATATCAGTAGGAATACCATGTACAGTAACAATTTGATCTGTTAAAACCGCACGAATAATTTTAGGTAAATATTTCTCTGGATCTTGGCGCTCCCCATAATTATTCATCGTATTAGTAATAATCACAGGGACACTATAGGTACGCCAATAAGAAATAGCAATAGCCTCTTGAGCAGCTTTACTAGCTGAATAAGGATTACTTGGTAATATAGTATCCCATTCAGGATGAGTTTTAGAACCTTCCATTGGTCCATAAACTTCATCAGTACTAATTTGAATAAAAACTTTAGGCTTAATCACTCTAGCGTATTCCAACATATTCAAAACGAGGTCCACATTATTCTTGATAAAAGGCACTGGATAATCAATAGACCGATTTACATGACTTTCTGAAGCCATATTAATAATGTAATCTACAGGACCAATGTCTTCTATCATGATTTGAGAAATAGGAGCTATTAAATCATGTGTGATAATTTTCACCCGGTCTTTAAGTTGCCAATAATGTTTAGAATCAGTAATTCTATCAGTCAAACCTTTGTGCCTAAAGCTATCAATACCAACAATATTCCAGTCTGTATTTAGCAATATATGTTCCATTAAATGGGACCCGATAAAACCTCCCATTCCAGTAATAACCAAATTAACCGACACTGACAGCCTCCACTCGTTTACCCTGGTTCATTAATTTTAATTCTTGAACTCCTTTAGGAGTTATCGCCATCTTAGAATAAGTAGGACCCTTACCAACAGCATTTTTAAAAACCTCAGCAAACTTAACAGCCACATTTTCCCATTTATATTCCGGTCTTTGGGTAACCTCAAAACATTTATAACCCACAGATTCTAATAAAGCAGGATTATCATGACACTCACTTAATAAGTCTACCAAATGATCAGTATCAACTACAGCTTGCATGGTATTAATCATAGCCGGTTCATGTCTAACTGAAGCCACTTTTAATAATAAACCAGAATCTTTCCAAATTTCTTGGGTGGCAGACCAATCAGGAACAATCTGAGCTACACCAGCAGCTGCTCCTTCAAAACTAGTAAGACCCCAACCTTCTCCACCACCAGTATTAATCTGAACATCTAAAATATTATATAGAAGATTTAATTGTTCTTCTGTAGCCATTTGATCTGAAAATAAATCATGAGTAAAAATCACTGAGTCCTTAACATCGTAATAAGCGGCTAATTGAGCCAAGTCCCAGCCTTGTCCGTCTATTTTTACACAATGTAATAGTAACTTTGAATCTGGATATTTAGCATGAAATTTAGCAAAAGCTCGAATAGAAAGATCTTGTCTTTTTCGAGATTGGTTTCTATTCACATTCCCAATATAAAATCCTTTAACTGGTAAATTAAGTTGTTTTCTAGCAGAATATTTATTAGGCAATTTATGAAAAGCTGACAAATCTACTCCATGAGGGATTATTTTATAATTTTCCGGGAGTGTTAATTGTTTCAATTGCCAAGCAGAAATCATTAATTGTTTTTGTAATGGGGGTGTCCTACCAAAGGGGTCCATAGGAGCAGAAATTTGAATACCAAACCGATCAAATACATCTATGTTATTGTAAGTAGCATGATTCTTAACTTCCCCCCAAGCCTCTTTTGCCGCTCTAATTGTTTCATTCACTCCAAATTGTGTATAGCACATAACTTGAGCCACCAAAGACATAGGCAAAACAAATTGCCCCTTGACATTTGGAGAGTCAACAGGATAATAAGTTACTAACCCTTTAGAATCAGCAGGACATTGTGCTATATAGGTAGGAATATTCCAAAAATCTTGGAACATCATAAATACATCTGGTTTGAAAGTCTGTAGAAATTCCGGAATAAGACCTATACCTAAAAGGTCTCCTCCTAATCTAGCCGGCCAAATTTTAAATTCCTTCGACCATTGATTAGGACGTCCATCATAATTAATTCCTATAATTTCTACTTCAAATTCTCCGGTTTTTGTGAGCTCGCGTACTAGATTATGTGTAACTGTCGCGAATCCAGTTGGAGCTCCGGCATCCCCAATAATACCCAATTTTAATTTTTCCGCCATTTATAAATCCCCGTTAGGCTGTCGTAAATAAAACA
>WNFL01025096.1_pt1 | contig 17293 bp, 24 predicted proteins | sample 5400361 | NCBI WGS metagenome assembly WNFL01 (sample SAMN13153351, study PRJNA577476) | soil metagenome | isolation source: 40 cm soil on Douglas fir-dominated hillslope | place: USA:California | collected 2013-09-17 | reverse complement strand
CAACACGGACGGTTACACCTGGACTTTCTGAATTCAATAGCATCCCGACCAAACCTTCGACGACATCGTCTGCCCCACCTTCGAGCGAACAGCTCATGATTGTTTCTTCGCCCCCCAAACGCACGCTCAGCACAAGTTCTATGAGCAGTGTCGCAAGTGAAGCTGAAAGTGAGAGCGGAAGCTCGGCGGCATCTAACGGGGAGAGTGGTACTACGAGCGGGTATAGTCGGAGTCCCAGCCCTGAGCCGCCCTCGGACCGTGCGGAGTACTTTCAACCCAATTGGTGGGATGGGAATTACTCCCTTACCCCGCCGACTGTCTCTGGAAAGGACCCCACTGGGACGGGCGCCGGCTCTATAAGATCGGTCAGTCCAAGCACCATGCCTGGTAGTTGGGACTCGTTTGATATGGATGGATGGGAAGATGCATGTGAGCGGTGAAACGAGCAGGAAATCCGCCTGACCTCTGCCTCCCTTGATCAAACCCGCTGCACCTAACGCTACACCACCCCCGACCCAATCCCGCCCCAATCCCGCCTCTTGTACCTTTCGTGTACGCTCACACCACCCTTGTCGTGCAACTCCTTCGTACCTTGCGTCCAGTACTACACCCACGCACTAATGCCACCAATAGACAGCCCACGACCAAAATCTCAACTTACAACAACGTATGCGTGTTGTTTATTCGACGAACTCATTCTACACTTCAGCTCGGTGTTTGTTCCCTCTCTCACATTGCTCGCAGTTTCTACTCCAACTGCTCCACAATCCTTCAAGGCTCCCTGCATCAACAAGAATCCAAGCAAGAAAGTTTGAAATTTTCGGCCCTTTTCTCAAGTCGATGGACACTTTGGGTCGCTTTGCGCCTACCCGCTACCGCCACCATTCCACATCCCATCAGTACCTTACCTCTACGTTCCTATAGAATTCTCAACCTCTCGCCCGGACCCTTGATATCCACATTTCTTCATATCATTATCCCTGCACAATACCTTACTCACTCGCCAGGCGCCATGCATACGGCTCTCACACTCATTACACAAATCAGTTACATATGATTCGTCAAAATTTTTTTTTCGATTTACTTCAACTTTCTACCCCTTCTTCTGTTCTCCAGGAGGTTCGATGGAGGAACCCGGACCCTACGCTCGTTATTCGTCTTGTCCACACATTCTCGTTTGAAGTCTAGCAGATTGGGACACCTGGAACCCTTTTGCTGCTGCCCTTGCTTGGTATCTCTCGAGACACAAACTAAACACCTATGTTACGCTTGCTCGCGCCTCCCTCCCTTGTTTGGTGTGTAATCCGTTCTGCCTGGTTTGTGACTCCGTCTTTTTGTCGCTTCGTTCATCCTCCCCAATTCTGGTCTCCGTCACGATCTCACATAGTGATTGGATTCTCCTCGTCCCTTGCTTGCCAACTTACTCTCCGAGTATCAATCAATTCCTCGTCCTTTCGTCCATGTACAAATAGTAATCGTCCTGCTTTTTGTGTTTCGACCGTCTATCCGTTCGTCTTTATTCGAAAGATAGGATCCCCAGCTGGCATTCCTTTGAATGCGAATGCGGTTTTGACTACTCATGTTTTCGTCACCGGGCCGTTTGAGTGGAGAAGGAGTAGAAGTTCAACCCTATGCCTCTTCTTTGTTCTATTCTGTAGATGTTTCCTAAGTACTGATGGGGTAGTAATACTAGACACTTCTCTGCGCATACCTGTACAGAGCGATGGGGTTCTGGCATAAGAAAGCAGACAGGCTACATGCAAGTTTCGACAGAGTAACACCACTGGAATCAATTCATCTCATCACTAATCCTCCGAAAGCCGCTATTTCATTTGGCTGGAAACCCCTTTCTCTGGTCAAACGCCTGTGTCTCTGGTTGAGAAGCGCCGTGCTCCTGAATTGAGAAATGTGTCTCGTGATGTGATGTTTTCCGGGACCTGATGAGAAGACCAGCTGTTTCAGCTTCTCAATACCAAGGCGGAGTACTTGATCACATCGTCCACGTTGATGTGAGTGGCATGCACAGTTAAGAAGCGCATTTTATATTCCTACATATCCCACTAAAAGCCTTCCCCGCTTTCCTTCCCTCGTGTACGGTATAGTCAGTTACCACCTGCCGGGCAGTACCACCCAGCGGGCAACAGCACCCACGCTGCGCAAAACCTCTTGTTTGGCCCATTTGTTTGGCCCATTCACGGATTTAAATAGAATTTTTATGCTTTTTGAAACTGTCATCCGGCGTGCGCGCCATTTATCCCACTTGCAAAGTGAGCCAGACAGCAGTCCTAGTCGAGAAAAGACGCATGTCGAGACAGTGTGAGCTGCTGAGTAGTCTCTATTAATACATGATTACACGTCATTCGCGCCACTTGCGTTGAGCTGTTTAGTGTTTGCTAAGAAATCAGAGGCGAGGGCGACTCGAACCTCAAGGAGGAAAGACCCTGAGTCCTTATATACCAGAAAAGGCTGATCACAAAGGTTTCTAGGGCTGGAAAATGCACGGGAACCTATATTGCGATTCCCAGAACCTAAAATAGTTGTGAGGGACCCACGTTTTTGTGTTTCAGCTTATCTCTTAAGCAAAAGGACTGCGAGTGAGCCCCTATGATCTATTTTTGTTGCTGCCGAGTTCGGGCTCTACAGGCCCACCTGGTGAGGACGAACTGAATCAGCCAGGTTTGGCTTTTGATGCGAGAAGGGCATTGGTATTCAGTAAAGGTATTCTCCTGTCATCCTTTGATAGATTTGTATCATCCAAAGCGCTCAACGTGCTTCTTGCACAAATAACATCGGGCCTATAGGCGCGCCGAGGTGCGAATAATGCTCACCATGGGCCAGACGCGAAGAAATAACATCTAAAGACGCTTCGCCTTGCGTGGCCGTACTCCTCCGACCTTGATGGGAGTCTTGTCCGTGATCATCCACACCATATCTCGCACAGTCCTCCCGTCTCCAGATAGCAACACCGTTGTCATTGCCTCCCTCCCCTGTCCAAATCCGTTGAACATCAACGCTATACGTGGGGAATCCCTTCCCTCTTCCCGAAGTCGCTCCTTCTCCTCTTCTAACCTCCGTACCATCGCAGTTGCGCACGCATGCGATGCTTCGTACGTGCTGCGGTTGAACTTCCTATACCCGTGCATCCCGGGTGACGTCCGGAAGATGACCTTTAGCTCGGGATCCGTGAGAGTGAAGATTGAATTGTTCTGGGACGAGTGCACGGAGAGCTGGTAAGACGCGCGACGGTTTCTTCGGTTCTCCTCCAAGCCATCAACGTCTTCGATAATGTCTGGTCTCTCCACAAAGATGCCCTGAGGATACGGGTGAGGATATGCGTCCGGTCCAGGGGTGAGTTTGGCGATTACTTCTTGGCTGAGAGGTGCATTCACTCTCTTTAGGAGTTCCTCTCGCTGCGCTTGGGGAAGGGTACTCTCGAAGCGCCGCTGTGGAATAGCTGGCAAATTTGGAAGCACGTTGGTTGCGGCGAACGCGGCGTGTACGCAGGGACTACTAGATATCATGGTATTGGAAGATATCCTCTGCACGTTGCGAGCAGCAAGACGCATTTGGGCCGTCGCCGCCATCCTCGCAAAAATTGGAACCAGGTCCAGGATTGGATGGGTTCGACGCTTGAAACTTGAACACCAACCACGATGAGCGTGAGCATAATTTCATACTCTCGGCATCCCAGAGGATATTTCCATTGAATCTTAGTTGTAGTTTACAGCCTCATTCTATAACGCTTTTGGCCGAAGAAACAGTAGGAAAACGGGGCGGCTCCTCAATTTCTCTGCTGACCCGCGGGTTCTACCTTACAGGCTTGTTCTTTAGCACGATCATCGGAGGGGCATTTGCTTTTGGAGTTGGCCTGAACATTGGCACCGACGCCTTCTGGGACCGTTGGAACAGGGGAGTGAGTGTTCGCGAATGCTGCTGCCCAGACCTTCCGCTCACACCTCGTTCTATTTAATAGAAGCAATGGAAGGATATTAGACACAAGTACATCGAACAAGACGAATAAGATCCGCTTTTTATTCTTGTACAATCCGTTGAAATTTCCACGAAACCGATAATACGACGAAAAATCCCGTGTTTATTGGAGCCCGCCCAACGAGGCCTCAGGTACGCTTTGTACATGGTGTCCTTTCCAATATTCCAGTCCTCAGGTGGAGGGATGATCGAGCAGAGAGTTACAGCTCGCCAAGACGGAGCCTCCTTGCAGCGTCTCCCGCCGACTAGGTAAGCTCTAGTGCCTGGAGTTGTGGGTCGTATGGATGGTTATCTTTTTTGTGACCGCGAAAATGACCGGTTAACGATCTGGTCCATGCACATCGGATTCTAGGCCGGTCGTCAGTGAGCGTCAGCAGTGATGTAGTGTAGTGTAGTCTCGTCTTATAATGAGAACTTCTAAATCGAGGTTTTGAGGTCTCGAGGATAGGCTGGTAGCTATTTTGTTGTACTCGTGCTTTGTACACATCGTGCCGTTTCACCAACTTGGCACCGTCCTCGTCGTCGTCGTCGTCATCGTCGGATTACTGGTTGCAATAGTTCAACATGTCTGTTGGGTATATTCACTTTCTCATCAGGAAGGTTGCGAGTGCTGGTCTCGCTTCCTTCTTCCGGGAAATCCATGTCATTGGAGAGGAGAACGTGCCTTTAGATGGCCCTGTCGTCTTGTACGAATGCCATGTCCTCCATACGTGCTCACTCTTGACTCTCTTCGCCCAAGGTGCTGCACTCACCACAACATGATGATTGACCCAGCCATCCTTTGTAAGTCACTTCTCCGCTCAACGGCATATGTCTACGAGCACATCTCCTCATGCTGTCCGCTACCAGCACATAGCCCTGTCGGCTCGTCCGGCTCGTGCGCGCTAACTCGCCGGGTGCTTATTTGGAACTGGCTTGCTGTCGGCAGGTCTCAATATTGTGCGCGGTTTTGTGCATCTACAACTGCGTGTCTATGAGTTTGCAGAAGAAGTAGCACCATTCCGCTACGGATGGCCATCTAAGGTTGGCTTCCAGACTGGACGGCAGTATACCCCTCCACGAGGCCACTTTAAAGTGGGGATATATCTACGGGGAACTTGGAGTTGCGCAGCCGGTCTAGCCGTGAAACCTGTGCTTGCATCCATCGGCAAAGCTGGAACGCAATTTAGGGCTATCGCTGCATAAACAGTGTCCCACATATACCACCACTTGTTTCTTTTATATACAAGATGTCTGGCTTAGCCTCGAGTTTACGACAAAAAAGCATCGCCGCTTCATCTTGACTCTCGCTGACGCCTCTCTTGGGGACAGCCAATACGGTGCATAACAAACGTCCCCTGATGTACTGGGCGAAAGCTTCGTTGTTCAATAACCCAATTCTCGGGAAAGTCCTTTACACATCCGGGGTCATCCCAGTCGACAGAGGCGCCAAGGACAACCACAATCTTTTCGCCGGCACCTTCAAGGCCCTTTCTGATGGCAAATGCGTTGCACTATTCCCAGAGGGTACCTCATATACAATGCCTCGAATCGTCCAAGTCAAGGACGGCGCATCATGGGCAGTACTCGAGTACATGAAATGGGTGCAAGATGGAAAGGCTCCTAGGGGCGCGGAAGAGGCACTTGTCGTCCCTGTTGGTATCACTTACACCAACAAGTCGAAATATCGAAGTTCGGTTGTGATTGAGTTGGTTGACTTCTATGTCTTCTATTCACGCCTTTTTTTTTGACATCTCATCTACTTAGGTATGGGAAGCCAATCTACATGGACGAGTTTCGTGCGCAGTTTATGTCGTCTGTCGAAGGTGAACCACGATTTGCCGTCAAGCGCCTCACGCATAGGATCGAACAGGATATGGTCGAGCTTACCGTTAATGCACCCGACTGGGAAACACTACTATGTGGTCAAACTGCCCGTAATTTGCTCTGGGACGATGGCCGACATATTAATTTGGACGACTTCCGATTCGTTTCTCAGACGTGAGCCGAGCCTGGTGGTAGTACTCAGTGCGACTCACTGAATTTTATGATAGTCTCGTCGACCTCTTCACGTCTCATTCCACCGACGAATCATATCTCGAACTCAAGAGGGCGCTCATGACATACCACTCCCTCCTCAAGACCTCGCATTTGACCAACGAGACACTCGCCCTCCTCCCATTGCCTCGTAACCTCGACCCCAGAAGACCGACGCCGTTTCCTTCGCGTATCACCACCTTCCTGGTTTTGATCCGCGACACCCTTTCGGCCCTGATTCGGCTTCCACTCTTCCTCGTTCCTCTCCTCGTCCACCTTCCTATTTACACAATATCACGTTGGGTTGGAAAGCAATCCGAGGTTGAAGAGGAAACAATGGCCCAGAACAAGGTCGTCGTTGGCCTCCTCGGCCTCCTAGGTGCATATGGGACAATGTTCTGGTTCATTTGGGCCCTGCTAGGGGGATGGTGGATCAATGGTATGGTTGCAGCGTGTACGGTCTATGTCTTTGGTATATACCATGTCAGGTTGATCGATGACAATTACCTTCGGTACGTGCCTTTTCCCTACTCCCATGTGAAGTCCTATCGCGGCGAAGAATGTTTGTCCTAATATTACACCCTAGCTGGGAGCGAGTAATTACAGTTTGGCGTGTCCTCGTTGGGGTTTGGGTACCAAAGAAGTGGGACCTTTCCATGGCGGCCATTCTTCCATACACAGTCAACCAACCTCCTCCACCCAACCCATTCCTCAAACTCCGGCCCGAAGTGGAAGCAACTCTGAACCGATCAACTTCATCGCCCGCCATCCCCACACGTGCTACAACGCAAGAAGAAAACAAACTGGGAAAGGAATTGAAGGACAGGCGTCTGCGCCGACCTCCATCTCGTCGACTCGTCCGCCACGTCCTTCGTGTCCGTGCAGAAGCCATGCGCCTTCTCGCCGTGTACCTCCTCAGTCTCGATCGGGAGGGCGTCAAGGTTCCCGCCAGCTTGCACATGGTCAGGACCTTTGGTGGGGGTGTCCAACCGCCTTCACCACCTGAATCTACCGTCGCACCTTCAGAAGCCAGTTACGATAAAGTGGAAGGAGGGGAACAAGTGGGGGCGAAGGCCGTGCATGGCGGCGTAGAGATTGGGCCCTCGCAGGAAAGCGGCGGATGGCGAGATGGGCGGGAAGTAATCAAATATCTCCGCAAACGGGACGGGAACAAAATCGAGGAGCTGTTCATGCGATATGCAAGAGGTTTTGGTACTGCTCGAGGAAGTGTAGCAGATAGTGAGGGCGAGTGGGCGGCGCTTAGTTCTGAAGGAGAGGATGATGCCGCCAGTCCCCGCCCTGAAGAAGAGGAGATGACGTGGGTCCCTCCTACAGGACGTTCGTAAGCGATCTGAGTGGGGAACGAATAATAATTTGTAGGGTGTAATCGATTCTTTGGGTGTTTAGTGTGTTTAGGGATATTTGGTTACGTTACTCTAGCCTTTTGGATGCTTACCCTTCCCATATCTTCATTATTATTGTTAGGAGATAGCTGTGATTGTTCACACCTTCAACTCCAGTTGTCGATGCCTGAGGTACATCTCGTGTATACAAACCCATCTTTGAGTAGCTTTGACAACTCATCGACAGACCTCTGCTACAAATACTCGGTTGGTGTCTTGAGTCTTTCTGAGAGCGATGACTTCTGTTTGCTGGTGGTAATGTCTCTTTTCACTGCTACCTTGTGGTTGGTGACAGGACAGGTGCGAAGAAAGTCGGCTTCCCCTTCGCTTCTGAGTAATTCTAAACTTACTAAGAGTTACCAAGTTTTTCAGGCTTCTACCATATATTATGCTCCCAACTGATAACGAGCAAATTCCATGAGTGTGGACATGAACTTATATCTGTTGATCTGAGATAGCAATGTCGCACTAAACTAAGACATACGGCACAGTGGGTGGTTTGACATTCCGTTTATTTTCCTTGATGCATCTCGCCATCGTGCTTCGAACCAATGTTGTGCCTTGAGTCGACCTCCACCAATACGACCCGATGTTTACCTGTAATAACAGGTGATGATCCAAACTATATAGGTGTGTTATGACAGGCAAACATCGAGTCGGATTGGTGTCGACCTCCGTGTTCTGATGTGACATATCCGGCACCTTTTCATAGTGGAATTTGGCCCTCCAGCCTTGGAAACGAATCTGAATCGTCGGCAGTATTACGGTCACTCCAGCCCCCAAGGTTCCTTCGCTCGCTGCACGACCGTCTGCCGCTCAGGGTGAGGAGTAGCCCTGTCAATGATCGCAATCGTAGACAGAGCAGGCGACGCTCTGTAATAGACGTACGTTTCTCTATATACCATCTTTTGGGTTGAAATGGTTCTCTATTGAAGCATTTTACTGCTAATGCGGTTGTTCGATGTAGCTTCAGGCTCCCATATAAGCTGTTGGTGGAGATACACTATGTCTTTCGTGGCTATCCCCGCCCGTTCTGCTCTCCTTCGGAGAGTGAGCCGCCTCCATGCTCGTATGTTGGTCTTGAGACACCGTCTCCTCGTCAATCGACGTGCCCCGTCATTGGATGGTGCCTTCCCGAGCGTCATCTAATGCCATCGTCACGAGTCAAGCGAGTGGCCACGGTTCCATTATCAAACCAAGTTCATCTCCTATCATTGTCAATGTTTCTTCAGCACACGCTGACGCGCCTCGCAGAAGTCGAATCTCCGGCTTCCTCAACTACTCAAGAGTGTTCATTTTGTGGAGCATTGCAAGTTACACCGGAATACACAAATGGGCAAAGTGGATGAAAAATTGCTATTCCCGCCAAGTCAATGCCCCTCTGCTCCACAGGCTTCCACCACGCAGTGTCTTTGCACCCTGCTTGCGGTTTACCGTTGGAGAACAGGGTATGACATTACCTGAGGCTAGGTGTCTGGCAGTGTCTGACACTGCTGACTTTGTAACATGCTCTCTGGTCCTTCTTCATCCCAATCATTGTGTGAGTAAGACGGTCAAGCACTCGGTGGTGTGGTCGAGGGGATCTCAGGGGTGCTGCACACAAGCGGGCGGGGCACTAGGAGAGGTATTGCATCCAAATAATATATTATCAACCCCCAGACAGTTGAGTTCTGATACTAGTTGGCTTTGGTTGGTGTGCCCTCGCTGATGTGGGCACCTATTCGCTTACAATCAGCAGAAACCCAGGTTGTGGTTGGCATTGTGAGGGGCAGGGAACATGTATGCGCGCCTCATCACAATAATTTATGGTTTTAGGCATTTGTTGGTTCCCAGGGCTTTGGTGCTATACTTGGGTTGAAGCCATGGGTCGAATAGAGAAGTCATACATGGTCTTCGATTGCCGAGATTTCATACGGGTTTAAACCGGCGCTTCTAGGCTTACCGCAGGTGGCTGTGCGATGCATGCAGTGCGGACAGGGCAGTGTAGTGCGAGCGCTTTCGATTGTATTGGTAACTGGTCCGTGCAACTGACCGTTCCTGTTCTTCTGGCCTGCTCCTGTCCTGAGAGTGCCCGTGACCAGGACGTCGAGCGACTCGACGACGACGATCAGCACTGATGTACTGATGTGATGTGCTAGTGCTATGTGCTATGCTGAGCAAAGCAAAGCAAAGCAAAGCAAAGCGGCCTGGCCTGTAGCATCTATCCCGATTCACATCCGAACAGCCCGGCGGCGGGCGGTGTCGCTCGCTGCGCAGCGCTGCCAATTGATAAATCAATAAATCCGAGCCGACAAACGGGCGGGCGACACGGGGTTGATTTCTTTTTATTCCCAAGTTTCTGCTCGCCAACCTTGGACTCTTCCTCACCCGCTACTTCACTCCTTGCGCACCTTCTCGTCTTTCTGATCGTCTACGTCAGCCACGAGCCGTCTCTAGTCGTTGCAGTGACCTAGTCTACTGCTACCACCGTAATCCCGACCAAAATGTCCAAGCATTTCTGCTGCTGCTTGCCGGTCCGATTCGGCGTGTTCGTCCTCTCTTTCCTCACTCTCTTGGGCTCGGCTGGTACTGCGTTCGCCATCTGGTGGATCCTCGCAAACGGTACGCATTCACCCCGACCGTGCGCTCACTGCACACAACCGCCCGTTGAATTTTGATTCGAATCCCACTTGGCTTTGTTAGGTCCCCAACATGGAGTAGTTGTCGAAGGTGGTGTAAAGACTGGGTTGATTATCGCTGGTGTCGTGTGGACCGTGTTTGCTCTTTTCGGGCTCTTCGGGTGAGTTGGCCTTTCGTCCCAACTTATCCGAGGCGATTCATACTCCATACTGATACCAAAACCCGTGTTAGCTTTATCGGTGCAATCATACGCAGCCGTGCCCTCGTCAAGACTTACTCGTTCTTCCTCTGGATCCAGCTCTTGCTCAGTCTCGCAATGGGCATCTTTATTACCGTCGCATTCTTCAAGGACTCCCTCCGTTCAACAATCATTGATGAATGTACCAACCGCTTGGACTCGCTCCAGAATTCCTCGCTCCCAGCAGCCGAAGCCGTCCGCCAATCTAGGCAAGATCTTCAAAATACCTGTTCCGCCGTTTTCAACCAGGGCCGTGTAGGCTTCATTGTGTCACTGTGCATCTCCCTCCTGATCAACCTGTGTACGTCGCTCTTGTGCCTTTTCAGCGTAATCCACGGACTCACCGCCGCCTTATTCCAGATTGCTGCTTCATCGTACACCGTTACGGCACTCAGCTCACTGAAGAACAAATTTTCCGAGGTAATAGCCACGCTATGGGCCAAACCTACGCCGCCAAGGATGCCCCGCAGGGCTACTACCCACATACACCCCTGAACAACGTCCCGGGCCGCCAAGGCTATTACGAGTACCCATACGCACAGAAAGAGCACGGCTTCGGCGGTAGCAACCACTAAGCACGATGTGACTGCCACAGACGAAACAAAACGGACGATGCATTGTAAAACTAGCGCGGGATATTGTCTACGAGTAGAGTAGATTGTAGTGTTTGTTCAGCCGGGGGATGATGGGTAGCTTTTTTTGGGTTTTGTTCTCGATGGAGGCTCACGCTTGTTGCTCTATTACGGACATCTGCCTTTCGTATGCATCTATGAACCGAATCTACGTTAGTTGTCTTCCATCCTGATTTGTGCTACCCTTCACACCGAGGATACCCTCGCCGGTTGCCACCATTGAACCTCTCATCTAATCGCACGCCTCGAGGACCAGGCACCATCACGATACCTCAATGGAAAAGGCTATAGACAAACAAAGAAATATTTCAAAGGGAGCGGACTATAATATGAATCCGAGTCTTCACTATGATCATGAGTGTGATAGCATTCGGGTTTAATAGTGGATACTAACATGTCTGGGTACTCTCACAACATTCTCAGGTGGAAAGGTCACTCTGTAGAGATCATCATTGGCAGTGAGAACCTCCCGTGTCCAAATATCTAGGACTACCCCATAACGGTCCTCCAATTTATTGTAGCCGCAGACAATCTATATCCAAGCAGTGTGTGGTCAGAAAATGAGAGTAGTGAACCAGTGTTCTACATACTCTACAGCCGGTGCATTGTGCAGTGGGCACAACAATTTGGTAGGCCAGGAAGACTTCGCGCCAATGACACACCAGCTGACACACGTCAAACATCACACGTCACGTCCACCAGCCCGGATCCGGACCCCGTGACAGCGGCGCCCGAAGCACCAGCATCACACAACACAGCGTGACCACCCTTGCCCCCAGCCTCCATTTCGGGTTGTTCTTAATAGAAGGATTTTTATAATAAAATAATAATAATAAGTAAATTGTATTATGAATAAAATGGTATAACTACTATGAATTATAACTGATAAATAGTGCTGCTATGATGGATAGCAGCACACAAGTCTCAAACTTGAGCATGTTGTAAATATATAATAAATAAAATATATAATAATAAATAAAATTAATACATATGTATTTTACCTAGAATTTTATGCACCATAGTTCAGCAGGGAGGTTGTCGAAAATCTGATATATTGCTGGGGAGGCACCAATACGTGCACCAGCAGTGCCCCTGATGTGCATGACTAAAATGACCTGTAAATATTTTATTCTGAATTTTAGGCACCAATTTGGTGACACACAGGAGGAATATCTTACCTGTTCCTGGGGAGTATTGCACAGTGGCTGGCATGAATGGCCTGGGTGGCTGGTTGACACATGGTGGGGATGACAGACAGTCAACAGCAGGACAGGTGGTGGCAGCACTGGAAATAGCAAGGAAGCCAAATGGCTGAGTGAGTATTGTGGGTTCATATTGACATAGTTGGTCCCATGCCTATGATGTTGGTTGGTGAGAGAGAATATGTGTACATTGTCATGGATGACTACAGTTGCGTGGTATATACAAGGCCACTGCACCTCAAGTCAGCAGTTGAATTGCTCAAAGCATTCAGGGTAGCAGCAGAGAATCATTGGCAATAGGACGCTGATGAAGGGTCTGGATGGACATACCCATTACAAGATGTTGTATGATGTGAAGCTGGATCTTGCAAAGTTGCATGCATTTGGCACACTGTGTGCCATCATCGGACCAAGCAAGAAATTTAGGAATGTGCATGGACTGTGGGTTGGGCAACAAGCATCAGCAGGGCACATGTGATGCATGTACATGCTGGCCCATTGTGGGCAGAGCCTTTGAATTTTAAGTACATCAGCTAATTGATGTTACTTTAAATCATACTGTACTCACCTTGAAGCATGGTGGATAACTTATAAACACATCCATGCAAGCATGGGGGGCAAAGTTCAAAATCCTAAGAAATGCGGCTTGTGAGTTGTGAGTTGGGCTACAAACACATGCGATATCTGTGCAATGTACATGTACAGAAGGCTTGGTCCTGTAGTTGCTACGCGGTCCAGCCAAGTTGACCTGTTGTGGGCAAGGTCTTCAATTTTCAGCACACTCCTTCCTAAGTGACACATAATAGTCACTTTGCAGTATACTGAGTACCCTGAAAATGTGTCCATGGAAATGTGGGGGTGAGCAGGCAGGTGGCAGCAGGGTAGGCAGCAGTGGTGTGGTCCAAGATACAACAAACATGGGAGCGCCACGTGTTGGACTATGGGTTGAGCTACACAGCAAAGAAAGTGAGTGTATTTTAGGATTATCTACATTCCACTACAAATTCCAACCATGTGCAGTCCAATTACCTACAATACACAAGGAGTTACTTTGGTCCTGTGATCAACTTGTGCAGCTGATACATGCACTGACCACATTATTGTATGTGGATGGTTACCCTGACTCACAAGCATTTTTGTTCTGAATTTTAGATACAATAGATTGGCAGCATGGGTGTGGCAGCATTAGGACCATGGTGGTCACACTGCATGACTGGGATGTGAGGCTGGGACACCAGCCTCACCATCTGGCATTGGGCCACTGCTGTCACGTGGCCCCACCCAGGCCTGTTTGACAAGTGCCAGCTGGTGTGTCATTATCTCCAAGTGCCAGGAAGTGGGTTGAATGTCAACCTATGATAAGAAAGTGGTAATGCTTACCAGCAATCTCCCACAGTTGCAAGGAGTTCATAGCTTGAATGCAATCCATCAAAATACTTATGCAGCTTTGAGTGGGTTAACTTGACCAGCAGAGTGTGCAGCAGAGATGAAGGGTATTACATTGGCAAGCACCAATACTGTACCTCCCACCTCTCATCAACCATCTCCATATATTAAATAGTATGTTCTATGATTGGCTCAATGCTTCCCAACATCAGCAATCATGAATAGCATGTTCGATGGTGAAGTATGGCACAGCTCCTGCGTAGGTGAATATACAGCTTCCTTGATACTACTGTGGTACACTCTACATCAGCATCAGAGCAGGCAAAGTCAAAAAGAAAGGGTTGTTGGAATGTCCCACCAATGCCCAAATATTCTACACAACTGGGCAAGTCTGCAAAAACTGTCATCACATCAGTGTTGTCGTGGACACTGCGAAATTGCTCTCCATACTGCATATCACTGCAGAAGTACTCTGTAAGTGGAAAGCTCACTGTCCCAGCTGATACACCTTTAGAATCAGGATTTCAAAAAGCTGATTGGAAGGAAATATGTTAAACACAAAAAGGGCCTTGGATCATGGACAGGGGTGAATACAAATGACACTAGTCCTCCAGAAGTGGTTTCATGTGTATAAGGGAATTTCCATCAGTATAATTCAGCTCAGAACATTTTTCCAGATGTGCGCAGCAGACCAGGCCATTAGTTATTGCCTGTCTCCCTGGTGCCATGAATGGCTATTTCACTACAGTACTTGACCATTGACCAGGCCACCTATCACCACCAGGCCACACACCTTGTACATAGCTGATGCACCATCTAAAACATTGTACAACATATTTATATTATTGTTAGGCACCTTTAACAGTTTGTTGCATGATTTTGGGGTGAGATCTTGAACTGGCAGCAGGCTGTCAAAATTGACAGGTATGCCTGTGAAGACCACTCACTGGGCCAACAGCAATGAGATGCTAAGGGGGCAAGGAAAAATTACCAGAAAATCATAGAATAAACTATTCATGAGTAAGAACATACAAGTGAGATTATACATCAAGTTCATCATCAAAGTCTTTGTATTCAGAGTCCTCAGTGTGTTAGGAACATGACATGATTGCTGAATCCTCAGATCCGATCATGGGTTCACAAAGCAACTTGGCAGGCAATCACCTACAGCACATGGCCCACACATGTGAAAACCCAACAAAGTTCTCCCAGCATGGAACTGATGATTGTTCCCCACACTCTTCCTTTCCCACCTGTAGTCATGCATCCCCATGCTCACCACCATCCAGTCACCCACTCCACCTTCTCCCCTTCACATCCCCACCTTCTACTTCCCCCAATATCGCACTGCAGTAGTTACACACAGTTCATAGTCATGTTTCTGCTTTTATACACTCTACCCAAGTCTCAGTTGACCATTCTTCCCAACTTCCTGATAGTTACATTGTCTTATTCCATTTCTCTTCATTGCTACCTCTTTTACTATTTAACTACAATGTACACAATGCCAATTCAGCAGTCAGATTATCAACCTAGTTTCCCCCCTTCATAGCCTGTCCCTTCAGCCCTTAAAGTCTTTCCTTTCTCCCAGTGGAATCAGCAGCCCGAGAGTGAAACTCTCAGGAATTATAGCCTGGATTAGTTTGTAACTTAACACAGTGTCATCACCCAAGTCAACAATGACATCAGTAGGGGCAGCAGTGTGGTGAGGGTGAGTAGTAGGTATGCTTTGCATACAGTGATAGTCTTTTCCTGTGCCATTGTGAATGGGGAGATTGCAGGGTGCCCTGCCACCCTTTGGCCAATTTATCCCAGCCCCCATGGACCCTGTATGACACCTCCCAAACTTGTAAGAGAAAACCACATGATACATACACATTGTATCTACTTGATATGTACAGCAAACCTGCAGTATGAGACTGCTTACCTGCTTTAGGGCCAATGGTGCACCACTTCTGGCCATATTTGGCCAGGCAGCCACATATGAATGGTGTGCTCACCTCAAAATTTGGTGGACACATTTAGATATGGTTTGTAATGGTAACTATTTTTTTTTAAGAATATACAGGGGTGGGTAAGGGTCAATGGCCTGGTGAGTGGCCTGGCCTGTCACTGGCCATGTACTGTACCCTTTCCACATGACATGTGTCACTGGAAGCTATTAGGCAATCGAGTATAACTCAGAGTGTGAACCAACAGACCCCTGGCCTTATTCTGATCAGTCTCAACTTGAAAGTGAATATAAGCACTCAATTAGCTTTCACTACACCAAACCAATGAGAGGATCCATTTCCAATCATCATAGAACTTGACAGTGTTTCAAATTGTCAACACATCCTTGTCATACCTTCCTGCTTGCCATTGTCAGGATATGGTCTTCTTGGGGCCTGCAAGTGGCAATTTCAAACTCATAAACAAACTGAGGAAGCTTACTGTGCTGAATGTATACAATGGACCCTTGTTCATCACTTCAATGATGGTGAAGGGCAGCAGCTCCCCCTTGTGCAAGCAAGCACATGGCCCTGTCTCAGCCAGCTCCTTGGTGAGATCTCTGAGGTGTGAATACTAAACTGGATAGCAAACCCTTACTTAGAGTCAATGTGTTGTGGTGCATTTGGAGGGGCCCAATTCAGCCTCACTCCTGGTTTTTATTTATTTATTATTTATTTAATTTTTATTTTATAAATACAAGTTTATAGTGCTAAGGCTAATGCCCATGTTACACTTTGAAATCAATCATAAAACCCATACTCAATGCTACCTCATCCTTCTCCTCCTACTCTCTCCAATAGGTCTGGTTGGTGGTGGTGGTGTCAGGGTATGTTGTCAACAGCAGACAATGGGTGGGTGGTTGGGTGGTGGTTGTGTTGTGGTTGGTGAGGGTGGTCAGTGGGGCACACTGCTAATGTTAAACAAACTGGTGAGCATCCAGTAATACACTGCTATGTGACTGGGTGGTTCACCCTCCAGTAGGCAGTAGAGGCAGGCTGCCATGTTAGGTGCCATGGCAAGTTGCCACATCACCCTCCAAAGGGGGGTCCTCCTCACAGTCTGGTGTTGCTGTGACCATTGAGCCCCTATTCATCTCTGTACAGCCATGGGGTGCTCAAGTCCCAACATGGGTAGGCTAGGTCAAGTTTAAGCACAGATGTGGTAGAGTCTAAGAGGCCCCCCTTGCTCCTGGTTTGAAGCTATTGTTCAGTGTGCCATGGGATTGGACATCAGACAATAGGGTGTAGGTTGTGTACAAGAGTTGGATTTTCAAGTCCAGTTCAATTGCATTCTTGTGAGCTTAGTGTAGTGTTGCCACAAGTCAAGTCAAGCCAAGTCGAGTTTGGCATATCCACATTTGGTAAAATTGCAAGTTGTTCCTAAATTAGGCCAATTTCAAATTGGTTACCTATTTCTAAATGGGTATATGACAATGGAAGGGAGATACCTTATAGACATTATACTCTAGTACATATATACAATATAAACATGTAGCATAACAGCTACTGGAGTAGTTCTAGCCATTGAAATCAGCTACTGCTGCAAATTGGATCTCTTCAGACATGAAAATCCAGTCTGAGGCTTGCTCTCTGGACTCTTGGACTGTAAAAAAGTGCTCTAATCTACAAATGAAATAGTGCTGATTGCAATAGAACGTGAATCGAATGATTTCGGAGTGGTACAGTGGTTCACCAGTCAATGAGAATGACTGATAAACCTAGCTCCACCATTGTTTTGGCAGCTTCTCATATCCTTCAAATATATCTAAATGATAATATATATACATTAAAAAAGCTAGAAGTTGTGTGGCCAAGT
>WNFL01310261.1_pt1 | contig 17299 bp, 16 predicted proteins | sample 5400361 | NCBI WGS metagenome assembly WNFL01 (sample SAMN13153351, study PRJNA577476) | soil metagenome | isolation source: 40 cm soil on Douglas fir-dominated hillslope | place: USA:California | collected 2013-09-17 | reverse complement strand
GCTCGAATCGATGACCTGCGCGGAGGTCGGCAAGCCGAGTTCGAGCGCCCAAAATGCCGTGTCGAGATTATGCACGCCCATATCCCCAATGGCGCCTGTGCCGAAATCCCAAAAGCCGCGCCATTTGAACGGAACATAGGCCGGATTGTACGGGCGCGACGGGGCCGGCCCCAACCAAAGGTTCCAGTCCAGCGTTTCGGGGACGGGTGGCGTCTCTGGCGGACGTTCAACCCCTTGCGGCCACCAACCCGCGGGCCGATCGGTCCAGACATGCAGCTCCTGCACCTCGCCGATTGCGCCAGATCGAATCCCTCCCACCGCGCGTCGTGATCCTTCCAGGGCGTGGCCTTGCTGGCCCATTTGCGTCACCACTCCCATGTCCGCCGCGACCTGCCGCATCTTGCGCGCCTCATAAATGGAATGTGCCAGAGGCTTTTCGCAGTAGACATGCTTGCCGTGTTGCATCGCGGTGATTGCAGCGATGGCATGAAGGTGATCGGGCGTGCTCACGACGACCGCGTCGAGCGATTTTTCCTGGTCGAGCATCTTGCGAAAATCCCGGTATCGTTTTGCCTGGGGATATTTGGCGAACGAGGCGGCGGCATTCTTGTCATCAACATCGCAGAGCGCGACGATATTTTCTCCAGCAAGTGCTTCGATATTCGCTGTGGCCCGGCCGCCGGCGCCAATGAAGCCGAGGTTCAGTTTTTCATTAGGCGATGCCAGGTGTGCGCGTGGCTGAGTGCCGACGTGGGCGCATCCGCCCAGCGACAGACCGGCGGAGAGGAGGCCGAGATTTTTGACGAAACGACGCCGGTTCAGGGATTCAGTTTTGATCGACATAATGTTACAGTTTTAGGGAGACACAGACCAAAGCTCTACCTGCGCTGTCCAGCGAAGTCACGACCGGAATTCCTGTTGTCGGACGCGCAATTCCCGAACACACATTTGGCGTTTTACATTTCTCATTTTGGATTAGCTTTTGCTCATGGTTGTCCTGAGGCTTGCTTCAATCCTCATTCCGGTGCTGGTCCTTGTCGGGTGCGATAGGAATGCCAGGGGCGTGGCCACGCGCCCTGCGCTCCCCGTGGTTACGAACTCGCATAACCCGCCATCGCTCTACCTGGACCATGCGCAGCCCAGGCTTCCCACAATCAAACTTTGGATAGGCGCACAGGAGATGGTCGGCGAATTAGCCAGAACTCAAACGGAGGTCGCGACGGGGATGATGTATCGCAAGCAAATGGGTGAAAACGAGGGAATGCTCTTCGTGTTTCCCCGTGCCCACCGGACCGCGTTCTACATGCGAAACACCCTCGTCCCGCTCTCCGCAGCTTATATCGATGGAGATGGCAACATCCTGGAAATCCACGACCTCAAACCGCTGGACGAAACTCCCGTCGAAGCAGCTTCAGACAAGGTCCAGTATGTCCTCGAAACGCCGCAAGGGTGGTTCAGAAAAAACAATATTGGCATCGGCACGCTGATCCGGACGGAACGCGGATCTTTTCCTGAAACGTTTTTCAAACAGCCTTGATCGACCATGACTGGCGCTTCACATACTCGTTCCCAGCAGCTCTTCGCGGAAGCTCTGGAATACATTCCGGGCGGAGTGAATTCGCCGGTGCGCGCGTTTCGCGGTGTGGGCGGAGAACCGTTCTTTGTGAACAGGGCCAGGGGGTCGCGAGTTTATGATGTCGATGGCAATGAATACATCGATTACGTTTGCACGTGGGGACCAGCCATTCTCGGCCATGCGCATCCAGCCATAATTAACGCGGTCAAGGAAGCTGCCGAAGCCGGAACGAGCTTTGGCATTCCGAATCCGCTCGAAGTCAAGATGGCCAGATTGATTCGTTCGGCTGTGCCGTCAGTGGACAAGGTGCGGATGTGCAACTCCGGAACGGAAGCCACCATGTCGGCGATTCGACTGGCGCGCGGGTTTACCAGGCGAGACAAAATCATCAAGTTCGACGGTTGCTATCATGGTCACGTCGATTCATTGCTGGTGAAGGCTGGATCGGGGGCGCTCACATTTGGAAATCCTGATAGTGCCGGTGTCCCCGCCGCTTTTACGCAGCACACAGTGGTGCTGCCCTTCAATGATCCCGATGCGCTGAAGGCGGGCTTTGGCGCCAATTCCGATCGGGTGGCGGGCGTGATCGTCGAGCCTGTTCCGGGAAACGCCGGTGTCTACTTGCCTGAGCCCGGCTACCTTGAATTTTTACGTGAGATTACGCGCAGTCACGGCGCCCTCTTGATCTTCGACGAGGTCATGACCGGCTTTCGATTGGCGCCTGGAGGCGCCCAGGAACGGTTCGGAATCACTCCGGATTTGACCTGCTTCGGCAAAATCATCGGAGGCGGTCTACCCGTGGGCGCGTTTGGCGGACGCGCGGAAATCATGGATTGCCTGGCTCCTTTGGGTCCGGTTTACCAGGCCGGCACCCTTAGTGGAAATCCGCTCGCCATGGCCGCGGGCATTGCCGCGCTGGAGGAATTGTTGCCCGGCAAGGCCTACGACCGTCTCGAACAACTCGGCGCGCAACTGGAGGCCGGAATGAAAACGGCTGCGCAACAGGCGCGCGTTCCCATCCAGTTCAACCGCATTGGCTCGATGTTCTGCGCGTATTTTACGGAGAGACCGGTGCATAACCTGGCCGACGCCATGACGAGTGATCGTGCGCGCTTTGCCAGGTTCTTTCATGGCATGCTGGCGGAGGGGGTTTACTTCGCGCCTTCGCAATTTGAAGCGGGGTTTATTTCGACGGCACACACTGCCGAGGACATAGAGCGCACTGTCAGAGCCGCCGCCGGAGTGCTGAAATCGCAAATTCAATGAGGGTCCTGGCCATCGATCACGGATCGAAACGAATGGGAATTGCGATCAGCGATGAAACGCAAACAATCGCTCAGCCCTTCGAGTTCATCCCTGCTGAACCCTTCGCCAATCTTCTCACGCGCTTGAAGGAAATTCTGCGTGAGAAGGAAGTGGATCTGGTTGTCGTCGGCATGCCCCGGAATATGGATGGGAGCTATGGACCGGCGGCGCTGAAGGTCCAGGAATTCGTGGCGGTGCTCAAGGATGCCATTATCGTTCCGATTAAAACATGGGATGAGCGACTGACGTCCGCCCAGGCGAACCGTTTCCTGATCGAAGCCAATGTTCGCCGCTCCAAGCGCAAAGAAAAAGTCGATAAGACCGCTGCTGCGATTCTGCTCCAAAGCTTCCTGGACTCGAGGGGTTAGAGAGAGTCGGTCGCAGAAGCGCAGCGCAGTGATTGAGGAAGGTTTGCCGATTTCAAATCGGCGATACAGCAGATTACAAATCTGCGTTACGGGAGCAGTTTGCCGACGATGCTGCTGATCGTCTTCCCGCCGGCTCTTCCGGCAGCTCTGGCCTGAACCGCCTTGATGACAGCATTCATATCTTTTTTGCTGCTCGCTCCGAGCTCCACGATAGTGCCGCGCACCATCGCATCCAACTCGTCCCCGGAGAGTGGCTGAGGGAGAAACGTTTCCAGGGTGGCCAGTTCGCGTGCCTCCTTTTCGGCCAGCTCCGGCCGGCCGCCCGTGCGATATTGCTCGATGGAATCGCGCCGCTTTTTGGCCTCCTTCTGAATTACCGCGACGACCTCGGCATCGGAAAGCTGCTCGGTCTTCTTTTCGATCTGAACGTAGCCGAGCGCCGACTTGAGAAGGCGCAGTGTGGAGAGCTTCTCGGCGTCTTTCGCGAGCATGGCTTCCTTGAGCTCCTGCGAAACGCGTTGCTGAAGAGTCATTGGATTATTCGGATGGTTTCAGATTGCGCAACTGGTCGCGCACCCGGGCGGCGCGTTCATAGTCTTCGCGCTTGACTGCCTCGCTCAGATCGATTTCGAGCTTCTCGCGTTTGCTCAAGGGCCGCTTGCTGCTCACGTCTTCGAGCCAATGCTGCAAGGATTGGATCTCGGCGCTCTGTTCGAGCAGATCGATGCGGGAATATTTCTGGTAAAACTCGCGGATTTTTTCCACGCCAGTTTCAATCTCAGTGATGGCTCCCACGAAATCATCCTTCGCCAGGCGCAGGGTGGCTTTGGCCCGCGTTTGCACCATCAGCACTTGCGGGCGGAATTGTTGCAGCGACCAGATCAGCTCGGCGGATTCTGCGTATTCCTCCACGAAATCAAAGACGGCCAGATTGCGCTCGGTATCACGGACCACTCCTTCATAGTCCTCCAATTGAAGCAGACAAATGTAACGGTGATGGTATTGGAGCGCTTCGAGTTGGATCTTCGCGATTTCCTCGGGTGTGAGGTTAAACGCCTCGTCACTGCCGTCGTGCTTCCCGGTGTGCTGGCTCAGCCGCACCAGGTGATGCTCGTAAAGGGAAGCGGCCCCAAACGGACGCTTTCCATCCGGTCTGCCTTGCGCGTTCATTTGCAGCAGCCCCAAATCGACGCGGAGCTGAATTTTTTCCTGGCCGTCTTTCCCAATGAATTTCCTCACCACAACCTGGCCGGGATGATATTCCCATTTATCCAGGATGTGAGAGATGTCAAAATTCATCGCGGCAATATGAACTGGCGTTCCGGCGAAGTCAACGCAACGTCCCTGCGCCACAGCGCTGCAACCCGCCCAGAAAGCTGCGCCATCGCATGGGTAATCCAATCGAAATTTTGGTCCATCCATCCCAGTTCCCGGCGGCCGTCCACCAGGAACTTATCCGCTCGCTGCGAGACCGCGCGCTCAACCATAAGTTTCATTACGACACTTACAAGCAGGCGCAGAAATGGCTCGCGGTCCATGAAGCCTATTCGCCTGCCCGCAACGACGCGGATTGCCTGTCGATGTACGACAAAGCATTTGCCGCAGCGGCTTCGCGATATGCGGGCAAATCGGTGCACCTTGTCGGTCTCGGCTGTGGCGGCGGGCAAAAGGATCGGCGTCTGATCGTGTGGGTTACACTGCGCTGGACGTGAGCGTGCCGATGGTCCTGACCGCCACAATGGCTTCGCGTGAATTGACAACTCAATCGCGAGCGATCGTGGCGGATCTGCAGTTGGCCCCCAATCTAGGCGAGATATTGAATGAAAAAATCCGCGGGGAGGCGGGGCGCCTGGTTACGTTTTTTGGAATGATTCCCAATTTCGAGCCAGAGATGATCCTGCCAAAATTAGCAGATTTGGTGCAGGCGAATAACCTGCTGCTCTTTGGTGCGAACCTCGCTCCCGGATCGAGCTATCGGCGCGGTGTCGAGCAGATAAGACCGCTTTACGACAACGAGTTGACTTGCGACTGGCTGATGAGTTTTTTGAGCGACCTGGGAGTGGAACCAAAGGATGGCCGCCTGCAGTGGGTCATTGAGGGCGAACGCTACCTGCGGCTGGCGGCGTATTTCCAATTTGTCCGCCCGCGGCTGGTGTCGATAGACAAGGAGGAGTTTCGCTTTGGCCCGGGCGATCGCATGCGGCTCTTCTTTTCCTACCGTTACACGCCTGTGCTGATCGCCGAACTCCTGACGCGATTCGGATTGTCCGTTGAGCAACAATGGATCACCCAATCGGAAGAAGAAGGCGTATTTCTCTGCTCGCGAGCCTAAACCGAACGCCCCGTGGTGCTCTGGTTTAGTACGCAGCGAGCGTTTCGAGCACCGCCCGCGTCTTTGCCACTTCGTGCGTTCGGAATAAATCGGTTTTTCCAAGGGCCGCGAGCACCGCAAAAAATGGTTCCGCTGAACGTACTTCTTCTCCGAAATATTCGAAAGCATGGGGCAGCGCATGGCAGATTGGCCAACCAAGCTTGCGTAGGCAAAAACTGTTCAGGAACACCCGCATTTGATGCCGCACCCGGACGGCGCTGTCCTGCAGGTTTCGATAGTAAAATCCGAGCCCTGGATCGATGAAGATTTGTTCCACCCCGCATTTTCGCGCGAGATCAATCTGCCGCGCGAAGTAGTCCGACATAAGCTGCACAGGATCGCTGCCGAAATCGAAGTCCTGCACGTCACGGACGTTCGGGCCTTGAACATAGCAGATGATCACCGCGGCCCCATGAGCGGCGATGAGCCGATAGATTTCCTCGGATCCGGAGCTTCCGGTTAGATTGATAATGTTCGCCCCGGTCTGGAGGCAATCGCGAGCCACTGAAGGATGATACGTTTCGATCGACACCGGGATCCTTTGTTCCCGAAGTCCTTTGATAACCGGCAGGAGCTGAGACCGCTGGCTGACGTTGTCGATCCGTGGAGCGTGGGCCAGCGTCGATTCAGCCCCAACATCCACGACGTGGGCTCCCTGTGCCCGGAGAGCCACTCCGCGTTGAATTGCGCGTTGCGCGGAGAGACAAACGCTCTCTCGATACCACGACTCAGCCGAAAGGTTAATCACCCCCATGATGAACGGGCGCGAGTTGAAATCGAATCGCACTCCGTCGATGGAAAATTCCGTGACGCGCGCTGTAACCGCCTCCCGGTGCTGCGCCAGAAGGTCGCTCAGATGTTCAAGAGAGAGCATCCCGGGCGGATTGTTCAAATCTCAACCTGCATGCCCAACTCGACAACGCGATTCGCGGGCAAGCGAAAAAATGCCGTCGCACTTTGGGCGTTTTGAGCCATCAGACGGAACAACCGCTCACGCCAAAGCACCATCCCTGGCCGTGACGTGGGGATGATTGTTTCCCGGCTGAGAAAGTAGGTGGTTTGTTGAGGCGGAACATCCAGGCCGTACTCTTTGCACGATGCGAGGAGCTCCGGGATGTTGGGATCTTCCATGAAGCCGTAATGGGCTACCACGCGGAAAAACCCATCCACGAGTTGGTCCACCTGAATGCGCCTTGAATAATGGACATGCGGGGTCTCATCCGTCACCACGGTGAGGATGACAATCCGTTTGTGGAGCACCTTATTGTGTTTCAGATTATGCAGCAGAGCCAGGGGAGTTCCTTCCGAATTGCCATAAAGAAAGACGGCCGTGCCCGGGACGCGATGAGGCGACTCCCGCTGAATGTCGTCGAGAAACAACTTCAGCGGCAATGAACTGGCGCGCAACCGGGTCCCCAGAATCTGGCGGCCAGTCTTCCAGGTGGACATGAGTGTAAAAATGATCATTCCCATAACCAGTGGAAACCAACCCCCATGGGCGATCTTGAGAAGATTCGCTCCAAAGAATGCCAGTTCGATCAGTACAAAAGTGCCGCAGATCAGCACGGCCGGACCCGTTTTCCAATTCCACATCCTTCGTGCCGCAAAGTAGAACAGAATCGTTGTCACGATCATCGTTAAGCTGACCGCAATCCCGTAAGCCGCAGCCAGATTCGAAGACGAACGAAATCCAAGCACGAGTCCGATACAAGCCAGCATCAACAGCCAATTGATCTGCGGCATATAAATTTGGCCTTTTTCGTGCAGCGACGTGTGCTCCACGCGCAGCCGCGGTGAATATCCGAGTTGAATGGCCTGCATCGTCAATGAAAACGCCCCCGAGATGAGGGCCTGCGACGCAATGACACCGGCCGCGCTAGCCAGCACAACCATGGGATAGATGCACCAGGAGGGCATCAAGTTATAGAATGGATTTACCGCGAAAGCTGGGTTGCTCAGCAGCAAAGCACCTTGCCCGAGATAATTCAATAAAAGCGCGGGCAGAACGAGCGCGAACCAGGCCAGGCGAATCGGTCGCCGGCCGAAGTGGCCCATATCCGCATAGAGTGCTTCGCCGCCCGTGAGCACGAGGAATACCGCTCCCAGCACGACAAATCCCACCGTCCCATTATGCTGGAAAAACTCAACGGCATGCCGGGGATCAAACGCCAGCAGCACTCCGGGAGCGAGCAGAACGCCTCTTATGCCCAGCACCGCTATTGAAACAAACCAGAAGATCATGATCGGGCCAAAGATTTTTCCGACCTTCGCCGTTCCGATCCGCTGGAAGGCAAACAGTCCGATCAAAACCGCGATCGTAAGGGGCACGACATAATGTTCGAAGACAGGCGTCGCCACCTGCAATCCTTCCATCGCGCTTAGCACCGTGATGGATGGAGTAATCATTCCGTCACCGTAAAGAAGCGATGCGCCGAATACGCCGAGGGCGATCAGGGTCCGTCGCGAGACCCCTTTTTTGGTCAGCCCTTTAGCTTCGGGGAAAGCGAGCGACATCAATGCGAGAATGCCGCCTTCCCCGTTATTGTCGGCCCGCATGACAAAGGTCAGATACTTGACTGAAATGATGGCAATCAGGGACCAGAAAATCAGGGACAATACTCCGAGCACATTTTCCTGGGTGGCGGGAATGGAATGCGGACCAAAGAAGCACTCACGCAACGCATAGAGCGGGCTCGTTCCGATGTCGCCATAGACCACCCCGAGCGCGCCCAGGGACAACGCCAGAAGGTATTTTGGATTCGATTGCCGCGCTTTCACTTAGATGCCTGCGAGGTTAGCTGACGGGCTCGGTCCTGAAAGTGACCGCGACGGCTGTTGTTCATCGTCGTTCGCCCCATCTCAGGTCCTGCCTGAGGAAATTGGGTCCCCCGCATCCGGCATTGAAAGCCAGATTTAGGCCGCACGCGGATTGATGACATAACGGCCAGCCAATGTCAATGAGTGCTAAGTCTTTATGATCATAAAGACTTGATGGAAAGTGTGTTGAATCGATTTAGCGCGAACGGGAGCATCCCGGTTTGTCCCCAGTTGCAGGCCGACCACGACGGGCGAAGGTGTTTCCACGGAGAATGTTATGAAACCAACGATGTTTCTGCGCGTTTCAAAGGGCGCGTACGGCGAATTCAACGAGGATAAAGTTCTGCGTCTGAGCGGAGCACTGGCATTATGCGCTGTTTTCGCTGGCGCCGCTGGTAATTATCGTTATTTCCATAGCTGGACTGGTTTTTGGGACCGAGGCAGTGACCGGGCAAGTACAGGCCCAATTGCGGGATTTCTTTGGGGACCAGGCGGCCCAAACGATAGAATCGATGATCAGCGCCGCGCGCAAACCAACCGCCAGCACCGTCGCCACAATTCTGGGGATAGTGACTTTGTTGACCGGCGCCAGCGGCGTGTTCGGTCAATTGCAGGATGCGCTGAATACAATTTGGGAGGTGAAACCAAAGCCCGGTCGTGGGATCAAAGGGTTTCTCAAGGACCGTTTTCTATCCATGGCAATGGTGTTGGGCACGGGGTTTCTGTTGCTTGTTTCAATGGTGCTGTCCGCGGCATTAGCGGCACTTTCGGGGGTAATGGGAAACGCATTTGGCGTCTCGCCCGCCATCGCCCATGTGCTCCACTTCACGGTTTCGTTCATCGTGATCACATTGCTTTTCGCCATGATTTTCAAGGTGCTTCCCGACGCTAGGGTTAAATGGGGCGATGTCTGGATCGGCGCGATGTTCACGGCGGCCTTGTTTACTTTTGGAAAATTTTTGCTTGGGTTTTACCTCGGACGCGCGAGCACCGCTTCCGCGTCGGGCTCATTAGTGATCGTGCTGATGTGGGTGTACTACTCGTCGATCATTTTGCTTTTCGGAGCCGAGTTTGCGCAAGTCCATGCCAAAGAGCGAAACTCGCGCGTCGTGCCGAAGGAAAACGCCCTCGCGATTACCGAGGAAGCGCGAGCCGAAGAGGGAATCGCTCATGCTGCCGCCGTGCGTGCGCAGACGAGAGATCAGGAGCGGAGGTCCCGCAGCGGGGCCGTATGCGCCGCATCAGGGGCGCACGCCTACTCCGCCGCGGCTCTCAACAATCAACAGGCCTGGAAACATGTTCCTAAAGCCTCCGAAGTGATTCAGGAGAAACCCTGGCCTTTCCTGAGCGCGGCGGTGGGGCTGGGGGTTCTTACCGGTTGGCTATTCAAAGGCGAGTGGCGCGGCCGCCATAAGGCAGACTCGCGCTATTGAGCACCCGGGAGAGCGGACGAATGATCTCGACCGGGAGGGCGAGCGTCCCGCGAGCCTCGATTACTCGTCGACGCAAGTTTCGGCTTTTCGGCAGACGCCGCCCCACGCACACTTGGTGTTTTCATGGAGCTTTTTGATCTGACGGGAGAAGTGGCGGTGGTGATCGGCGCTACAGGCGTGCTCGGCGGAGCTGTAGCTCAGGGTCTCGCCATGGCTGGCGCCAAGGTGGCCGTGCTGGGCCGCAACGCGGATCGCGGACACTCGCGAGTGAAACTCATCAAAGGCAATGGCGGAACGGCCGCTTTTTTTCCAGCCGACGCTCAACAGCGCACGGGCCTGGCCACTGCCCACAAAGCGGTATCGGAATCGTTGGGTGAGCCAACCATTTTGGTCAACGCCGCGGGTGGAAATGACCTTAAAGTGACCGTTACCCCGGAGCGCCCATTGCAACAGATCGCACTGGAGGATTGGAAAGAAAACTTTGACCTCAATCTGGTGGGAGGAGTGTTGCTTCCTTGCCAGGAATTCGGACCTGCGATGACTCAACGCGGGCGGGGAAGTATCATCAATATTGCGAGTGTTTCGGCTCACATTCCTCTGTCGCGAGTAGTCACCTACTCGGCTGCGAAGGCCGCCGTGCTGAACCTCACGCAATTCCTGGCGCGAGAATGGGCTCCAAAAGGCGTCCGCGTCAATTCGATCACACCGGGTTTTTTCCCGGCCGAACAGAATCGCAAGCTTCTATTCAACGACGACGGAAGTCCTACTGCACGCACCAAATCAATTCTTGGCCATACGCCAATGGGTCGCTTCGGTGAGGCCGAAGAGCTTGTTGGAGCCGCTATTTTTTTGGCCAGCGCGAAGGCCAGCAGCTTTGTTACAGGCGCCGACATTCGCGTCGATGGAGGATTTCTTTCTCAGACCATTTAGGCCATGAACAGCGTTTCAGCAGTCGCGCCTCGCGGCTTGCACCTGACCGGAGACCAGGTCGAATCGGTGATCGCTCAAGCCTGTCCTGCGGCTTCCTATGCCGGCAAGCGGGTATTGCTGATCGTACCCGACGGCACTCGGACAGCGCCTGTCGGGCTCATCTTTCAGGCGGTGCATCGGCACATCGGCAGTGTCACCGGCACGTTTGATGTGTTGGTCGCTCTGGGCACGCATCAACCGATGAGCGAAGCAGCCATTTGCGAACGCCTGGCTATTACTGAAGCACAGCACCGGGATATCTATCGTGGCGTCCGTTTTTTCAATCATCAATGGGATGATCCCTCCGCTTTAAAGAATATCGGTTCCATTTCAGCTCCGGAAATCAGCCAGTTGACAAATGGCCTGTTCGCAATGGATGTGCCGGCCGAGATCAAAAAGCTGATCTTTGACTACGACCAGCTTATTATCATCGGGCCCGTATTTCCGCATGAGGTCGTCGGTTTTTCCGGCGGCAACAAGTATCTTTTTCCGGGTGTCGCTGGTCCGGAGATTCTCAACTTCTTTCACTGGCTGGGTGCAGTAGTTACGAATCCGATGATCATTGGAAATAAATGGACGCCGGTTCGGAAAGTGGTCGATCGCGCCGGAGCCCTGGTCAAGGTGGACAAGCTTTGCTTTTGTATGGTCGTTGCCGGCCAGAACCTCGCTGGCCTCTATGCTGGAACGCCCGAGACGGCCTGGGATGCCGCCAGCGAACTCTCCCGACAGGTTCACATCACTTACAAAAACAAACCCTTTCGTACGATTCTCTCCTGCGCGCCGAAGATGTACGACGAGCTTTGGACAGGCGGCAAATGCATGTACAAGCTCGAACCAGTCCTCGCCGACGGAGGTGAGCTAATCATTTACGCGCCCCACATCGCGGAAATTTGCGTCGCCCACGGCAAAGTCATTGAAAAGATTGGTTATCATTGCCGGGATTATTTTCTGAAGCAGTGGGATAAGTATAAACATTATCCGTGGGGTGTTCTCGCTCACTCCACTCACGTGCGAGGGATCGGCACGTTCGAAAACGGAGTCGAAAATTGCCGTGTTCAGGTGACACTGGCTACCGCCATTCCGGAGAAAATCTGCCGGAACATCAACCTTGGCTACCGCGATCCACGGTCCATTCGGATTGAGGATTACGCAAACCATGAGGAGGAAGGTGTGTTGCTGGTTCCCAAGGCCGGCGAGATGCTGTTCCATCTGCGCAAGCAGCCCAAATGGGCCGGAGGAGCCTAGCCCAACCGCCTCCGTTTGTATTGTCCAAAGAGACTGGCGCGTTGCGGATTTGCCCCGCCGGGGTAGTTTGTGCCGGCTTCTGGAGTGAGCAAATCAACGAAACAATACTGCCAACTGCATGTCTGTCGCCGCCCATAGCATCGAGCCTGGAGAGAAAAGCGTGGCCCCTGGCGCGCGCCTTACCTGCCCGGAGCTTCTCGCGCCGGCCGGCGATTGGGAGTGTGCCCGCGCCGCGGTCGAGAATGGAGCCGATGCGATCTATTTTGGCCTGGAGCGTTTTAACGCGCGGATGCGCGCGCACAATTTCACAGCCGCGGATTTGCCGGGATTGATGGAATTTCTCCACCGGCGCGGAGTCAAAGGCTACGTCACGTTCAACACATTGGTGTTCGCAGACGAACTAGCCGACGCTGAAGAATATTTACGATCGATCATTTCCGCGGGCGTCGACGCCGCGATCGTGCAGGACGTGGGCATTTGCGTGCTGATTCGCAAACTTTCGGCCGACTTTCCCGTTCACGCTTCGACGCAGATGACCGTGACCAGCGCGGCTGGAGTAGACTTCGCCCGCGACCTGGGTTGCAACCTGGTGGTTCTGGCGCGGGAATGTTCGTTGAAGGAGATCGAGAAAATCCAAGCGGCTCTGGCCGGCAAAGCCATCGGTTCGATAAACGCGTTGCCGTTGGAAGTCTTCGTGCATGGCGCGCTCTGTGTTGCCTACTCGGGCCAATGCCTGACCAGCGAAGCATTGGGCGGACGTTCGGCCAACCGCGGCGAATGCGCGCAAGCCTGCCGCATGCCGTATGAATTGATTTCCGACGGTAAAGCCGTTCCGCTCGGCGACAGACGTTACCTGCTCAGCCCGCAGGATCTGGCTGGGCTGGACGTTTTGCCGGAGCTTATTCGTTCCGGTGTTAGTTCGCTTAAAATCGAAGGGCGGCTTAAGTCGCCCGAATACGTCGCCAACATTACGCGTGTTTACCGCGAGGCTCTCGACAAGGTGTTTGCCAGCGTCACCGGCGCGCCGGCGCGTGTTCAGGAAACGCTCCAAGCCGTGGAGAAACAATCGCGGTATGACCTGGAAATGGGTTTTTCGCGTGGCCTTTATACAGGCTGGTTTCGCGGCATCAACAATCAGGAGCTGGCGCACGCGCGCTTCGGCAAGAAGCGCGGCGTATTCCTTGGGCGAGTAAAACGGGTGCAAGGCAGCAAAGTTATCCTCGAACTGGAAGCCCCGCTCAAACCGGGCGATGGCATCGTATTCGACGCCGGCCACCCCGATCAGGAGGAGGAAGGTGGCCGGGTTTATTCAGTGAATGTGCGCGGTGCGGAAGCAGCGCTCGGGTTTGGCGAAGGCGACATTTCTTTCGAGCGCGTCCATGTTGGGGACCGCATTTGGAAAACCAGCGACCCGGAACTCGACCGGCGTCTGCGGCAGACATTCACCGCGCAACAGGTGCAGTTTCAGCGACCCATATCGGCGGAAGTGCATGGTCATGCCGGGGCCGCACTGACGCTGATCGGAAGCGACGACCTGGGGCATGTCGTGCAGGTTACTTCCGCGCAGCCGCTCGTCAGCGCGGAAAAACAGCCGCTCAGCTCTGAGCGATTGCGCGACCAGCTTGGACGACTGGGCGGCACACCATTCCGCCTCGGCCAATTCGTCAACCGGCTTGAAGGAGACGTGATCCTGCCGATTAGTGAGCTGAACAAAATGCGTCGAGCAATGGTGCAACAACTGGAGGCGTTGCGCACAAAGCCGAAGCGTTGGGAGCTTCGCGTGCCGGGCACGGGTGATCACAATCGGCAATTTGGCCGCCCCGTTCCCCCTCACCCCGGCCCTCTCCCTGAGGGAGAGGGAGATACTGGTCCCGCCTCTAGTGCCAATTTAAACGCTCGCGAATTGATCGTGCTGGTACGCAGTTTGGCTCAACTGGAAGCGGCGTTGCGCTGCGGTGTCTGCACGTTGTATTGCGACTTCGAAAATCCCAAGAAGTACTCCGATGCTGTCCGTATCGTGCGTGAGTCGGTTGGATGCGATGCTCCAAATCGCACGGTTTGGGTGGCGCCACCGCGAATCTTCAAAATGGGTGAAGATTGGATTCTCAATCAGGTCCGCTCCTGCAATGCGGATGGCTATCTCATCCGCAACTACGATCATCTAAAATTCTTCGCCTCCGAGAATCGCGTGGGAGACTTCTCATTGAACGTCGCCAACGGCTTGAGCGCTGAATATTTGAAAAACCGATTCGGACTGGAGCGTCTGACGGTATCGTATGATCTGAATTTTTCGCAGCTCGAAGCGCTTCTGCGCAGCTCGCTGCCTGAATGGTACGAAGTGACTATTCATCAGCATATGCCGATGTTTCATATGGAGCACTGTGTCTATTGCGCTTTCCTTTCCGAGGGCACCGATTATACGAACTGCGGGCGGCCGTGCGACAAGCACGACGTTCGTCTGAGGGACCGCGTCGGTGTTGAACACCCCCTCAAGGCAGACATTGGCTGCCGGAACACGGTTTTTCACGCCTTGGCCCAAACCGGCGCGGAGTATGTCAGCCGCATGCTCGCGCTGGGCCTGCGCCATTTTCGCGTCGAATTCGTCAACGAAACACCTGAGCAAGTGGCCCAGATCATTGCGAAATATCGGCAGTTGCTTCGTGGCGAAATCGCTGGTGCGCAACTCTGGCGCGAGCTGAAATTGGTCAACCAGCTTGGAGTCACGCGCGGACAGATGGAGCGGGCCGAGACCCGCAAGTAGGACAGTCAGCGGGGTCTCCGAACCCGCAAGATCAAGCTGTTCGCCTTGGAAATTGCGGGTTAGAAGACCCGCGCTCCGAACGCACCAGTGCATCCTTGCGCGCAGGGTTATTCTCGCTTTAACTCACTTCCGGCAAATTACATAGAAGTGCATGAGCACCATTGGCGTAGCAATTGTTGGATGTGGCAGCATTAGTTTGCAAAATCATGTTCCGGGCCTGGCCCTCTGCCCCGATACCAGGCTCGTCGCTCTTTGCGACACGGATAAGGCCTGTTTGCAAAAGGCCAGCCAGCAGACTGGAGTTACGGCGATTTCCACCGACTACAAGCAGACCGTCACGCGCGATGACGTGCAGGCGGTGATCATCGCCACACCCAACGTTACCCATGCGCCTATCGCCCACGCCGCGATTGCCGCAGGCAAACATGTGCTTTGCGAAAAGCCTCTGGCCATGAATTTTCGCGAGGCCTTCGGCATGTATGAGGCGGCAGAACGAGCGAAAGTTCGGCATATGACGGCGTTCACCTATCGTTTTGTGCCGGCTATGCAGTATCTCGCCCATCTGGTCAAAACGGGCGCGCTCGGCCAGCCATATCATTATCGTTCCTGCCGGTTGCAGGATTGGGGCAATCGTCCGCTGGGCTGGCGACAAGTGGCAAAGCTGGCCGGCAGTGGTGAACTGGGCGACATGCTCTCACACCGGATCGATTTTGCTCACCTGCTCGTCGGCCCGATGCAGCGCCTTACAGCCAACACCAAACGAGCCATTGATGACCGGCAGGGGACGCCATCCGATCTGGAAGACTGGGCTGCGATCATCGCTGACTTTGATAACGGCGCGACCGGCGTTCTGGAGAGCAGCAAGATCGCCACGGGACGAAACGAAAGCTGGCGCAGCCAGGATTACGTCGAAGTCAACGGCAGCAGTGCCAGTTATGTTTTCTTTACGGAACGCTGGAACGAGTTGCAGGCCGGCAAGCCGGGCGGGATGGGATTGGAAAAGATCACCATTCCGGAGGAATTCTGGCGCATCCGCGGATCACCGCGTGATCCGCGGAAAGGCGATCCGCTGGTCACGTTCCGCTATGATCAGAATTTCGAGTTCGTTGATGCCATCCACAACCAGCGGTCATGCGTTCCATCGTTTCTCGATGGCGCGCGCGCTCAGGGCGTGATGGATGCAGCGTTGCAGTCGGCGGCGGAACGGCGATGGATCGACGCGCCGCGGGTCTCGTAGCCCGATGAAACTCAAACACGGGCTGCATCTCGCCTACTGCACCAACATCCATCGCGGAGAAGATTGGGCAGAGACGTTCGATTCGCTGCAGAGATACACAATGGCCGTGCGTGCCAGGGTCGCAGCTGACGAGCCTTATGCCATCGGTTTGCGATTAAGTGATGTCGCTTCGCGAGAACTTGCTGAAGCGAAGACGCTCGCGCACTTCAAAGCCTGGCTTGAAGCGAATAACTCATACGTTTTCACCATCAACGGCTTCCCCTACGGCAGATTTCACGGGACGCGAGTGAAAGAACAGGTTTATCTCCCTGACTGGACCTCGCATGAGCGCGTGGCGTTCACAAACCGTTTGTTTGATATTTTGGCAGAGTTGCTCCCGCCAGGTATCGAAGGCAGCGTCAGCACTGTGCCGTGCTCGTTCAAGGAATTCATCCGCACGGACGAGCAAGTCGTGGCCATGGGACAAAACCTTTGGCGCTGCGTCGATCACATCTCCGCGTTAGCAGAACGGACGGGCAAAACGCTCCATCTTGGGCTCGAGCCGGAGCCGCTCTGTTACCTTGAGACCAGTCAGGAGACCGTTCGTTTTTTTGAGCGCCTGCGGGAGATCAGAACCAATGACCGGAGGCTGGAGCGTTTTCTCGGAGTTAACTATGACACCTGCCATTTGGCGGTAGAATTCGAAGAGCCTGGAGAGGTGGTTAACCGCTTTGAGCAGCACCGCATCAAAATCAGCAAAATTCACGTGAGCTCTGCCTTACAGGTCCGGCCGACATCCGAAGTCCGCCAGGCGCTGCAAGCATTTGCCGATGACATCTATTTTCACCAGGTGATCGAACGCGCCGAGGGCGGGGTGATCGAGCGTTACCGCGACCTCGATGTCGCACTGAAACCGGAGAGTCTCAAAGATCCGAATACAACCGAATGGCGCATCCATTTTCATATTCCGCTCCATAGCACGCCAACCCCGCTATTCGACAATACCGCCGGCCATATCACCGGGCTCTTCCGGCTGCTCCAGAAGAATCCGGCTCTGTGCAGCCATCTTGAAATGGAGACCTACACGTGGGAAGTGATGCCCCCTGAACTGAAGCGCCGCGACGTAGTCGAACAGCTCGTGGGCGAGTATCACTGGACGCTCGAACGCCTGCGCGAGTGTCAGCTCGCCTGAGAGTCCTTTGAGGCGTCAACTCGTGTAAGGTGGCGTCATTCGCGAA
>WNFL01163991.1_pt1 | contig 17299 bp, 13 predicted proteins | sample 5400361 | NCBI WGS metagenome assembly WNFL01 (sample SAMN13153351, study PRJNA577476) | soil metagenome | isolation source: 40 cm soil on Douglas fir-dominated hillslope | place: USA:California | collected 2013-09-17 | reverse complement strand
CGGCAATCGCTACTTCGATATTTTCGTGGAGTACGCAAAGGCTGACGTCGAAGACATCCTCATTCGAATCACCGCGGTGAATCGCGGGCCGGAAGCCGCTGTGTTGCATATCCTTCCGCAACTCTGGTTTCGAAACACGTGGTCGTGGGGCAAGGATCTGCGGAGGCCGGTCGCGCGAAAAGCAACGGGCGCGCCTGGAAGCACGTGCGTCGAATTGCAGCACTGGCAATACGGCAAGCGCTGGCTGCTGTGCGCGGGGCAGCCTGAAGTGTTGTTCACGGAAAACGAAACCAACAGCGCGCTTCTTTTTGGTGGAAAAAATCGCTCGGCTTACGTGAAAGACGCATTCAACGAATATGTAACTCGCGGCAACAAGGCGGCGGTCAATCCCGGACAGATGGGGACGAAAGTAGCCCCGTATTACCCGCTTGAACTTAATCCCGGCCAGACCGTCACGCTCAAGCTAAGACTCACCGACATGGAGCCTCTTGGCGGGATGGAGATTGGTGCGGGTAAGGTGGGCGGAGAAGTTTCGCCCGGCGAAGCCGACCGCGCCGAAGGCGTTCCCGGAACCGACGATTTTGGTGCTGGATTCGACGGTCTGTTCGTGACGCGCCAAAAAGAAGCCGAAGAGTTTTACGCTACAAGAATCCCTAAAGAGCTATCTGACGATGCGAAAGCCATCATGCGGCAGTCGTTTGCCGGGATGCTGTGGTCGAAGCAGTTTTATCATTACGACGTTCAAACGTGGTTGGAGGGCGATCCTTCCGGCCCGCCCCCACCGCCGGAGCGCTGGAAGGGCCGCAACAAGGATTGGACGCATCTCTACAACGACGACATTATGTCCATGCCGGACAAATGGGAGTATCCGTGGTACGCCGCATGGGACTTGGCGTTTCACTGCATTCCAATCGCGCTCGTCGATCCCGATTTTGCCAAAGAGCAGCTCATCCTTCTTCTGCGCGAATGGTACATGCACCCCAACGGTCAATTGCCTGCCTACGAATGGGCCTTCGGTGATGTGAATCCGCCGGTTCATGCCTGGGCCGCGTGGCGCGTCTACAAAATCGAGCGGCGCGTGCGCGGCGTCGCCGACCGCGGATTCCTGGAAAAAGTTTTTCATAAGCTGCTCCTGAATTTCACCTGGTGGGTGAACCGCAAGGATCCTGACGGCGCGAATATCTTTCAGGGCGGGTTCCTCGGCCTCGATAACATCGGAGTTTTTGACCGCTCGGCGCCTCTCCCAACGGGAGGCAACCTCGAACAGTCCGACGGCACCAGTTGGATGGGCATGTACTGTCTGAACATGCTGGCGATGGCTCTCGAGTTGGCCAAAGAAGATCCTGCCTACGAAGACGTAGCCAGCAAATTCTTCGAGCATTTCGTTTATATCGCGCGTGCCATGAACGATTTTGGCAGTGGAGGCCGTTCCCTTTGGGACGATGCAGACGGCTTCTATTACGATGTCTTGAAGCTCCCCAACGGGGAAGAGCACTTCCTGAAAATCCGCTCGATGGTCGGATTGATTCCGCTTTTTGCTGTCGAGACCCTCGAGCCCGAAATTGTCGATTGCCTCCCCGGATTCAAGCGGCGCATGCAATGGTTCATCGACAATCATCCGGACGTGCCCGAACACATCGAAATGACGCAGCGCTCCGCGCGCGGCGTGCGGCGTCTGCTCTCCCTCGCGAATCGCAAACAGCTCAAGCGCATGCTCAGCCGCATGCTGGACGAATCGGAATTCCTCTCGCCTTACGGCGTGCGCGCCCTTTCGCGCTTTCACAAGGACCATCCATACGAAGTTCACGTGAACGGAAATACGAATCGCGTCGCCTACGAGCCGGCGGAATCCTCGACTGGCCTCTTTGGAGGGAATTCGAATTGGCGCGGGCCCATCTGGTTTCCGGTGAACTATCTCCTCGTCGAATCTCTGCAAAAATATCACCACTACTACGGCGAAGATTTCAAAGTGGAGTGCCCGACCCATTCCGGCGCCGAATCCGATCTCTGGCAGGTAGCCGCGGAAATTTCCCGGCGGCTCGTTCATATTTTTCTTCGCGATTCGAGTGGCCGCCGGCCAGTAGCCGGCGGCACCGACCGCTTTCAGAGCGATCCGCACTGGCGCGACCTCATCCTTTTCTATGAATATTTTCATGGCGACAACGGCGCCGGCCTCGGCGCCAGCCATCAAACCGGCTGGAGCGGCCTGGTCGCAAAACTAATTGAACAGAGCGGTGAGTAGGCTGTTGATCGGAGAGGTGCGCTGATGAGTGCGAAGTTCGAGGGGAAGGTGGTTCTGGTGGCAGGCGGCACGGGTGGCTTGGGCCGCGCCGTGAGCCTGGCATTCCTGGAAGAAGGAGCGAAGGTTGTCGTCACGTATCGAAAACAGGAAGAATTCGATGCCTTGAAGGGCGCAGCGGGCGTGAATGGCTCACAACTCGAAGGGAACAGTGTTGATGTCACGGATGAGGCGGCGGTGCGTCAACTGATCGAAAAGATTCTTGCGAAACACGGCCGGCTGGACGCGCTTGTAAATACAGTTGGCGGTTACGCGGGCGGCGTGACGCTGTGGGAACTGGAGACCAAAGTCTTCGACCAGATGCTGGCGCTGAATCTGCGCTCGGGTTATGCGTTGTCGCGTGCAGCGGTACGCACGATGCTGAAACAAGGGCAGGGAGCCATCGTAAACGTTGCGTCGAAAGCGGCTGTTGATCACGCAGCCGGCGCAGCTGCCTACGCCACTTCCAAGGCTGCGGCGCTGGCCATGCTAGATTCGTTGGCCGCGGATGTGAAGGGCAGCGGCGTTCGCGTGAACTCGATTCTCCCTAGCATCATCGATACGGAGGCCAACCGCAAGGCCATGCCGAAAGCGGATTTTGCGAAGTGGCCGAAGCCCGAGGAGATCGCGCGTGTCATCCTGTTTTTATGCAGCGACGAAGCCAGAGTCATTCACGGCGCCGCCATACCGGTCTATGGGGATAGCTGAAACTTTCGTTCAAGAAATAAATCTGAATTAGGCGGCCCTGGATTGCCGGGCCGGGCGCAATTCTCAGCGACCAAGGAGCGGTGGGTGCCGGAACAGGCGGGAGTTCAGTTTGGCCGCGAGATTTGTGGCGACCTCGCTGCGGCCGAATCGCGCGAGTGGCTGGTCACCAACGGAATCGGCGGATACGCCTCCGGCACCGTTGCCGGAAGCCAGACTCGCCGTTACCACGGACTACTGGTCGCCGCTTTGCAGCCGCCCGTGGGCCGCACGCAGCTTGTCTCGGCCATTGACGAAATCGTGCACTACGCCGGGGCGGATTTCTCTCTCGCCACGCATCGCTGGGCCAGCGGCGCCGTAGATCCGCAGGGCTTTCTGCTCCTAGAGGATTTTCGCCTGGCAGGTTCGACGCCGGTGTGGACCTACGCGCTGGCCGATGCGCTTCTGGAAAAACGAGTCTGGATGCGCCAGGGCGAAAACACGACTTACACTCAGTACACCCTCGTGCGGGGAAGCAGTGCCCTCGAATTGGAACTGAAAGCGCTCGTGAATTATCGCGACTTTCATTCCTTGACGCATGCCGGCGACTGGCGCATGAATATCACACCACTAGTGAATGGCGTAGTGGTGCTGGCATTCGACGGCGCGGTGCCGTTTTATCTGAAAAGTAGCGCAGCTACCTGCGAGCCACGTCACGAATGGTTCCTTGGCTGCTTTTTTGGGGAAGAAACTGCGCGGGGTCTTAATGACCGTGAAGATCGCCTTTTTGCCGCGCTGTTCCGCGCAACACTAGAAATCGGTTCCAGTGTGGTGTTTGTCGCGACCACGGAAGCAAACGCCTTGCCGTACGGAGAACCTGCCCGGGCGGAGCGCGAGAATTACGACGTGAAACTGTTCCAGGACTGGCAAGCGAAAAAGGAAGCCCTTGCGGAAGCGGCGCCCTCGTGGCTTTGGCAGCTCATCCTTGCCGCCGATCAATTTATTGTGAAGCGCAGCTCGCCCGAAGAACGCGACGGCCGGAGCATCATCGCCGGCTATCACTGGTTCGGCGACTGGGGCCGCGACACGATGATTGCTTTGCCAGGGTTGACGCTTGCGACCGGGCGCGCGGATGTGGCGAAGCAAATCCTTCTTGCTTTTTCGCGTTATGTGGATGCAGGCATGCTCCCGAACAACTTTCCCGACGCCGGAGGCAAGCCGGAATACAACACCGTCGATGCCGCGCTCTGGTATTTCGAATCCATCCGGCAATATTTCGAAGCGACGCAAGATGCCGTTACTCTGCAAAAGCTTTTCCCGGTTCTCGCAGGCATGATCGATGCGCACATTGCGGGCACCCGCTATAACATCCATGTCGATCCGGCCGACGGGCTTCTCTATGCCGGAGTTCCTGGCGTTCAACTCACGTGGATGGATGCAAAAATCGGCGACTGGGTGGTGACGCCCCGCGCGGGAAAGCCCGTGGAGATCAACGCGTTGTGGATCAACGCGCTCGAAACGATGGCTGGATTTGCCCGATTGCTTGCGAAACCAGTCGAGGCTTACGAAAGACACTCGGCCAAAGCAAAGAAAAGCTTTCAGAAATTCTGGAACGCGGAGCGCAATTGCTGCTTCGACGTCATCGATTCACCCGGCATCGGAAATGATGCCGCACTTCGGCCGAACCAGATTTTTGCCGTGTCGTTGCCGGTCAGCCCACTCGCGCCCGATCAGCAAGGGGCCGTCGTCGACGTTTGCGCGCGGCGCCTCGTAACCTCGCATGGATTACGGAGTCTTGCGCAAGGCGAACCTGGATACACAGGCCATTACGGCGGCGGCCCCCGCGATCGTGACGCCGCTTATCATCAAGGCACGGTCTGGGGCTGGCTGCTCGGCCCATTCGCGCTCGCGCACCATCGCGTCTACCGTGATCGCGAAGCGGCGCTGCGTTTCCTTGAGCCGCTCGGCCGGCAGATTTATGCGAGCGGCCTCGGCACGCTAAGCGAAATTTTCGATGGCGACGCTCCTTTCACGCCCCGCGGCTGCATCGCCCAGGCCTGGACGGTCGCTGAAGTCTTGCGGGCTTGGAAGGAAATCACGAATGAAAATAAACCTGGAATGAGTTAGAAGTTTTTGATGTCGCTGAATTCGAACAGCTATCCGCGAGACGGCAATTCGTACAGTTCGATGAGCACCTTACCTCCATCCGGAGATGCGACGAGGAAAAAATTGACTCGCGTGCCATCCGCGCCATGCCGGGTGGCAGGATAAACAGGACCAACTCTGAATTTGTCTTTCAGTATTTGCGTGGCGCGGTCCACGTTTGAGCAGCGAAATTCCACCTGCTGCACGCCCTCCCCAAACCGCGTCAGGTATTTTGAAATGGCTCCCGAGCCTCCAGGCTCGCGTGTGGTGAGGATGTCCAGCCGAATCTCCTGCGGGAAATGCAGCTCGAATTCCTCAGCATCCTGGTCCGGAGGTACATCGGCGAGTCTGGGCGTGCCATTGGCAATTCGGATTCGCCCAAACGTATCGCGTTGCACAGCGAGTCCGACCGTTACAGTGGGTTTGGGGCCAAGTAGCAGCGCGGAGAGCTCATCCTCGGCCCACCAGGCAGATATGGCGCCACCTGCGGCCGCGCGGCCCAGGCGATAGACCTCCTCCGCTGCGGCGAGCCTCACGGATGGCTCAGCGGACGATAGATTCGCGATGGCTGAAGCAAGAGGGCTGGACATGGGGGCGTCAGGAATTGTAGCTTGAGGGCGGCACGAAAAGAAGCTGAAGCCACTCAGCAATCCTCGTAAACTGCAACTAAATCGTCTGCGCAGCATCTGAGGGGTATGCCGAAGCCAGTCTTGTTAACGGTGGATGACGACCCTGAAGTTCTTCGGGCCATTGAGCGCGACTTGCGCAGCCGCTATGCGGACCGCTACCGCGTCATGCGCGCGAACTCCGGAAGCGCCGGCCTCGCTACTCTGAGGGAATTGAAAGCGCGCAACAATCCCGTGGCCCTGCTGCTTGCGGATCAGCGCATGCCACAAATGGACGGCGTGAATTTCCTCTCCGAAGCCATGGAAATGCACCCGCTCGCCAAGCGCGCCCTGCTCACAGCCTACGCGGATACCAACGCCGCCATCGATGCCATCAACGAGGCCCGCGTGCACTACTATTTGATGAAACCGTGGGATCCGCCCGAGGAAAAACTTTTTCCTGCTCTAGACGACATGCTGCACGACTGGACCGCGACGTTTCGCCCGCCCTACGAGGGCATTCGCGTCCTGGGCACGCGCTGGTCAACTCGCTCCTATGAGCTGCGCGATTTTCTGGCTCGAAATCAGGTGCCTTACCAATGGATTGACGTGGAGCTGGCGCAAACCGATCCCGAAGTGCGCGGGCTGATCGATTCGCTCGGGCCCGAAGCGGAAACGCTTCCGTTGATTCTTTTTCCCGACGGCGCGCGGCTCGCCGAGCCACCGCTGCCCGCGGTTGCCGACAAAATCGGCCTGCGTACGCACACACAGACCAGTTTCTACGACCTCGCCATTGTCGGAGGCGGCCCCGCAGGACTCGCTGCCGCCGTTTATGGTGCCAGCGAAGGCTTGCACACCGTGATGATCGAACGCGAAGCGCCCGGCGGCCAGGCCGGCCTCAGCTCACGCATTGAGAACTATCTCGGTTTTCCTTCAGGGCTCAGCGGCAACGATCTCGCCCGCCGCGCCGTGGCCCAGGCCCGGCGATTCGGCGTGGAGATTCTTGCTCCGCAAGAAGCCGTTAGCATCCGGGCGGAAGGTCCGTATCGCTTCCTGAAACTTGCCGACGGGTTTGAGATTTCTTGTCACGCGCTTCTTCTCGCGATGGGCGTTCAGTGGCGGACTCTGGAAGTGCCCGGGATCGAGCGCTTGCAGGGCGCGGGCGTTTATTATGGCGGCGGAACCACGGAAGCCATGGCCTGCAAAGGCGAAACCGTGCACATCATCGGCGGCGCGAACTCCGCGGGACAGGCCGCGATGCACTTTTCGAAGTTCGCCGAAAAGGTTGTCATGCTGGTGCGCGGCGAATCCCTTGCGAGCACCATGTCGCATTACTTGATCGAGCAAATCGAAAAGACGCCTAATATCGAAGTCCAGACGCGTAGCAGCGTGGCCGAGGTTCACGGGGAATCACGGCTCACCGGCCTCACCGTTCTGCATTCCCTCACGGGCGAGAAAGAACAGGTGCCCGCTACCAGCCTGTACATTTTTATCGGCGCGCAACCACGGACGGAATGGTTGGGCGACATGATTGAACGCGACGAGCGCGGTTTCATTCTTTCCGGCCCGGACCTTCTCCGCGGGGGAAAGAGACCGCCCTCGTGGACGCTCGATCGCGACCCCGGATTGCTCGAAACGAACGTGCCCGGAATTTTTGTTGTGGGCGATGTGCGCCACGGTTCCGTCAAGCGCGTTGCTTCCGGTGTGGGGGAAGGCGCTGTCGTCGTGCAGTTCATGCACCAGTATCTGGCGAAGGTCCAGTGAGCGAAAAGACGCGGGGAGCGAAACGCCCATGAGCGGAACGCCGGAACAGGCGCACATGGAAGTTCTGGTTGCGGATTTGCGCAAAGTGCCCGCGTTTGTGGACCAGCCTCAGGCCGATCTGGAATGGTTTGTCGCGCAATCGAAAGAGCGCCGCATAAACGTCGGCGAAACCGTCATGAAGGAAGATTCCCCCGCGGACACGATGTTGGTGGTGTTCGAAGGAGAATTGCGGGCCCGGCGGGAGAATGGTCCGCAGGATGGCCCGGTTTTTACAGCTCGCGCCGGCGAGGTCACCGGCATCTTGCCGTTTTCCAGAATGAAAGTGTACGGCGTGACCGGGCGCGCGGTACTTCCGGTTCGCATGCTGGCGTTTCCCTCCAGCAAGTTTCCGGAACTTTTTCAACGCATGCCCGAGCTCTCCCAGCGCCTCGTTGGATTGTTGACGGATCGCGTTCGAAACGTCACGCGGGCAGAGCAGCAAAACGAGAAACTGGCCGCGCTGGGAAAATTGTCGGCCGGACTCGCGCACGAGCTGAACAATCCGTCCGCCGCCGCGCGCCGCTCGGCTGCGGCACTGCGGGATTGTCTGCAGCGCTTGCGCGTTGCCGGACGCAGCTCGACACTGGGTCCGGAAGATTGCGGCCTGCTGGCGCAGCGCGAAGAAGAGATTCGCTCAGCGCTGAAGCCCGCTGAATACAAGGATGAGTTTGCGCGTGTAGAGCGAGAGGAAGCGATTCAAAGCTGGCTGGAAGGGCGCGGCGTTGCCGAGGCCTGGAAACTGGCGCCGCTTTTGGCAGACGCAAACCTAACGGACGCGCAATTGGAGAGTTTTGCGGGGGACGCCGGAACTTCGCTTGGCCCGGAGCTGACGCGGTTCGGCACGCTCCTCGAAATGGAACGCATCGCCGACGAGCTCGAACACAGCACCGCGCGCATTTCGGATCTCATCAAAGCCATCAAAGAGTATTCGTATATGGACCAGGCGCCGTTGCAAGAAGTAGACATCAAGAGCAGCTTGGAAACGACGCTCATCATCATGCATCATAAGCTGAAGCGCGGCATTGTGGTGACGCGCGAATATGCCGCGGACCTTCCGAAAGTGATGGCTTACGGAAGCGAGTTGAATCAGGTGTGGACAAACCTGATTGATAACGCCGTCGACGCGATGAAGGAAAAAGGAAAGCTTCGCGTGCGCGCGGTCCGGGAAAATGATTACGTGCTTGTGGAGATCGCGGACGACGGGCCGGGAATTCCCCCGGAAATACAATCGCGCATCTTTGAGCCCTTTTTTACGACGAAAGGCGTGGGCGAGGGAACCGGCCTCGGCCTGGACGTGGTGCATCGCATCGTAAGAAAAATGCGCGGAGTCATCGCCGTAAAATCAGTTCCTGGGGATACGCGATTCCATGTGCGAATTCCGATTCAAGCAGCGGTGTGATTCGGCGGGAGACGAATATGGCTGAAAACTGTACCCACCTAGATCAGATTAGGCGCATAAAGCCAAAAACCAAGGGCTGCGAAGAGTGCCTGAAGATGGGCGACAGTTGGGTGCATCTGCGTCTTTGTCTGAGCTGCGGGCACGTAGGTTGCTGCGACTCCTCCAAAAACAAACACGCCACGAAACATTTTCACGCCACGAAACACCCGATCGTCCGTTCGCTGGAGCCGGGCGAAAACTGGATGTGGTGTTACGTCGATGAACTAATGTTTGAAGAGGAATGAACTTCACCTTTTTTTCTTTGCGGGAATCAGAAGCGAAGCCAGCAGCGCGATCAGCAGTACGCCTCCCACGACGCCAAGAGACATTGCCACCGGAATGTGCAGCCAACGCTCGCCGATCATTTTTCCCCCGATAAATACGAGAACGATCGCCAGCCCCTCATCCAGAAAGCGCAAACGGTCGATGACTCCCGCCAGCAGGAAGTAGAGAGCCCGGAGCCCGAGAATCGCGAGCACGTTCGACGTGTACACAATAAAAGCGCTCTCGGTAATGCCGAAGACCGCGGGGATGGAGTCGATGGCCAGCGTGACGTCCGTGATTTCCACGACGAGCAGGACGAGAAACAGCGGCGTGGCAAACAACCGGCCCGATTTGCGCACAAAAAAATGTTCGCCGTGGTATTCGTGGCTAACCCGAAGATGGCGGCTGGCGAAGCGGAAGATTTTGTTTTGTTCCGGGTGGACTTCTCCCCGATGAACGAAGAGCATACGCACGCCGGCGTAGACGAGGAACGCTCCCAGTACGTACATTATCCAGGAAAAATGTTCGATCAATTCCGCGCCCAGCGCGATCATCACGCCGCGCATGACCAGCGCGCCGACCACCCCCCATTCCAGAAGGCGATGCTGCAGTCGCTCATCCACCGCAAACGCGCGAAAGATCACCAGGAAGAGAAATAGATTATCGACGCTGAGAGCCTTTTCGATCAGGTAGCCGGTAAAGAATTCGAGGGCCGGCTGGGGGCCACGGAAATGAAGCACTCCGAATCCAAAGAGTATGGAGACTGCGATCCAGCCAAAACTGGCGATAGCAGCCTCGCGAATCTTGATCTTGTGCGGGCGGCGATGGAAAACGCGAAGATCCAGAGCGATTGCAATGACAATGAAGAGATTGAAGGCAATCCAGTGAATAGGCGTGCCCATGGTGGCGCTGGAAGGCGCTAGGGCGTGGAGCTGCGCGCGTCGAGGGAGTTCAAATTCGACAGTTCGATGCGCATGGTCTTGCCGCGTTCAATTTTTACAGGAACATCCCAGCGCACACGCATATCTCCGGCATCGGCGTCCAGGCTGAGCGTGCTGATCCAATAGTCGCCCGGAGCAATACCCGCAAGGGAGGCGTGCCCCTCGAGATCGGTGTCCGCCTTGGCAGCGAGAAATTTGAGCTGGGCCACGTCTGGGGCGACACGGTGGACGCGCTTGCGGCGATCGTTCTGCAGCGCAGCCCACTTGCGCTGCGGGTTCACGCCGTCCAGTTCCAGTTCGACGCCGGACACGGTCTCGGGACGCGAGCGAATGAATTTCTTGAGGCTGACCAAATATTCTTGCTTCAGCTTCTCGTATTTCTCCGGATGGTCCGTTTTGTCGGGCTCCGCATACTTTGGTTTCGGCAAGCCGTTGGTCACGCCGCCGCTGTTCGAACGCTGGTAGGCCAGCAGGAATTCCGGAATGTTGATGATGTCATCTGGCGTCAGCAGCTTGTCGAACCCCGGTTCTGCGAGGTCGAGTGTGTCATGGCCCTTGAGCCAGGTGCGCAGCTCGGGAGAAACCTTGAGGCCATCGATAAACTCATCACGCGGCGGGACCGGGTCTTTCTCCTCCACTTCCTTGACGATCTCCGAGTAGCTCTTGGTGAGGATGTAAAACGTGAATTGGCGCACGGGCTCCGCGCGCGCCCCCGTCGGCGTGATGCGCGCGATGAGTTCGAGTCCGCCGGCGTCCGTCTGCGCGTACGCGCAGGCCGCGATTGAAAGCACACCGACAAGAGCAAGGCGGGGCATTTTTCCGCGAATCGTCGTCATGCTAATCATCGTAGCAGAATCAATGCTTGCCTCTCGATGTGATTTTGTCGACAAATTCGTAGGTACCATCCCCGCGCGTCTTGATGATAGGGAGGCGATGAGTTTTTTCGAAGAGATCGTGGCCTTGCTTGAGATTGCTCCAGAAAGCGATCAACGCCGGCTGTTTGGGGTGAGTCGTCGCTAATGCCTTCAGGCCGTCGTCTGTCAACCGTGCGGGGAAAATATGAATCGGCAAGTGCTGCTGACCCAGGTTGCGGACTTGGACGGCAAGCCAATAAACCTCTTTGATCCCATCATCCGTGATGGGAATGCAACCGATCGACGCGCAGTTGCCGTGCAGGAAAATGTCGCCACCGGGATTTTGATGTGAGCCGAGGATGCGGTCGGACGTGTTGGGATAACTGATGTGGAGGCTCAGGAAGAAATTGCTCTGCGGATTGAACCAATCCAATTCGTAGAAACCCTCCGGCACCTGTTCGTCGCCAAAGCGGCGCTTGGGCCCCAGAATTCCCGATGAAGTGCAAATTCGATATTCGTTGACGAGCACGTAAGACTTATCTTCCGTGTCCGCCGCCCAGAGCTCCAGCAGAGCTTCTTTTTTGAAGGCTCGCAGCAAAATGGCGCGTGGCGGGTAAGTGAGAGCCCTTTCCTTGAATCTCTGCCTTAGGACTTCGTCTTTTTCCTTGGACGCAATTCGGACTCGCGCGTATTTCCATTGAAGGTCGCGAAAGGATTCCATTTCTTCGGAAGAAGAGGGGATGGTTAGCAGGAGGAGGAGCGGTAAAGCGAACTTTGTCGTCTTCATCAATCGATCAGCGCCTGACGAATAGCAGGAAAAAAATCATGACCGTGAGCCCCGCGAGGAGCAATCCCGCCAAGATGCGGAACAGTAGGGAAGAGGGAGCCGTGGGAATGGGGCCGGGCGGCGTTTTGGGAGAAAATGGCGGATCCAGAACGCCGGATCCGGTCAGTTTGCGCGGAGGGCCGCCGCCGCGGGCGGAGGACGCCTGCGGGTCAAGTTCATATTCGTTTTCGGCGAAGTCGTAGGGCACGGTAGGAAATGCTACTCCGTAGCCGATAAACTGTCTAGAACAGGCGGAAGACCGCTTCGACGGTGACCCATGCCGGAACGGGGCGGCGCGCGGCATCATGCGCCGGCACAAATTTCCAGCCGCGAATTGCCTGCTCGGCGCGTTCATCAAGCCCCAAACCGATTCCCTGGACGACACGGATTTGCGAAGCGCGCCCGTCGGCGCCGACCAAAACTTGCAACGTAACCTTTCCCTGCAGCTTGGCTTCGCGAGCTTCGTCGGGGTATCGAGGATCGGGGCAATAGGCGCAGCTGGGAAGCGTGACGCCGGAATGGTATCTCGATTGGAACTCACCCCGTCCGCCCGGTCCATCGCGCGTACTATCGCCCATGGTTCTCCCAGAACGACTGCCGATCGTGTCGGAATCGCCCGGTCCTGGCGAGTTCGTCTCGTCCTTCACCCACGGCAGGCCAATCTTGTTAACGGGAATCAGGACTGGCGCCGCGGCCAGATCGAATATCGTTGGTGGCGCTGGCATGCGGACATCCTGTTTGGGAGGCAGCGACGGCCGGACCAACTGAATGGGAGCGAGCGGCGCCAATTTTCCAGCGGTTGCAGGAATCTGCACCCGGCCACCTCCGCTGCCAACTCCGGGATCGGGCCGAGGGCCGCTGCTCGGGGGAAAGAAAAGAAGTGAGCTGGAAACCTAAGTCTTTGCAGGACTTTCGTCGCGCCACTGTCTGGACTTTTTGCGGGCTTAAAAGGATGCATGGCAATGAGCGCCAGTGCCGCGATCATCGCCGCATGCGTCAGAAAAGAAACGCCCTGCGCGCGGCTCGCGTGTGACGAGCCGTCAAAACGCAAGAGATGCAACGGCGCACCATTCGCGGAACTCATCTTCCATTTCTCTGGAGTTAGGGCATCGCGAAAGTTTGCGCGGATGCGGTTGAGCAAATTGTCCCGTGAACTTGATGAGGAAAACAACGAACGCAGGAAGGAATCGCGCATGGGAAGGCCTCCGCGCCCGCCTCAGATTTGGCCTGACTCCTCGACGAGACGGGCGGCGAACGGGTGATGAGAACCGGAGCGCAGCAGATTGGTTGTCCGCGAGGGGTACGTTTGGAGGGTGCTCGAAGAAGAAGGGCTCGACACAGAGCACACAAAAAGCCGGACGCCTACACAACTTTTCAAGCTGCGCGTGGATAAGGTTGCTAGTAGAGGTGGAAGGTGACTTCGATCTGCACGCGGCAATTTACCGGCTTGCCGCTGGGGCCTACCGCCGGGCGCATCTTCCAATTCTTCACTTGCGCCATGGCTTTTTCTTCTAGCCCGAGACCAGGCCCTTTGAGAACCTGCGGGTTGAGTACGCGCCCATCGGCGGTCACGGTCACATCGAGCAACACGGTCCCCTGATACTTGGCCTTACGAGCTTCGTCGGAGTACTCCGGTTGCGGGCAATAGATGCACATCGGCGAACCGACGCCGTTCAGGCCCGCGCGGAACGTTCCGCCGCCCGTGCCGCCACCTTCGCCGGGACCAAGGCCTCCGCCAGAGCCGCTGCCGATACCGGTGCCATTGCCATTTCCGAGAGAATCAGTGACGTTCTTGGCCAGAGGATCGCCGAAGTTCGCCATATTCGGGCTGGCGACTTTCAAGTCCGGCGGACCGAGCAGAGAGGGGTCCATCGCCAGCTTGGGATTCAGATTCTGAATCTTTGCCTGAGGCGGGGTGAATTGCGTCCACTGGAACTTGGGGAGCTTCCCCTTTGACGTGGGAGTCAGGGTGTGATTGTTTCCCCCGCCGCCGCCTCCGGCTTTGTTCGCGCCTGCGGGCAGCTTCGCCATATAAGGCGAAATGTCCAACGGCGTAACGTTCACCAGCTTGTTCTTTGCTTCCGTGGAAGCGGGCAGGACATTCGTGAAAAGTGGAATGACCAGAAGCGCGATCACCGCCACGTGCAGGCCGATCGCGAGCCCCTGGCTCCATCCGAAGTTTTCATCCTTCGACCAGATGTCCTTCACTCGTATCGGCTTCACGGCGAAGGGCAGGGGTACCTGTTTCGGAGGCGAGAAAAAATCCCTGATGCGCGTCCCAAAGCCGCCAAAATTCGATCCCCAGGCTACTGCCAGCCTGCTGTTTACCGGTCCTTTGGGGGCCGGGCCGGAGCTGAAAAAATCCTTAAGGTTATCGCCGACGCCCGTACCGAACGATGTCTGCGTGAACGGGGCATCCTTGCGCTCGCGCACCTTTATAGGGCGCTCCGTGAGGAACTGTTTCAGGTTGGACCAAAAATTATCGGGGATGAGGATTTCAGGCTTAGTGAATTTCGGCACAGCCGAGGATGGTACTGGCACCGCAGGCCGAGGCCCTGCTGCAGACACTTTGGGTCTTGTGATTTCAGGTGGCAGAAGATTGATGAAATTGCCCGGCACTGTTTACCTCTTTAATTAGACGTACACTCCCCGAGTTCGGTGTACCTAGCCGATATGATTCGCAAGGGCCGGGAAAGGTTGCAGGCCCCCTGCGGCTGACACCGGCTCCCATTCATTGTAACATACGTCCTTACACTGCTTTCCGATGTTTCCCGCCGTATACCTGTACACAAGGACGGCATGGAAGGGATGTACAAGCGCTCCAATCATGGCCGAACCACTCGAACTGAAGAAAACACTGAACCTGCCGAAAACGGATTTTCCAATGAAGGCCGGCCTGCCGCAGAACGAGCCAAAGCAGCTCGAAGCATGGCAGGGAGGAAACATCTACGAGCGCATCTTGGATACGCGCAAAGGCAAGCCCCTCTTTGTCTTGCACGACGGGCCGCCTTATCCCACGGGTGAAATCCACCTCGGGACCGGTCTGAATAAAATCCTCAAGGACTTGGTCGTCAAGAGCAAGAGCATGGCGGGGCACTACGCGCCTTACGTGCCGGGGTGGGATTGCCATGGCCTGCCGATTGAAACGCAAGTGGAAAAAGAGCTGGGCGGAAAAGGAAAAGTGCCGCCAGCGGAGTTTCGAAAGCTGTGCCGGCAATTCGCGCTGCGCTACGTCGAGCAGCACAAGAAAGATTTCAAGCGGCTGGGCATTTTCGGACGTTGGAACGATCCCTATTTGACGATGAGCCATGAATACGAGGCCACCATCGCGGGCGCCTTTCTCGATTTCATGGAAAAGGGCTACGTCTACCGCGGTCGCAAGCCGGTCTACTGGTGCCTCTTTGACAACACCGCGCTGGCCGAAGCCGAAGTCGAATACGAAGATCACACGAGCCCATCGATCTGGGTGAAGTTTGGCGTCGCGGGCGGCGGCAAAGGGGATGCCGCGAAAATTGGAAACGATGTCAGCGCGGTCATCTGGACGACCACGCCCTGGACGATTCCTCACAATCGCGCGCTTGCCTTTCACCTCGATTTCGACTACGTCGTCGTGGAAACCGAAAAGGGCGCGCTGCTGCTGGCCGCCGATCGCGTCACCGCTCTGCAAACGGAATGCGGCATCAAGGAAGCTCGCGTGCGCGCCGCGTATAAGGGCCGCGATTTCGAGGGCATGAAATTTCAGCACCCCTTCCTGCCGATTCAGGTGCCCGGCATTCTCGCCGACTACGTCACGCTCGATCAGGGCAGCGGCATCGTTCATACCGCACCCGGTCATGGCGCCGACGACTTTAATTCAGGCCAAAAATACGGTTTGGAAATTTACGCGCCATTGGACGATAAGGGCGTGTACCTCGAAGGCTTGCCGGAGTACAAAGGCAAGGATGTTTTCACTGCGAATCCCATCATCGTGAAGTTGCTCGGCGACCGCGGCGCGCTCCTCGGCAACCACGAATACAAGCACAGTTATCCGCACTGCTGGCGCTGCCACAACCCGGTGATTTTTCGCGCCACCGAGCAGTGGTTCATCAAAATGGACCAGGCCGCTCACGGAAAACAAAAAACCCTGCGCCAGGAAGCCCTCGAAGAAATCCACGGCGTCAAATGGATTCCTGCTTGGGGCGAAGACCGCATGTACGAAATGATCGAAAAGCGACCGGACTGGTGCGTCTCGCGCCAGCGGTTCTGGGGTGTGCCGATCATCGTTTTTTATTGTGATGCGTGCGGGACGCGCCTCGAGGATTTCAAAGCCCTCCGCAATGTCGTGAAATGGTTCGAAAAGGAAGGCGCCGACGCTTGGTATCAGCACACCCCGGAAGAATTGCTGCCCGCCGGCACGACCTGCTCCTGCGGCTCCACAAAATGGCGCAAAGAAAATGACATTCTGGACGTGTGGTTCGATTCGGGCTCTTCGAATCTGTCCGTGCTGAAGGGCGCCGAATGGCCCGCCGACGTTTATCTCGAAGGCCCCGATCAATATCGAGGTTGGTTCCATAGCTCGCTGCTTGTTGCGACAGGCATCCGGGACGCTGCGCCCTATCGCGGTGTTGTCACCCACGGCTGGACGCTCGACGAGCAGGGCCGCCCGATGTCCAAGTCCCTGGGGAACGCGCTGTATCCCATCGAGATAACTGAAAAGTGGGGCGCGGACCTTCTTCGCCTCTGGGTCGGCTCGGTGGAATATCAAGCCGACGTAAAAATGAGCGAGCGCGTGATGACGCAGCTCAGCGAAGCGTATCGCAAGATTCGCAACACATTCCGCTTCGCTCTGGGCAATCTCGGCGATTTCCATCCCTCGCGCGATGCGCTTTCGAACGAGCAGCTCGAGGAAATCGACCGCTGGATGCTCGACCGCACCGCCGAGCTGGTGAAGAAGTGCCGCGAATGGTATGTGAATTACGAATTTCACCGCGTCTATCACGCCGTCCACGATTACTGCGTCGTGGACCTCAGCGCGTTCTACTTCGACGTGCTGAAGGATCGCTTGTACACCAAGGCGCCCAGAAATAAATCGCGCCGCTCCGCGCAAACCGCCGTGTGGAAAATCAGCAGCGCCCTGGTCCGCTTGGCCGCGCCGATACTCGTGTTCACCACCGAAGAAATTTGGAAGTATTTGCCGAAGGCGCCGGGAGAAACCGAAAGCGTGCATATGACATTGTTTCCGGAGGCGGTCGCGCTTGCTTGCGGAATCGCCAAAGACGCGGCCGAGAAGTGGGAGCGGCTCGCGCAAGTACGCGCCGCCGTGCTTGTCGCCCTCGAACAAGCCCGCGCCGCGAAGTTCATCGGCGGCGGCCTCGAAGCGAAAGTTCATCTGCACGCCGGGCCCGAAGCGCCAGGCTTGCAGAAGCTGCTCGAAGAAAAACAGTCCGTTCTCCCCGCACTCTTCATCGTTTCGCAAGTCGTG
>WNFL01135034.1_pt1 | contig 17301 bp, 16 predicted proteins | sample 5400361 | NCBI WGS metagenome assembly WNFL01 (sample SAMN13153351, study PRJNA577476) | soil metagenome | isolation source: 40 cm soil on Douglas fir-dominated hillslope | place: USA:California | collected 2013-09-17 | reverse complement strand
ATCATCGCTCCGCACGCGGGCTACATCTATTCGGGAGCGATCGCGGCCTCGGCCTACGCGCGGTTGCAGGCCGCGGCCGGCCGCATCACGCGTGTCGTGCTCGCCGGTCCCGCGCATCGTGTCTATGTGACCGGCGCCGCGGTGCCCGCGGCGCTGTCGTTCGCTTCGCCGCTGGGGCCGGTCGCCATCGATCAGGCCGCGATCGAAAGCCTGCGGGCGTTGCCGTTCGTGGAAACCAGCGATGCGGCCCACGCGCGCGAGCATTCGCTCGAGGTCCACCTGCCGTTCCTGCAGGCGGTGCTGGGAACCTTCACCCTCGTGCCAATCGTGGTGGGCGACGCGCGCCCGGAGGAAATGGCGCGCCTCTTCGAAATCGTGTGGGGCGGCGACGAGACCCTCGTCGTAGTGAGCTCCGACCTGTCCCACTACATGCCGTACGACGCGGCGTGCGTGCGCGACCGTCACACCGCGGAGTCGATCCTCGCGCTCGACGCGCGCCTCGACCCGGACGAAGCGTGCGGCGCGGCGCCGATCAACGGTCTTCTCAGCGTGGCGCGGCAGCGCGCGATGGCGGTGGAGCTCGTCGATCTGCGCAACTCCGGCGACACCGCCGGGGACCGCGATCGTGTCGTGGGCTACGGGGCGTTCGCGTTCCGCGAAGCCGGTGCAGCGGGATCCGATGGGCGAGCGTGACCACCGCGCCGGAATGCTGCTGGCGATCGCTCGCGAGGCGATCGCGGATCGGCATGGTGATTCGAAACGCGCGCGCTGGCCGGAGCCGTGGCTGGACGAGCTCGCGGCGACCTTCGTGACATTGCACCTTTCGGGTGAGCTGCGCGGCTGCATCGGCACGATCGAGCCTTTGCGCACGCTTGGCGACGATGTCACGCACAACGCTCGCGCCGCCGCGTACCGCGACCCGCGCTTTCCGCCCGTCGCGGGGCACGAGGTCGAAGCGCTCGAGGTGGAGATTTCCGTGCTCTCGCGCCCGGAGGCGCTGCGCGCGACGAGCGAAGACGACGCGATCGCGGCGCTTCGTCCCGGCGTCGATGGCGTGGTGATCGAATACCAGGACCGGCGGGCGACATTCCTGCCGCAGGTCTGGGCGGGCCTGCCCGATCCCCTGTCCTTTCTAGCGGAGCTTCGCCTGAAGGCCAACCTGCCGGCGAGGTTCTGGCATCCCGACTTGCGCCTTGCGCGCTACACGGTGGAAAAGTTTCGATGAGCGCGCGCGTTCCCGAGCCCATTGAAGGCTCGCTTCATCCGGGCCGCTGGTGGCATCGCCTCGACGATGGCCGGGTGCAGTGCGACCTCTGTCCGCGCGACTGCAAGCTCCACGAGGGGCAGCGCGGTGCATGCTTCGTTCGCGCGCGCGTGGGCGACGCGATGGTGCTCACGACCTACGGGCGCTCGTCGGGATTCTGCGTCGATCCGATCGAGAAGAAGCCGCTCAACCACTATCTGCCGGGGTCGGCGGCGCTGTCATTCGGAACGGCAGGGTGCAACCTCGCCTGCAAGTTCTGCTTCAGCCCGCAAACCTGGATCGCGACGAATGATGGAATGCGTCGGATCGGCGATTTGTTCGACGCTTGTCCCGAAAAAGCAACGCTCGGCGAAGGCCGTATTGGTTTTCCCGCGGACCTCGAAGTCTGGACGCGCCATGCGACGCGAACGCGAGTCACCAAGGTCTTTGCGAGACCCTATGCAGGGGAGCTGCTGTCGCTCAGGGCAGCGTGCTGCCCTCCGATCCAGGCCACACCCAACCATGGCATCTTCGCCGCTCACCGCTCGGATCTCGAGACGGTTCGCAAGATACCTGCGGAAGAGCTCACGACGGACCACTACCTGGTCGTCCCCAAGCGCCGCCCTTCGACGACGGAGGTGGTCCTATCGGCGCGGGATTGGCTCTCGCGTCTCGACATCGCGCCGCATGCAGCGCGGCCGCGACGCATCGAAACGAGCCACCTCGCCGAGCTGCTGCGCATGGACGGCACGTCGGGTGAGATGGGCGCGGCGCTCGGCTATCACCCCACCTATGTCCGCAAGCTGAGAAGTCAGCTTGCTCGAGGGGCATTGGCATCCTGCGAGGACGCCCGCGCAGTCACGTTGACGTGTCGCCACGAGCGAGTGCGCTTCATGGGGGAAAAGGGTGATGGAGTGCCAGAGTCGCTCTTGCTCAATGAGGATCTCGCTTGGCTGCTGGGTATTTTTTGCGCGGAAGGCAGCATCACGAGTCACCCGAGTCGACCGAACTCGTTCCACCTTTCCTTCTGCTTCGGGCGGCACGAACAGGACCTCATCACGCGCACTGCACGGCTGCTCACGGAGATCTTCCACGCTCGACCGCTCATCGTTGCGCGCAGAACGACGATCACGGTCGAGATAGGCCAGACATCGATCGCCCGGTTGTTCGAAGCGCTCTGTGGACGCGGCGCCCACAACAAGCAGATCCCACCCCCGGTCCTGCAGGCGCCCGTGCCCGTCATGCGCGCCTTCCTCGAGGGTTATCTGGCGGGCGACGGGCATCGAACCCCGACTCACGCCGTGGGCCTCACGGTGTCCGAGCGCTTGGCGCTGGGATTGTTCGAGCTCGGACTGCATCTCGGAATGCTGCCGACCTATTTCGAGCACACGCCCGCGGCCACCAAGGAGATCGAGGGCCGCACCGTTTCCCAGAGCAGGGTCTACATCGTGAAATACCTGCGCAAGCGCCTGGACGCCGGCTTCGACACGCGGCCGGAGCGTTCTCTCTGGCGCGAAAATCAGACAAGTTACCTGGTGCCATTGCGCCGCATCGAACGCGTGCCCTATTCGGGCTCGGTCTACAACCTCGAGGTGGAGGATCCGGATCACTCCTACCTCGCACCGTTCCTCGCCGTCGCCAACTGCCAAAATTGGGACATCTCGAAGTCGCGCGACATGGACCGGCTGATGGATTCCGCGACTCCGCGCGCGATCGCGGAGGCGGCGCGCGATTCCGGGTGTCGGAGCGTTGCCTACACGTACAACGACCCGGTGATCTTCGCCGAGTACGCGATGGACATCGCCGACGCCTGTCGCGAAGCGGGCATCCTCAACGTCGCGGTGACGGCGGGGTACATCACGCCGCAGGCCCGGCGCGAGTTCTACGCCAAGATGGACGCGGCGAACGTGGACCTCAAGGGGTTCACCGACGAGTTCTACGTGAAGCTCTGCGGCGCGCATCTGAATCCCGTCCTCGACACGCTCGCCTACTTGAAGCACGAAACGAACGTGTGGTTCGAGATCACGACGCTGCTCATTCCGGGCAAGAACGACTCCGACGCCGAGATCCTGGAGGAATCGCGTTGGATCATGCGCGAGCTGGGACCCGACGTGCCGCTGCACTTCACCGCGTTCCATCCCGATTTCAAGATGATGGACCTGCCGCCCACGCCTGCATCGACGCTCGCACGTGCCCGGCAAATCGCAATCGGCGAGGGCCTGCGCTACGTCTACACCGGCAACGTGCACGATCGCGAAGGCGGAACCACCTTCTGTCCGGATTGCGGCGCGGTGTTGATCGAACGCGACTGGCATCGCATCGAGGCCTATCGCCTCACGCCCGATGGCAAGTGCCCCGAATGCGCGAGCGCGATCCCCGGCCGCTTCGAAGCGTTCGACCGCAAGCGCCAGTTCGGCCGGCGCCGCATCCCCGTGGCCATTGGTCGTTAGCCCGTCCTACCTCGCCCAGTCGGGATGTTGCTCGTGAAGGTCGCGGTGCTGCTCGATCAGCACCTGGAAGAACGAAAGGCGCTCGGGCGAGATCTTGCCGCGCGTGGCCGCGTCGATCACGGCGCATCCGGGCTCGGACAGGTGCGAGCAATCGTTGAACTTGCAAGTGCCCAGGAACGGGCGGAACTCGCGCATCGCCTCGCCGATCTGGTCCTCGGTGAGATGGAAGAGGCCGAACGACTGAAAACCCGGCGTGTCGATGATCGCGGTGTCGCGGTCGAGGCGATAGAAGCGCGAGAACGTCGTGGTGTGCGCACCCGAATCGCGCGACGCCGTGAGATCGCCCACGCGCGCGACGTCGCTCAGCACCAGTGCGTTCACGGTGCGCGACTTTCCGACACCGCTCTGCCCGACCAATATCGTGAGCTTGTTCTCCAGGTGCGGCAGGAGGGGCGAGACATCCTTCTTCGCCGAGAGGCTGAGGAACGTATAGCCGATGCGCTCATAGTTATCGAGCGACTGGCGCGCCGCGGCGTGTTCGGGAAGGTCGGATTTGTTGAGCGCGATGATCACGGGAATGCCGGCCGCCTCGCACGCGACCAGGCTCAAGTTCAGGAACGCCTCGTTGAAGGCCGGCCGGGGGGCGAGGAGGATCACGGCCTGGTCGACGTTCGCGGCGAGCGTCTTCTCGCGCCACTGGTCGGATCGATAGAGGAGGTTGCGGCGCGTGCCCACGCGCTCGATCGATCCCTGCGCCGAGCCGGTGATGCGCACCGTCACGAAATCGCCGCAGGTCGCGTCCTGCCGCCGGCCCTTGCGCGTGCACACGATCTGGCGCCGGTCGGCGAATTCCACGAGGAACTCGCGGCCGAAATCGGCGACCACTCGTCCCTCGACGACGACCTGCTGCTCCCTTTCCCTGCGAGTCGTCAAGGAGGTGTTTGGTTCGACTGACGGCGCTTGGCGACCACGGCTTACATCTCGAAGAGCGCGTCGAGCTTCGCCGCGCAGATGAAGTCGTTTTCCGAGAGCCCGCCGATCGCGTGCGTCACGTACGAGGCGCGGCACTCGTTGTAGCCGACGAGCATGTCCGGATGATGGTCCTCGCGATGCGAGATCCACGCCGCGGCGTTCACGAACGCCATGGTCTCGAAATAATTCTTGAAGCGGTAGGTCTTGGTGATCCTGCCCGCGTCGAGCGTCCAGCCCTCGAGCCCCTTCAGCATCGGGCGGATCTGTTCCGGCGTGAGCGGCGCGACGCCGCCCTCGCAAGGTACGCACTTCTTGCGCGCGAGCTCGTTCATGACGCAGCGTTTCTTAGATGGGCGATACGGATCGCCGCGGGGGGATGCGAATCATACACCAGCGAATGCAGCGGATCGGGCGTGAGGGTGGACGCGTTGTCGCGGTAGAGCTTGGCGAGCGCGCTCACCAGATCGGCGGCCGACGCATGGCGTGCGGCGAAGGCATCCGCCTCGAATTCCTGGCGGCGGGCGATGAGGCTCGCGAGCGGCTGGAAGGGAAAGGTGAACGCCGGCAGGAGGAGCGCGAATCCGGCGAGGGCGGCGCCGATGTGCGGCGCGTCGAGGCCGAGGGCCTGGTAGAACGCGGGCTCGCGATAGAGCCAGCCGAGCGCGCCGAGGAGCAGCAGCGCGAGCGTGAAGCGCACCGCGAGGAGCCTCGGAATGTGCCCGCGCGCGAAGTGGCCGAGCTCGTGCGCGAGCACCGCCTCGATCTCCTGGGGCGTGAGCCGCTGCATGAGCGTGTCGAAGAAGACGATGCGCTTGGTCTTGCCGAAGCCGGTGAAGTAGGCGTTGCCGTGGCTCGAGCGCTTCGAGCCGTCCATCACGAAGAGCCCTTCGGCGCGAAAGCCGCAGCGCTCGAGGAGCTGCTCGATGCGCCGCCTGAGCTCGCCTTCCTCGAGCGGGGTGAAGCGGTTGAAGAGCGGCGCGATCCAGCGCGGGAACACCGTCACCAGGAGCAGCGTGAAGGCGATCCATGCGAACCAGGTGTAGAGCCACCACAGCGATCCGGCCGAGCGCACGAACCAGAAGACCACGAGCAGCAGCGGAACGCCGAGCACCACGGCGACGCCCACGCCCTTCACCATGTCCACGGCGAAGACCGCGGGCGTGGTGCGGTTGAAGCCGAAGCGCGCTTCGATCGCGAAGGTGCGCCAGATGTCGAAGGGCAGCACCGCGACAAGGCCCACCGCCATCACGCCGTAGATGGTCGCGAGCTCGCGCAGCGTCCCCTCGCCGAGGAGGCGCCGGGAAAGGGAATCGATCGCCGCGAGCCCGCCCCCGACGGTGAGCGCGAGCAGCAATGCGGCGTCGATCGCAACCGTTTCGCCGAGCGCCAGGCGCTGCTTGTCGAGCGTGTAGTCGGCGGCCTTGCGGTGCGCCTCGATGGGAATCAGCGACTCGAAATCGGGAGGAACCTGGTCGCGGTGGCGCATGACGTGGCGCGCCTGGCGCACGCCGAGCCACAGGCGCCAGGCGACCGCGGCGAGGACGAACACGACGAAGAGGGTGGCGAAGGCTGTCAGGGTCACGGGCGTGTGGTGAATTCAGACGGAGCGTGACACAATCGGCGCGACCCGAAACCCGGGGATGCTATTGCAGGCGGAAGTGGCATACGACAAGACCCCGTTAGTCTGGATAGACATGGAGATGTCGGGCCTCGTTCCCGAACGCGACCGCATTCTCGAGATCGCCATGGTGGTCACCGACGCGGATCTCAACACGATCCTCGAGGCGCCGGTCTTCGTGATCCACCAGCCCGACACGGTCCTCGATGCGATGGACTCGTGGAACAAGTCGACCCACGGCAAGTCGGGGCTCGTCGACAAGGTCAAGGCCGCGACGCTCACCGAGGGCGAGGCCGAGGCGCGGCTGATCGAGCTGCTCCGGCCGATCGTCGCATCGGGTGTCGCGCCGCTCAGCGGCAACACCGTGCACCAGGACCGGCGCTTCATGGCGCGCTACATGCCCGCGTTCGACGCCTACCTGCACTATCGCATCGTCGATGTCTCTACACTCAAGGAGCTCGCGCGCCGCTGGCGGCCCGATGTGCTCGCGGGGGTCGCCAAGGAAGGGCGGCACGAGGCGCTCGCCGACGTCTACGAGTCGATCGAAGAGCTGAGGCATTACCGCCAGCAATTCCTGCGCGCCGATCAGGTTTGATCCCAATCCCGGGCGCGCTCGACCGCGCGCTTCCATTGCGCAAGCCGCGCGCCGGCCGCCTCGCGCGAGAGCGCGGGCTCGAATACGCGGTCGCGCGACCACAGGGCGGCGATCTCGCGCTCATCGCTCCAGAAGCCGGTCGCGAGTCCCGCGAGATAGGCGGCGCCGAGCGCCGTCGTCTCCGTCACCTTCGGCCGAACCACGGGAACACCGAGCAGATCGGCCTGCATCTGCATGAGCAGGCTGCACGCGGTCGCGCCGCCGTCGACGCGAAGCTCCTTCAGGGCGATGCCGGAATCCGCCGCCATGGCCTCGATCAGCTCGGCGCTCTGGAAGGCGATCGCCTCGAGCGTGGCGCGCGCGAGATGCGCTCGCGTGCTGCCGCGCGTGAGCCCGACGATCGCACCGCGCGCATGCGGATCCCAATAGGGCGCGCCCAGTCCCGAGAGCGCCGGCACGAAGAAGACGCCGCCCGCGTCCGGGACGCTCGACGCGAGGGCCTCGATCTCGGGCGCCGCGGCGATGAGCCCGAGCCCGTCGCGCAGCCACTGGATCGCCGCGCCCGCGATGAACACGCTGCCTTCGAGTGCGTAAGTCGTCGCGGCCCCGCGCCGCCACGCCACGGTCGCGAGGAGGCGGTTGCGCGAAACGGCGGGCGTCTCGCCCGTGTTCATGAGCAGGAAGCACCCGGTGCCGTAGGTGTTCTTCGCCATGCCGGGCGCGTAGCAGGCCTGGCCGAAGAGCGCCGCCTGCTGGTCGCCGGCGAGGCCGCTCACCGCGATCCCCGAAGGCAGCCCTTCGCAGCGGGTGTGCGCCAGCACGCCGCTGGAATCGACGACCCGGGGAAGCACCGCCCGCGGGATCTCGAGGAGCGCGAGCAGCTCGTCGTCCCAGTCGAGCGTATGGATGTTGAAAAGCAGCGTGCGCGACGCGTTGCTCGGATCGGTCGCGTGCACCGTCCCGCCGGAGAGCTGCCATACCAGCCAGCTGTCGATGGTGCCGAAGGCAAGCTCGCCGCGCTCGGCGCGCTCACGCAGCCCCGCGCCGTTATCGAGCAGCCACGCGAGCTTCGTCCCGGAGAAGTACGCATCGAGCAGCAAGCCGGTCTTGCGCGTGAAGAGCGGCTCGTGGCCCGCCTGTCGCAGCGCGTCACAAGCGGACGCGGTGCGTCGGTCCTGCCAGACGATCGCATTGGCCACGGGACGCCCCGTGCGCCGGTCCCAGAGGACCGTGGTTTCGCGCTGGTTGGTGATGCCGATGGCGGCGACGTCGGCGGGCGCCAGGTGGGCGGCGTTGAGCGCCTGCGCGGCGACGTCGCGCTGGGTGCGCCAGATCTCGTCGGCGTTGTGCTCGACCCAGCCGGGCTGCGGAAAAATCTGGCTGAATTCTTGCTGCGCGATGCCGAGAATACGGCCGTCACGCCCGAAAGCGATGGCGCGGGAGCTGGTGGTGCCTTGGTCGAAGGCGAGGACAGCCTTCATAATGAGGAGCAAGCCCCTGCTTTTGCGGCGATGATACGTTAAAATTCCTAGAAGCAGCCGGAATCTCTGGAGCGGTCCGTGGGATTACTAGACGATCTCAAGAAGCAAGCCGACGCCCTAAAGGCCCAGGACACCGACAAGACGGAGAGCTTGCGTGCAAGCGCCGTGGCGGTGGACCACGCGCTGCGCCGCACCTTCCTTTACCTGAACGACCTCGGCAAGCAGCTGAACGTCGTGCAGATGCCCAGCCCCTTCACCTACAAGATCCCGACCGTCGGCGACGTCAACGGGCTCATCGTGAAGGACTTCTTCTGCGACTTCCGCTCGAAGCACTTCATCGACAAGGATTACTACGGCGAGGTGCACGTCGCCTATCGCGCGTGGTCGGACAAGATGCTCACGGTCAAGAAGGGCCCGGACGACATGGAGAAATTCCGGGACTTCCTCTGGCAAGCGAACGTCGAGCACAAGAGCGAGCAGTACCGCAACGAGCGCAAGGTGATCACCCACGAGGTCTTCAAGCTCAACTGCGACATCCGCCTTCAGGCGAAGGTGGACGGCGACCACGAGAGCGGCAAGCTGAAGATCGTCACCAAGAACGTCGGCGGATTCGAGGTGGACCTCTTCAACATCCTCGCTTCCGAGATGAACGACCACGCGGTGGAGGAGTTCGCGAAGTACCTCATCGGCCGCCCGAACGAATGGGTGGCGATCGCCAAGCGTTCCACGCTCAATACGCGCTCGGCCACCGTTCCGCCGCGCGCCTCCAAGACCGAGCCCAAGTACGTGGTGCAAGACGCGCCCGCGCCCGAGCCCGAAGCCGAAGAGAAGCAGCGCAACAGCGTCTTCGGCTCGATCAAGTCGATCCTCAAAAAAGACGTGTTCTGATCCGTCGCGGGGAGCGTTAGCGTGCTTCTTGTTCTGGTCGGCACCCGCAAAGGTCTTTTCTTCCTCAAGGCCGACGGTCGCCGGCGCAGCTGGTCGATGGAGGGCCCGCACTTCCTCGGCCAGGTCGTGAACCACGCCGTGCTCGACCCGCGCGACGGGCGCACGCTCCTTGCCGCGGTTCGCGCCGGCCATCTCGGCCCGACGGTCTTTCGCTCCGAGGACCTCGGCGCCTCGTGGAAGGAAGCGGCCACACCGCCGGCCTTTGCCAAGGCGCCCCCCGGCGAGACCGGCGAGTCCGTGAGCCATGTGTTCTGGCTCACGCCGGGACATGCGACCGAGCCCGGCCGCTGGTATGCCGGCACGTCGCCGCAAGCCCTGTTCGCCTCGGACGACGGCGGCAAGACATGGCAGGGCGTCGACGGCTTCAACGCGAACCCCGATCGACGCAAGTGGATCGGCGGCTTGCAGGACGCGCCTCCGGATGGCGGCACGCTGCATTCGATCAACGTGGACCCATTCGACGCGAAACACCTGTACATCGGCCTTTCGGGCGGGGGCGTGTTCGAATCGCGCGACCGGGGGAGCACGTGGACGCCGCTCAATCGCGGCACCGCGGCCGATTTCCTTCCCGATCCCAATGCGGAGTACGGCCATGACCCGCATTGCCTGCGCGTGCATCCGAAGGTGCGCGACGTCGTCTACCAGCAGAACCATTGCGGGATCTATCGCCTCGAGCGGCGCGCCAATCGCTGGGAGCGCATCGGCGCCGCGATGCCCAAGGCGATCGGCGACATCGGCTTTCCCATGGTGCTGCACCCGCGCGATTCCAAGACGCTCTGGGTGTTTCCGATGGATGGCGGCACCGTCTGGCCGCGCGTGCCGATCGGCGGCAAACCCGCGGTGTACGGCAGCCGCGATGCCGGTCGCACCTGGCGGCGCCTCGACAAGGGGCTGCCCGAGGCACAGGCCTGGTTCACGGTGAAGCGCCAGGCGATGGGTGCCGACGCGCTCGACCCGGTCGGACTCTACTTCGGGACCACCGGCGGGGAGGTGTGGGCGAGCTTCGACGAGGGCGCGCAATGGCATTGCCTGTGCCTGCACCTGCCGCACATCTACTCGGTCGAGACCGCCCTGGTGGCTGCGAAGCGCCGTAGTCAGTAGACGATCGGTGCGTGGTTCCGAAGGACCGTGATCGCATGAAAGTCCTGTTGCCCACGCCGCTCGCGGACTACACCGCGCACCGCCGCGAGGTCGAGGCCGATGGCAAGACGCTCGCAGAGCTGCTCCGCGACCTCGACCGGCGCTTTCCCGGAATCCGCTTTCGCATCATCGACGAGCAGGACGCGATCCGGCCGCACATCAAGATCTTCGTGAACCGGGAGCTCGAGCGCGCGCTCGACCGAGCGCTCGAAGCGCGCGATGAAGTGCTTGTCGTGGCTGCGCTTTCCGGGGGATAGAGGTACCATTGCCCCGTCGCGGAATCGTCACTCCATAAAAGCAAACCGCCGCGTCCCATCCATTCAAGGAGACCGTTTCATGTTCCGCAAAACCGTCGTTGCCGCCCTCGCGCTGTGCAGCGCGACCTTGGCCAACGCGCAGACCGAGATCCAGTGGTGGCATTCCATGGGTGGCGCCCTGGGCGAGAAGGTGAACGAGCTCGCGAACAAGTTCAACGCGAGCCAGAAGGATTACAAGGTCGTGCCGAGCTTCAAGGGCACGTATCCCGAATCGATGACTGCGGCGATCGCCGCGTATCGTGCGGGGAACGCACCGCACATCCTGCAAGTGTTCGAGGTCGGCACTGCGACGATGATGGCCGCCAAGGGCGCCATCGTGCCGGTGTACAAGCTCATGAAGGACGCCGACGAGCCGTTCAATCCGAAGGACTACCTGGGGCCCGTAGGCGGCTATTACACGGATTCGAAGGGCAACATGCTGTCGTTTCCGTTCAACAGCTCGACGGCGATCTTCTACTGGAACAAGGACGCCTTCAAGAAAGCGGGGCTCGATCCCAACAAACCGCCGCGCACGTGGAAGGAGTTCCTCGCCGCGGTGGACAAGCTGCAGGCCTCGGGGCAGAAGTGCGCGTATACCACCTCGTGGCCGTCCTGGGTGCACGTCGAGAACTTCTCGGCGTGGCACAACGTGCCGATCGGCACGAAGGAAAACGGCATGGGGGGGACGGACACGCAGTTCAAGATCAACTCGCCGTTGCACGTGCGCCAGCTGCAGATGCTCGGCGACCTCTCGAAGAAGGGCGCCTTCAGCTACGCCGGCCGTACCAACCAGGGCGGCGCGAAATTCGCGAGCGGCGAGTGCGCGATGCTCACCGAGAGCACGGGCGGGCAGGCGAACGTTCGCCGCGACGCGAAGTTCGACTGGGCGGTCACCGAGATCCCGTACTGGGATGACGTGCAGGGCGCACCCCAGAACGCCATCATTGGCGGCGCATCGCTCTGGGTGATGGGCGGCAAGACGAACAATGCCTACAAGGGTGTCGCGAAGTTCTTCGGTTTCCTGTCGCGCCCGGAAATCCAGATGGAATGGCACACGGGCACAGGCTATGTGCCGATCACCTACGCCGCCTACGAGGTCACGAAAAAGTCCGGCTTCTACGACAAGAACCCCGGCGCGGAGGTCGCGATCAAGATGCTCACGAAGAAGCCGCCGACCCCGAATTCCAAGGGGCTGCGCTTCGGCAACTTCGTGCAGGGGCGTGAGGTGATCGAGGAGGAGATGGAAGCCGTGTTCTCGGGCAAGAAGGACGCGAAGAGCGCGCTCGACGAGGCGGTCAAGCGCGGGAACGAGATCCTGCGCAAGTTCGAGGCGGCGAACAAGAGCTGAAGCGCGATGCGCTGAACGCGCGTGGAAAAGAAAGTCGTCTTTCGGTCTGCGTGGCTGCCATATGCCCTGGTGGCCCCGCAGATCGCGATCACGGTCCTTTTCTTTTTCTGGCCAGCGGCGCAGGCCATCTACTGGTCTTTCCTGGTCCAGGATCCGTTCGGCAACTCCACCGAGTTCGTCTGGTTCCAGAATTTCCAGGAACTGTTCCGCGACTCGCATTACCTCGAGTCCTTCAAGATCACGGCGGTCTTCAGCGTCCTCGTCGCGGGCTCGGGAATCGTGATCTCGCTCGCGCTCGCGGTAATGGCCGATCGCGTCGTGCGCGGCGCGCTCGCGTACAAGACGCTTCTCATCTGGCCTTATGCGGTTGCGCCCGCGATCGCCGGCGTCCTTTGGGCTTTCATCTTCGCGCCCTCGATCGGCATCGCCACGTATTTCCTGAGGCGTTTCGGCATCGACTGGAACTGGTTGATCCAAAGCGACCAGGCCATGCTGCTCATCGTCGTCGCAGCGACGTGGAAGCAGATCAGCTACAACTTCCTCTTCTTCCTCGCGGGACTGCAGTCCATCCCGCGCTCGCTCCTCGAGGCGGCGGCGATCGACGGAGCGACGCCCACGCGCCGGTTCTGGACCATCGTGTTCCCGCTGCTTTCGCCAACGACGTTCTTCCTCCTCGTGATCAACATCGTCTACGCTTTCTTCGGCACGTTCGGAGTGGTCGACGCGACCACGCAGGGCGGCCCCGCGGGCTCGACGCAGATCCTCGTCTACAAGGTGTATTACGACGGCGTGAAGGCCGCGGATCTCGGCGGTTCCGCCGCCCAGTCGGTGATCCTCATGCTCATCGTGATCTCGCTCACGGTGATCCAGTTCAAGTTCGTCGAGAAAAAGGTTCAGTACTAAGGCCATGGTAGAAAACCGGCCCTGGCTCAATTTCCTCGCGCACGTCTTGCTCGTCGTGGGCGTGTTGCTGGTGGCGTTCCCGCTCTACGTCACCTTCGTCGCATCGACACTGACGTACGACCAGATCATCACGGTCCCGATGCCGCTCGTGCCGGGCGACCAGTTCGTCGAGAACTACACGCAGGTGCTCACGGCCGGCTCGCAAAAGGGATCGGCGGCGCCGGTTTCCACGATGCTCTTCAACAGCTTCGTCATGGCGATGGGCGTGGCCATCGGCAAGATCGCGATCTCGATCATCTCGGCATTCGCGATCGTGTATTTCCGCTTCCCGCTGCGCAACTTTTTCTTCTGGATGATCTTCGTCACGCTCATGCTGCCAGTCGAGGTGCGCATCATCCCGACTTTCAAGGTCGCGGCAGACTTGCACCTGCTCGATTCCTACGCGGGGCTCATTCTGCCGATCATCGCCTCGGCCACCGCCACGTTCCTCTTCCGGCAGTTCTTCCTCACGATTCCCGACGAGCTCGCGGAAGCGGCCCGCATGGACGGCGCGGGGCCGCTACGCTTTTTCTGGGATGTCGTGCTGCCGCTTTCGAAGACGCACATGGCGGCGCTCTTCGTGATCCTCTTCATCCTCGGGTGGAACGAGTACCTGTGGCCGCTCCTCATCACCAGCCGCGAGGAGATGTACACGGTGGTGATCGGCATCAAGCGCATGATTGCCGGTGGCGACGCGACGACCGAGTGGAACCTGGTGATGGCGACCGCGATGCTCGCGCTCATGCCGCCCGCCCTGGTCGTGATCCTCATGCAGAAATGGTTCGTGAAAGGCCTCGTGGAGACAGAAAAGTAATGGCAGAAATCCGCCTCGACAAAGTGACGAAGAGCTACACGAAAGACGTGCCGGTGATCCATGGCGTCACCACGACGATCGCCGACGGCGAATTCATCGTGATCGTCGGCCCGTCCGGCTGCGGCAAGTCGACGCTCCTTCGCATGATCGCGGGCCTCGAGACGATCACCGGCGGCGAGATCTCGATCGGCGATCGCGTGGTGAACAACGTCGAGCCCAAGGATCGCAACATCGCCATGGTCTTCCAGAACTACGCGCTTTATCCGCACATGACGGTGTACGAGAACATGTCATACGGATTGCGCATACGCCGCATGCCGCCGGCGGAGATCAACGAGCGCGTGGAGCGCGCTGCGAAGATCCTCGAGCTCGGCGCGCTGCTCAAGCGCCGGCCGCGCGAGCTCTCCGGCGGGCAGCGCCAGCGCGTTGCCATGGGCCGCGCCATCGTGCGTGAGCCCGCGGCCTTCCTCTTCGACGAGCCGCTCTCCAACCTCGACGCCAAACTGCGTGTGCAGATGCGCCTCGAGATCCAGAAGCTGCACCGGCGCCTGAAGACTACCAGCGTCTTCGTGACGCACGACCAGGTCGAGGCGATGACCCTCGCCGACCGCATGATCGTGATGAACGCGGGCGTCGCCGAGCAGATCGGCAAGCCGATCGAGGTCTACGACGATCCCGCCTCGCTATTCGTCGCGGGCTTCATCGGTTCCCCGGCGATGAATTTCCTGCCGGCGCGTCGCACGGGCGATGCCGTGGACCTTGGCGGCGCGGTGCAGGTGCCGCTGCCCGCGGAGCTGCGCGCCTCGGCGCCCGAGGCGATCACCGTCGGGATTCGCCCGGAGCACCTCGTTGCCGCGGACGGCGCGGGACCGACGTTCCAGTTCAAGGTGGAGACCGTCGAGGCGCTCGGCGCCGATTCGCTCGTACACGGTGCTTTCGGCCAGGGCGTGATCGTGGCGCGCGTGGACGGCCATCAGACGCCGGAGGCGGGCGCGACGCTCGCCTTCACGCCGATGCCCAACAAGCTTTATTTCTTCGACACCGCGTCGGGAAAGCGCCTGCGCCCCGCGCGCGCATGAGCTTCGACCTGCGCAGGATCGAGGAGCTCGCCCTCAACTCTTCCGCGCCGCCCGCGCAGCTGCTCTACGACGGCTGGCTCGTGCGCCTCGCACCCGGAAAGGCGAAGCGGGCGCGCTCCGTCAACGCGGTCTACCCCTCGACCCTCGCGCTCGAGAACAAGATCGCGTATTGCGAAAGCCTCTACGCGAACGCGAACCTGCCGATGTTGTTTCGCATCACGCCCTTTTCCCAGCCGCAGGAGCTCGACGCCGAGCTTGCCCGGCGCGGCTATGGGCGTCTCGAGCCGACCGCGGTCGAGTGCGCGCCGCTGCGGGAGGCGCCCGCTTCCGGTGGCGCGAGCGAGATGGCGCTGGAGCCCTGGGCCGACGCGGTGGCGGAGCTGCGCGGCTCGCCGCGCGATCACCGCGATGCCCATCTCGCGCGGCTCGCCGGCCTGCCGCTCGCCAAGTGCCCGGTCGCGATCGAGGAGGGTGGCCGCATCGTCGCCACCGGCCTCACGATCGTCGAGGATGGCGTCGCGGGGCTCTTCGACATCGTGACGGACGAGGCGACACGGCGCCGGGGACACGCGCGGCGCATCGTCGCCACGCTGCTGGCCACCGCGCACCGCCTGGGCGCCCGCAACGCCTATCTCCAGGTCGAAAGCGACAACGCGCCCGCGCGAGCGCTCTATGCGCAATACGGATTCGCCGAGCGCTACACGTACTGGTATCGCATCCGTCCGGGCGAGCAGCCGTGACCGAGGCGGAAATCACCCGCATCGCGCGCGTCCTCGGACGGGCTTGCGAGCGCCGTGGTGTCGACATCGCCACGGCGGAGTCATGTACCGGCGGCGGGGTGGGCGAGGCGATCACACGGATCACCGGAAGCTCGGCCTGGTTCGATCGCGCGTTCGTGACGTATACCAACCTCGCGAAGAAGCAGATGCTCGGCGTGTCGGAGCGCACGCTCGCGAAACGCGGCGCGGTGAGCGAGGAAGTCGCACGCGAGATGGCGCTCGGTGCGCTCAAGCGCAGTCCCGCCGATATCAGCGTCGCGGTCACCGGAATCGCCGGACCGACGGGCGGCTCGCGTCTGAAGCCCGTGGGGTTGGTCTGGTTCGCGTGGGCCACGCGCAAGGGCGGGGTGCAGGCGCGCAGCTTCCGCTTCGAGGGTGGTCGCCAGAGCGTGCGCCGGCAGTCCGTGGCGGTTGCCCTCCAGGGGCTGACCGATCTCCTGCGATAGGGAGTAACGCGGGATAGTGCCTTCAGTCCGGCGTCCGGCGCATGACCACCGCGTCGTGGGCGCTGTGGATGAGTCTTTCCCTCAGCCGAACGAGCTCGAAGAATCTCGTCCACTTCGTGCGGATGTAGGCCTCGGAGTGGAAGGCCACCATGTAGAAGTCCGGCAATCCCGCGGTGATCGGGCCGGTTCGGTAAGCGAATCCTCGCGTCGCGACCTCCGCGCGCACGCCGGCATCGGCCTTGCTCGAGTAATCGCCGCCATGGATCGACGCGACCAGGACGCCGCCCGGCCTCAGGATCCGGCGCAGCTCCGTGAGCCACGCGAATTGCAATTCCTCGGGCAGATGAGTGAAGACGGAGACCGAATAGATCGCGTCGAATTGGCCGTTGGCGAAGCAGGTTGGGGGAAGCGACGGGTTGGCGTAGAAGCGGCCGAGGTGCCCGAGGTTCGCCGTGCTCCATGCGATCGCCTCCGCATCGATGTCGCATCCCCAGACATCGCCTGAATGCGGAAAATCCGCGAAGGCGCCAAGGACCCGGCCGCAGCCGCAGCCGAAATCGAGTATCGCGGTCGCACTCGAAAGCGGCCGCGCCGCGTCGTCGAAAGCGCTGCGAATCTGGTTCAGGATCACGTGCCCTTCCCGATAAAAGAGCCGTCCCCACACGCCCGCCACTTGTCGAATCTGAAGATGCTCGGGTGGGAGAGGCAGACCCTCGAGGGCGAAGGCGCGCGCCCGAATGTCGTCATCGGTCGGCACCAACGCCGCGAGCGGCGCCTCGTCGAAGCCGAACGAACGGACCGATCGAGCGCACAGGGAGTCGGAGAGCGTGCCGTTCCTGAAGCGGACCCGGACCGCAAGCTCGATCTCGGATCCACGCGCGGCGGCCGGATGATGAGCGATCGCCTGAAAGCCCGTACGGCTGGCGGCATCGAGACCGAGCGCCGCGCACACATCGGGACGACTCAACAGCGCGTCGGTTTCTCCCAGCAGCGTGGCCCCGCACCAGAGCTGCACCGCCGCGATCTTCTCCTGGTCGACACCGAGCCAGACCCAGCCGACGACGGGGAAGCCGAAGCGATCGACGACATCACCGAGGGCAGGAGCATCCAGAATGGCAGGCATCGCCGGCATTGTAGGGAGGCGATTGAC
>WNFL01022704.1_pt3 | contig 17314 bp, 16 predicted proteins | sample 5400361 | NCBI WGS metagenome assembly WNFL01 (sample SAMN13153351, study PRJNA577476) | soil metagenome | isolation source: 40 cm soil on Douglas fir-dominated hillslope | place: USA:California | collected 2013-09-17 | reverse complement strand
GACATCGCCAAAGCGATTCGCCCACATGAATTGGCCGGCCGCCAGGGCGATGAAAGCCTTGGGCGTGCCGCGATGTTCCTTCCAGTATTGTTCGTCTTTAGGGCGAATCTTGTAGGTGAGGGGAAAATTTGGATCCCAGTCGCGCGTGCTTTCTGCTTTCTCCAGGCCGGGAAAATCCGGCATGAGTGTTTTGTCGGTGCGCAGATTATCAGGGACGTAAACACCACGAACGCGAAATCGATTTGTCGCCTGCAACAATTTTGAGCCGGAATCGGGAAGGAAGTAACTCACCTCAACTTCATCGCCCGGCTTGACCGCGAGGTCTTGCGCCAGCCAGTCACTGACGATCATTTCATCATCGCGCATATCCGCAGGAACGTACGGTTCTTTAGCGGCGGTGGTCATAGAATAGGGCGTGAGATTAGTCCCCGCAACGATGGCATTGGCGAGGTAGGTGAGCACTGGAATTGCATTGGTGCCCTCAAGCTTTTGCGCGGCGGCGGAGATTTCACGATCGATGAAAACGCGCGATGAACGGAGATCAACTCCCTGGTCATCCGGCGCATAATTCAAGGACATTTCCGCGTCGGCGAGTGTCCAATTCGATTGAAGCAACGACGAGAGATGATTCACCGACTGCGCCGTCGGCGCTTCCGGGTAAGGTCTCAGTCTCTGAGTCCCTATTATTTGACCTGTTCGATTAAAAACAATTCGATTCCACAATCGCCGGGCAGTCTCAAGAAATCGCGGAAGTCCGCCGGTTGATCTCGGTTCGACAAATGGACCATGCAGCAAGAGATTAGCTTTGTTTGTCAGCCCGGATGCCAGTGCCAGTTCGTCACGCGATACAAATCCATTGGCGGGCGGCAGGCCGGTGACGCGCAGATTCAAGTTTCCTGGCTTATCCGGCAACACGCCCGCTACTTTCAGGCGCAAGGTTGCGGCGTGCTCGGAGCCTTGCGATACAGCGGCATCGCGGGAAAGACTTGCGGGCGATTCAACTCGCAAGAGAACGATGTCGTTCGCGTGAACGTTCAACTGGGACGCGAGCGTTGAATTCAGCAACACCGATCCTTTGGTGATGCTCGTGTTCTGGAAGCCCGCGAACTGAAAGAAGTCATTGTCGATGCCAAACACCTGGACGTGGTTTGCCCGAGCGTCGCCAGCGGGAACGGAGGCCACGCCCGGCAACGCCAACAGTTGCACGTCGTCAACCAGACTTGGATTGCTGAATGAGGTGGGGCGCAATCCTGGTTTTGGCATGCGCTCGTGCAGATGACGCAACAGATCGGTGCTAAAAAAGCGATCCGGTGGCGCGAGGGCGAAATAAGTGCCGGCCAACCGGGCCAGGGCGCGTTCGCGCAGGCTTTCGCGGACGGAATCGCCGACAATTAGGGCGCCGGTCAGAGCAGCGGTGCCGATGGCCGCGCCAGCCAACACACCGAGATGCGAGCGAAGGTGAAACCTGAAGCTTCGGATGATCAGGCTGCGAAAGGTCATTGACGCAAGAGAGCTTCGGTGGATTTTCGAATAATGACGCTCACGGTCGAAACATATAGTGGGATACGATGCTTGAACAGGTGGAAGCGAAAGGTGGGAAGTTATGCGCTTCAAAGATCCAGATCAGTAATCAACTCAAAGGCGAAGAAATTGAACCACAGAGACACGAAGGCACGGAGAAATGAACGGCTCAGGACGGGGATCAGACTGAGTGACTGAGCCGCGATACCCTACGCGGTCGTCATCGTTGCGAAGCAGCTCCTGAGAATTTCGCAACTAAAAGAGCAACGATGATAAGGGCGGCGAGCGCGATGACCAGATATACAAAAAACCGGGGATGTTTTTGGAGAAAACCGCTCAGAAAAGCCTCAAACTTGCTGTCTGGCGTGGACGGCCTCGAAGGCGGATCTCCATCGTCGTCCGACGGGCGCTTCATATAATCTCTGCTCCGTATGCCCATGGCGTTCTAAGTTACACCGTCAGCGCTCGGAATTGAAACGCAAAAGATTTTCAACCGCTGATGCTCGCTGATGGACGCAGATGGGAAGTGAAAGAATTCTTGACAGGGAACGCAGCCGAACGCGTGACACGAATTGCGCGAATTAACACGCAATACCTATTCAGGTCGTTTTAACGCAAAGGCGCAAAGGCGAAGAAATTGAACCACAGAGACACGAAGGCACGGAGAAATGAAAAACTGAGAACGAGGAACGCTGAGATGCTAATGCGTTCGTTAGATCGTAGTGAACTCATCTGATGAATATCGCGAGGGCGATATGAATCCACATGGCCAGAAAGGCAAGCAAGGCCGGCCTCATCTCTCGTGGCCGTGTTTGGAATCCAAGAAAGACGCAAACGAAAAAAAGACCCAGGCAACATCCCGTCGGCCAAACCCGAATGGGGCTGCGGTGAGGAAAAATGAAGTGAAGTGGAGTCACAAAATATGCAATAATGACAAGGCCATAACCGACCTTCTGCGACCAATGAAGCTGCCGGTATTTCATAACGTCAATCTAAGATTCGTGCTCAGGCAGGACTGGGCGAAAGCGTTCGACCCTCAATAAAAGCGCTATCGCGCCGCTGCCTGAAGCAGCCCCATTAGCCCCGTTGGTTTCCATTCTTAACGGTCGTGGAGGTATCGCAGCAGCCTGAATACTGCAAAAAGCAGCAGTGCCAAACACCCGAAGCTGAGAACTGCGCCGATGAAAAACCCACTCCAAATCCAATTGCCGTTGCCTTGAAAGGCGAGATACGCTCCGCCCAACAAAGCGGCAATGCTGCATAGGATCACGTAAAGCCCGACGAGCCGAGGTTTTGTCTTTAGAGTCGTCACGCTTTGCAGGCTGACCCTTTAGCAGGAAAGAAACCCAAGTGGAAGGCTGGAATATTGGAACGGTTCGTTGATGGACGCACGGCCGGTCGACGACCGGCCCAAGTGACGCCGGGATTGCAACCACGGCGCTGGGGAGCGCTAGGACGCATGGCGAGGCATCGTCTTCATGTCGCAAAACTCTCGGCCGTGTCTCGAACTCCCCACACGTCGAGCACCGTCTGCGGAAGCCCTCGCTGTCCTTCAGAAGAACAGACGATCCAGTCACTGCGGGCATTGCGGTGGGATCCCCAATTCGATAATAAACATTCGCTAACGCACAATATGACTGCCGAGACTGATTATCGAATCGAGCGGTTCCATGCTGATCGGCATCGGAGAGACGAATTCCGCTGCGAATCGCTCGAACTCACTGAGTTTCTTCAGAAACGTGCTCGCAAAGAAATGGAAGCACAGACATCTGCTTGTTTTATTCTCGTGCCAATAGCCGATCCCGGCCGGATTTGCGGGTACTATACTCTTTCTGCAGCGGAAATTGTGACTGCTCTACTTCCGGAACCCTTGGCGAGAAGATTGCCGCGTTACCGACAGATGCCTGTGACTTTGTTAGGACGCCTGGCGCGTGATGAAATCTATCGAGGACAAGGCATCGGCGAGCGGCTATTGGTTGATGCATTGGCCCGGTCGCTCGCCGGGAGCCATGAGGTGGGTTCGATTGGTGTAATCACCGATCCCAAGGATGATCGAGCCGAAAAGTTCTACCGCGGGTTTGGATTTCAGCCGTTGACAGCAAGCAGACTGTTCCTGGCGATGAAGACTATCGCTTCATTCAGACGGCCCGCGGTCACCTAAATCCGGACATCTGAAATTACGGTTTTGCGGTGAAGTTCAATTGCACGTTTTATCCGGCGGGTCGGAGGCCGGACTGGGGCAAGCAAGGCCTTAACAAGCCGGCGCGATTGTTGGATATTCAGAACGATACGCTGGCGCCCCTCGATCGCGAGCACTGCGGCCTTGCGTGCTTCAGAAAGAAGATAGCTGCCAATCGATTGGCCAGAAATGGCTGCGGCCTGGCTGATTATGGCTTTGTCGTCGGCCGACACACGCGCGACCAGCCGTTCCCGCTTTCTCATTCTGCGTTCTGGTGATGCGACTGCCATGTACAATTTGTGCACCAAATTGGCACACAAGTCAAGTTAGCTTTTCCACCGGAAGCCTGGGAAAAGGAGCAACGGCGTCTGAGCGAATCACGCGGCAACTCGCCGAGCATCATCGCGGCAGGACAAAGCACCATGCTTCGTACTGAAGCTCACTCCAGGCCGATTCGGCCACCGGCTGGCCGGGAAATAATGGTATGTTTACCGGTAAGAACTTTACGCGGATGCTGATTTCGGAGCGATCACGGGTCAGCGAGAGCGGCAACAGAAACTCGTCGTCACGGAAAGCGCGGTTCGAAGTTTCAATGTTATGCTGCGCCGGGTCGAGCTCACCTTTCGGGTTCGAATACACACAAGTGCTGCTCCCGGCGAGATACCAGGTTCCGGCGGGCTTAAACGATACGTTGCGTTTTCCCTTCCGCGCTTCGGCTACCGAGATTTCCGCCCGTTGATTCGGATAGCGGTAGTCGAGCTTGCGCCGCAGCATCACGCCGACATTCGCGCGATCGAGTTTGAGATTGAACTCAGTTACTCCCGTCGTTCTTCGCCCCACATCAGTTTGCTCGGGAAACACCTCACGCCCATTGAGCGTATCGACACCCCATTCGTAGCGCGACCTGAGTTCGTATGGAGCGCTGGCCGCGGGCGATACGTATTGGTGGGCCTGCTCGCTGGCCGCGTTGCCAATTTTCAATTCGTCGGTTTTCCGCAGGGTGGCGCCCCGCCGGCCATACCAGAATGTAACGGTTTGATAATGCTCGGTGGATTCGTTTTGTCCGCCATGTTCGAGACGGATTACCGCATTCCGCCCAAACGGCATCAAGTCGGCCAGCAGGAACCGATAGGCGGATTCGATTTTATCCGGTTCGCTTTTGGCTTCTTTCAGGTTTCGCGCGCCGGTGGGGTGTCCGGCGAATGGCAGCGTCATATTCAGGCCGCCCCAGTAATCACCACCGCCGCCCCATTCCTCCGTTCCGGTCCCTTGCGCCTGGGGAGTCTGGCTGTCGTCAAAGAAGAAACGCGGATCGCCTTCGAGCGTGTTGAGACCAGCCCGGTCGGAAAAAATCCAGGATGTGCCGACGAGATGACCGCTCCATTCGCCGCCGCCTTCCGTTTCACGTGTGTCGAGCAGCTCCAGATCGCGACCCGCTTCAGGCTGCGGATGATCGCGATACGTTGCATGAAAGTATCCCATCAACGCGCTCGGCCCTTTAATCGGCGCGGTGCAGATTGACCAATTCAACTCGTTCGTAACTCCTGACGGACTCACCAATTCAAACCTGGCGGAGTGAAAAAACGGCATCGGGAAATAGCAGGCCAGTTGAATTTGATCGGTGGTAAAGCGGACGTGTACCGGAAAGGCTTTTACCAGATATTCGCGATGATCCCGGTTATAGAAAGTGCCCGTCCCGTGAAACAAGGCCAACGGCGCGTCCACGGAGGGATCAACGTTGTCATCCCAAAAGACACGCAACCGAAGTTTATCCAGATCCATTGCCGCATCATGCCGGGCGGAAAATGCCAACTCCCGCACGATCGCTGGTCCACTCAACGCCGCCAGGAGCTGAGTCGATTGATTCGAGACCCGGGCCTGGCCCGAGATCTTCTGCAATCCCATTTTTCGTCCAGCCGCTGAGCCGGGCTCAGGAATGAGCGCGCTGCCAGATTTATCTATTAAATCAATTACGTCGCGAGGCGGAATGCTTTTCAGATTCCAACTTCGAATCGGCTGCGACAATTTTATTCCCGGCACATATTGATGATAAATGTAATAGCCGGTTCCATAATGCGTCCGTGAATATGCCATCCGAAGCGACTTCACGAATGGCATCGGAACCCAGCTCAAATCCGCGCCCTTGGTCTGCGACCACGTCCACGCGAGTGGTTTGGGAAATGGGCCGTCAGGCAGAAAAATCGAATCGCCGGCCGGATGATTCGGATCGGCCGTCGAGCTTTCGCTCACGATATAGTCCCGGCCATCGACTTCAAAATGCCACGGACTGCCGTGCCAATGGTTAAAGCGCGCGAAGTAGAGAACGCCCGATCCCAAAACATCTAGGGTCACGTTTCGATCTTCGGCGATTTGATAAAGAAAATGACTCGCATCAGCGCCCTCGTTGCCACCCCGCCGATCATAAGTACTGCGCATATAGGCGCGCGCGCCAATTCTCAGTTGCGGCCATCGTTCCCATAGCCGATAAGCGTCAAGACCGGTTGGAATTGCCGGGACTTCAGCGGCGTGCGTAGTCCCGCAGGCGCAAACAATCGCAAGAAAACCGGTTAAGTGCCGGGGCATGCGCTGATTTAAGAATTTCAATCCGGCCTGTCTATCTTAATCGCGCAGGCCAGCCTGAGTAGTGTTAATCCCCATACCTGAAAAAGGTGAGCGGGCTATGATGCCGATCAGCCTGGATCAAGCATGCGCATATTGTATGTCCATGAACGGTTTGGCGCTTTCGCTGGCGCGGAAGTCAACACCTATGTCACGGCGAGGGCACTGAAGGCGCGCGGGCATATCGTCGGCATTCTCCACGGCGCCGGCACTGGAAAGGCTGAGTCCGCCTGGCATGATCTCTTTGATTTTTCGTATGGACTATACACTGGTCGAAACGGCGAAGGCATAGCCTGGGCGCTGAACTCGTTTAGACCCGACGCTATTTACGTTCACAAAATGGCTGACCTTCGCGTTCTTCAATCGCTGGTCGATTCCGGTTACCCGCTGGTCAGAATGGTTCACGATCATGATTTATACTGCATGCGCAGTTATAAATATAATCCGCTGTCGCGCGAGATCTGCACCCGCCCGGTTTCGACCTATTGCCTGGTGCCTTGCGGCGCGATGCTCGTGCGCGATCGCCAGGCTGACCTTGGTGTTCGCTGGGTGAGCTACCTGGAGAAGCGGAAAGAAATTCAGCTCAATCGACGCTTCCAGCGGATGATTGTGGCGACCGACTACATGCGGCAGGAATTGCTGCGGAATGGATTTGCCGCGGACCGCATCGAGCTTCACGCTCCCGCGCCGATGAACGTGATCGAACTGGAAAGCACCTTCAGCGATCGCAATCTTCTCGTTTACGCAGGCCAAATCATTCGGGGAAAAGGAGTCGATGTTCTGCTCCAGGCTCTGAAGCAAGTTCGGACGAATTTCGAATGCGTTATTTTGGGCGATGGCAATCAGCGTGCACGATGCGAGCGGCTTTCCCGTCAGTTCGGCCTGGCTGACCGTGTCTCGTTTGCCGGCTACGTGCCGCCGGCCGGCATGGCCGGCTATTACAAAGAGGCGAGCGCCGCCGTGATGAGTTCACTTTGGCCGGAACCCTTTGGCGCTGCCGGTCTGGAAGCGATGCATTACGGCTTGCCGGTCGTCGCGTTCGATGCCGGCGGCATTCGCGAGTGGCTCATCGATGGCGAAAATGGCTACCTGGCGCGCTGGATGGATTGCGATCAATTCGCTGCCCGAATCGAACAGCTCTTGCAAGACAAGCCAATGGCTCGTCTAATGGGTGCGCGTGGCCGCCAGCTCGTGCGTGAAAAATTCAGCTTTTCGCGCTATATCGATGGCTTGGAAGACCTGTTCGGCCGCGTTCTCGAAAGCGCCCCATCCGCCGTGAGGCAATGAGCCGAAGCCGCGCCAGCCCGCGATCGCCCGCCCGTGCCAATCCGCTGGTGGTGGCGATTGTCGGCGGCAGTGGCGCAGGAAAAAGCTGGCTTGCGGCGCATCTTCAGAAAATTCTCGGCCAAAAGCTCGCTGGAACAATTTCCCTCGACGAATTTTATCGCGATCGATCTCATCTTTCCAACGCTCGCCGTGCCCGAGTCAATTTCGATAACCCAGCCGCCATTGATTGGCCGGCGCTCGAAAGCGCGATGGACCGTTGGCTGGCTGGAAAATCGGCGGCGATCCCCAGCTACGATTTTTCGACCCATTGCCGGCGAACGGCGAAGCGACTTGTGCCGGCCAAACCGATTTTGTTTATCGAAGGGCTTTGGCTGCTACGCCGACGCTCCATACGGAATAAATTCGCCCTGAGCATCTTCATCCAATGCTCGCGAAGTTGCCGGTTCGGGCGGCGGTTGGCAAGGGATCGAAAGCAGCGCGGCCGAAGCGTCCAATCAATACAGAAACAATTTCAGACTACCGTCGAACCGATGCATGCGAAGTTCGTCGAACCACAAAAAAAGTGGGCTGACGTATTACTGGATGGAAACATGAATCGCCGCGACGTTCAGCACCTGGCGGAATTATTGAAGCGAATGCTAAAAGGTAAGGACCCCAGTCTCTGGGTCCCTGATCAACAGCACGCAAACCTTACGCGCGATTTTTTCCGGCTGCAGTTCGCAACAGGAGAAATCCAGCGCCCAGCCCGAGCAACATAACGGTGCCCGGCTCAGGAATTGGCGCGGTGCCGTTCGGAGAATAAGGCTGCGTCAAGGCGCCCAGTTGTTCCCACGTCGTTGAAGAGTTGATTCCACCGAGGACGCCGTTGAGATCTTCATTGAGGCTGTTGTCCTGGGTGGCCGTGGCCGCGACCAGGCTCATGGCGCTATCGCGGGTGAAGCCGGTTATGCCATCCGCGGCCAAAGCCGCCACAATGTCGGAAAACGGGATGACGAAAGACAAGAATTGGTCAGTTTTCGTGTCGGCATTCAAGTCGTAATTGATCGCCGTTGGATCGCTCGTCGCGCTCACCGCCAGCCAACTATAATTGCCCGCGGTTTCGGTGTAGGATTTGATTGCGGGACTCACCAGGCTGGTCGTGCTTGGGGATATATTCGCGCCGGTGCCCGGGTTCCAGATTCCAACAATATTTCCGCTGCCCTGGTTGTTCACGCCGATAAAAAGATCGAGTTTGCCATCATTATTGACATCCATGCCCACAAAAGCCGCGCCTTTATAGCCGGGCGGACTCTGGTCTGCGCCGACCCGCAGGCGAATCCCGAAATATCCATTGGTGGTAATCGGGCTGCCCCCATCATTGAATTTCATGAATAGTGATGGTTGGTTGCTGTTCCCGACAATATCACTTTCACTACTTCCAGTCTGCTGATCGAGCGAAGGATCGGGAAAACTGGATGAGTAAAGAATCGGCACCCACTGCGTCGTGGGGGAACCCGGGGAAATCTGGGCCGTCACCCTATTTGTAGTGCTCAGCAAGCTTGCAACCACTATTAGTATGTTGGCAAAATGGTTAAATCTAATCATTGCATCTCAGATCGATGTTCGTGTTCGTACGTTAATTGCGCTCTAAAGGCAAGAGGTAATATTACCGATGGTAATATTGGCGCAGTACGGAACTGCTGAACAATAGGCGCCACTCGACCCAAGCATTAAGAATGCCGGAATCGATCGGTATTCTCCATAAAGGCGTAACAAAGCATGTGGCAAATTCCCATGTGGGCGTCTTCCACTCGACCGTAGTGACTATCGTTTATTACCACAGCCAAATCAGCGATTTCCGCGAGTTTGCCGCGTTTGCCGCCGACCATGGCGACGGTGTCCAATCCGTTTTGCCTCGCCCACTCGATGGCCTTCACGCAATTCGGTGAGTTGCCACTGACGCTAAGGGTAATCGCCAGGTCTCCTTTTTTGCCATAATTCTGCAATTGGCCCACGAAAATATCGGCATAGGAATAATCATTCCCCAGCGCTGTCATCCAACTCACGTTGTCGTTGAGGGACATGACCCGAATGCGTTTGCTGAGCTTATCCGAGGAGCCTTTGCCAAGGTCGGTCGCGAAGTGGGAGGCATTGGCCGCGCTGCCACCGTTTCCGAACACAAAAATCTGCCGGTCTTCTTTCCATACCACCCGGATTTTCTCGATGATCTCGGCCACTTGCTGGACCGGAATCGATTGGTGGGCCGCTCTTTGCGCGCTGATGTAATCCTCAAGCCATTGTTTCATCGATGAGAGGATGAGAAAATAGCCGGTCTTTGTCAGGTGATTTCTCTGGCGAGCTCGATTGCGCCGATAGGCACGACATCCTCATCGAGCCTGGTAAGCAGTATGTCCGGCGCTGGTTTGAAAACTGTCATAATGTTCCCGTCGAGCGCAGACGCGGTTTCGGCACGCAGTGGCTCGCCAAGGCGGGATAGCCCGCCGCCGAGCACGATCACTTCGGGATGAAACAAATGAACGACGTGTGACAGGCCGAACGCAAGATCCTGGGCGATTTCGTTGACGATGCGGCGCGCAAGCGGATCATTTTGCTTCAGCGCTTCGGAAAGGTGGCGCGCCTCGGTGCCCGATGATTGGCGCACCAAATTCGCGAGCGGACCCGTGGGCTCAATCGCCACTGCTTCGCGCACGCGACGATCCACCGCCCAACCGGAGCAACGCGACTCGAGAGTCGTGCCCTGCCGGTCCAGCCTGAGGTGCCCGATTTCCGCTTCACCTGGAATGCGGCCGTGATAAATCCTCCCATCAACAACCAGCCCGCCACCGACACCACTGCCGAGAGTGACATAAAATACCGGGTCGCGATTTTTTCCCGCGCCGCGCAAGGCTTCGCCGAGAGCAGCCACGTTAGCGTCATTGTCGGCAGCGACCGGCGCGCCGGTTAATCGGCCAAGCCAGCCAGCCAAATCAAACTCTGACCAACCTTCGATTTGATGTGATCGGGCAATCTTTCCGGTGCGCCAATTGGTCGGCCCGCCGAAACCTACGCCGGTGCCCTGCACGTTGTGTTTGCCGGCCAATAGAGGCAGCTCGCGCTCGATGCACTCGCGGATTCCCGAGGCTCCTTGATCGCGGGCAACGGCGAATCTCCGGCGCTCGACAATTGTTCCCTCGATGTCGGCGAGAACCAACTGCAGCTTGGTCCCGCCAATTTCGATTCCGAGCAATGCGTCCATCCCCGCAATTAACGGAAATAATCAGGCTCGTTGCCGGGCTTCCATTTGATGTTGCAGCCGAGACTCGTCTTTTGGTTCGGGTTGACCGGTTTACCGGCGAGCAACGCGTCGAGGGCAGCGCGCAAATCCTTGCCGGTCACCGGAATTCCATTGCCAGGCCGGCTATCATCGAATTGGCCTCGATAAAAAAGTCTTTGCTGGCTATCGAACAGAAAAAAATCAGGCGTGCACGCAGCGCGATACGCCTGGGCAACTTTTTGGGATTCGTCGTAAAGATAAGGAAATTGATATCCGGCGGATTTGGCCTCGACCGCCATTTGGTCTGGACTGTCGGCCGGGTAGTTCGTCGCGTCGTTCGAGTTAATGCCGACCAGTGCGATGCCCCGCGGCAGGTAATCGGTGGCCAATTGCACCAGCCCCTGGCGAAGGTGCTTCACATAAGGGCAGTGATTGCACATGAAAACGACGACAAGGCCCGGCGATCCGTTGAAATCCGACAGGCGAACTATTTTGCCGGTAGTATCGGCAAGCTGAAAGTCAGGCGCCGGCGTTCCGAGCGCGAGCATGGTTGATTGCGTGGCGGCCATAAACAAACTTTGGGAGGGAAGATCGTGGTTGTCCATTGGAAAAGGGATTGCAATGCATTGCCGGGGCGCACACGGACGCAAAATGAGCGATGAAAAGGGCTTTTTTTCTCTTGGGCGCATGGTAGCTTAAACACTGAAAGTTATTTTAATATCTGATTGAAAGCACTGATCGAGACGCGGAATCGAAAGACTGAACGAGTTTTTCTTGTCGGAGTGGAGCTTAAATCCAGGCACAAACGGGAGACTGACGATTCGCTGGAGGAACTTTCCGAATTGGCCGCCACTGCAGGCGGCGAGGTCGTTGGCGAAGGCCTTCAAAAATTGGCGTCGCCCTGTGCATCGACTTACATCGGCAAAGGCAAAGCCGAAGAGCTTTCCGAACGCTGCCGCGAGGCTGACGTCGATACGGTGATTTTCGACGATGAATTGTCACCCGGGCAAAGCCGCAATCTCGAGCGTGTATTTGGTTGCAAAGTTTTGGATCGGACGGCGCTCATTCTCGACATTTTTGCCCAACGCGCGCGGACCCGCGAAGGCAAACTGCAAATCGAATTGGCGCAGCTCCAGCATTTATTGCCGCGCCTGACCCGCTTCTGGGGCCACTTGTCCCGGCAAAAGGGCGGAATCGGCATGCGCGGTGGCGAAGGTGAAACACAGTTGGAGACCGACCGCCGGCGCGTGCAGGATAGGATCGCGCGAATCAGCCGCGATCTCGAAGTCGTGCGCCGGCACCGCTCGACTCAACGGCAGGCCCGGCAGCGAAACCATTGGCCACTCGCTTCCATCGTCGGTTACACCAATGCTGGGAAATCCACGTTGCTCAACACGCTCACCGGCGCGGACGTGCTTGCTGAACACAAATTGTTTGCAACGCTCGATCCCACCACCAGGCGTTTGCGCTTGCCGGGAAATCAAAACGTTCTGCTGACTGACACGGTCGGATTTATTCGAAAACTGCCGCATGGCCTGGTCGAAGCGTTTAAAGCCACGCTCGAAGAAGTGGTTCAGGCCGATCTGCTGTTGCACGTCGTTGATGTCAGTGACCCGCAAGCGGACGAACAGGTAAAAGCTGTGGATGCGGTCCTCAAGGAAATCGGCGCGGAAGGCAAACCAACGGTAATGGTGCTGAACAAGGTCGATCAACTCAACGGCAGCCGGGATCGTATGACGCGTTTCCTTGAAAGACATCCTCATGCCGTGGCGATCTCAGCCATGACCGGTGAAGGATTGCCTGCCTTGGTTGCGGAGTTGGGAAGCCAATTGCGGCCGATTCGAGAATTCATGGAATTGGCGGTTCCGCACGAACAAGCTGGAGTGATCGCGCGGTTGCACCAGGTCGCGCAAGTCGTTGAGCGCAATTACAACGGCAGAAAAGCGCGGTTTAAAGCGCGCATTCCTCCACATCTGCACGGCGAGTTCGCCCCGTTCATGGTTCGGGAACTGCAAACTGGTTCCTGATAACCGCGGCGGGCGCGAGAACGGATCAATGCGCCGCGTGCGCCCACTGAGTTTTGTCCAAACCCAACGAGCGCTTCGATTCATCGAGCAGGAATTTCATTTCGCGGAATGGCTCGTAGCTGATGTCCTGCCAGCGCACTTTGCCTTTGGCATCGACCAGGAAAGTTCCGTGCAAGGGCATTTTTTCGAAGTCATCATAAGTGCGGTACGCTTTGAACACGCTCAGGTCTTTGTTGGACAAAAGCGGAAACGGAAACCCCGCCTCCTGTTTGGCTTGCGCAACGGTCTTATTGAGACCTTCAACGCTATCGGTGCTGATGGCAACGATACTGATGCCGGCCTTTTCGAAATCGCCAGCGGCAGGGCCGAGCAGATTCAATTGTTCGATGCAATGGGCGCAACCGGCTCCGAGATAAAATACCACCAACACCGGCCGGCCGCGAAAATCATTCAATGAACGGGTGGTCTGTTGCGCGTCGGCCAGTGTCCAACTTGGCGCATCGTAAGGCTGCCATCGAAACGGACCCAGCGACTCGAGCGGGGGCCGTTTGCCGGTGTCGGTGCGGTGGGGCGGCTCACATCGCCAATCGCCACTGTAGCCCGCTTCGACTGCAACGGGTGAAAGCCGGGCGAAAATGGGTGACGAGAGATCAAAACGAGAAGAAATGGCGCGCAGATATTTGAAAGCATCGATGGCGGTTTTCTTTTCGCCGGTTTGCCAAAGCAAATGCGTGGCCAATGCCAGGGCCGGTGCTTCGTTGGTGTGGGACTTGACGAGGTCTTTGGCGGCTTTCACCGCTTCGTTGGTATCGATCTGACTCCAGAGCCGCGCTGCCTGTTCCTTCGGCAAATCGTTGGCGGCTTCGAGCAGCTCTTTGGCTTGATCCCGATGACCCTTTGCGAGAGTTGACCAGACCTGCAATTCGGAACGATACTTTTCGACGCGCTCCAATCGGGAGTTAAAGGCCTTCATGGCGGCGATCATCGGATCGGTGGCTTCCTTTTTATCTTTCCTGGCGAGCGCTTCAGCTTTTTCGGTGGCTTCAAATCGCTCGCGTTTTAACTCCTTGTAACAATCCTGAAGCGAATCGAGCATTGCTTGGGCGTCATTGGTGTTGCCGATTGCAAAATCCGCCAGCGCCAGTGCGTAGCAGCGATGCGCCTTCTCTTCCGGCAATTCGGTGGGTTCGAGGTAAAAGGTATCGGCAAGCGCAAGCATCTCGCCCCAGAGTTCATAACTGAGAAATGCATCGAATAGCCGGTTGCGTCCGAGCATCGAGCTGCCGTTATTTTTGTCGTAGGCAGTATTGTCGTCCTTTCGATTTAGCGTGTTGTATTTTGGATGCCGGGGCAATTCGACCATGTTTTTCGCCAGTTCAATCGCGTCGTCCACGCGGCCGCAATAGAGCAGATCGGTGCATAGCCACTGGTTGTTATGCGCGAAATTGTGAATCTGATCCGGCAAAATGCGCGCGGTCATCATGTAGTCGTGATCGGTGCGCGCCGCCGCCTCTTGCTGCCACGCCGCATCGTCATATCTGTATAGCTTGCTGTAAGTGTGACCAGGCATGTGCCACATGTGAGCGATGGCCGGCGCGGATTGACCGCACCGCGCGGCGGAATTGAGTGCGCGCGCATCGTTCTTGTCGTTCCATGTGTGAATGCGCGCATGATGAATAGGGTGGAGCGGTTCGATGGCCAGCACTTCGCTCATCAATGCATCCGCGGCAACGCGACTGGTTATGGGAATGCCCTCCCCTTCGTTCTCCCAAAGCCGAAACGCAAGAAACGTTTTTGCCTCCAACTCTTTGGGATACTTCTCGATGATATTTTCCAGCGCCGAAACCAGATCTTTGTGCCGCTGATTCTCTCCTGCTTTGCCGGTGAAATATTTATCGTAGGCATCGATCCAAAGCTTTTCGCGAGCGCTGGCATTGGTCTTGAGATTCGTAGCGAGTTTGATGAAACCAGCGGCGCGATTGCTGTTGTTCACGTTGGCCATCGCCATTCCCCAGTATGCCATTGCGCAATTGGTATCGTAAAAGGCCACCTGCCGAAACGAACGCTCGGCTTCAAAAAACCAGAACCCGTGCAACTGCCCTACTCCCTGGTTGAAAAAAGCCTGCGCCTTAGGGTGCTTGCTGCTTATCTTCAGCTTCACTTTCCCAGTGCCGTTCATGAGCACAGCGCTTTGGCGTGGCCCTTCGTTGAACGCTTCGGAATGCAGTGAATGGCCGGCTTCGGTCCCTCCCGGCCCCTCGTCGTCGGCGCGGACCAAATGCCCGCAAGCGATTCCGAGGGCGGAAACAAATATGAAAAGCCTGGCCGGCGCAGCGGGTGGTTTCATCGCCGTATCACTAGCACGATTGAGCTGCGAAGGAAAGCGCGAGAGGATATAGCCGACATAGCAGCAGCAACTTCGCGACAGCGCGTATCCGATTGAATTAAATCAGAACAGGCAAACTACTCAGCATTCAGAGACTTCAATATCTTTCGCGCGAGTGGCTCTTTAATCTCAACGTGCCGCGGAACGGCCTCGAAGATGCCAGTTCGAGGGTTTATCCACAGCGAGTGCGATCCCCCTTCGCGCTTTAAGTAACAACCCGCTATACGCAACCTTTTCTCAAGCTCTCGCTTCTTCATCAGATCGCTATGACTGACTCAATCGCGTCTGCTGGAAGTCCACGTTTCATGTCCTCTACCCGATCTTCGAAAATCAATCGAACCGCATCACGGAGGTTTTGCTTGGCTTGCTCAACAGTGTCTCCCTGGCCGTTGGCACCAGGCACTTCCGCGCAAACTGCCCAAAATCCGCCTTCTGGAGCCGCTTCGATGATTGCCGTTAGTTCTGCTTTCATGTCGTCTTTACTTTGCGTCACAGGCAGTAAGACGTCAATGCCGGTCGTCCCAGAAATGCGGAGTCGAGCGTGAACTAATAAGTCATTTTTTGCCGCAACGGAATATCCCGCCTGTATATTCGTTGCATGTCGGACGCCAGGATACCAATCGGGTTGCAACTCTATTCTGTCCGGGAGCAATGCCGGTGTGACCTGCCCCGGACTTTGGGTGAGGTAGCGCGAATTGGGTACAGAGGTGTGGAATTCGCCGGATCGCATGGTTGCTCTGCGCATGAATTGAAGAAGCTCCTTGCTGACACTGGCCTCGTCGCGTGCGGAGCACATAAAGCGTTGCGCGCGCTAAAGGGCGACCGCCTGTCGGCTACTATCGAGTTCTGTCAAATTCTTGGCACCCGCTTCATTCTGGTTCCATCGATGGTGAACTTCACGCGCGGCCAGTGGCTCAGAAAAGCGGCATTGTTTAATGATCTCGCTGCGAGCTTGCGGCCTCATGGTTTGATGCCTGGATATCACGCGCATGCGCATGATTTTCGAAGGTTCGGCGGCGAAACCGCCTGGGATATTTTCTTCGGAAACACTCAGCAGGAGGTCATCATGCAACTGGACGTCGGCAATTGCCGGGATGCCGGCATGGATCCAGTTGCCGTTCTGAAACAATATCCAGGCCGCGCCCGCACGATTCATCTGAAAGCGCATGGCGGCCGCGATGCAATCATTGGGTCGGATGACATCAACTGGAAAACAATATTCGAATGGTGCGAAGGCCCGGGCGAAACCGAATGGTACGTCGTCGAATATGAGAAGAGCGCCGACCCGATGAAGATGGCGCGCAAACAATTTGAGGCGTTACGCCGGATGGGAAAATGTTAATCGGGACTCAGCGCTTCCGGTCCGGCTGACGATCCAATTCCTCGATCATTTGTTGGGCGTGCGTCCGGACCTGCGGATCGACACTCGGTTTCAACAAAAGTTGCAAGGTGCGGCGCGAGGTGTCGGCGCCTTCGTTAATCAATTGCGCCTGGGCCAGCGACAGCAAGTATGACTGATTTTCGGGTTCAAGCTCGATGGCTTTTTTGAGTTCCGATTCAGCCTCTTTGAGGTTGTCACCCTGGACCAGCTCGAAAAAACCGAGCAGATGATGCGCCGGGCCGAATTCAGGCATAAGGACGATGGTCTTGGTCAGTTCAGCGCGAATTTCGCCAGCCGCATTCGCATCGAGAGCCGAGTAGGTATCCGGCCGATCGGCGGTAAGCCGGTACTTTTCGCGCGCATAAACGAAATGCGCCAGGAAGTTGGTCGAGTGGCGCTTGAAAGCTTCCTCGAACGAACGGACCGCCTCAGTCGTGTTGTGCCGCTCGCTGGCAAGCAAACCGAGACCTTCGTACCCCAGTGGGCTGGCTGGCGCCAGCTTCTGTGCCTGAAGGAAATAAGCCTCGGCCGCATCTGGACGCGCGATTCTCAGCAACTCGTCACCCAATCGGAAGCAGACTTCGGCCGGAGTTGCGACGGTGGCGACGAATGCCTGGGGGCCATTCACTCCAGCGCTCAACATCAAATCGATCGGCGAGAA
>WNFL01141095.1_pt3 | contig 17320 bp, 19 predicted proteins | sample 5400361 | NCBI WGS metagenome assembly WNFL01 (sample SAMN13153351, study PRJNA577476) | soil metagenome | isolation source: 40 cm soil on Douglas fir-dominated hillslope | place: USA:California | collected 2013-09-17 | reverse complement strand
CAGTGCGATTCGGCGTCCCGGCCTCGCTCACGATTTCCCGGGTCATGCACGTCGTCACCGTCGTCTCGCTGCTCGCGCTGCCGTTTGTGACGCCGCTGCCGCGCATCTACGACATGGGCGTGATTGCGGTCGTCGCACCCATGCTCGGCTATGAGCAGTCTCTGGTTCGCGCGACCGATCTGTCGCAGGTCAAGCGCGCATTCGATCTGAACGGCTACGTTGGCATCCTGTATTTCCTCGTCCTCGCTGTTTCAGTGTATGTCGGGTAACTCGGTCGCCCTGGCCATCACCGGCGCAAGCGGAGCGCTGTACGCGGTCCGCACGCTGGCGGAGCTGCTGACGCGTGGCATGAACGTCGAGCTCGTCGTCTCGGATTACGGCCGCCGGCTTCTGCGGGACGAACTCGGCGACGAGGCGACCATCGAGAAAATCATTCCGTATCTGACGACGAAGTACGGCGCCGGCGTGAGCGCCGGCTCGCTGGCAGTCCACAGCAACCGCGATCTCGGCGCCACCATCGCGAGCGGCAGCCATCGCTGTACGGCGATGGCGATCGTCCCGTGCTCGATGAAGACGCTTGCGGGCGTCGCGCACGGCCTGTCACGAAATCTCGTCGAGCGCTCGGCAGACGTGATGCTGAAAGAGCATCGCCGGCTGGTCATCGTGCCCCGCGAGACGCCGATGAGCCTGCCCGCGCTCAGGAACATGGTGCTGTGCGCCGAGGCGGGGGCGCTGGTCGTGCCCGCCATGCCCGCCTTCTACCAGCAACCCAAATCGCTCGACGACCTCGCCGATTTCATGGCCGGCAAGATCCTTTCGGCGCTCGGCTTTGAGCACGAGCTCTATCCCGCGTGGACAGGCAAGGTTGAATCGAAGTAACCCTTCATCACGAAGTCACGAAGCCCACGAAGATTCGTTTTGTACAAGAGATTATTCGTGCTCTCCGTGTCTTCGTGATAAGCAGGCGTGCGAATGAACGATCACGTCGAGTTGTCGAAATCCTCGGCGCATATCAGCGCGATGTTCGACGCCATCGCGCCCCGCTACGACTTCCTCAACCACGCCCTCAGCGCCGGTATCGATCGCCACTGGCGGAAGCGCGCGATTCGGTCGCTGCGGTTGACGGGCCGCGAGCGACTGCTCGATGTGTGCACGGGCACGGCCGACCTCGCGATCGCGGCCCGGACCGCCACACCTGGCGCCGCGAAAGTCGTGGGCGTGGACTTCGCCGCCGCGATGCTCGATATCGGTCACCGCAAACTGACGCGCGCGGGCCTCGCGGGCGACGTGGCCCTGGTGCGCGGCGACGCGACGCGGATTCCCGCGGCGGATGCATCCGTGGACGCGGTGACGGTCGCGTTCGGCATCCGGAACGTCGACGACATGCCCGCCGCATGTCGCGAGATGCACCGGGTGCTCAAGCCCGGCGGCGCGCTCGCTATCCTCGAGTTCGCGATTCCGACGCAGCCGATCGTGCGGGCGGCGTACCTGTCGTACTTCCGTCACATTCTGCCGGCGGTCGGGCGTCTCGTTTCGAGGCACAACGCCGCCTACGGCTATCTGCCTGAGTCCGTTAGCGCCTTCGGATCTCCGGATCAGTTTATGGAAGTGCTACGAGTGAGCCGATTTGTGGATGTGGCTGCCGTCCGGATGACCTTCGGGATCGTCTGTCTGTATACGGCGCGTCGAGACTCGTAGCTCGTCCCGAGCCCCGGTATAATCCAATAAGTAACTGATGTACTTCGAGATCGAGGACTATCGTCCGGATATCACGCCTGTCGGCAGCGCGATTTCATGGCGCGAAGGCGTGCTCCTGTCGGTGATCGCCCATCTCCTGCTGGTCATCCTCCTCCTCGTCTTTCCCAAGTTCTTCATGAGCGACGCAAACGCGCGTGCGCGCGCGCTGATGGCCAGGCAGCAGCAGGAAGAGAAGCGCGACGCGCCTCGTTTCGTGTTCGTCTCTCCGCGCATCGATCGCCCGGCGCCGCGAGCGCCGCGCCTGGCTGAGCCGTCCGACCAGGACCGCATCGCGCGGGCCCCCGAGCGCTCGCCGAAACCGACGAATCCGCTGCCGTTCTCACGCGGGAACTCTCCGGAGCGGGTCGAGGCTCCGCCGCCGCCCGCGCAGGCGCGAGGCCAGGGGCCGCTGCCGGATCCGGCGCAAGGCCAGAACGCCGAGAACCAGTCGGACACGAAGCTTCCCGAGTCGGAGTCGCGGCTGCAGGTACCGCCGGCAAGGCCCGTCCCGCAAACTGGCGCCAACGGACGAGCGGCCGGCGGTGGGTCCCTGGGCGAGGCCCTGCGCAACCTGCAGCGCTACATCCCGCAGGAACAGTTCAACAATCCCGGCGGCAATGGGGGGGCGGAGTTCGGCCCCTTGCAGTTCGACACCAAGGGCGTCGAGTTCGGCCCATGGGTGCGCCGCTTCATCGCGCAGGTGAAGCGCAACTGGATCGTGCCGTACGCGGCGATGTCGATGAAGGGACGCGTGGTCATCACCTTCTACGTCCACAAGGACGGATCCCTCACCGACGTGAACGTCATCGGCCCGTGCCCGATCGAGCCGTTCAACAACGCCGCGTTCGGCGCGCTATCGGCGTCCAATCCCACCGTGCCGCTGCCACTCGAGTACCCGTCCGACAAGGCGTTCTTCACCGTCACGTTCTTCTACAACGAAACGCCTCCGTAACCCTCAGCCTTCAGCCCTCAGCCCTGTTATGAGTCGCTCTCAACAGCTCGGCCTCGTCCTGCTCCTCGCCGTCTTCGTCGTGTACGTCATCATCCGCGTTCGGTGAGCGAACAGCGCGCCAGCCCTGAGCGGAGTCGAAGGGTCGTCGCCGTGCTCGGGCCGACGGCGACGGGCAAGAGCGCGCTGGGAATCGCGATCGCGCACGCGTTCGGCGGCGAAATCATCAACTGCGACTCGACTGCGGTTTACCGGGGCTTCGACATCGGCACGGACAAACTGCCGGCCGGCGAGCGGGGCGGCGTCCCGCATCACCTCATCGACATCGCCGATCCGACTGACGAGTACACCGCCGCGCAATATGCCAGGGATGCGGCCGCCGCCATCCGCGAGATTCAGGCGCGGGGCCGGTTGCCGATCGTCGTGGGAGGAACCGGTTTCTACTATCGGGCATTGACGCGCGGATTATTCCCCGGCCCTGGCGCCGACGCCGTGCTGCGTGCGCGGCTTGACGCCATCGCGGATCGTCGTGGCGTCGAGCGGTTGCACGCCTTCCTGAATCGCGTGGATGGCGCATCGGCCCTCCGCATCCAGCCGCGAGACAGGAAACGGATCGTTCGCGCGCTCGAGGTGTACTTCCTGACCGGGCGGCCGCTCACCGATCACTTCGCGGAGACGCAGTCGCTGATTCCCGATGCCGACCTCGTCCCCATCGGGCTGAAGCTGCCCGCGGCCGTCATCTCGGAACGCGTGACACGACGGGTCGATGAGCAGTTCGAGCGGGGCCTCCTGAATGAAATCCGCGCGATGCTCGCAGGAGGTGTGCCCGAAGACGCGCGTCCATTCGGGGGACTGGTTTACCGTCAGGCGCTCGAACACCTTCACGGCGTCCGCGATGAACGGGCGACGCGCGCCCTCGTCGCGCAGGAGAATCGCCGCTACGCGCGGCGCCAGATGATCTGGTTCAGGAAGGAGCCGGGCCTCACGTGGTTCGACGGCCCGGGAGGATCCGCGGAAACGACAGCCTCGGTGCTAGACTTTCTCACTTCCTCTTGGTGACTTTCACCAGGGCCATCGTCATCGTCATGGACAGCGTCGGCATCGGCGAGCTGCCGGATGCGGACGCGTATGGCGATCGTGGTAGCAACACGCTCGGCAACATCGCTCGAGCAGTGGCTCTGCGCGTGCCGACGCTGCGAATGCTTGGACTCGATCGGCTGGTTGCCCTCGGTGGCGCGCCGCCATCCAACGGACCCCGGGCGGCTATTGGCCGCATGGCGGAAGCGTCGGCGGGCAAGGATTCGGTCACCGGCCACTGGGAGATGATGGGCATCGTGCTCGATCGCGCGTTCCCGACGTTTCCTCTCGGGTTTTCCGCCGGGATCATCCAGGAGTTCTCCCGCCTCACGGGCCGCGGTGTCCTCGGCAACAAAGCCGCGTCGGGCACGACGATCGTCGACGAGCTTGGCCAGGAGCACATGCGGACGGGCGCGCTCATCGTCTATACGTCGGCCGACAGCGTGTTTCAGATCGCCGCGCATGAAGACATCGTGCCCATCGCCGAGCTGTATCGGGCGTGCGAAATCGCATACAAGCTCGTGGGCGAGGGCCTGGGAGTCGGGCGGGTCATCGCGCGTCCGTTTGTCGGGAGTCCCGGACATTTCAAGCGCACGGCAAATCGCCACGACTACGCCCTGCCGCCCTCGGGTGAAACACTGCTCGATCGCCTGAAGGGAATGGGCGCGCCGGGGGACGGGGTGTCACGGCGGCAGTTCACACGGCCAGCGACAGCGAGGGCATGGACGCCGTCGAGCGCCAGATGGCGCAGACCGATCGCGGCTTGATCTTCGCGAACCTCGTCGACTTCGACACGCAGTTCGGCCACCGCAACGACATCGAGGGCTACGCGCGCAACCTCGAAGCGTTCGACGGGCGGCTGGCGACCCTGCTTCCCAAGCTGCGGCCGGACGATCTCCTGGTGGTGACAGCCGATCACGGCAACGATCCGACGACGCCGAGCACGGATCACTCACGCGAATACGTGCCGCTGCTGGCGACTGGCCCGAGGATTCGTCGCGGGGTCGATCTCGGGACGCGAAAGACGTTCGCGGATCTGGGCCAATCGCTCAGCGAGGTCTTTGGCGCCGGTCGGCTGCCGCACGGCACGAGTTTTCTCGCGGAGATCAGCCAGTGAGCATCGTCACGCTCCGGCAGCAGCTCGAGGCCCGCGAGCAGGACATTCTCGCGCCGCAGGCCGCCAAGAGCGCCGGGTCGAAGGGACGCCTCCGCACGGAGCGTGAAGACGACGTCAGGCCGGCGTTTCAACGCGACCGCGATCGAATCATCCACTGCAAGGCGTTTCGGCGGCTGAAGCACAAGACGCAGGTGTTTTTCGCGCCGACCGGCGATCACTACCGGACGCGGCTCACGCATACGCTCGAGGTCTCGCAGATTGCGCGCACGATCGCCAAAGTGCTGCGGCTGCACGAGGAGCTGACCGAAGCCATCGCGCTCGGTCACGACCTGGGCCACACACCGTTCGGCCATGCCGGCGAACGCGTGATCGACTCGCTCATGCCGGGCGGCTTCAACCACTACGAACAAAGCCTGCGCATCGTCGACACCCTGGAAAACGACGGCGCCGGTTTGAACCTGACGTGGGAGGTCCGCGACGGCATCGCCAAGCACTCGAAAGGCAAGTCGGGCGCACCGGTGGGGATGCCTGAGAAGCTGCGGTCGAGCACGATCGAGGGCCAGATCATGCGGGTGGCAGACCTCATCGCGTACGTCAATCACGATATCGACGACGCGACGCGCGCCGGGCTGCTCGGGGCGGAGGATCTGCCGGCCGAGCCCGTGCGGATTCTCGGCAGCTCGGCGTCGGCGCGGATTGGTGCTCTCGTGAAGGACGTCGTGACCGAGACGCTGGCCGGCGGCCTGACGGAAATCCGGATGAGCGACCGCGTGCTCGACGCGGTGCTGAAGCTGCGGAGTTTTCTGTTCGATGCGGTATATGAAAACAGCATCGCGACCGTCGAGTTCAAGAAAGCGACGGGCATCCTGACCGGGTTGTGGGAGAAGGTCCGCGAGCAGCCTTCGGAGTTCCTGGACGCCCGGACGATCGAGCGCGACGGCCTCGATGCCGCCGCCCGCGATTTTCTGGCCGGCATGACCGACCGGTATGCTGTCCGCCTGTTCGAGCAGCTCTACATCCCAAAGCCCTGGACGGTCGACTAGACCGCTCAATCCACGGTATATTTAGTGGTTCCATGCGGCTCGATTTAGGCCAGATCCGGACGCCGCACGAGCGATTCGAGCAGGTGTATCCGCCTGAGGCGTTCGCGGCCGATCCGGACAGTTTCCGGGTTGTGGCGCCGGTGTCGCTCGCGTTCGACATTTTCAAGGACAACAGCCAGTTCCGGCTGGCGGGCCGGGTGCAGACGGCGATCGAGCTGCCGTGCAGCCGGTGTCTGGAATCGCTGACCGCGCCGGTGGATCTGCCGTTCGACCTGCGGTACCAGCCGCACTCGGTGAACACCGGCGAAGGCGAGCGGGAAATCGAAGAAGACGATCTCACGACCGCGTTTTACGAGAACGATGAGATCGACCTCGGGCAGTTGATGCGTGAGCAGTTCTTCCTCGCGCTGCCGATGAAGCCGCTGTGCAGCGGCGCCTGCAGAGGCTTGTGCCCGGTGTGCGGCACGAACCTCAATCGCGGTTCGTGCGACTGCAAGCGCGAATGGGACGATCCGCGATTGGCGGTCCTCAAGGAACTTAGAACGAAGAGCTGAGAATTTATGCCTAATCCGAAACGACGACACTCGAAGTCAAGAACGGCCAAGCGCCGGACACACGACGCCCTCAAGCCCAAGAGCCTGTCCGAATGCCCGCAATGCCACGAGGCCAAGCTGCCTCATCGGGTTTGCGCGAATTGCGGCTACTACAGGGGACGACAGGTCAGGGCGGTTAACGAGGATTAAGGCGTCCTAGAGGTTCCAAGGGTTCCAAAGGTTCCAAGGGTTCCAAAGGTGCGGTTCTCGAACTGCGCACCGCTCGAATCTCCGGAACCATCCGCGAACCTCTTGGCACCCTTGGCACCCTTGGAACCTCTGTAACCTCTGGACTCTCTGAATGATCTGGATCGCAGTCGACGCCATGGGCGGTGACGAGGCTCCGCGCAACGTCGTGGACGGAGCCTTGGCCGCCGTGCGTCACTTCGACCTTGGCGTCCTGCTCGTGGGGCGAAGCGACGCGATCGAGGCGGTGCTCGAGGAAGAGTACAGCCAGGTCGCCGGCATCGATCGCGAACGAGTGCGGGTCGTTCACGCGCCCGACGTCGTGAGCATGGACGACTCGCCGTCGGCGGCGCTGCGGCGCAAGCCCGGCGCCTCGATCAGGGTGGCGGCCGATCTGGTCGCCAGCGGGGAGGCCTCGGCGCTGTTCAGTGCGGGCCACACCGGCGCGACAGTCATGGCGGCGCACGCCGCATTCGGCATGTTGCCGGGCGTCGACAGGCCCGCGCTGGCGGCGGTGATTCCCACGCGGAGCCGGCCGGCGCTGCTGCTCGATGTCGGCGCCAGCGTCGAGTGCCGGCCGCACCATCTGCTGCAATTCGCGGTGATGGGCCGCATGTTCGCGCGCGTCGTCTACGACATCGCGTCGCCGCGGATCGGGCTGCTGTCGACCGGCCACGAAGAAACGAAAGGCAACGAGCTGACGCGCGAAGCACATCGGCTGCTCAAGTCGGCACCGGTGGACTTCATCGGGAACGTGGAAGCCAGCCGTATCTACAGCGGCGATGCCGACGTGATCGTCTGCGACGGGTTTACCGGAAACGTCGCGCTGAAGATCAGCGAGGGGCTGGTCGAAGTGGTCGAGACACTTCTGAGCGACGAGTTGTCGAGCACTATCACGATGCGCGTCGGATCGCTGCTCACGCGCCGCGCCCTGCGCCACTTCCGCATGCGCGTCGATTATTCGGAGTACGGCGGCGCGCCGCTCCTGGGCGTCGCCGGCGTCACGATCGTCGGCCACGGCCGCTCGAGCGCGAAGGCCGTCCGCAACGCCATCGCCATGGCGTACCGGTTTTCGTCGACGCGCTTTATCGAGCGCGTGGAGCAGGACATCGCCGCTGCCGCCGCCTGCAGCCCACGCTTGAAGGAAGCGCCGCACTCTTGAGCATCGCCGCGCTGTTTCCAGGACAAGGTTCACAAAAGGTCGGAATGGGGAAGGCGCTGGCCGAGGCATTTCCCGTCTGCCGCGACACGTTCGCGGAGGCCGACGCCGCCCTCGGCGACGCCTTGAGCCGGACCATCTTCGAAGGGCCCGAGGATCAACTCACGCTGACCGAAAACCAGCAGCCGGCGATTCTCACCGTCAGCATCGCGGCGTTCCGCCTGCTGGCGTCGAAGGGACTGACGCCGTCGTTCGTCGCGGGGCACAGTCTGGGCGAGTACTCAGCCAACGTCGCGGCGGGGACATTTACGTTCGCGGACGGCGTGTCGATCGTGCGTCGCCGCGGGCGCTACATGCAGGAGGCCGTGCCCGTCGGCTCCGGCGCGATGGCCGCGATCCTCGGTCTTGATGCCGACGCCGTGGCGGCCGTCTGTCAGGAAGCCCTGCAAAGCGCCGCCTCGAACGGTGAGGTCGTGAGTCCCGCCAACATGAACGGCGGCGGGCAGGTTGCGATTGCCGGCTCGGCGGCCGCGGTGGCGCGGGCGGGCGAATTGGCGAAGGCACGCGGCGCACGCCGCGTGGTTCCGTTGCCAGTGAGCGCGCCGTTTCACTGCGCGCTGATGAAGCCGGCCGAACTCCGACTGGCGCCGGAACTGCGTGCGCTGAAAACGCGGAATCCGCGAGTGCCTGTCATCGCCAACGCCGGCGCGATCGACGCGCTGATCGCGCAGGTGTCGTCGCCGGTGCGCTGGGAAGCGGTCGTTCAGCGCCTTGCGTCGGAGGGCGTCACAACGTATGTTGAGGTGGGTCCCGGCGCGGTCTTGAGCGCACTCGTGAAAAGAATCCATCGCGACGCCACGGTAGTCAGCTTCGGCGGCCCGGACGATCTCGAGGCGGTGGAGAGGTTGTTGTAGCGATCCATGTTCGATCTGACCGACAGAGTGGCGCTTGTCACCGGCGCATCACGCGGCATCGGAAGGGCGATCGCGATGAAGCTGGCCGCGCAGGGTGCGACGGTCGTGTGCGCCGCGCGCGGCGACCATGCGCAGGCGGCCGCCGCCGGGATCGTGGCGGCGGGCGGGAAAGCTGAAGCCATCACGCTCGACGTGACGGATGAAGACGCCGTGGCGAAGGCGCCGGCCGACATCGTCGAGAAGCACGGACGCCTCGACATCGTGGTCAGTAATGCGGGCGTCACGCGCGACCAGTTGTTGATGCGCATGAAGCGCGACGACTGGGACGCCGTCATCGCGACGAATCTGACGGCGACGTTCATGCTGGCGCAGGCCGCCATTCGTCCGATGCTGAAGCAGAGGGGCGGACGCATCATCGCCATCGGCTCGGTCGTCGGCGAGATCGGCAACGCCGGCCAGGTGAACTACGCGGCGTCGAAGGCCGGCTTGATCGGCTTCGCGAAGGCGCTCGCGCGGGAGGTGGCGTCGCGCGGCATCACCGTCAACGTGATCACGCCCGGCATGATCGACACCGACATGACGCGCGCCATCACTGAAAAATCGCAGGTGGACTGGGCTGCCCAGATTCCGCTTGGCCGCCTCGGCTCGCCCGACGATGTGGCCGCCGCAGCGTGCTATCTTGCATCGGATGAGGCAGCGTATATTACAGGGCACGTTCTGGCCGTCAACGGCGGCATGAACATGTAGGAGGACTGAATGGCCGTAGCCGACAAAGTCAAGAGCATCATCGTGGAGCAGCTGGGCGTGGATGAAGAGGAAGTGACGCCCGATGCTTCGTTCGTGGACGACCTTGGCGCCGACTCGCTCGATACAGTGGAGCTCGTCATGGCGTTCGAAGAGGAGTTCAGCATCGAAATTCCCGACGAAGACGCGGAGAAGATTACGCGCGTCAAGGAAGCGGTCGAATACATCGAGTCGCACGCAAAATCCAAGAAGTAATGTCAGGGACACGGAGAGTTGTCGTCACCGGCCTCGGCCTGGTGTCGTCGCTGGGCATCGGGACGCAGGCGAACTGGACCGCGCTCATCGCCGGCGAGAGCGGCATCGGCCCGATCACCAAGTTCGACCCGAAGGCCTTTGTGAACGAGTTCTCGACGCGCATCGCCGGCGAAGTCAAGGGCTTCGATCCCCTCGCGTTCATCGAGAAGAAAGACGTCAAGAAGATGGACGTCTTCATCCAGTACGCGATTGCCGCCTCGCAGTTCGCGGCCGACGACGCAGGGCTGAAAGTGTCCGACGAGGAGGCGCCCCGCGTCGGCGTCTTCATCGCGTCGGGCATCGGCGGATTCACGACGATCGAGCGCGAGCACAAGGCGTTGCTCGAGGGCGGTCCGCGCAAGATTTCCCCGTTTTTCATCCCGTCGGCCATCATCAACCTGGCCGCCGGCCAGGTGTCGATCCGGTTCGGCGCCAAGGGCCCGAACTCGGCCACGTGCACGGCCTGTTCGGCGTCGGCGCACGCCATCGGCGACGCCTACGAAATCATCCTGCGCGGTACGGCCGACGTCATGATCGCCGGCGGCTCGGAGGCGGCGATCACGCCGATGGGCATCGGCGGCTTCGCGGCCATGCGCGCGCTGTCGACCCGGAACGACGATCCCCAGAAGGCCAGCCGGCCGTTCGACAGGGACCGCGACGGCTTCATCGTCGGCGAAGGCGCCGGCGTGTTGATCCTCGAGGAATACGAACGAGCGAAACGGCGCGGCGCGCGGATTTACGCCGAGCTCGTCGGCTATGGCATGTCCGCCGACGCCTATCACATCACGGCGCCTTCTGAAGATGGGGACGGGGCGTATCGCGTGATGGGCGCGGCCATCGCCAGCGCCGGCGTCACGCCCGAGGCCGTGGACTACGTCAACGCCCATGGCACGTCGACGCCCCACGGCGATCGCATCGAGACCATCGCCATCAAGCGCCGCTTCGGCGCGCACGCCACGAAGCTGGCCGTGTCGTCCACAAAGTCGATGACGGGACATCTGCTCGGCGCCGCTGGAGGACTCGAGGCCGGTATCACCGCGCTTGCGGTCCACCATCAGATGGCGCCGCCGACCGTGAACCTCGACTGTCCAGACGATGAGTGCGACCTCGACTACGTGCCGAAGGTCAAGCGCGCGATGAAGATCGAGTACGCGCTGTCGAACTCGTTCGGCTTCGGCGGCACCAACGCGGCGCTCTTGTTCAAGCGCTATCGAGGCTGACGTCGAGCGCCGATGAATCTTGGCATTTGGCCATCTGGTTATCTGGTCACTCCATGACCAAATCACCTGACCAAACAACCAGATGATCCGATGATCAAATCCAGATGAAGATTGCTGTTTGCATTAAGCAGGTCCAGTCGCGCGACTCGCAGCCGCGGCTGGACGAAGCCAGGACGTGGGTCCGCGAGCAGGACGCCGCCTTCGAGATGAACGAGCCGGACGCCTACGCGCTCGAAGAGGCGCTGCGGCTCAAGGAGAAACACGGCGGCGAAGTCGTCGTGTGCTCGGCTGGCCCGGCGCGCGTGGCGCAGGTGCTTCGTGAAGCGCTGGCCCGCGGCGCCGATCGTGCGATTCATGTCCAGAGCGACGCGTTCGCGGGCGCCGACGCGTTCGTCGTGGCCGGCGCGCTGGCCGGCGCGATGAAAGACGAGGCGTTCGACCTCGTGCTCACGGGGTTGCAATCCGACGACCAGGGCTTCGGCCAGACGGGCGTGGTGCTGGCGGAGCGCCTTGGGTTGCCGCACGCCACGATCATCATGGACGTGCAGGTCGGCCCCGGGTTGGTAAGAGTTAAGCGGGAGCTCGAGGCCGGCTGGTTCCAGTGGGTCGCGATGCCTCTGCCGGCGATTCTCACCATCCAGAGCGGCATCAACCAGCTCCGCTACGCGACGCTCAAGGGCATCATGGCGGCGAAAAAGAAGGAGATTCGCACGTCGGCGCCAGCCGCGGCGGTCGCGCCGAAGCAGCGAATCGTCGCGCTGTATGCGCCCGAGAAGAGCAAGAAAACCCAACTCATCTCGGGATCGCCCGCGGAAGCCGCGAAAGAGCTTGTACGTAAACTCAGAGAAGAGGCGCGGGTCATTTGACACAGCCGTCTATCACGAAGCCACGAAGCACACGAAGATCAGCACAGGAAGAATTTCGTGCTCTTCGTGTTTTCGTGATGAGAAGGTGTGTCGAATGATTCTCGTAATCGCCGAACATCGCTCCGGCAAACTGAATCGCGCCAGCTGGGAAGCTGTCGCAGCGGCACAGCGGCTCGCGGCTGTCCAGCCGGTCGCGATTGCCGTGCTGGGCTCGAACGTCGGCGCAGTTGCCACTGAGCTGGCCGCGGCACGGGTCCAGGAAGTGGTGACGCTCGACGATCCAGGGCTCGAGCCGTACACACCAGATGGCTTCACGGCGGCCCTGCAGCAGGCGATCGACCAGCTGAAACCGGACCTCCTGATGCTGCCGCACACCTACCAAACGCGCGACTTCGCGCCGAAGCTGGCCGCGCGGCTCGACCGTGCGCTGATTACAGACGTCGTCGGCTTCAAGCTCGAGTCCCGAGGCGCCGGCGCTGGGCCACTCTTCGTTCGTCCGATGTTCCAGGGCAAGCTCACAGCCGACGTCGCTCCGGAAGGGCCGGCGCCTCACCTTGTCACCGTTCAGATCGGATCGTTCCGCGCGGACCAAGCGACAAAGGGCTCCGTCGCCGCGCCGATACGCGCCCTGACGATCACGGTTGATGCGGCCGCCGTCCGCCAGAAGCCGGAAGCACCGTTTCAGGAAGCGCGGCAAGCAGTCGATCTATCGCAAGCGGAGCGCATCGTCTCGGTCGGTCGCGGGATCAAGGAGGCCGACAAGCTGCCGATTGCCAGAGGACTGGCGGAGGCGCTGCATGCCGAACTCGCGGCGTCTCGTCCGATCTGCGACGCGGGCTGGCTGCCGATGGAACGGCAGGTCGGCAGCTCCGGGCAGACGGTTGCGCCGAAGCTGTATCTGGCGCTGGGCATCTCTGGCGCCATCCAGCATCTGGTCGGCATGAAAGGCTCGCAGACGATCGTTGCGATCAACAAGGACGCCGATGCCCCGATCTTCGAGGCGTTCCTGCCATGATCGATGCGCTCAAGCAGACGTGACGCTCGCCTTCTGGGTCGTGTTCGTCGCGTTCGTCGGCGCCTTCGCGGTCCAGGTTGCGACGCGCGTCCGCCTCATTGCCGCGGCCCCTGGTGAGTTCGCGCTCGACGACATGGGCGGGCGCATCCAGCGGTTCCTCGTGGACGTGGTGTTCCAGGTCCAGACGATCCGCGAACGGCCGATCGTCGGCCTCGCGCATGCCTTTGTCTTCTGGGGCTTCGTCGCGTTCGGCGGCTACACGACCGTTGAATTCCTCCACGGTCTCGGCATCGCCGACCTGACGGAGACGCGCTGGTTTTTCGCCTATCGCATCGTGCTGGTGCCGTTCGCGACGATGGTGCTCGGCGGCATCCTGTTCCTGCTTGTGCGACGTGCCGTCTTCCGCCCGGCCGCGCTGGGCTCGGCCGTGTCGATCGAGTCGATCGTCATCGCCCTGTTCATCGCCACCCTGATGGCGACGTTCCTGCTCGCCTTCAACCTCGACGAAACCACGGTCGGCGGCCGCGTCAACTGGTGGGTGTCCCCGCCTCGAAGCACCTGCATCTCCTGCTGTCGCCCATCACGGTCTTCCTGCGATCGCCGGAGCTTGGCCGGATTCCGAACCTGGATTTCGAAAAGGAAGAGGTCGGGCTCGAGGCCGTCAAGGATCTCGGGAAGAAGGCGGTGCTCGACGCTCTCACATGCGTCGAATGCGGGCGTTGCCAGGTGAATTGCCCCGCCTTCGGCGCCGGCAAGGAACTGAATCCGAAAACGATCATCCTGCAGAGCCAGCAGGCGCTGCTCTCTGGCGAGCGCGATCGAAAGCTTGCCGACGTGTACAGCGAGAAGGTCCTGTGGCAGTGCACGACCTGCGGTGCGTGCGAAAACCAGTGCCCGGTCGGCATCGAGCACACGCCGATCATCATCGGCGCGCGCCGCGGGCTCGTGTCGAACGGCGAGGCGCCGGAGTATCTAGGTGCGATGTACAACCAGCTCGAGCGCCGAAAGAATATCTGGGGCCTCGGCTACGATCAGCGCCAGAAGTTCGTCACGTCAGCGGCGCTGGAGTTGTTCGATCCGGCGAAGCACGACGTCCTCGTCTGGCTCGGCTGTGCCGGTTCGTTCGAGGCGGTGCGGGCAAAAGCGGTCCGCTTCGGCGTGCTGTCGAAGGAGCAGTGCACGGGCGACCCTGCCAAGCGCACGGGCAACGAGTACATGTTCCAGGAACTGGCGACGGCAAACATCCACGAGCTCAGGGCGGCGGGCCCGAAGAAGATCCTCACGTCGTGTCCACACTGCGTGAAGACGATCGGTGACGACTATCGGCGGTTCGGCTACGACGTCGAAATCGTCCATTCGTCCGTGTTCGTCGCCGAGCTGATGCGCGACGTCGAAGCGCCGGCGGCCGGGCCCGCCAAATCGGAACGGGTCACATTCCACGACCCGTGCTACCTGGGGCGCTACGCAGGCAAGGTCGACGAGCCGCGCGAACTGATCAGGAAGTTCGGCGGCGACAAGGTCGACTTTCAGGAGCCGGTTCGCAACCGCGACAACCCGTTCTGCTGCGGCGCCGGCGGAGGCCTGTTGTTCGCCGACAAGGAGGAAGAGCCGGGCAGCCGCATCAGCGACGTCCGGTTCCGCCAGCTGCAGGACACCGGTGCCGGCACGGTCGTGACGGCCTGTCCGTTCTGCTCGATCATGCTGAAAGGCGCTCAGGCAAGTGCGCCGGCCAACGACGTTCAGTTCGTCGATCTGATGACCTTTGTCAGGGATCGACACGTCACCAAATCACCAGATCGCCAGCTCCCGTGAGCGAAGCGGCCCCGTGGAGCGCATCGCCGCTCAAGCGCCTGGAGGCCGCGACGATTGCGGCGATCGGGTACCGGGTGGCGGCCACCCTCGGCGCGACGCTTCGGTGGCGGACCGAAGGCCTCGAGCACTACGACGCGATCGTTCGATCCGGCCATCAGCCCGTCATGGCGTTCTGGCACGGCCGCATCCTGCCCGCCACCATCTATTTCCGCCGCCGCGGCATCGTCGTCATCACGAGCGAAAACTTCGACGGCGAATGGATCGCGGGCATCATCGAACGATTCGGATACGGCACGGCGCGGGGCTCGACATCGCGTGGCGGACGGCGCGCGCTGCTCCAGCTCGTGCGTGAGATGTCCGCGGGAAATCCAGCCGGCTTCACCGTCGATGGTCCGCGCGGACCTGCTCGTGTCGCGCAGCCCGGAGCCGTCTGGCTCGCGAAGGCGACCGGCAATCCCGTGCTGCCGTTTCACCTCGAAGCCGATCGCCACTGGACCATGAACAGCTGGGATCGGACGCAGGTTCCCAAGCCATTCTCGACCGTTGCCCTAGTCGTCGGCGAACCCTTCAGCGTCGCGGAAGACGCCGACGGTGACGCGATCGAGTCCGCGCGCCGCGAGCTCGAGATGCGACTTCACGTGCTGGAAGCCCGTGCAACCAGGCTTGTCGCCGACGTCTGACGATCCGTCACCGGCGCCGGGCCTCGAGCGCCGGCTCGGCTTCGCCGCAGCCGCGACCACCAACATCATCGCGATGATCGGCGCGGGGCCATTTCTGACGATCCCGCTCCTGCTTCAGGCGATGCATGGCCCGCAGGCGATGCTGGGCTGGCTGGTTGGCGCAGCCGTCGCGGTCGCCGACGGCCTGGTCTGGGCCGAGCTCGGCGCGGCGATGCCGCGGTCGGGCGGAGCGTACCAGTACCTCCTCGAAGCGTACGGACCAAACGGTCTCGGCCGCCTGATGAGCTTCCTGTTTCTGTGGGCGATGGTGACGACGATGCCGCTGCTGATGGCATCGGGAGCGGTCGGGTTCGCGCACTACGCCATGTATCTGTATCCGGGGATGACGCCGTGGCAGACCAAGCTGCTGGCGGTGTCGGTGTGCCTGTTGTCGATGACGCTCGTGCACCGGCGAATCGACGGCGCAGGGCGATGGAGTTTCGTCCTCGGCGGTGTCGTGGCGGTCGCGGCACTCTGGATTGTCGTCGAAGGCGTGCTGCACGCGCGGCTGGACTCGATTGCCATCCCTCCCGGTTCGTGGCGTCTTTCGCGCGAGTTCTTTGTCGGGCTCGGCGGCGCCACTCTGTACGCGGTTTACGACTACGGTGGGTACAACACCGTCTGCGCCGTCGGCGAGGAGGTGATCCGGCCGGAAGTCAACATTCCGCGAGCGATCATTCTGGCGATCGCGATCGTCGCCGCGCTGTACGTCGCGATGAATCTCACGATCATCGGCGTCATGCCCTGGCAGCAGGCGGCGGCGTCCACCTACGTCGTCAGCGACTTCATCGCCGGCCTTCACGGCCGGGCTGCGGCGTCCGTGATGACGATTCTCATTCTGATCACCAGCCTCGCCAGTGTCTTCGCGAACATGCTGGGGGTTTCCCGCGTGCCTTACGCCGCCGCGGCGCAGGGCCGATTCTTCCGCGTCTTCGCGCGGCTGCATCGCGACGGCTTCCCGTCCTGGTCTGTGCGGTTCGTGGGCATCACGTCGGCCCTTCTGTGTCTGGTCGGCCTTGATTCCCTTATCAGGATCGTGACGGTCAGCTGGGTGGTTGTCGGATCGCTGGCGGTCGTGGGCGCTCCAACGGCTCTTCGCATGACGCGGCCCGACATTCGCCGGCCGTTTCGGATGTGGCTGTACCCCATCCCGAGCCTGATTGCGCTGGTCGGATGGGTGTTCATCGTGCTGACGAGCGGCGTCGCCTACATCTCGATCAGCCTGGCGCTGCTTGGTGGCGGTGTCGCGGCGTATCTCTGGCGGGCGAAGAGATTGGTCGAATGGCCCTTTGGAGGGCTGAGGGCTGAGGGCTGAGGGCTGCGTAGTAGCATTGAGGCATGTTCAACGTCGCGAAGGCGGTCGGTGCCGCGACTGTTGTCGCGGCGATCTCCATGGGTTGCAGCAAACCTGCAACGACGACAGTGGATCCATATCGCACCGAAATCGATCAGTTCCGGCAGGCTCGCGAGGCGAAACTCCGTTCCGACACCGGCTGGCTGACGATTGCCGGCCTGCATTTTCTGACGCAGCCGGAGACGACCTTCGGATCCGACGCGGCGAACGATATCGTGTTGCCGAGCGGCGCGCCCGCGCGCGTGGGGACTTTTCTGATGGCGAAGAACGGCCGCGTGAGCGTCAGGCTCGAGCCGGCCGTTTCGGTTTCGATCCTCGACGGCAAACCGTTCTCCGGCGGGCCGATCAAGTCCGATGGCGAGGGCTCACCCGATCGGCTCGTGCTCGGCGACGTGCAGGTGTGGGTGCATCAGGGCGGCGAGCGTCCGGCGATCCGCGTGCGCGACCAGAACAACCCTCTCCGACAAGAGTTCACCGGAAGGAAGTGGTACCCCGTGAACGCGGAGTACCGCGTCGAGGCC
>WNFL01280510.1_pt1 | contig 17324 bp, 24 predicted proteins | sample 5400361 | NCBI WGS metagenome assembly WNFL01 (sample SAMN13153351, study PRJNA577476) | soil metagenome | isolation source: 40 cm soil on Douglas fir-dominated hillslope | place: USA:California | collected 2013-09-17 | reverse complement strand
ATGTTGACCAGGTGCGACCGGAACCATGCATTCCTGTCTCCGCCTCTGGTTCCACTGCTACCATGACTGTGACTAGGCCCGTGGAAATTATCGATGCCAATCGGCAAGTACAACTCCAAAATGGCCTTCAAGAGCCATCGGACCAGCCCGACTCGGGAATGATCTTGCACAAAACGGACCCCTCGACTGGGCGGACGACAGACGAATGCTCTCCAGTCAAGGTTCCCTCCGAAAAGGAGATCGTCGAAGTATCGCCAGACGATGAAGTAATCCGTTCCTTCGTCGTATCCACCACTACTGTCCGGTTCGACCTAGCGTCGGTGGAGGCATCATGGAGGGCGGCTGCATCTTCCCTTTGCACCTCTGCCACGTCCGACCCCAACCACCCCACAAGTTACCCCCGCGCAGTCCAACCCTCAGAAATTACCTCGAATGCAGGGGAGGCAGAAGCTGCCCTCTCGCGTGTGGTATCAAAAGACGACTTTGGGCGGATGGATGTCCTGGGGCAGTTTAATCGAGCATTTGTGATCACTCGCTTGTGCAAACCCACAGAGGGACATGACGATCTGTTCATCGTTGACCAGCATGCGGCAGATGAGAAGTATAACTTTGAACGGTTGCAAATCGAGACGCGGATAGAGTCGCAGACGTTGATCAAGTAGGTCCCGAATGTCTTCTTCTTCACCCTCCCCCCTGGTTTTCTGCCTTTCCGCTTGCCACTTCCCTGCCTAGCCGAGGGTGTTAACGTCAAGTCGGTTCATGTGCAGACCCCGTCAACTGAGTCTTTCCGCGGCTGATCGGCTAGTGGCGATGGAGAACATGGATGTCCTGCAGCGCAACGGGTTTGAAGTTGGCGTCGCCAAAGATGGAAGAGGGACGACGGAAGAGTTGGTTCTGATCGCTCAACCCGTGAGCAAGAGCACGGTATTTGATATGAAGGGTGCGTCCATTCCCATTTCCCATTCCGCATTTCTTTATCTCGTTGTCGTGCCCTCTTTCAAATCTGTACTGACATGATATGTGTTATGTTGGGGATTGAAAGACCTAGAGGAACTAGTGTCCCTCCTCCATGATGCCCCTCCAGGCCGAATGGTCCGCTGTTCTAAAGCGCGCGCAATGTTCGCCTCTCGCGCGTGCAGAAGCAGTGTGATGGTGGGGGATACGCTGAGCCCCGTGCAACTGATATCTGTACGTCTCTTTCTCTCTGCCCTTACCCACAACTGCCCTGCAAACGGTTCAAGGAAAGCTGAGGCACCCTGGATAGGTCGTTCGGCATATGGGCACTATGGATCAACCGTGGAATTGTCCGCATGGGCGGCCCACTATGCGGCATTTAGCCAGGATGCCTACTACTGCCCTCGCGTTGAAGGGCGGTGGTGGGCGGAGGGTCGCCGAGTGGGGGAAATTTGTTGAATGAACGAGGGGAGAGAAGAGGAGTACTTCCAGTGCGTATATGATTTGGATTGGATCAGTGTTTGGATTAGATTGATCTCGGTGGTTATGTGAACGCCTATCTTCATCCTTGACTCGAATCTTGAATTGTATCTAGGATCAGCCAGCTTACAGTTCCTCGTTAACCCCAGTTTCGCATCTTATGCATAGTACGTTCATGTGTTCGCGTGAGGGGTGTTCCCAAATAGTGCAAGAGTACACCTCGTGAATCGCAAATGAGTCAGATGATACAATATTATTGGCCATCCCTGGTACCATATGGGATGCTTCTAAATTTCGAACATGGCTTCTAGTATTATTTAATACTGTACAGGCTTTTCCTCTGTGCGTATAGGTGATCAATGTGCCACAAGTCATGCGCCAAATGATGCCAAAGTTGCCGTCAGATTGTATAGATATCTATTGAACTTGAGCCAGCCTCATCGTTGAACTGATGATTGAGGTGAGTGATTGGATAACCCTGCACAGCGCACAGCGCACAGCACAGAAGCTGAGCGACTCACCCTTGCCAGGAGAACTCTTTCGTCATCAATGAGCACCCTGAGAGTCTCGTTTGGTAGCACATCAATTCCCTCCTCCGAAATCGATATCAGAACAGGTGCTCCGCCTTGCAGAGGCTCCTTGAAAATCATTTCATCAGTGAACTCGGTCCCACTCAACCCCAATATGATAACTGCATTCCCTTCCGTCCACTCAATTATATCTTGATCCTCCACCGACTGTTTTACTCCTGCTTCTGGTTCCGGGTACTCATTTTGCGAGCGGTTGCGCCCGTGTTTATGCTTCAAGTACTTCGCAATGGCCGGATTGAAATCGAACATGCAGAAATTACGCTGCCCTGGCGAGTCCGTGATCACGGTGGCAAATCGAGTACCGTAAATCCATTGGTCCGATAACGGAATGTTGCCAAAAACGTGGGAGTCGCGCATCCATTCCGATGCGGGAACAACCTGAGGTTCTCTTTTCGGTGCCTCTGGATCGAGGTTGGTAGAAATGAACGCTTGAAGAGGTGCAAAGATCACAAGATCCTGGTGCTGTCCAGTGTCGGTTCTGACGTTTATCGCAAGAACAAGTGTGCGAGAAGTCTCTTGAATCTGGAACGGACGTCGCATGTAGCATGGAGGGTCAATAGGAAATGAAGACATATCGGGTTGCACGAGATGCGAATATTGAAAAGGTGGAGGGTCACATCGGCATTGCATGACCATCTCAACGCCGTTTTGCAGCGACGGTAAAAGGTATATAGCACGAAGTATGGGAGGAGGTGGCTCTTCGGATGTTGGCTCCTTCGCAGAAAAGGAGTATACCTCGAGCTTCGGGGTGTTTTCAACCTGTCTGAAAGCCATGAACGCTGTGCGCTGTAGGAAGCTTGCTTCCGTAATACCCCCGGGCATGGTAGTATCAATCCTCGCATGACATTTCCCAGTCAACCAGTTCCAAATGAGGACCCTTTGGCCAGTTATGAGGAGGAGAGCAAATTCGTTCACGACCGCAGTGTAGTCCTCTGGGGAACGTGACGATGATATTACAGTAGAAACTAACTCGCGTTTTGCTTTGGGGTGTGGCTTGTCAACCAATAAAGATTTGAAGCGGAGGCTGATGACTATCTGCTCCGTTCTAGATATTGAAGCGAAATTCGTCAATCTTCCTCACAAAGTGATGGAAATACCTACTCATTCGTATTCTCCTCCATGAGAATGAGAAGATCCTGGTATGGGTCAATAGCAAAGTCTCGAACCTTAGCAGGAGGGTGTTTGATATCCCAACAATAAGACCCTGTGCCGGCTAGCTCAGATGTCAGGATATGCCCGCTAATCGCGTCCACCAATGACCCGTCCAAAGCGGTCCCGATCATCAGAACTGAGCTTTGGAGTGTGCAAGCGGTGAACGACGTTTCAATGGTCCTAGTTTCCCGCTTCCGAAAATTCATTTCCAACCAACTCTTCTTCGTTCGATGTAGAAGCGCGAGGCGGTTAGATACGGGTATATGGCAGAGGAAGGAACCGTCCTGATAGCCTGCGATCCCGAGTTCGATATGGTATTGAAGCTCCACGCTGGTAGATATGAGATCTCGGAATACTTTGCACACCTATAGCAAGTGCGTCATGAGTCGAGAAGAATTGTGTGAGGAAATTTCGTACTGATGAACACAGGAGGACGGAATTCCATGGCAAACAGAGGAACACCTGCACAAGTAGCTCCGTTGGCAGGTCTAGCAATTCACAGGTAGCACAGTCCATGATAGCCTTGATGACAACGTTGCTGGAAATAGATAGTTCTGGCCTCAGGATTATGGCGAGCGTCAATCGACGTTAGCCGCCCATAAGCGCTCCAATGTCCACATTTGGAAAGGCCATTGGCTACGATGGCAGCCACATCTCCCTCAATGTTTCCCGAAAGACTCAGCATCCTATCGACCCATCTGAATCGCGTGGGAAGTTCAATTTCGACGAAAGTTAGTCGTGAGCCAAGCGGGACCGAGGGACAGTCACGAAAGAGCTGTCACGATCTGAAAGGTTCTATTAGTCCCTTTACTGGTTTCACCTTCTCTCCACCACCCTCGTACCCCCCTTTCGACCGTTCCTCGAACTATAACCCAGTTCATCGAACCACGTCATGATATTAGTAGATACTTGCGTATTTTCAAGAACTTCAAGGAATGTAGTGCTGGAAACGAGTCCTCGTGTGCTCCCCTCAGAAGTTAATGGTTGGATAGAATATGGACTCGATTACGGTCATTGAGAAGGTGGATTGGGAATCAAGCTTCGTGCCTGAACTCTGAAAGCAGTGTGGGGAGATGCAATTCGGCTCCATAAGGAAATAACGAGTTGACAACTCAGAGCTTGAAGCTGGGCTTTAGTCCATGGAAGCTTTGTTTGAATTACCCTTCATTGGAAATCGGAGATGTGATGGTCACCGATGCTGCGGGATAGGATGAAATGTAAGTTTGGGCGATCGAGATCGCGAACAGTGTAGCCAATGCGGCGGCAATAATGAAAGCGCCAACCCTTGGAAATGCGTTCATTAGATCCTAAGGTCTTACCACGAATGTCTTGTCTTCTCGACAAGTGACAAAGTATAGCCAGTTTCCTGGAACCGTTTCACCAGCCGAAGAGTCCTGACGAGTCAGACGAAGTCGGATAATCGAACACGATAGGAAGAAACAAAGACTCACTAGTGAGGAGAATAATAGCCAGAATAGTCCAGTCTGTAAGTATCACGGGGTTTGTGGCTTCTCTCTTTGTCTGTCGAAACACCAGAGGAGAATCAATGAAGACACGGGACAGCAAATGGGTGTCATACAGGAGACCTGCATAACACAACCGGCTTGATGATTGTCCTCGGTTGCGCCGCAAACGCCATGCAAAATCCAACTTCAACTACTGTAACAACAATCGCCGCTTTGGGTATTTTGAGCCTGAGATCGAATAGCAGTAAGTAAGCTGGCGCAGTCGTGCGGATGTACGCAATAGTTCCTCGTTCGAGAGATTAAACCAAGATTTTGTTGTACGTAAGGATTTTCCCCGCGAGTCTCTCTTGTCCGAAGCAGTATGTGAGGTGATAGTATTCGCACCCTTAACTTCGACAATACGGTTGTATTACGGTTGCGGTGATATAAACTGATGAAACCAAGAGACGTTAGACTGAGTGCGGTAGCAAACTGAGTATGAGTTATGATATACTTAATAGATACTCTACGGTAGAGCACAATGGACATCAGAATATCTACTTGGTCAGATAGCGAAACTGGATTTACTGGCTCAGTGCAGTAGCAAACTGAGTTTATGTCGTCCTTCGACATGTAGGAAGAGAAAGAGTGGCCAGCCCGGGGATCGAACCCAGGTCTCCCTATACAGTATCTAGGAAGGATGACTTTGGTGCCCCATCGCGTATCATGGGCTTTCAAGGAGGATACTTCTCCCAATTAATGGCTTTAACCCTTTGCGTATTCGGCAGAGATATGTCTGAGTCGACTGTTCCGGTTGTGTCGTAGAGGTCGCTTAACTTCAGCCGCTCCAATTTCGCAAATTGCTTCGATTGACCTGATACTCAGATATGTGATGAACAACGCCACCTTTTATCAAGACACGAATAGGGGGTCCTATTCGTGTCCTGTCTGCAGTGACGCAGGCGGTTAGTGGTTGAAAAAGGAATCGGTGTTTTGGAGCCAACATCCACGGGCTAAGGCCAGTCCAACCCCACATAAGCAAGGACCCATGGGGAATGCCAACAACCTACCCTTTGATATCCTCCCGTTTATATTCCAACCACTTTACCGAAGCGACCTCGTCGCTGCTGCTCTCGTGAGCAGGACTTTTGCAAGCGGCGCGCTTCCTAAGCTCTATGAGCAAATTACTATCCGCCTATCGTTTGTCAAACGAATCGATAGTGTAAGAAGTTCCAGTCGCGTCGGCCTCCATGACTAACTTTCGTTGCACCCCTTCTTCTTTAATGATTTGCGCAGGTGATATCGCCTTTTAAGACTCTCCTTACCCGATCTTATCTAGCTAAACACGTTAAGCATTGTGGTGCGTGGATGCTGGTCACCCGTCGTAGAAATGTTTCTAATCAATTCCCTTGGTCGTTCTCGTCATCTTGGTGTACCGGACTATTACAGAGATCAGAGAAATACCGTACCAACGAGGGGTCCCACATGCGAAATTTCTTCAAGAGCTTTCGCGCGCGTTCATTTCCTTCAACAACCTGGAATCATTCGTCTGGTCATGTTCGACAAACGCCCCACTACCTGCTCTGCTCAAGCACCTAGGTAACTTTCACCGACTTCGGGACGTCCAGATTCGTGGACATAACCTCAGCATGTCTCAAGCAAAGTTGCTAACTGAAATAAAGGTCCTATCGGCTCTCACCTTGGAGGAGCCATCCACCAGCCTTATGCGCATTCTGTACAACTGGGTCGGTTGCCTCGGAGAACACCTCACTTCCCTCACTCTCAAGGTAAGTATTGGCAGTGACAATGCGTATCCTCTCTTAACAGTGGATGATGACACCATAATTCCCTAGAAAGTGCCGGATTTTGATGCACCTCTGCTCGAGAATCTACTCCTGCAACTCCCCGCACTCCACAAGCTGCATATTGAATCCTGTTTCCGAATTTCGCATCAAGAGATCATCCGCCTCCTTCTTGAATCTCCACGTTTGGAAGTACTCTATCTTGATATTTATGTGAGCTGTTGGATGTCGTCTGTTGGTGATTGCTTACCTCAAACCCCAGGATCACCCCGATAGAAGCGTATCGTTCAGTAGTTTGCCACTATCAATCAAGCATCTGACGCTCAATTCTCAATGGCGTGCCTTATTCACTCTTGTTACCCCAACCTCACCCTGGGCAAACATACTCTCCATCTTCTCTAAGTCTCCGCTGGAGTCTTTGACCGTCAGGACGAGTCAACCCGACACAGATACACTCCCCACTGGCCTGGGAGCTGACATAGTCCGCTACTGGGGCAAAACCTTGCGACGGCTGAATGCCGTCAAAGTCAACATCCTTGATAGCACGCTCAAGGTGGTTTGCGAAGGAGCGAAAAACTTGGAGCAGCTGACGATTGACGTGCCGAGAGATATGGACCAGGTAATGTAAAGGCCCCTTTGCGTCATTCTTAAACTTATCCACTGTTGCCTACAGTTGAATCTTTTTGTCGGAGCACTCGTGCCTTGCAAACAACTGCATACTATCGTTGATGCCCGCGGGCTATCCGTCCATTCGCATTACCACGGGCCATCGTCACCATTAGCTGCAAGGCACGTAACGGGTATCATGCGAGAGGTCACCAGTGTCCAGAAGATCTTCACAGGAAAGCGGTGCTGGACGGTATGTGTATCCCTTGTTGGCCCTTAATGATTGTGATTACTGAAGTACCTGAAAAGCGGCAAAGAGGTTCAAGCTCACCGTGTGAACCGTCCAACTGCTCACATCACAAGACTCATTTGATCCATGGGCTGTATGAAGAAAACCTTGTATCCTGCCCGTAATTTACAGCCGCAATTAGCTTCCCGAGGATGTTTGAGCTCAATGATCGCACGTGCTCGAGCGAAGGGGAGAGAGCACTACTCTAATACATTATATATGTTACACCACGGCTCTGGCGAGGGCCATCTCCATGCATGCATGCATGGGAGCTGAGCTCAATGCGAGATTCATAGGCACAACCGTCCAGACGAATGTCTCAAGTACTCGAATTGATACTTTACATTGACTTTGTTTAATAAGGAAACGCATCGGTTGCAATCGTGACGTTGACTTCGTCCTGACCACAAAAGCCGACGATTCGCGAGAGGCTATGGAACCTGACAAGGACCGTAGAGGTGGTAGTACACCGACAACGGAAAACACAGAAACACCTTTGGCAAGAAAGGCGGACACACGCTCGGCTTTGACTCGACGAGGACTCAACTAGGCGGAATGGTTGGAAGTGTTCTATCGTTCGGTAGTCAGAGCGCAAAAATAAGTGCGTCAGGACACTCTGGAACGAGGAGAGGGGCAATGAAACGCGTGACGCACCTCGTCTTCTTCGCTCATCCCAACACTGCCTTCTTTCTTGACGGCATGGGAGTATGAAGCGAGCGGGGAGCTGGAAGCAGCAACAGAGGTCCTTGCGATCGATGAGAGATCCACTGTGTTATAGTACCAGAATATCAGCATACATGGCGACAGATCCTGGCGAGGGCTGAGGACTGACCTGGGGCGTCGGTATTGCTGAATACCCTCTTCCTGAACTCTCTCGCATTGAGAACGTCCTCGACACTGACGTTACTCGCGGACCTATTACGGGTCTTCTTATCACCTTCCATGTTGGAAACGTTCCCAGCGGTGGGGAAGGACATATTGGAGACCTGGTCCTGGCTCTCTGCCTCGTCGGACGTGTATTCGTCTTCGTCCAGAGGCCCCGTGGCGGGGTCTGTGAGGATGGTTCCCCAGGAGTGAGCGCCGGCCCCATTCTTCTTGATGGACTTGTCGAGGCCAGACTTGGATTCGGAACTAGAAGTGTTGTCAGTACCAAGGTAGAACTTGTGAGATAATGCTACGAGCGTTGGTAGGTCGTGGGTTGTGGTAGAACGACCAAGTACGCACCGGTCCTTCTTGAGAGCACGGGGATAGGTAGAACGAGCTGTGCGAGTCATTATATCGTCAAGTAGTGAGATAAAGTGGTTATAGTGGTAGATTTCAGTCTTGGGAATGGCAAGGTTGGAGGTAACAAAGTTGTCGAAGTTGTCGTCAGCTGGACATGGCGTTTAGAGCTTTATAGCCCGAGGGACGGTCAGGGCCGTGATTGGCACGGGCGTAAAGGGTGGCGTGTGACCGAGAATGGCGAGCATACCCTTTGTCCTACCCCGCATCTCCGTATCTCCGCACTGTCGGGCGGGGCGCGACTCTGGGCGAATTTTCTAGAGCGCCCCAAAATTCGAAGAACGACGCAGAAGCGCCTGGTTACCGCTCTATTCGACGTTGGAAATACTAAGCAAGCCTCATGACGTCTGTGATCCCGTGCGTCCCATGCTTGTGTCCCGTGCGTCCTCCCGTGCGTAAAATCAACCGCTTCAAGGGCTTCGAATATCGAAATCCCGGTGGAGGATCTTATAAATCTGATAAATGAACACCCAGATAATATACAGTGAGTCCTGCAATTAATAAACAATATCACGGGACCCACACGAGCGTGACGGACAGATACAACCATGGTCCTTGCGGGGGCGGCGCCTTCCGATATCATCGCATAGAACCCACTATCAGCAACGGTCTCGAAGACGTATTACTCATTGTTTGTGGTAAAAAGGTGAACAAACGTTCGGGGGGAACTCCAGACCGGCATGCCCTCGCGACTTGACCTCGACCGCTTCGAAGAATACCCACCAACTTCCTCACATCTGAAGCGTTACATTCCGTTCACCCACTGCAAGTAAGCTTATTCTGTTTGATGCAAGTCGATTCTCTGAAAACTGATGCTGGCACGCAAAAGAGGCACAGGGTAGCGAAAATCATAGCCAATTAGCATGATTAGGTACATTCATTATAAGTTCGTCATGGCCACCTCAAAGCTTCTGTGGGCCTTCGTTTCGTCGTGATATCATTCTCCCCTCGAGGCGAGACACCCGATGATGGCTCTGACCGTATCCTGTTCTTCTAGTAGCCACCCATCCAATGCACGAAGCCTCTGGAGGTCGCACATTGGCGATGCAGTTTCTACAGGATCCATTTGTTTGATTTCCTGGAGGGCCAGGGTAATCAGGTAGAGCATCCGGAGGACGTCTCTCTCGACTCCGCCAAAGTTTGTCCCCTTGTATTCGTCGCAAAGCGTCTCACGGGCGACCTGGTGAGCCCGCTGCCACACAGTCTTCCAGTGATCCACACATCGATGGCGAGCGTCCCCGCCTACACACACCCACGGGTGGTGCACTTCACACAGCCGAGGGGTGTCCAGACCATCCATCAGAATCGCCAACCGCGTCTGGTATGAGGGAACCGCGGATGCCATGGCCCTTGGGAGCTCCGGCGCATCGGGGTGGCTGAAGGCTCCCCATGCCACGCATAGGTACAGGCCATATCCCCATAGGCGCGGATATCCAGTTTCTTCGTGAGCGGTCTTTCCGATTTGAAAAGCCCAAAGGGCGTCCTTCAGTGAATACGTCGCTCGAGCCCTGTGGAAAAAGCACCCAGAGATGCTATAGAATAACGTCTTGCTGGTTGTTTTTTTGGCTAGATTGCAGAGATCGAGCCATGGGTAGTCCCTCACATCGACTCCGTCGTTGATCCCATTTACGAGCGCCCGGCTTATATCGGAGGTGACCAAATCAGCTGCCCCTGGTATTTTTACGTCCACTGCGCATTCCGCGACTGTGATTAAGGTCGGAAGGTTCATCTCGCCAGGCTGTTGGTGACTGATTTTTTGTGTGGCACGGAGAACGTACTGCTCCAGCGTCCGTAGGTCTTGAACTGTGACTTGGATGTTGATGGACACCTCGTCCGTAGGTCTCACTTGCTCCCGCTCCGCCTTTGCGACGGCTAGGGCGTAGATCACCGGGGACATATAGACTGTCATCGGCGACAAGGTAATTTGGCCGTCGTTGGCCTCAGCAACAACGTGGAATGGCCGGCCTTGGAGGAAGGTGAAGGACATTGTTGCAAGTAGCGGTGCGGGTGAGAACTGCTACGCCGATGGGAAGGAGTGAGGTGGCAAGGTGTGATTCCGTATACTCGAGTACTGATATATATTTACGTTTCGCCCCAATGGGCCATTCGTTTGACCACTTATGGCCATTCTGGCAAAATTCCTTGGTTGTGGCTGACAATGCAACTATTGTTTAGCGATGAGCATGGCTAATAGTACAAAGCTAATGACCAGAATGCCCGTGTCAGTCTGTAATCGTGGTCTCACGGTCGACAGACCGCCAGGCAGGTCACGCGTTAATAATTTCCCAGCGGGTATCATCCCATACTGGAACAGATTGACCGAAACCGGCATACCCCTGAGTGGTCTTGCGGAGACGCTGCCCCTCTCTCAGCCACCGTTTCTTATTTTTCTCGCCTTTCACCTTACTTTTGTTTCCTTATTCTCGCCATTGGGTGTGATCTTGGGCCTCATTAACCCCTTTCTGTGCCTCAGACCCCTTGTTCCGGAACACGAGGGCTTCGTGGAGACAGACCTCACTACCTTGTACCAAATTGATGGAATATACGCACAAACTGTTTATTTCATGGTTATATAGAGCTTTCCATGGGCGAATGCGCTCAAGAAGTTGGCTATAAGATCACTAGTACTGGTACTAGTAGCACGAGGGGAATCGAGCATGTTTGTGAAGCAAGGCGGCCAAATCAGTGGCCGCCAATAAGTTTGAGGAGGTCTACTGTGTTGCCTTCGGACGTGAGGGAGGCCTGGATGACAGCAACGTCGAGAAGCGCGTTCTTTGGGAGGCCGTTGCCTGAGTCCTTGCCCTCAAGGAGTTCGGCAAAATATTCGAGTTCCTTGAGAACACCACATTCTTCCTCCCAAGCAATGACCTCTTCCTTGCCATCTGTTGAGAGAACGACGACTTTCCAACCATCCTTACCAACTTTCGCCTCATCGAGAATGTACAGCATTCCTTCACTCCCTATGACCGTGAAGTCGAATACGCTCTTCGCGTTGCGAGGAAGAGCGAAGCTGAGATCGAGCAGGCCATGAGAACCGTCCTCGCAGCGAATGACCGAGTGGATGGTATCATGAGGCGCGAGATGGCTACGAGTGAGGGAGCAAAATCCAGAGAGCTCCGTTGGGCACCCAGGAAGTACCGTTCGAATTGCTGCTGCAAAATGCTTTTGGCGGGAAGCAAACGATTACTACCTCTCTCATGCAACGACGTCATTGGGCGAACTCACCACACCAGCATCGAGCTGTGTACACTCGTATGAGACGACCAGATCTCAGTGGAAGGTCAGATGAATCACGCACTATGAAACCGCCTTGGTAATCGGGCACAGTCCTCCAGGGCGTCTTGAAATATGGGTTGTCGGGCTCAATGCCTCCTGATTTGGTCAACCTCCAATGGGAAATCTTGCCAATCTTTCCCGCCTGAATTGCCTCGGCTGCCTTGATGAATCCCGGCTCACACTCAAAGTTCTCTGCAATGCGCCAGTGAAGGCCGTTGGGTTGGTATATCTCCTGGTACTCGGCAATGAGCGAGTACCCAGAGGTCACATCGGTCGCGATGGGCTTCTCGCTGAGGACGTGCTTGCCTGCGCGAAGGGCGGCGAGAACGATCTCTGGCTGTACCGTGATAGGTAACGTGATAATGACCGCACCGATAGAGGTAGAGTTCAATAGAGCATTAAGGTCTGCGGATGAGCCCCCTTGGTCGTGGTATAAGGCGAGGGACGACTCAGGCACGCTGAGTAATTCAGCAGCCACCTTTGCGAGGGTGGAGGCCGAAGAGAGAGAACGGGAGTAGACCGCTACGAGCACGTACTTGTCCTTGAGCCTTGCGAGTGCTGGTAGGTATGCTGAACGAGATGGGACCAAAGGAGTAAGTGTCTGTCAACGGAGAAAAACAAAAACAAAAATTTGTAGAATGCTCCTATATACCATGGGTTGCGAAGAGACCCGCCCCGAGGAGAGCGATGCGCTTTGGCTGAGTAGCCATTGCTTTTTACTGGCGGAGGCGGAATGACGTAGGACGTAGGTGGAAAGATGTGGGCGTGGTTTGTCTGGAAACCTTCCCCGTCCTCACTGTTGTCCCCTTCATAAGATGGTGCAATATCATCGCGTCGATATCCAGATGTGGCCACATATCGACTTGGTAGACCATCATTGGCAATTATCATAATAGCAAACAGTTATCGTGGTCCCCCAAAGAGGGATTGATCCTGAAAAAGATCCTATCCGCTCACTGTGCGTATCCCCTCATATGCTTTAGATCACGATGGTAGAGCGGAAAGGGTTAATGCACCGCTTTGCAATAATCCAGTTGGTGGTTGATTCCCGATACCTGGCCTTCTCTACAGCGTCTGGTTTTTGCACTCGTCAGTCTTTACCCCACTGAACGCAACCACCAAGCTCGATGAGTGCCACCGGGCCATGAGGCTACCGTTGTTCTGATTGGCTGCCGCTCACCCAATAATAAAAAGGAATCTCTATTGTCCCGCATCCATCTCCATATTTGGCTGCGTGCGACAGACAACCTCTTGGACACGCACCATCCCGTCTTATCCCTTGACATCTCAACGCTGTGCGTTGGCAGGCCATGGATGCACTCTCAGTGATATCGGAAGGCTCGGAGGTGTGTCGCCCCCCCCCACAAATAGGTTTGCGCGAGCTGACAATGGCGTCTTGCTGGCAAATAAGAGGACAGTGCGCCCGCTCAAAGATATATATTCTATTGATCAAGAGCACGAACAAGACCCAGATACAACCCTCGTCGAGTCGACCTTTATCCCTTCTTCTCTAATCCCTCCGCAGAAGGAGTGTCCACGCCAACTGCGGCATGTGTGTAATTCCGTTGACGACTTCTGGAAAAAGATAGAAGAGGAGCAAGACGATGCACCGCTGGATATCAAACACCTCGTTCTCGACTTGCATGACACTGGCGTCCGGTTATTCGTACGTCTACGCTCGTCTTCGCCCTCCACTCACCTCACCGCTCTCCTTCATCCTGTATTAAGACTTGATTTGAGTGTACAGTGACTGATCTAGGCTTCCTATAGCGATACACTCCTCACTCGGAAATAGTCTCGCCAATCCATCCCACACTCACAACGGTCTTCCTACTTGCACTGACGGCGTTTCGGCGTGCGAGTAGTGTTCGCTACTTTTCACGCAGCTGTGGGATGGTTGCTCGCTGGGCTGTCGATTTGGTGTTGTTTTTGCAAGCCGAGCTGGATCTGGTCACTGGGGACGGTGAATACGACTTTCTCGAGGACGTCGATACTAATGAAGATAGAAAGTCTCTGGATGGCACGGAGAGTATGCCACCATGGATTGGGTATTTGATTTGGGATATCCAAATGTGCGTCTTGTTTCGCACATCAAACCATTCACGCTAACCAGATCCTACCATAGGATATTGGCTAAGTTTGGAAGTGTCTTGAATGCTGTAGAAGCACTGAGATATAAATCTCCGCGGGACGTCGGGCTGCTTGGGGACCCACTGAGGAGCGTGCGGCCGGAGTGCGTGGTAAGGGATGCATTTACATATTGTGGTATTAGATGTGCTGATGTGCTTTTGTGCTCAATCTCTCTTCCCCAGGAGATCTTCCGAATTCCCGCAGAGGAATTGGATCGCGCCCATAGCGAGGACATCGAGGCGTTGGAGAAATGATTATGAGTGACTCACGTGGACACTTCCTGATTTTATGAATGATGTACAATTGCTCTCTGATCTATCGTTTTGTTTAACGACAGCCACAGAGCGCCGGAGGGCGCTCGTCCAAGTTTGTCATGAGTGCAGGATACACAGATTGACATTTTATTTTTTGTATAATTACATATGTATTACCGTACATAGCCAGGTTTTTCGTTCATTCGTACACCTATATATTTTGGGGAGCCGCCTGAAACAAGAGAGTACAAGCAGAAAGGCTCAGGAGGCGACATCACAGGTGACGGTTGTACGACAGAGTACAAGGGGTCGTGCCAGTGAAAACACTGACAAATATATTGAATGACATCCCAAGTAAATAATCCTCAACCCTCACGAGCTCGGCGAACATCAACTTGCACCTGAATTACTGATGATGCGTGCTTCATCCTTCTGGCGGCCAGCAACTTCGCTCATGGAAAGATCGTGGAGGACTGCGGTACTAGTGTCTTCGAGCGTCGAGTCCTCGAGACATTGACACAACCCTTCCTTCGACTCTCCTATTGAATGAAGGTCATTATAGCACGCTATCGTTTCGGCCAACCGTGCTACAAATATGTACTCCTAATTTGCCCACTTCCGGGATTCTCCACGTCTCGCAATAAAAGTGGTCACCTCCCATTCATGAACACCTCAACACCGACTTCGCAATCACACTATGAGCCCGCCGCCGTCCTAGTCTGCTTGCTTGATCCGGTGCACAAGTTGCTGGAATTTCCGCAACTCAGACAAATATGGGACCCGCTACAAACACGTAACGACACGACATACTAGGATCGCGACCTATATACCCGACACGTTGCCCTGTGATAACTGGCATACACTCTTTGAAGCTTCGTGACCCTGTATATGACCGACGCTCGGTCGCTAGCGTAACATTTACCCGACACAAATATATAAACAGACCTGGTGTATCCTTACGTGTTTGTAGTGGATCCCAACTGTTGATAACGTCTGTTTGTCCTGTGCTAGTTCTGTCGTGTTCTCCTATGTTCTCATGTTCTCTTACGTTACGTTCCATGGTGTTTTTGTTTGTGTTTGCGCGTTTCCTTATATGGTCGTCCTGCTGGACAGCTACGGAGACAGGGGTTGTTGTACCAGGGGTGATCCTCACGGTTCTTGCTCCTGCTCACTCTGTGCCAGGTAGTTTCCTTATATACTCACGGTTCTTACTCCCACTCACTCTGTGCCAGACTTAGACACCAACAACAAACACGATGCCTCGCTCGTCATCGCATTCACCTACAGATTCCGAAATTCTGACACAAGATGAAGATACCCCAACAGTCAGCCCAAAGGTCTTGGGCTCCAAAAATGGATGTAGAGTAACTAGACTTGGTCGTCAGTGGATGCCTGCTAGGCGACGTGGCATTCTCGACGGCGACACGAACGTAGTGGGCCATTTTTACGCTAGGGAGGAAACTCGGCTTGATGATGATTGCTCAAAGTTTACGTGGCAACATCCACCTGCCACGACTGAACTTACACCTGGATTACCGCACAAAGCGCAATATAATGCTTAGATAAATCACCATCCTGCAAAACGAGGGCACGCATCTTCATCCTCAACCATGCTGGAGAGCATTATTACCCTACCCACAGAAGTTATACAGGAGATAATGTCGTACAGTTCTTATAGCGATATTTTTGCTCTCGCTCAGACTTCCTGGAGGCTTTCGCAAGTCGCCGCTCCAAGATTACGCTCCTTCATTCCACTCCTTACCGGCGAGGGGATGAGGAGATGTATCCAACGTCTAGCAGATGACCCTCAAAGAGCAACTCATATCATCGAAATCCATCTCCCGAAGCTCATGCCGCGACGTAAACCGTTGCCCTGGTGCTTCAACTTCATCGACAAGTTTTTGATCGCCACCCTAGACCGAGTAGCTACTCTCACATTCCTCCCAAGAGAGACATACCCTGAGCTTGGTCGCATTTTTAATGACGCCCTTTGCAACATGACCCGCCTTCGCGTCCTCGCCGTCCATTCGTGCCAGCACAACAAAATATGGGAATCCAGTGTCCTTATTCCTTCCCTCCGTGAAATATTTGTCTATCCTGGAGCGGAATCATGGTATCTTTGGTGGTGGGCGGTCAGGCACCATAGTCTCGTAACTCTACGGAATTGTTGGATACACCCTGACCAGCCATGGTGGAAACCATCTGGTCCCACACGCCATTTTCATGGTCCACTGGTTTTCGCAGACCTTCGAACCTTGATAACAGATCCAGAGGGTGCCACCGAGATTTTACCCAAGTCTATCGTGTCGGATTTGACTATACAAGGCCTGTCAGAGCCCCCAATTTTCAGCCAATATCCGATACATGTTGCGAACTCTCATTGGGCGGATTATAAACCACCCTTCTTGTACGAGATCGTTCGCAGCAATGAGCGCACACCACTGCATCGCATATCCCTATCAGGAAGAGTAGATTCTATTTGTTGTGTACTTCTGGAGCTCGAGTCTCGTCACTCCCTTCCGCCTCGCGTGCGCGTTTTCTTTGACCTAGAGAAAGAGAAGTCCCAAAGAGACCTGGTGGGCTAAACCTCCTGAACATAACCATACCAATCTCAATTTTCTTCATTTATCCAGTTGATACATCCCCAGTTGGACGAGACCATCCAGAAGCTCGCCACTTTGGAAACACTTGAGGTGTTCAAGAAGGCCATCGGGCCGGATTACCCGGACCCTGAGGTGGAACTAGCTACCGAAACTGCTTCTATAGAAGAGGCCAAGGTTCACGTTTGGGCATCTGCTTGCATAGTGTTGCAAGTCATCCGGTTCCCATCCAACTCGAAGTGGGTCATCACTCGGGAGAACGGAAACTTATTCCCACGTATGGTACCTCAATAACCTTGTGCTTTAATGAGCCGGTCCGGCTTCCATAGCTTCTGACTTGTCTGATTCTTTGATGGCGCTTTGGACTTTGAATATAATTTTGCTACAGTCTGATCACAGGTCGCTTCCTTTAAAATACCCCTTTTCCCCGAAGGTTTCTATGGACGGTCAAAGATTAAATCGTAC
>WNFL01264261.1_pt2 | contig 17325 bp, 18 predicted proteins | sample 5400361 | NCBI WGS metagenome assembly WNFL01 (sample SAMN13153351, study PRJNA577476) | soil metagenome | isolation source: 40 cm soil on Douglas fir-dominated hillslope | place: USA:California | collected 2013-09-17 | reverse complement strand
GGGAGCCCGAGGTGGCCAGCTCCTTCAGCATAGGCGGGTTCAGCTTCAGCGGAGCGAGCCCCAATCGGGCCCTCATCTTCATAAACATGAAGCCCCTCTCCGAGCGCAAAGGGGCGGCCCATTCCGTGGCCACCGTGGTCAACCGCCTGCGCGGGTCGCTGGGCGCCATCTCGGCGGCCAGCGTCATCCCGTTCCTGCCCCCGCCGCTCGAGGGGGTGGGCAACTTCGGCGGCTTCCAGTTCGAGGTCCAGGCCGAGGGCGGCGCCACCCTCCAGCGGCTCTACGAGGTGACCCGCGACCTGGCGAGCCGGGGGAACGCTCGGCCCGAGCTGCGCGGCCTCTTCAGCGGCTTCACCGCCAACGACCCCCAGTTCCTGGTGACCATCGACCGCGAGAAGGCCAAGCGGATGCAGGTGCCGCTCGGCCAGATCACCGACGCCCTGCAGATCTTCCTGGGCTCGGCCTACGTGAACGACTTCGATTTCAACAACCGCAGCTACCGCGTGTACGTCCAGGCCGACAAGCAGTTCCGCTCGAAGCCGAAGGACGTCGAGCAGTTCTACGTGCGCTCCGATCGCGGGGCCATGGCGCCCCTGGAGAGCCTGGTCACGGTGACGGAGACCGCCACCGCCCAGGTCATCAGCCACTACAACCTGTTCCGCTCGGCGGAGATCAACGGGGTGGCGGCGCCGGGTTACAGCTCGGGACAGGCCATCCGGGCGATGGAGGAGCTGGCGAAGGAGGTGCTGCCGGCGGGCTTCAGCTACTCCTGGTCGGGCCTCTCCCTCGAGGAGATCAAGTCGGGGAGCCAGTCGCTGACCCTGTTCGGGCTCGGGCTCCTGGTCGTGTACCTGACCCTGGCCGCGCAGTACGAGAGCTTCGTGCTGCCCTTCATCATCCTGCTGGGGGTGCCCATGGCGCTCCTGGGCGCCCTGGGGGCCCAGGCGCTCCGGGGGCTCGACAACGACGTCTACTGCCAGATCGGGCTCGTGATGCTCATCGGCCTCTCCAGCAAGAACGGGATCCTGATCGTGGAGTTCGCCGAGCAGCTGCGCCGGCGCGGGCGCTCGATCACGGACGCCGCGACGGAAGCCGCGCGCATCCGACTGCGGCCCATCCTGATGACCTCGTTCGCGTTCATCCTGGGCGTGCTGCCGCTGGTCTTCGCCTCCGGCGCGGGACAGGCCAGCCGCCACTCGGTGGGAACCACGGTCTTCGGCGGGATGATCCTCTCCACCATCCTCAACCTGTTCTTCATCCCGGTGCTGTACGTGGTGATCCGGACGATCACCGACCGGCTGCGGGGTGCTATCACCCGATCCGCCCGGGCCCCCGCTTGACCGCGGCGGGTGAGAGGCATCCGAGGCCCGGATGTGCTAAAAGGTTCCCCATCCCCTCCCCGTTCTGCAGGCCCGGCGGCCTGAAGGAGTTCCCATGATCCGGCTGTGCGTTGCCATCTTGATTGCCCTGTGCTTCCTCCCGGCGCCGGTACGGGCAGCGTCGGTCTGCGAACCGGACGGCGTCCAGGCCAGCGGCTCGATCTATCGAATCTGCATGCCACCGCCCGACCAGTACAACGGCATCCTGGTCATCTGGGCGCACGGGTTCCAGGATGCGGGAACGCCGGTCCAGATCCCGGAGGATCAGCTGTGCATCGGCAATTTCTGCATCCCCGAGGTCATCAACGGGCTCGGATTCGGGTTTGCCACCAACAGCTACAGCAAGACCGGACTGGCCGTCCTTCAAGGCAAGGACGACATCCTGGATCTCGTGGACATCTATGCGGCCCAGAAAGGCCCGCCCCAGAAGGTCTATCTGGTCGGCGCCTCCGAAGGCGGAATCATCACCGCGCTCACGGTCGAACAACACCCCGACCTCTTCTCGGCGGGCCTCGCGGCCTGCGGCCCGATTGGGAACTTCCCGCTCGAGATCGACTACTTCGGCGATTCCCGCGCGACGTTCCAGTACTTCTTCCCCGGCCTGATCCCGGGCGACCCCTTCCATCCGAGTCCAGCCCTGATCGCCGCCTGGAGCAACTACTACGACCTCATCGTCGAACCGATCGTCTTCGCTCCCGCCAGCCGGGCCCGGCTGGACCAGTGGGTCAGGGTTGCCCACCTTCCGTTTGACGCGGCCGACTATCTCGGGAGCGTCAGGGTGTCGGTCAAGGACGTCCTCCGGTACAGCGTGGTGAACCTCAACGACGTGGCGGACACGCTGGGCGGCTTTCCCTTCGACAACATGGACCGCGTCTACGCGGGCTCGAGCAACGACGCCATGCTGAACCTCCTGGTCCAGCGCGTCGCCGCCGACCCGGCCGCGGTCGAGGCAATGAACACGTCGTACAACACGACGGGCGTGCTCCAGCGGCCGCTCATCACCCTTCATACCGACAGGGACCAGCAGGTGCCTTACATCCATGAGAAGCTCTACGCGTTGAAGACGCTGGCCTCGGGCTCGTTGATCACGCGCCATCTACCCATCAAGATCGTCCGCTTCGAGCACTGCAACTTCACCCCGGACGAGGTGCTGGCCAGCTTCGCGATCATGCTGTTCTATGACGGGCTCCTGGCGGAGATATCCGGCACCGGCTCGTTCCTGACCACACCGCAATTGGCCGCGTTCGAGAGCCGCGCGAAAGCGGTTGGACTTCCCTATCGACGCGACGGAGCCCGTCTCGAGGTCAAGCTCAAGACCGCGCAGTAGCTTGAATCCTAATAGGGCCGTCAGCGCGGCGATTGTCTTCGCACTGGGCGCGTCGATTGCGTCCGCCGCCCCCGTCGCCGCCGAAGGCCGGGATCGCTTTGCCATTCCCGCCACGGACGACGGCCTGCCCGGAGCGGGGCCGATCCGGCGCTACGAGTGGTTTCAAAGCCTGTGGCGCGAGCGTCGCTCCGCTTGGGCCCAACGAGTCGACCAGGATCAGCACGCCGTCGTCTTCCTCGGCGACTCGATCACGCAGGGCTGGGGCGGCGGCCTCGGCGCGGCGTTTCCCGGCATCAAGGTCGCAAACCGCGGCATCAGCGGCGATACCACGCGCGGCATCCTTCTGAGGCTGGAAGAGGACGTGCTTGCGCTCAACCCGTCGGCAGTCGTGCTGCTCATCGGCACGAACGATCTCGAGGAGGGCGCCACCCCCGAGGTCATCGTTGGCAACCTCAGGCTCATCGTGGCCGGCCTCGAGCGACACCGCGCGCGCCTGCCGATCGTGCTGTGCCAGGTGTTCCCCAGCTCGAAAGCGAAGAAGCGCCCGGCGGATCAGATCAAGGCGATCAACCGCCTCTATCTGGCGGCCGTGAAGAACGATCCGCAGGTCACGTACCTGGAGACCTGGCCCCTGTTTGCCGACCCCGACGGCGATGCGATTGCCGACGAGTTCCCCGATCGCTTGCATCCCAACGAAGCCGGCTACGCGAAGTGGGCGGCGGCGCTGCGGCCGGTCTTCGCGACCCTCGGCTTTGCCGAAACCACGGCGGATCCGTTCGGACCCGAAGAGGGTTTCGAAAGCCTGTTCAACGGACGCGATCTCACCGGCTGGGGCTATCGGCAGACCTCCGAAGCGGACAAGGCGAGCGCCACGCGTTGGCAGGCCTCGGACCCGAGCGCCGCGGCCTGGCCTTTCGTGACCGAGCCCGTCAGCTTCGATGGTCTGACGGCGACGCCGGATGGACGCTTCGCCGCGATCAACGGCCGGCTCGTGGTCACAACGCCACCTGAGTATCGGAAGATCCAACAGCTCTGGACCACGCGCGAGTTTCCACGAGACTTCGTCCTGAAGCTCGAGTTTCCGCGCCACCCCGAATGCCGACAGCGGCGTCTACCTGCGCGGTCCCCAGCTGCAATGCCGGGACTATCTGCTCGCCGGACCCTACAAGACGTTGAAGCGCTACAAGCCGCAGGACTGGAATGAGATCGTGGTCACGGTCCAGGACGGCGTGGCCCGTTGCACATGCAACGGCGAAGTCCTCGAAGCCGAATTCAAGATTCCCGCGTCCGGCCCCATCGGCGTCGAGGGCGACCGCGGCCAGATGGAATACCGGCGCATCCGAATCAAGACCCTGACCCGATAGGGAGAAGGGACTCCTCTCAGAGACCGCTCAGCCGCGCGTTTCCCGCTTCAGGAAGGTGCCCCGCTCGAGCTCCTCGAACGCCTGACGCAGCTGCTCCTGCGTGTTCATCACGATCGGACCGTACCAGGCCACCGGCTCCGCCAGCGGCTTGCCGGATACCAGCAGGAACCGGATCCCCTCGTCCCCGGCCTGCACCGTGACCTCGTCGCCGCGGTCGAAGAGCACCAGCGAGCGGTTGTCCGCCTGGGCGGGAGGCTTCGTGTCCGCCCACCCGGCCGCTTCGGTGGGCACCGTGAGGGGCCCGGACGCGTTGCAGAACTTCCCTCCTCCCCCGAAGACGTAGGCGAAGGCATGGCGCGTCGTCTCCACGGGAAGCGTCTTCCGCTTGCCGGCCGGAACCTCGACGTCGAGGTAGATCGGATTGATCGCGACCTCGTCCACCGGGCCGGTCGTTCCCTGGAAGCTTCCGCAGACGACGCGGACCCGGGTGCCGTCGTCGTCCTTGACCACGGGGATGTCGGGCGCCTTCACCTCCTGGTAGCGAGGCGCCGTCATCTTGAGCGACGCCGGCAGGTTCGCCCACAGCTGAAACCCGTGCATCCGCCCGTCGTGATCGCCCTTCGGCATCTCCTGGTGGATGATCCCGCTCCCCGCCGTCATCCACTGCACGTCGCCGGCCGCGATGGCGCCCTTGTTGCCGAGGCTGTCGCCGTGCTCGACCGTTCCCGCGAGGACGTAGGTGATGGTCTCGATCCCACGGTGGGGATGCCAGGGGAAGCCAGCGAGGTAGTCCTCCGGCCGGTCATTGCGAAAATCGTCGAGCAGAAGGAACGGGTCGAAGTCGGACGTGTTGCCGAACCCGAACGCGCGCCGCAAATGCACGCCGGCCCCTTCGACGGTTGGCTTGGCCTTGACGAGTCGCTTGACCGGACGAACGGACATGAGGGCCTCCTGTGTGGGGATCCGCCTCCGCACGCTACGCCCCTCGAGCGCGGCCTGTCAAAGAAGAGTCGGCCGAATGGTACTGTTGACGGAGGCCCATCACGTTAGAACGCGGAGGAGAATGCGATGCCGTACGCGGTAGGTGCCGGTTTGGCGCTGTCGGTCTGTTTGTTCGCCACCCTGCTGGGCTTTGACCGCGACCGGGTGTTTTATCCCACTCTGACCATCGTCATCGCCTCGTACTACGCCTTGTTCGCCGTCATTGGGGGTACCGCCAGGGTCCTCGGCATCGAATCGGTTGTCATCCTGGTCTTCCTCGTCACCTCCGTGCTGGGCTTCAAACTCAATCTGTGGATTGTAGTGGGTGCGTTGTGTGCGCACGGTGTGTTTGATCTTCTCCACGCGCACCTGATCGCGAACCCAGGCGTGCCTGTCTGGTGGCCGACGTTCTGCCTTGCGTACGATGTGACCGCAGGCGCCTATCTGGCCGTCCTTCTTCTGAGTCGGTCCAGTTCAGCTCCCGACGGGCGCCAGGTTGAACACCACCGTCACCGTGAGAATGAACTCCCTGGGCTCGCCGTTCAGCAGCAGCGGCTGGTAGCGCCACTGCCTGACGGCCTCCATGGCCGCCTCCTCCAGCAGCGGAGGCCCTCGCAAGACCTTGAGCGACTTGACGGCGCCGTGGACGTCGACCTGGGCCTCGAGGATCACGAGGCCCCGCACCCTGGCCTGCGTGGCCACGCTCGGGTAGGCGGGCTTCACCTGACGGACGAGCTTCGGCGCCACGATGCTGCCGCCGATGCGAACCACGGTCGGCGGAGGTGCCTCCGCCGGCACCACCCTCAACACCACCCTCGACGCCGCCAACGACGCCGCCGGGCACGCCGCCCTCGAGACCAAGGTCGAGCCCTTCCTTCGGATCTGTCGCCGCGGGAGCATCGATCGGTGCGACGAACTTCGGCGGCTCGGCGGGGCGGGGCGCCGCCGGGGCGCGTCGTGGGACGCGCGCCCCGGCGGCTGGCGGAGGTGGGGGCGGCGGAGGTGGGGCCACTGCGGCGGGCGGCACGAAGAACGCATGGACGCCCTCGCCGGGGGCCGGCAGGGACTGGTCGATCAAGACTGGGATCACCATGGCGGCGATGAGGACGCTGTGGAGGACCATCGACACGGCCACCGTGGCGCTGTGCCCCTTAGCGAGGGACTCGGGCTCTGTCAGAACGAGGCCCGTGAATCTCAGGCCTGGCGGCCGTCCCGTTCCGGATGCCCTCGAGTCTCCGATCGTCATGTCGTGCTGCTTTGCAAGACGACCGCCAGCAGCACGCTGTTGATCTGAATAGTGATCCGCTGCTCCGTGTGTGCCGTCATAGCGGCAATTGCCGTAATCTTGGCACCCACCACGCGACCCCACCCCATGCGAATCATCAGCATAGCCGTGGCACTCGTCTTGCTGCCTCCGAGGGCGTAGACTTATGGGCCGACCCGCCCGCATCCCAGGGAGAGAGCAATGGTCACCCTAAACATCAACGGCCGATCGCACGACGTGGACGTGCCGCCGGACATGCCGGTGCTATGGGTGCTGCGCGACGTCATCGGCCTGACCGGTACCAAGTTCGGGTGCGGAGTCGCCGCCTGCGGTGCGTGCACGGTGCACCTGGAGGGCCAGGCAATCCGCTCCTGCGTGACACCGGTGAGCGCGGTCGCCGGCAAGGCGATCCTCACGATCGAAGCGGTCGGCCAGACGCCCGCCGGCAAGAAGGTGCAGGAGGCGTGGGTCGCGCTCGACGTGCCGCAATGCGGCTACTGCCAATCAGGCCAGATCATGTCGGCCTGCGCGCTGCTCGCGAGCAAAGCGCATCCCACCGACGGCGACATCGACACCGCGATGGCGGGCAACATCTGCCGCTGCGGTACCTACCGCGGGATCCGCGCCGCCATCAAACAGGCGGCGCAGCGTGCACCCCTCACGGGAGAGGGGGTCTGACCCATGACCCCTGTGTCTCGGCGGGAGTTCGTGACGGTGCTGGCGGCGACGGGCGGAGGCCTGCTGCTGGGCTACCGGGTCGACGAGGCGCGGGCGGCGTCGACGGCCGCGGCCGCCCCCGATCCCGGGTCGAGCCCACCGGCCTTCGCGCCCAACGCTTTCATCCGCATCGGGACCGACGGCGGCATCACCCTCGTGATGCCGCAGGTCGAGATGGGCCAAGGGATGTACACCTCGATGCCGATGTTGCTGGCGGAAGAGCTGGAGGTCGGACTGGATCAGGTACAGCTCGAGCACGCGCCTCCAGACGACAAGCTGTACGCCAATCCGCTCTTCGGCTTTCAGATGACGGGCGCCTCCAGCTCCGTGCGCGCTTGGTACGGGCCGATGCGAAAGGCGGGTGCGGTGGGCCGGCACCTGCTCGTCGCCGCGGCGGCGCAGACGTGGGGCGTCGACCCGTCATCGTGCCGGGCGCGCAAGGGTGTGGTCACCCACATGCCGACCGGCCGGACGCTCGCCTACGGCGCGCTGGCCGACAAGGCGGCCACGCTGCCCGTGCCGGCGGAGGTCACCCTCAAGGACCGGAAGGACTTCACGCTGATCGGCACCCCGGCCAAGCGGCTCGACACGCCGAGCAAGGTCAACGGGACGGCGCAGTTCAGCATCGACGTGCGGCTGCCCGGCTTGAAGATCGCGACCCTTGCCGCAAGCCCGGTGTTGGGGGGGAAGGTCGCCAGTCTCGACGAGAGCAAGGCCAGGGCGATCCCCGGCGTGCGCCAGATCGTGCGCCTGGATGACCTGGTCGCCGTGGTCGGCGACCACATGTGGGCGGCGAAGCAAGGGCTGGCGGCGCTCCGAATCCGGTGGGACGACGGGCCGAACGGCACGCTCTCGACCGAGGACGTCGTCAAGGGACTCGAGGCAGCCTCGCGAGAGCCGGGAGTCATCGCGCGGAAGCAGGGTGACCCCGACTCGGCGTTTTCAGGTGCGGCGAAGAGAATCGAAGCGGTGTACGAGGTGCCGTTCCTGGCCCACGCCACCATGGAGCCGGTGAACTGCACGGTTCACGTCCGGAAGGACGGTTGCGAGGTGTGGACCGGGTCGCAGGTGCTGAGTCGGGTGCAGGCGACGGCGGCCCAGGTCACTGGCCTGCCGCCGGAGAAGGTCGTCGTCCACAATCATCTGATCGGGGGCGGGTTCGGTCGCCGCCTCGAGGTCGATTTCGAAACCCAGGCCGTTCGCATCGCCCAGCACGTGGAAGGCCCCGTGAAAGTGGTCTGGACCCGGGAAGAGGACATCCAGCACGACGTCTATCGCCCGTACTACTACGATCGCATCGCTGCGGGCCTGGACTCGCAGGGGAAGCCTGTCGCCTGGACGCATCGGCTCGTCGGCCCGGCGATCCTCGCCCGCTGGGCGCCCCCCGCGTTCAAGGACGGGATCGATGCCGACGGCGTGGACGGGGCCGTCCACCTGGTCTACGACATCCCCGCGATCCAGGTCGAGTACGTGCGCCACGAGGAGCCGGTGCTCAACACCGGCTTTTGGCGCGGGGTCGGAGTCACCCACAACATGTTCGTGATCGAGAGCTTCATGGACGAGCTCTCGGCCGCGTCGAAGCAGGATCCGGTGGCGTTCCGGCGCGCCCTGCTGGGCAAGTCGCCGCGCGCCATGGCCGTGCTGGACCTCGCGGCGAAGGAATCCGGATGGGGGAAACCGTTGCCGCCCGGCCAGGGGCGCGGGGTGGCCCTTCTCTACAGCGGGTGGGACACCTACGTGGCCCAGGTCGCCGAAGTGGAGGTGACCAGCTCGAGTGAGGTGCGGGTGCGCCGGATCGTGTGCGCGGAGAGCGGCGTCGTCTACGGCATCAGCGGGGCGCTGTGGGGGCAGATCACGCTCAAGAACGGCCGGGTCGAGCAGTCCAACTTCTACGACTACCGCGTCCTACGGATGAACGAGATGCCAGCGATCGAGGTGCACCTGGTGCGGAGCAACCAGGCGCCGGGTGGGATTGGCGAGCCGGGCACGGCGGCCACGGCGCCCGCGTTGTCCAACGCGATCTTCGCGGCCACGGGCAAGCGGCTCCGCAAGCTGCCGCTGCAGCCGGGACTGGCGCTCGCGGCCCGGAAGACCTGAGTCAGGAACTCAGTGGGTGTACCTGTTTGTCTTTATCCCGAGCCGTCGGATTCTGAAATCTAGCGTCGAGCGCGGGATTCCGAGCTTGGCAGCCGCTCCATTCGGCCCCGCGATCCTTCCCTTGCTTTCCGCCAAGGCCGCTTCGATGAGTTCTTTCTCACGATTCTCGAGGGTCTCTGTGAGAATGCCCGTTGATTCCGGATGGGGTGCCTCCTGGCTTCTGAGCCAAGCCCCATCGACCCGGAACGTGTCGCCGTTGCAAAGGATCACGGACCTCTCGATGATGTTCTGGAGCTCGCGAATGTTTCCCGGCCAGTGATAGGACTGGAACAGCTTCAGCGTATTCTTGTCGATCCTGCTGATTTCCTTCTTGGCCTTCTCCGCGTAGCGCTTCACGAAGTACTCCACCAACATCGGAATGTCTTCCCTCCGTTGCCGGAGAGGCGGCATGTGGATCGGGAAGACATTCAGGCGATAGAAGAGGTCGGCGCGAAACGTTCCCGCCGCGATTGCCGCCGACAAGTCACGGTTGGTCGCGGCAATGACGCGGACGTCGGCCGCAACAACCCGATTACCTCCGACTCGTTCGAATTGCCGTTCCTGGAGCACGCGCAGCAGACTGATTTGCGTCTCGGCGGGCAGGTCGCCCACCTCATCCAGAAAAATAGTACCGGAATGGGCGAGCTCAAAGCGTCCCCGCCGCTGTTGCAGGGCGCCCGTGAATGCCCCTTTCTCGTGGCCGAATAGCTCCGAGGCGATGAGCGAGGAAGGAATCGCGGCGCAGTTCACGCTGACAAAAGCCTGCCCAGCACGCTTCGAACCCTTGTGTATGGCGCGCGCTATCAGCTCTTTCCCGGTACCGGTTTCGCCGGTAATCAGCACCGTCGAGTCGGTGGGAGCGACTTTCACGATGCTGGAAAGGACGGTCTTCAAGGCGGGAGAGGAGCCGACGATCTCCTCGAACATGAAGACCTGATCAATCTGCTCCCTGAGGACCACGTTCTCGTCATGAAGCTGGTCTTTTAGCCGCTTGATTTCCTCGAAAGCCTTCTCCAACTCGCCCTCAGCGCGCTTGCGCTCGTCGATATCCGTGACCAGGCTATACCAACGGGCAATGCGGCCTTCGGCATCACGCTGCGCACGCCATCGCACCTGGAACCATCGGTAAACGCCATCGGCTCGACGGCTACGACTTTCGAGGTCAAGCGGCTGTCCGGTTTCGATCGCGCGCCTCCACGCCTCGCTCATGGCACGAGCGTCATCCGGATGGACGGCGCCGTTGGAGGCCCAATTCTTCAATTCCTCGACTGTCTTGCCGAAGTACTCGAGGGTTTGGCGGTTGACGAGTTCGATCTCGCCTCCCGCACTCAAGGTAGCCACAAACCCGGGAATGCTGTCGACGATCTGGCGTAGGCTCTGCTCATTCGACCGCAGGGTATCCTCAGCGCACTTCCGGTCGTGAATGTCGGTCAACAACATGTACCAGCCGGTGATAAGGCCTGCCGGGTCTCGCGCGGGGAGCGCGCGAGACTGGAACCAGCGGTACACGCCGTCGGCCCGCCGCTGGCGGAGCTCCAGGACATACGGCTCGCCTGTTTCGACCGAGCGCCTCCAGGCGTCGATCACGCGAGGAAGGTCATCCGGATGGACAGCGTCGCTGGCGGCCCAATTCTTCAATTCCTCGGTCGTCTTGCCGAAATACTCCAGGAGTTGGCGGTTGAGCAGCTCGACCTCGCCCGCGGCATTCAAGGTACACACGAACCCAGGAATGCTGTCGACGACCAGGCGAAGGTTCTGTTCATTCGACTTGAGAGCCCGCTCGGCACATTTCCGCTCTTCGAGATCGGTGTTCGTTCCGTACCACCTGACGACTCTTCCTGATTCGTCGAATAGAGGATTGCCGCGGAAGAGAAACCAGCGGAATTCGCCGTCGCGGCGGCGGAACCTGCCTTCCACCTCGAACGGCCTGCCGGAGTCCGCGGCTTCCTGGAATGTCTCCAGCATGCGGGCCAGATCCTCTGGATGGATCGCAACCTTCCAGCCCCAGTTCAGGGCCTGCTCTGCGGCGAGGCCGGTATAGTCCAGCCAGCGCTGATTGAAGAAGTCGGCGGAGCCGTCCGAGCGAGCCGACCACACCGGCGTGGGGATCGAGTCAACCACGAGGCGAATGTCCAGCGCCTGCCCAGCTTCTTCGGAACTACGCCCCGCGAATGCCATCCGCGGATCATAGCCCTCTTCGGGCGACTGCGCGTCCATGGTTGGCGCTGGATTCAGGATGGCAGGTACTAGTGGTCGATCGTCAGCACCATAACGACAAGCTCGTCACTCTGCGCCTTGCTCCCTGGCCATCCACTCCCGGATATACGGAGCGCACTTCAGCAGCTCGATACCCTGTGCTTCGCAGGCGATGAGGAAGCGCACCACCCCGACGTCCACCAAGCTCACCTCGTTCAAGTCGAGCGCAACCCGCGGTCGATGCCTCTGGACTTGGGCATGCAGCTCGTCCAGGTACTCCGACTCGATGCGACCGATCAGCCGCAAGGTGGCGGTCTGACCGTCGGACGTCGTCTCGATCCTAAGGGTCATCTGCCGGAGCCTTCCGCCATTTGTGGACGAGGGAGCAAACGCCGCGCCATGGCTAACTCCTTCCACCACCTGTGGTTGGTTTCAGCGATGATGCCGTTGGATCAGCATTTGCTGTTCGGTCGGCAACTGTGTCGGCGGGGGCGCCGGGACCCAGCGCAATTGAAACGCGAACCTGTCGATGTGCAAGGCCTTCATTTTCGACTCGAGCGTCTGGCGTGGAACGCCGAGCTTCACCGCCGCGCCCGAGGGACCGGAGACCCGCCCGTTGGAAGCCGCGAGCGCGGCCTCGATCAGCCGCTTCTCCCCCTCGGCGAGCGTGGTCACCAGGGGCGCCATCCGGTTGGACGGCTGCGGTGGATTCCCCTGGAGCCACGACTCGTCGATCGAGAACGTCTCGCCCTCGCACAACACCACGGCGCGCTCGATCACGTTCTGGAGCTCGCGGACGTTCCCCGGCCAGCCGTAAGCCTGGAACAGCGCCACCGTGTGCTTCTTGATGTCGCGGATGCACTTCCCGGCCTTCTTGGCGTAGCGTTCGACCAGATAGGCGACCAGGACGGGAATGTCGTCCACCCGCTCGCGTAACGGGGGGATCCGGATGGGAAAGACGTTCAGGCGGTAATAGAGGTCCTGGCGGAACTCCCCGCGCTCTACGGCGGCCTCGAGGTCGCGGTTGGTGGCGGCCAGGACCCGCACATCCACGCTGATCGGATGGCTGCTGCCCACGCGCTCGATCTCCCGTTCCTGGAGCACACGCAAGAGCGCGACTTGCGTCTCCGCGGGCAGGTCCCCGATTTCATCCAGGAAGATCGTGCCGCCGTGGGCGGCTTCGAATCGCCCGAGCCGTCGCTGGAGCGCTCCCGTGAACGCTCCCTTTTCGTGTCCGAACAGCTCGGAGGCGATGAGGGACGGTGGAATGGCCGCGCAGTTCACGCGGATGAAGGCCCGGCTCGAGCGTCGAGACCGCTTGTGAATGGCGCGCGCGACCAATTCCTTGCCGGTCCCGGTCTCGCCCAGGATGAGGACCGTGGAATCGGTTGTGGCCACCTTCGCCACTTGCGCCAGGACACGCTGAAGGGCCGCGGATGAACCGACGATCTCCTCGAACATCGAGGCGCGGTCGATGTCTTCGCGCAACGCGAGGTTCTCATTGCGCATCCTCTCCTCGGCCCGCTTGCGATCGTCGATGTCCGTTCCACTCGCATACCAGCGGAGGATCCGTCCCTGCTCGTCGCGCAGGGGATGGTACCGGACCAGGAACCAACGGTACTGGCCGTCCTTGCCCAGCAGGCGCCACTCGAGTTCGAATGGCAGCGAACGGGCCAGCCCCTGGAGGCGCTCATCCCGCAGCCGAGCCCAATCCTCGGGATGGAAGAAAGACGGGTTGCCCCGGGAGTCCGGGGCTATCAGCTGTTCCATGGTGAGTCCTGTGTAGTCGAGCAGGGGCCGGTTGGCGTAGAGGCCTCTCCCGTCCGGGCCGAGGACGACGATGCTCTGGGATATGGCGTCGACGATATTCCGCAGTTCCTGCTCCGAAGCCTTGATCTCGTGAAACGCCTTCTTGAGAGCAGCCTGCGAGCGTTCCCCCTCGATCGCTATGACGGCGATGTTTGCCGCGTCCTCGATCAACTGCACCTCACAGGGGGTGGGGCTTCGGGGTGTGCCGTGAAGCAGCCCAAACGTGCCCAGGACCTCGTTGTCCTTCGAAAGGAGCGGCTGGGACCATGCGGCTCGGAGTCCATGAGCGAGCGCAACCTCGCGCGACTGCCCGTCACGGAGAACCGACCACAGCGGATCGCTGGCGAGATCGGAGATGATGACCCGCTCCTTCCGAAATGCCGCCGTGCCACAACAGCCCATGTCGGGGCCCATCATCAAGGGCCTGAAGGCTTGAGCGAAATCCGCGGGCACGCGGGGGGCAGCGACCGGCCACATCCGTTGACCGTCGGGATCCATCAGCATCACCATCGACATCATGTCGGGGTTCTGAGCGTCGATGGCGGCGCAGAGCTTCGTGAGGATATCCGCGAGGCTCGCCCCACCAGCGATCATTTCCAGGATTCGCTTTGCAGCAATCAGGAGAGATTCCGTCGGCCGGTGAATCGCCGGATCGGATTCTTGTCTCGACTCAGATCCAACCGGATGCCCAACGCCGACGCCATCCCCTTCCAACCGAGTCTGTCCGTTTGGCTTGAGGCGCGGTTCTGCGCTACTCATGCTCTCTCGGTCTCGGGGCCGCGGCACAAGCGCTCCTTCCAAGAGCGCGTTGGCGATGTGCTCCGGCGGCCGCGTCGGGCTGCCCGGTGGCAAGACACTCACGTCCCGCCAGATGGCAAGACGGCTGCCAGTGGCACTGTATTGATTCGATGGGGTTTGGCCGCTCCGTAAATGCCGAGATTTCGGCAATTGCTCGGATTTGAGCACCGGGGCCAATCGCCAGGCGTCTGGATGGTGCCCTGACGAACGCACGATCGCCCTAATGCCGGCGTCGGTGTGAGCTACTTGCTCCTTGACCCCTCGACTCGAACGGCCGTGAGCCGCACCGGCTCGATGCCGTAGTTCTCGATCTCGATCGTGCTCGTCCTCGGGTTCCAACTGATCTTGGCCGCCGTCGCAAGCTTGCCTTCGCCTTTGCCGTCCTTGCTCAGCCGGAGCTCGGCCAGTGTGAAGTCGTACTCGACCGAGCGAGGCTGGTTCCTCAGCTCCCAGAAGCTCATCGGCCGACGTAGTGGATGTCCGAGCCCAGAGTGGTGGAAGTGCGGATGTAGCGGGCGCGCGGCTTGACCTTCTGCAGTGCCGAGAGCAAGGCGTCCCCTCCGCTCTCGATGAGTATCGCGCGCAGGCGGGCCCGCTCTTCGTCGGTAGACCAGCGCTCGATCGCGATCTCGAGCGCCCCGGCGCGCGTGCGGCCCCCACCGCTCATGTCGACTGCGAAAGCGTGCAGCCGCAATACGGCGCTATCCTCCGCCGGCCCTGGTGCAGCCGTCCCGCTCGCTCCGGCCAGCGACGCCAACAGCGCGACGGACAGCAGCTTCAAGTGCGTCACGGTCTTGCCCTCCTGATCGGGTCCGAACCATTGGTCATGGGTGACTTTGCACGACGGCCATCGATGCTGAAGGTACCCGCTCCGAGAGCGACGATCTGAAGCAGCCCGCCCGTAATCGAGATGTTTTTCAGGAAATGCGCCATCGCGTTCTGGTCAGCAAAGTCGCGGTGAAACCCGAGCGCCGCGGCGACGGTGAACACCGCCATCACGCTTGCGACGATCCGACTCTGATAGCCCAGAATCAGCAGGATTCCACCGCCCACTTCGATGACGATGGCGACGAGATAGGCTAGAAGCGGAAACGGCAAGCCGGCGGACGCGATGAAGCCCTGCGTCAGCGCTGGGGCGGCGATCTTGCCGAGTCCACTGATCAGGAAAAGGCCAGCGATGAGAAGGCGACCGACAGCGCCGACGTATGGATTATCGTTGAGCATGTTCTCTCTCCCTCAGCGTGGCCAGTCAGGACGCGCTGTCACGCGCCGTCTTCAAGGCTGCGGCCCACCACATCAGATCGTCGATCAGTGCCCCGGCGTGCGCCTCCAGCTCGGCCAGTCCGGCCTCGACGTCGCCGCCGCGGTAATGAGCCCACAGGGTGGCGACGGGGATGTGGACCGATGACCGAACGGGGGCGAGCTGAACCTCGACGAGGGTTTGGCGGAGCTGCTGTACGCCGCGTGCGCCGACTGCGGAGCCATAGCTCACAAAGCCAGCCGGCTTGCGATTCCATTCTGGATAAACCCAGTCGATGGCGTTCTTGAGCACCGCTGGGGGTCCGTAGTTGTACTCAGGGGTGACGAAGATGAAGGCGTCGGACTGTGCGATCGCGGACGTCCATCTCTTGACCACCTCATTCGCGTAGGGCCCTCGACCCGGCGTGGCCGGCGACACCGGCTGGTCGAAGAACGGCATCGGGAAGTCGCGCAGGTCGAGTAGCCGCGCGTCGACGCCATCGCGCTTCTTTAGGTGTTGCAAGATCCACTTCGCGGGCTTTTCCGAGAACCGGCCCTCCCGAGTACTACCAACGATCACCGAAATGACGGTCATGCGTCCTACCTCGCGGGCTGAAGCCTTTGACCGATGACTTCCGCAAACCTCTGGGCCACCGAGATCGGACGCATGTAGATGATGAGTTGATCGATCTTGTGATCGTTGTTGAGGTGAACCTGATCGATCGCCTGAAGATCCTGGCCGTCGATCTGGCCCTCAAAGCAAAGGAAGTACCAGTGGTTCCCGGCATCAGCCGTCAGAGTGCATCGTATTCCGGGAGCGGTGTGGGCCACCTGACTCAGGATGTAGGATGCTGTGTTTGCTGGATGAGTGGCGCTTGGTCCCGCCGGGATCGCCACGCGCACTTGAGGAGCAAACACCTCTCGCAAGAGCGCCTCGTCTGAAGTCTCGACCGCCCTTGAATAACTGCCGATGACCTTCATTGTCTCGCCTCCTTGATAGGTCAGAAGGACGCTATCCTTGCGTGTGAGACGCGCCTGAGGTCCTGCCTTGCTCATGGTTGTCTCCTTGAAGACGACCCGGTCCTTTGCGGCTCAGGCAAAGGTTGCCTCGGCGCGCTCGTGCTGCGGCACCGGGCCGAGCAGAAGGCCGCCGTCGGCGATGAACTCGGAGCCGGTCGAGAAGCTCGCCTCGTCGGAGGCGACGAACAGCACCAGCCGCGTGATCTCCTCAGGCTCGGCGATGCGCGGAATCGCGGATAGCCCCACCCCCGCCCCCGCCATCGTTGCCGCCATCTCCGCGGCGTCCGGCGCATGATCGGCGAGGATCGGCGTGCGAATAGCACCGGGGTGAACCGAGTTGACGCGGATGTTGTAGCGCCCGAGCTCCAGGGCCGCCGTCTTGGTCAGTCCCCGCACTCCCCACTTGCTGGACACGTATGCGGCGAGCCCGAACGTGGCGGTAAATCCGGCTCCCGAGGAGATATTGACGATCGCGCCGCCGCCCGCCTTGCGCATAGAGGGCACTACCGCGCGGATGCCCAGATACCCGGCGGTCAGATTGACTTCGATCACCTGGCGCCAGGTCGCCGGCTCGGTCTCGACGATCCCTCCGAAGCGCACGATGCCTGCGTTGTTGACCAGCACGGAGACCGGGCCGAAGGCCTTCTCGGCGGCGGCCACCGTTGCCGCCCAGTCCTTGTCGCTCGTGACGTCGAGGCGGGAGAAGATCGCGTGACCACCGAGCTCGTCGGCAATGTTCCGCCCCTCCTGCTCGAGCAGGTCCGCGATCACGACGTTCGCGCCCTCGGCGACGAAGCCGCGCGCATGGCTGGCGCCCATTCCACGGGCACCGCCCGTGACGATCACTGTTCGATTGTCGAAACGTTTCATGACTGTTTCTCCTTTACCACTCGACGCGTGCCAACCGGGGACCTGCTTCGCTCATGGGGCGGTGCACACCAAGCTCACCTGGACGCGACCTTGACGGGAGCAGACAGGAAGCTGGGTGGCGCCACGACGCCGGCGGCGAGTTGGTCGAGCACGTAGTCGACGAGGAAGTTCGTGCCGCCGGTCCCATGCTTCGTGTAGATGGGGGTCATCAGGGCTCGTTCCTTC
>WNFL01426580.1_pt1 | contig 17328 bp, 14 predicted proteins | sample 5400361 | NCBI WGS metagenome assembly WNFL01 (sample SAMN13153351, study PRJNA577476) | soil metagenome | isolation source: 40 cm soil on Douglas fir-dominated hillslope | place: USA:California | collected 2013-09-17 | reverse complement strand
CTGATCAAGGCGAGGCTGCCCGGCACCAGGAGCGCGCCCCCCACGCCTTGCAGCCCGCGCGCCGCGATGAGCTGGGCGACGTTCGGGGCCAGGCCGCACCACGCCGAGGCGAGGGCGAAGAGGGCCACCCCGATCGCGAAGACTTTGCGGCGGCTGTAGAGGTCGCCCAGCGCCCCGCCGGTGAGGAGGAGCGCCGAGAGGAGGAGGGCATACGACTCGACGACCCACTGGACATCCCCGATCGTCGCGTGCAGCGAGGACTGGAGCGCCGGAAGAGCGACGTTCACGACCGTGCCGTCTATGAACGCCATGCTCGATCCGAGGATCGTCGCGGCGAGCACCCAGGCTCCGCCGCCGGACGATCTCTCGTCGAAGGCGCCGGCGCGGGCGGCCGCTTCCTCGCAGGGGGCCTTGATCAGGCACGACACGACGGGGATCGTCCCACGGCCCGGGAGAAGAACCCCGCTTCGCGGGCGATGTGATTTTTCCGCGCCTCCGGCGAATCATGGGGGTGAAGGCAGCACCGACGATGACGAGAGAGACACGGCAGGACCGGTTCCTGGGCCTGCTCGACGAGCACAAGAAGATCCTCTACAAGATCGCGGGCGCCTACTGCCGGGCTCCCGCGGACCGCCCGGACCTGGTGCAGGAGATGGTCGTCCAGCTCTGGCGCTCCTTCGGCCGCTACGACGACCGCTATCGCTTCTCCACCTGGATGTATCGGGTCGCGCTGAATGTCGCGATCTCGTTCTTCAGAAGCGAGACCCGGAGGTCGCGTCACACGGAACCGGCCGGGGATGCGATCCTCGAGGTCGCGGCGGAGGTTCCCGAATCCGAGGCTATGGAGGAGGACCTCCGCCGGCTGCAAGCGGCTGTCGAGCGCCTCGGCGAGCTCGATCGCGCGCTCGTCGTCCTCTGGCTGGACGGCAACCCCTACGAGACGATCGCCGAGATCCTCGGCATATCGCAGACGAACGTCGGCACGAAGATCGGCCGGATCAAGCAGCGGCTCCGGCGGGAGCTCGCGCCGGCGACGTGAGAAGGAAGGGAGACGACATGGACCTCGAAGACCTGAAGCGCCTCTGGGAAGACCACGACCGGAAGCTGGACGCCGGCCTCCGGCTGAACAGGCGGCTCCTCGAGCAGACCGTCCTCGGCAAGGCGGAGACGCGCATACGGCGCCTCTCTCGTTACCTCGTTCTCGAGCTCGCCCTCGACGTGGCGCTCGCTTTCTGGGTCGGCTCGTTCGCCGCGGAGCACGTGGGCGAGGCGCGATTCCTGGTGCCGGCGGTCGCGCTCCACCTCTGCGTGCTCGCTCTCGCCGTGGCTTCGATCCGTCAGCTCGTGGCGATCGGTGCGCTCGATTACGGCGCGCCGATCGTGTCGATCCAGAGACGCCTCGAATCGTTGAGGGTCGAGCGCCTTCGGGCCACCAAACTGACTCTGCTCTTCGCGCCGCTCGTCTGGACGCCGCTCCTGATCGTGATCGTGAAGAGCCTGGTCGGACTCGACGCCTACGCCGCGTTCGGCGTTCCGTGGCTGGCCGCCAACCTGCTCTTCGGCCTCCTGGCGATTCCGCTCGGGATCGCGCTCTCCCGGCGTTACGCGGACCGGATGGCGAGCGTTCCGTTCGTGCAGCGCCTCATGCGGGATCTCGCCGGGCGAAGCCTGAGCGACGCCGCGGATTTCCTCGGCTCGATCTCGCGGTTCGAGGAGGAGGAGAGGGACGCCTGAACGGATGCGTCGGGGAGCCCGTCCGGGCGGGCTCCCCGACGCGGTCAGGTCCTCAGATGGAGACGACGCCGGCGCGTATGTAGTACGCCAGCTTCTTGCGCTGCTCGTCGTTCAGGAGCGCGTGGATCTTCTCGAGCGCGCGCGCCACGGACTTGCGGAGGCGGTCGGCGGTCTCGACGCGTGCCTGACCCGCCTCGGCCACCTTCGCGGCGTCGAACGTGGGGCCCGCGAGCGCGTCGGCCATCGCGGCCGTGGAGCGGCGGGTGTCGACGGCGGCCTGCGCGCGCTCGGTCTTCAGGTCGTCGAGGATCGCGGCGAGCTGGGCCGTCTGCTCACGGTCGAGCTGGAGCTTGTACGCGAGGAAGCGAAGCGGGCGCCGGACGCCGAAGCCTCCGCCGAAGCCCGGCTCGTCGAAGCCCGACGCGCGGACCTCGTCGCCCGGCTCGCCGGCACGTTCGGCCCGAGGCCCGTAGCCGTGCCACCCCGCGTACGCCATCGCCGGCCCGCAGCCGTGCCGGCGGTGCCACCAAGAGATGAAACCTGGATGCATCGAATCTCTCCTTCTGCCGGGGCCCTTTTTTCGATCGGCTCTCGCACGATCCGTGTCGGCTCCCGGCGGGTTCTCGTCGGCGCGGGTCCCGGACCTCGCGCCCGACCCATTTGGAACCCGCCGCGCGACGAAGTCAATCCGCGACAACGTTCGACGACATACTTCCGCGCGCGGAGGAGTCGAGATGAGCACCGACCTCGCGTCCCTCTTCGGAGGGATCGACATCTATCTCTTCGACCAGCTCCTGCGCGGGCGCATCGCGCCGGGCATGTCGGTGCTCGACGCCGGCTGCGGCGGCGGCCGCAATCTCGTCTTCTTCCTGCGCGAGGGATACGCGGTCCAGGCTCTCGATCCCGACCCGGCGGCCATCCGCGCCGTGCGCGCGCTCGCCGATCGCCTGGCGCCGGGCCTGCCCGCCGCGAGCCTCCGCGCGGAGCCGCTCGAGTCGAGCAGCTTCCCCGACGCCGCGGCCGATGTCGTCCTCTCGAGCGCGGTCCTCCACTTCGCCCGCGACGAGGCGCACTTCGAGGCGATGCTGCGCGGCACGTGGCGTCTCCTGAAACCGGGCGGCCTGTTCTTCTGCCGCCTCGCGTCGTCGATCGGGATGGAGAGGCGCTTCTCGCCGCTCGGGGGACGCCGTTTCGCGCTTCCCGACGGATCGGAGCGGTACCTGGTCGACGAGCCGTATCTCGTCGCGTGGACCGCCGAGCTCGGCGGAACGCTGCTCGACCCTCTGAAGACGACCGTCGTGCAGGATCAGCGGTGCATGACGACGTGGGTGGTGCGGCGATGAGGGCGATCGTCTTCGAGGCGATCGGGCGCGTCTCGCTCGAGGACCGTCCGGAGCCGCGGATCCTGTCTCCGGGTGACGCGCTGGTGCGCGTGACGGCGGCCGGCATCTGCGGGTCGGACCTCAACATCGTCGACGGCCGCGATGAGGGGATCCGGCTCGGCACGATCATGGGCCACGAGCTCGTCGGCGTCGTCGAGGAGACGGGCGCGGGCGTGAGCGGCATCTCGCCGGGCGACCGGGTCGTCTCGCCGTTCAGCACGAGCTGCGGGAGCTGCTTCTTCTGCGCGCGAGGGCTGACCGCACGCTGCGTCGACTCGCAGTGCTTCGGCGTCGTCGGTGAGGACGGACGCGGCCTCGAGGGCGCGCAGGCGGAGCTCGTCCGCGTGCCGCTCGCGAGCTCGACGCTCGTGAGGCTGCCGGCCAAGAAGAGCGATGGCTCGGCGCTCCGCGACGAGGAGGCGATCCTCCTGGGCGACGTCCTCTCGACGGCGTGGCTGGCGGCGGAGCGGGCCGAAGTGAAACGCGGCGACGTCGTCGCGGTGATCGGCTGCGGGCCGGTCGGCCTCCTCGCGGTCCTCGCCGCGCTGCGGCTCGGGGCGTCCGCGGTCGTGGCCGTGGACGGCGTCGCCTATCGCCGCGAGCGGGCGCGATCGCTCGGTGCGCGGCCGTCGGCACCCGAGCTCGCGTGCGCAGCCGTCGACGAGCACACGGACGGGCGGGGCGCCGACGCGGTCGTGGAGGCCGTCGGCAGCCCGCCGGCGCTCGACCTCGCGATCGCCGTCGCCCGCCCCGGCGCGATCGTCTCCGTCGCGGGCTACCACACGGAGGCGGCGTATCCGCTCGCGATGCAGTCGGTCTACGCGAAGAACCTGAGCTTCCGCTTCGGTCGGGCGAGCGCGCGAGCGCAGATCGAGAGGCTCCTGCCTCTCCTTCTCGACGGGAGCCTCACCCCGGCAGGCATCGTCACGCACGGGCTCCCGCTCTCGGACGGCGTCCGCGGCTACGACATCTTCAGGAAACGCGAGGACGGCGCGATCAAGGTGCTGCTCTCGCCGGGCGCGTAGGGAAGCCTCAGTCCGGAGGCGGCTCGGGCGGCGCCCAGGGCGGCGCCGGCGCGATGTCGAGCCTCCGGTCGAAGACGCGAGAGAAGAGCGCGGACTTCTTCTTCGCCGACCAGATCTCGAGCTCGGGGCTCGCGGAGGCGTGGACCGTGAGGACGACGCTCTTGCGCCTCACCGAGGCCCGGACGTCGGTGACGACCTGGCGGTGCGTGGCGTCGAGCCCGTCCGCGACGCGGAGGAGCGCCGTGAGCTTCTCGACGATCGGGCGCAGCCACGGATCGAGCCGGCCGAACGCCTCGTGACTCGCCTTCGGGCGTCCCTTGCGGTGATACCGGGCCACCTGCGCGATCACCTCGATCTCCTCGCCGGAGAAACCCTTCAGGTCGCCGTGCGTGATCAGGTACGCCGTGTGGCGATGGTGGCCGCGGTACCCGATGGAGAGCCCGGCGTCGTGGAGGAGCGCGGCGTGCTCGAGCCACTCCCGCTCGCGCGAGGCGAGCTGGTGGAGCGCGTGCGTCTCGTCGAAGAGCCGCAGCGCGAGGTCTCTCACCGCCTCGGAGTGCCCGGCGTCGACCAGGGAGCGGCGCGCGAGGCGCAGCACGCTCCCCTGCCGCACGTCGTGCTCGGTCTCCGTCCGCGGCGCCGCGTGGGACGCTCCGCCGGAGCGCTCCACCTCGTCGAGGATGAGGCCGTCTCGGAGCGAGAGGTCGGAGACGACGAGCTCCTCCACGCCGAGCCGCTTCATCAGCCGCTCGAGGAGGACGCCGCCGGCCGTCGCGATGTCGGCGCGCTTCGCCTCGAGACCAGGGATCTTCAGCTTCTCGCGCGCCGTCGTCGCGAGGAGCGTCTTCACGACGTCCTTCAGCGCCTTGCGAGTGAGGGTGCGGTGCCGGCCGGGCACCGGAGGGCGGCCGTCCGCCGCCGCCGCCATCGCCGCGAGAGCCGCGATCGTCCCGGACGTGCCGACAGCGGTCTGGAACCCGACGTCGCGCACCTCGCGCGCGAGACGCCCGATCCTCCAATCGATCTCGCTCTTCAGCGCGTCGAGCGACTTCTCGTCGAGCGGGTCCGTCGCCACGAACCTTTCCGTGAGGCGGACCGCCCCGAGCGCGAGGCTCTCCGCGAGCGGGATCTTCCGGCCCGAGGAGAGGATCACTTCCGTCGAGCCTCCGCCGATGTCGATGACGAGGAGCGGGTCCGCGGAGCCGGGGAAGTCGCTCCGGACGGCGCGCGTGATGAGGCGCGCCTCCTCCTCGCCCGAGATCACCTCCATGTCGAGGTCTGCCAGCTCCTTCACGCGCCGCGCGAGCTCCGCCGCGTTCGAGGCCTCGCGCACGGCGCACGTCGCGACGCAGAGGATCCGCGCCGCCTCCGCTGCGCGCGCGAGCCCGGCGAACCGGGCGATGCACTCCGCGCCCGCTGCGATGGCGGCCTCGGGCAGGCGGCCGGTGCGGAGCGTCTCGTGCCCGAGCCGCACCATCGCCTTCTCCCTCACGAAGACGTTCAGGGCGCCGTCACGCTCGACGCGGGCGACGAGGAGCTTGATCGAGTTCGAGCCGACGTCGATCGCGGCGAGCGTCTGCGGCGCCGCGGCCGCGGGCGGCGCCTCGACGAGGGTGAGCGCGGGGACGGAGCCGAGGACCACGAGGGGAATCGTAGGCCTCCGGTGCTAAACGGAGATGAAAGAGTCCGGCAAGCTCAGGCGCGCGGCGCTGAGCGCGACTTTCGGACGCGCACGGGCGCGGCGGCCACGAGAGTGATCGGCCGGACCTCGAGGAGCCGGAGAAAACGGCGCGCCTCCCTCTTCGCCTTGTCGAATGCGCGCGCGCGCTCCGCCTCCACGTGCGGCGCGAGGAGGTCGATCGTCTCCTTCGCTTCGCCTGCCGACGCGAAGCGGGCGTCGCGCACCGTCCGGTGGAGCGCGGCCCAGTCGTTCGCGTTTCCGAGCGCGTCCTGGAACCTCTTGCACGCCTTCACGACCTCGCCCGCGTGCTCCTCGAGGCCGTCGACGAGCTCGAGCGAGTAGCGGAGCGCCTTCGCGGCGACGCGCAGGCGATGCAGCGTCCTCTTGCCGGGCGTGCCGAGCTCGAGGACGCGCCGGCGCTCCCGCTTCAGGCGCCGCTTCACCTTCCGGCGAACGCGCTCCTGGTCGCCGGCGTCCGGCTTCCAGGCCGCGAGCGCATCGCGCCAGGTCTCGAGGGAGGACGCGAACGACTCGGCGGCGGCGGCGATGACGGGAGCATCCGGGCCCGCGGCGAGGCCGAGCGCCGCGAGGGCCTGGCGCGTCGGCGCCGTGTCGTCGCCGGAAAGGCCGCGCACGAGAGAGGCAGAGACCTCCCGCTCGCGCGCCGGCGAGAGCGTGCGGCGGAGCTCGTGCCCGATGTCCTCCACCCGAGCGCCGTCCCGCTTGCCGGGGAACCCGCGGAAGAGGGCGGACACGGCGGACGCCCTGCGCAGCGCGACGCGCACGTCGTGGAGGCGGTCCCCCGAGCGATCCTTCTCGTACTCGCGGGCCGCTTTCGTGAACGTCGAGAGCGTCTCGCCGACGGAGCGTTTGAGGAGGCCGGCGAGCGTCGGACGGGCGGTCTTGCGGCTTCGGGACGGCATGGCGCGAGCGCGGAGCCTACCGCGCCGATGTTAAGAGCCCGGATTTTTACGCCGGCTACGCGCGGTCTTCGCGGCCGCTCGTCGCCCGCCGCCCACATTGCCTCCCGTGCACGAGAGGGCCGTCGTCTTCCTCCACGGAGTGTTCGGGGGCCCGTCGGACTTCGAGCCCGTGGAATCGCTCCTGGACGAGGACGTCCGCTGCCTCTGCCCCGAGCTCCCCGTGAGCGGACGGCCGGCCGTGCCCGGCATGGCGGACCTCGTGCAGTACGTGGACGATGTCCTCGAGGACAAGGGCCTCGGCGAGGCGGTCTTCATCGGCCACTCCTTCGGAAGCTCGCTCGCCCTCGCATACGCGCATCGCCATCCCGAGCGCGTGCGGGGCCTCGTCCTCTCCGGCCTCGTCGCGCTCGACCTCGACGGCCTCGTGGCGCCCCCCGGCACGCCGCTCCTCCTCCTCGCCTCTCACGGCTCGCCCGACGACGCGTTCGGCCGTGCCGCGGCGCGCCGGCTCCGCGGATCCCGCCTGCTCTTCGTGATCGACGGAGACGACGCGCCGCTCCTCACGCGCCCGTCCCTCTTCGCGTTCCACGTCCGCGCGTTCCTGAACGACGTCTTCCCGCCGCGGCTCCTCGGCGAAGAGGACGCGCTCGCCCTAGCAGGGCGCTGAGAAACCCCAAGGGGTCGCATTGCTGGCGCCGCAGGGTGAGATGCAAGGCGGCGCGACGCACGCTGGAGTTGGCTCTCCGCGCAGGAGCGCCAACGCCGCAAATCGCCCTGCGCCGCCAGCAACCCGTAGGGCGCGCGAGGGTTGAGGCCGATCTCTGCGTTGCATCGACGCTCGGCGGAGAGCCAACTCCTGCCTCGGTCGATGCGCCTTGATCTCGGCCTCAAGACTCACGCGTGCGACCCCTTCGGGTTTTTCAGCACCCTGCTGACGACGCGCTAGCGGCGTCAGCCGGCCGGGACCGGCGTCGTCATCCCCGGCGCCATCTCGCCCGAGGACGCATAGGCGCGCCCGAAGCGGTTCGCGAGGAAGTCCGCGAGCGGGACCTCCTCCTGCCTCACGAACCCGCGCGCGGGCAGCTTCCCCGCGACGTGGAGGTCGAGGACGGCGCAGAGGCCGGACGCGGTCGTGATCTGGATCGCGCTCCACCTGTCGCCGAAGACGTCCGCGTTGTAGACCTTCCGCGCGTCCGTGATCTGTGTCAGGTTGCCGTCCTTCCAGCCGCTCACCGTACAGAAGACGAGGACGACGTCCTGCGGCGTGATCGGGACCGCGCTCTCCAGGATCTCCTTCAGGAGCTCGCGCCGGCTGTTCATGCGGAGCTCGTTCATCAGGAACGCGACGAGCGCGCGGTGGCCGCGGTAGCGGATCGTCTTGTAGTTGAGCGTGCGCGCCTGTCCCGCGAGCGTCTCGGCGAGCGTGCCGACGCCGCCCGACGTGTTGAACGCCTCGTAGTCGACGCCGTCGATCGAGAAGTGCTCCAGCCCTTCGAGCGGCAGCACCTCGCGCAGCTTTCCTTCGTGGACCGCCTCGCACGGGTTGCCGTACTCGTTGATGAGCCCGTCCGTCGACCACGTCAGGTTGTACTTCAGCTCGTTCGTCGGGAAGAGCGGGAGCGCGCCGACGCGCATCCGCACCTCGTCGAGGCGCTCGAACCGCTTCGCGAGGTCGAACGCGGCGATCGAGACGAAGCCGGGCGCGAGGCCGCACTGCGGCATGAAAACCTGCCCCTCGCGCGCCGTCCCCGCGATGGCGCGCACGACGTGCGAGGTCTCGACGTCCTCCGTCAGGTCGAAATACGAAAGGCCGGCGTCCGCCGCGGCGCGCGCGATGCCGGCGTTCACGGCGTAGTTGCAGGCCGAGACGACGGTCCGGCGGCCCGACATCACCAGCCGGAGCGACGCCGGGTCCGAGACGTCGACGCGCACCGTCCGCACCTTCGCCGAGCCCGCGAGGCGCTCGAGGGACGGCTCGTGGAGGTCGCCGACGAGGACGTCGTAGTCGCCGGTCTCGGTGAGGAGCTTGGCGATGGCCCGGCCGATCTTGCCGGCGCCCAGGAGGAGGAGCTCGTGCATGGCGGCGGCGGAGGATACATGACCTCGCTCACAAGTGCTGATCCCTCCGGCGGCCGGCGCCGTAATCTCGCCCGATGCGGCGTGCGCTCGCGCTCCTCCTCCTCGCCGCCTCTTTCGACGCCCGGGCGCACACCACGAGCGCGCTCAGGGGCCGCGTGACGGACGCGAAGGGCGAGCCGCTCCCCGGCGTCACGGTCGAGGTCGCGGCGCCGCCGGCCCGCGCGCGCTTCACGGTCACCGGGACGGACGGGTCGTACACCGTAGGGGACCTGGCGCCCGCAACGTACCGGGTGACGTTTCGTCTCGGCGACGCGGCGAAGGAGACGCGCGAGGTGGCCGTCACCCTCGAGAAGACCGCGCGCCTCGACGCCGTCCTCGCGCTCGCGAAGAGCTCGAGCGTGGAGGTGACGGCGCGCCGCACGCTGAAGGACCTGACCGCCGCCGGCGAGTACGGCGACACGCTCGTCGGCGTCGCGGACGCGGCGACCGAAGGCACCGTCACGAAGCAGCGCCTCGAAGAGCGCACGATCTCGCGCCCCGCGGAGGTCCTCGAGACCGTGCCCGGCGTCGTCATCAGCCAGCACAGCGGCGAGGGGAAGGCGAACCAGTACTACCTCCGCGGCTTCAACCTCGACCACGGGACGGACCTCGCGTCGTGGGTTGCGGGCGTACCGGTGAACCTCCCGTCGCACGCGCACGGGCAGGGCTATTCGGACCTGAACTTCCTCATCCCGGAGCTGATCACGTCGGTGCAGTTCCGGAAGGGCCCGTACTCCGCCGAGGAAGGAGACTTCTCCGCAGCAGGCGCCGTGCGCATCGGCTACACGCGGCGCCTCCCGAACGCGCTCGTCGACCTCACCGGCGGGAGCTTCGGATACCAGCGCGCGCTCGCCGCGAGCTCGTTCCCGCTCGGCGGCGGCGACCTCCTCGCGGCCGGCGAGCTCTTCCGCAACGACGGCCCGTGGGTGCACCCGGACGGCTACCGGAAGCTGAACGGGATCCTCGGCTACTCACACGGCGACGCGCGGAACGGCTGGCGCGTCACGGCGATGGGCTATCAGGGGAAGTGGGACTCGACGGACCAGATCGCGCGGCGCGCCGTGGACGAGAGCCTCGTGTCGCGCTTCGGGACGCTCGACCCGACGGACGGCGGGCGCACGTACCGCTACGGCCTCTCCGGCGAGTGGCAGCGCGGGAGCGAGAGCTCGGTGACGAGCGCGAGCGCGTATGCGTTCACCTACGGCCTCAACCTCTGGAACGACTTCACCTATTTCCTCGACGACCCCGTGCACGGCGACCAGTTCGAGCAGGAAGACCGGCGCGTCGTGACGGGCGGCCGCGTCACGCAGCGCTGGCTCGGCACGCTCCTCGGTCTCCCGTTCGAGGGGAGCGCGGGACTCGAGGGACGGAACGACAACGTCACCAGCCTCGGCCTCTACCACGACGAGGCCCGCGTCCGCCTCGAGACGCGCCTGCACGATCACGTGACGCAGACCTCGGGAGCGCTCTTCGGGCAGGCCGCGATCAGCCTCGCGAGCGGCGTGCGCGCGGTCGTGGGCCTCCGCGCCGACGCGTACCGGTTCCGCGTCGGGAGCGAGGAGCCCAGGAACTCCGGTGACGAGACGAAGGGGCTCCTCTCGCCGAAGCTCGCGCTCGTCTTCGGGCCGTTCACCGGGACGGAGCTCTACGTCGACGCCGGCACAGGGTTCCACAGCAACGACGCGCGCGGCGTGACGCTCCGCGTCACGCCCTCCGGCCAGCCTGCGCCGCCGGTGAGTCCGCTGGTGCGCGCGAAGGGCGCGGAGTTCGGCTTCCGCACCGCCGCGCTCCCGCACCTGGAAGTGACGGGCGCGGTCTGGATCCTCGACCTCGACTCCGAGCTCGTCTTCTCCGGCGACGCCGGCGACACGGAGCCGAGCCGCGCGAGCCGGCGGCGCGGGGTCGAGCTCGGCGCCGCATGGCGGCCGGCTCCGGCGATCCGCGTCGAGACCGACGTGTCGGTCTCCCGCGCGCGCTTTCGCACGTCCGCGCCTCAGGGGGACGAGATCCCTGGCTCGCTCCAGGACGTCGTCACCGCCGGGGCGTTCTACGACCCGCCTGAGGGCCTCCTCGCCGGCCTGAAGGTTCGCTATCTCGGTCCCCGCCCGCTCCTCGAAGACGGCAGCGTCCGCTCGCGCTCCTCGACGACGCTCGACGCGCGGCTCGGATGGCGCTTCGGCTCGCGCTGGCGCGCGACGCTCGACGTCGTCAACCTCCTCGACGCGAAGGTCTCCGACGTCGACTACTTCTACACGTCGCGCCTGCCGGGCGAGGCGGCGGAGGGTGTCGCCGGCATCCACACGCATCCGGCCGAGCCGCTCTCCGCGCGGCTCTCGATCGGCGCCGGGTTCTGACACGCTATGCTCGCGGCGTGGCACGACGCGCCCTCGCGTCCCTCCTCTTCCTGGCGCTTCTGTTCGTCGGAACGGTGTGGCCCTCTGGCCGAGAGTCGTGCGGGTGCAACGGCGTCAAGGAATGTTGCCGGATGAACGCCTGCCACCAGACGGACGGCGGTCCCGGCTGGGACCGTTGCACGCCTGAAGGAGAGCGCGGCGCGATGACCGCTCCCGGCGCGCTCGCGGCGCTCCTCCCCGATCGCCCCATCCTCGACGCGCCCGCCTACGCCGCACCGGCGCCGATCTCCGTCGAAGCGCTCCACGCGCCCCGTTCGCCGCGGCCCCCCGAACCTCCTCCCCGTCCGCTCGCCTAGTCGAAGCGTGCGGGCGCGCGTCCGGAAAGGGCGCCGCCGGAAGGAGGATTTCCTTGAATACGATTCATCGCATCGCGGGCGCCGTCGCGGCTTCCGCGCTTCTCGCCGCTTCACCGGGATTCGCCTGCTCGATCTGCCGGTGCGGCGACGCGACGTTCAACACGCTCGGCATCGACGTCTTCTCGTCGGGGCGGTTTCGCCTCGCCGTCGACTGGGACCGCCTCGAGAAGGAGAACGGGCTCCTGGAAAGAGAAGCGCCTGCCGGGCGCCGCCGCGCGCTCGACGCGCTCTCCGGTACCGAGCGCGAGGTCGAGAACCGCCTCACCGCCACGGTTTCTTACAGCGTGCGCGACCTCGGCGTCCTCGTCGCACGCCTCCCCTGGACGGCGCGCACCGTCACGACGGACGAGGGCGGGCTCTCCTCGAAGGCGAGCGCGAACGGCCTCTCGGACCCCGAGGTCTTCGCGCTCGTCAGGCTCTGGTCGTCACGACTCGAGCCGGGGCTCGGCCGCCGCGCGTCGCTGTCGATCCTCGCGGGCGTGAAAACTCCCTGGGGCGAGAACGACCAGACCGTCGGGGGCGAGCGGCTCGACGAGCACCTGCAACCGGGCACCGGCTCGACGGACGTATTCACGGGCCTCACGAGCCTCTTCCTCCTCGATCCAAGATCCTCGGCGTATGGATCGTTCCAATACCGCCGGACCGGCGCGAACGGCTTCGGTTACCGCTACGGGCGCGTGACGCTCGCGAACGCCGGATACGAGAGGAAGCTCTCGGCTGCGCTCGACGCCGTTCTCGAGCTGAACTACCGGCACGCCGAGATGGACCTCGCGGGCGGCGCGCGCGACCCGAACACCGGAGGCGACATCCTCTACGTCTCGCCGCGGCTTCTCGTGGACCTCGGGCGCGGTCTCGTCGGTCGGCTCACCGTGCAGGTGCCGGCCGCGCGCAGCCTCTACGGCGATCAGACGGAGCACACCGTCGTCAATGCCGGGCTGACGATGGTCTTCTAGGCGTCACTGCGGCGGGCCGCAGAACCGCTCGAGGAGCGCCAGGAGCGCATCGAAGTCGAGGGGCTTCCTCAGAATGCCGGCGGCGTCTACGTGGTCGGGCCGGATGCTCGCGTGCGCGGTCACGAGGACGACCGGGATGTCGCTCAGCGCGGGGTCCTTCTTCTGCTCGGCGCGAAACTGCCAGCCGTCCATCACGGGCATCATCACGTCGAGAAGGATGAGGCACGGGTCGTCCTTCCCCTCCCGCAGCTTCTCGAGCGCCTCGAGGCCGTTGATCGCAGGGACGGGTTCGTAGGCGTTGTCCTCCAGCAGCTCCACGACGGCTTCCCGGACATCGCGGTCGTCCTCGACGACGAGGACGCGGCGCTTGCACAGCTCTGCGACGGTCATGATTCCTCCGCCCGGGCTCGCCGCGGCAGGCGGATGTGGAACGTCGCGCCGGCTCCCGGCTCGCTGTCGACGTCGATCGTACCGCCGTGCGCTCCGACGATGTGCTGCGTGATGTAGAGGCCGAGGCCGAGCCCGCCGTAGTGGCGGATCGGCACGGCTCGCTCGAAGCGGCCGAAGATGCGCTCGCGGTCGGCGTGCGCGATCCCTATGCCGCGGTCGCGGACCTCGAGATGGACCTCCTCGGCCGCGTGGCCGTCCACCACGACCTCGATCGGCGCGCCCGGCCCGTACTTGAGCGCGTTCGAGAGCAGGTTGAGGAGCACCTGCTCGAGCCGCGTCCGGTCCCACGAGCCGGTCGCGTCGCCCTCGACCCTCAGCGAGATCGGCGCGCGTGATGCGAGCGACTCCTCGGCGAAGTCTTCGACGACGTGCGCCGCGACCTCTCCGAGATCGATCCGCTCGCACGCGAGCCTGAGCTGGCCTGCCGTCACGCGCGAGACGTCGAGCAGCCGCCCGACGAGCTCGTTCAGGCGATCCGCCTGTCGGAGCGCGCCCTGCACGCGCTGCGCGAGCCTCTCCACCCGATCCTCCGGCACCTCGCGGCGAACCGCCCGCTCGGCGCCGTTCAGCTTCAGCTTCAAAGCGGTGAGAGGCGTCCGGAGCTCGTGCGCGGCGACGGAGATGAACTCGTCGCGTTCCTTCAGCGCCATCCGGTCCGCTTCGGCTCGCTGCTCGGCCTCGCGGCGCTTCGTCTCCGCCTCCTTCCGGGACGCCGCCGTCGCCAGGATGCTCGCGACAGCCTCGAGGAAGTGGACCTCCTCCCGCGAGAACGCGCGAGGCGCGGTCGAGACGACGACGAGCGATCCGGCGTGCGCGTGGGGTGCGGAGATCGGCACGGCCGCGAGGCTCCGCACCTGCCGCCCCGGCAGCGCCGCGAGGCGCTCGTCCCCGAAGCCGAGGACGAGGGGGCCGCCGGCGAGGCCGAAGCTCGCGAGAGCGGACGCGAGCGCGGCCGGGACGCCGCGCGCCGAGCGCACCGACGCCCGCCCTCCGTCCCCGCCCTCCAGCACGACGGCGCCGGTGACGGCGAGCGTCTCGCAGACCGTCTCGAGGGCGCGCGCGAGGACGCTGCCGACATCCTGAGCCTCGAGCGCGAGCTGGCCGAGCGCGGCGATGACGGCCTGCTGGCGCGCGCGCGCGGCGAGCTCCTGCTCCGTGCGCCGCCTCTCCGTCATGTCCCGCGTGATCTTCGCGAACCCGTAGAGCCGGCCCCCCTCGCGCACCGCGCTGATGACCACGTTCGCCCAGAAGCGCGAGCCGTCCTTCCGCACGCGCCAGCCTTCCTCTTCGTACCTCCCGAGCTCGGCCGCCTGCGAAAGCTCGAACGCGGGCTTCCCGAGCGCGATGTCCTCCGACGTGTAGAAGCGCGTGAACGGCTTTCCGAGGATCTCGTCGGTGCGCCACCCCTTCAGCCGCTCGGCGCCCGCGTTCCAGCTCGTCACCGTGCCGTCGGGACCGAGGAGGAAGATCGCGTAGTCCTTGACGCTGTCGATCATGAAGCGGAGGCGCTCCTCGCTCTGCCGGAGCTGCTCCTCCGCCGCGCGCCGCCGCGTCAGGTCGCGCGTCACCTTCACGAAGCCGAGCAGCTGGCCGCTCGCGTCGCGTGCCGCCGAGATGACGACGTCCGCCCAGAACTTCGTGCCGTCCTTCCGGACGCGCCAGCTCTCGTCCTCCACGCGCCCGTCGCGCCGCGCGATCTCGAGGAGCATCTCCGGCTTCCCCGCCGCGACGTCCTCCGGCGTGTAGAAGAGCGAGACGTGCCGCCCCAGGACCTCCGGCTCCGAGTACCCCTTGATCGCCTGGGCGCCCGTGTTCCAGCTCGCCACGCGGCCGTCGGGCGTCAGGCTGAAGATCGCGTAGTCCTTGACGCTGTCGATCAGCGTCCGGAGCTCGAGACCCGGATGCGAGAGGGTCGTTCGCGCCTGCGGCCTCTCCTCGTGAACCAGCCAGTCCCCCCGGCGGCGCGGCCCGCTCACCGAGCGAGGCCGCGCCACTCCCCTCCGCGCCGTGCGCGTCGGGGAATGATACCGGGAGAGGAGCTCTTCCCTCTAGAAAGCCACCCTGAGACCGAGCTGCACCTGGCGCGGATCGCCGAGGCCGCTCTGGATCGTGCCGTCGAAGTTGAACACCAGGTTCCCGTACTGCGGCTCCTTGAAATTCTTGCTGTTGAAGAGGTTGAAGACCTCGACGATCGGCTCGATGGTGATGTTCGAGAAGGTGAACGGCCGCGAGAAGCGGAGATCCAACGAGGAGAACTGGTTGGCCTTTCGCCCGAGGTTCCTCTCGACGACGGTCGAGCCCGCCGTGCAGCCGCCGGCCGCTGTCACGGCCGAGCAGCGGTCCTGCGGCGAGTTGATGTCGGCGCCGGTCGCGGTGATCGACTTCGGCTGCGCGGACCGGTACGAGAAGCGGACGTTGAAGTTGATCTCCCCGGGCGCGAGCCAGAGGAACCAGGCGTTGAAGCGGTGCCGCTGGTCGCGGTCGGAGTAGCCGTACTCCGCGTCGAGGTCGGTGATCTTCGCGTAGCGGAACGTGAACGGATCGCGCTCGTTGTCGTCGTCGGACTTGTCCCACGAGAGCGTGTAGTTGGCCTGGAAGCCCCAGCGGTCGGCGAAACGCTTGTTGAGGCCGAGGGTGACGCCGTTGTAGAGCGAGCGCCCCGTGGAGGAGTGGACGTAGAGGGTTCCGATCCCGTTCACGCCGGCAGGCGCTAGCCCGGTCGCCCAGGGTCCGACGGTGCCATCGCCGAGGAGCGGGTCGTTGAGGTTGAGGAACTTGGTGAGGTGGGTCGTGTGCGCATAGTTGTACTTCAGCAGGACGCCGTAGTCCTTCACGACCTCGCGCTCGATGCCGAAGCTCGCGGAGACCGTCTTGGGATTCTGGAAGTCCGTGTTGAAGACGTGGACGTCCGGATCGAAGGGCGAGCCGACGTCCGACTGCGGGATCAGGTTGGGGTATCGGGGAACCGGGCCGAGGATCCCGGTGAGCGCGCTGTTGCGGAACAGGTTCTGGCCGACGCTGCCGTTCGTGGACCGCACGGACGCGACGGTGAGGCCGGGGATGCGCGCGTAGAAGATGCCTGCGTTTGCGCGGACCACAGTCTTGCCGTCGTTCGTGGGATCCCACGTGATCCCGAGGCGCGGCTGCCACATGCTCTTGTCGGACGGAAGCGTCCCGTCGGACGGGAAGGTCTGCGGGCCCGCCAGCCCGTTCACGGTCTTGCCGATGAATGGAGCGTAGAACACCTGACTGGGCGGCGTGATCGGGTCGGGCTCGATCTGCGCCTCCCAGCGGAGGCCCGCCTGGATCGTGAGGTTCGCGGTCGGCTGCCACTTGTCCTGGATGAAGACCCCGGGCTCATGCTGGAGGATCGACTGCGTCCCGGCCTGCTCGGCGGTGAGGCCGCCGACGCCGGCGAACTGCAGGTAGAGGAGGACGTGCTGGGGATGGTAGTTCGGGTCGGCCGCCTGCCCGGCGAGGTCCGCCAGGAACCCGCCCGTCGAGTCGAAGATGTATCGTCCGTTCGCGAAGCCGAGGAACGTCTGGTTCGACTCGGCTCGGTTGTACTCGACCCCCGCCTTGAACTCGTGCTTCCCCGTGAGATACGAGATGTTGTCGTTGAGCTGCACGCGCGTGTCGTAGTACGTGACCGGGATGAAGAACGGCTCGCCGAAGCGGTAGGCGCGCCCGAAGTCGAACGCGGTGTCGGGGAGCGGGCGCGCCTGGCCGGTGATGTTCTGGTGGTTGTACGGCCGGGGTCGGTCCTCGCGAGAGAACTGGCCGCGGAACTCGTTCAGCACCGAGCTCGTCAAGTTCGAGATCACCGACAACGATCCGGTATTCGACTTGTCCAGCTCGTCGGCGTTCGCGCTCACGCCCCACGAGTCGACGTCGAACGTGCCGTTCGCCTGATCGGACCAGGTGTAGTTGTAGCGAACCGTCACGAGGTTCTTGTCGTTCGCGTTCCAGTCGAACTTCGCGAGGAAGACCTTCGCGTCGTTCGTCCGCGGGATCGAGGCGTTCTCGTTCGGGTAGCCGAAGGAGGCGAACGCGTCGAGAACTCGCTGCTCGATCCGGTTGGGATCGATCTGCTTGGTGGATCTCCCGCGCTGATAGTCGAAGGAGGTGAAGTAGAAGAGCCTGTCCTTCACGAACGGGCCGCCGAGCGTGACGCCCGCCTGGAGCTGGTTCTGGTCGAACTTCTCGGCGGTCGAGCCGTCCTTGTTCGTGGGCGCCGAGGAGAGCGACTGGTTCTTGTAGTAGCCGTGCAGGGAGCCGTGCGTTTCGTTCGT
>WNFL01348905.1_pt4 | contig 17331 bp, 15 predicted proteins | sample 5400361 | NCBI WGS metagenome assembly WNFL01 (sample SAMN13153351, study PRJNA577476) | soil metagenome | isolation source: 40 cm soil on Douglas fir-dominated hillslope | place: USA:California | collected 2013-09-17 | reverse complement strand
CGGCGACAGCAACGCCGCGAAGCTCGCCTGGGTGGTGCGACTGCGCTGGATCGCGCTCTGCGCGCAGGGTCTTTCGATTCTCCCGGCGCTGCGCTTCGACCTGCTCGAGCGCCCACGGGTGCCGCTGTTTCTGGGCGTGGTCGCGGCGCTCGCGCTGCTGAACGCGCTCACCTGGGCGCGCCTCAAACGCAAGGGCGACGTGTCGCAGCCCGAGCTCGGCGCGCAGCTCTTCGCCGACATCGCGGCGCTGTCCGCGCTGCTCGGTCTCTCCGGCGGCGCGTGGAATCCGCTGGTGCCGCTCTTGTTCTTCCACGCGGGCCTCGGGGCGCTCTTGCTCGAGGGCCGAGTCTCGCTCGGCTTCTTCTGGAGCCTGGTCGCGTGTCTCGCGTTCGTGCAGGCGTTCGGTCACGTGCCGCCGGGGCTGATCGAGACGCGCGTATCGCCCGCCGTGCTGTTTCCCGCGCAGTTTCTCGTCGCGGGTGTCTTCTGGCTGTTCACGACCTGGCTCTCGCACACGCTCGCGGCGCTGCAGGCGCACGTGCACGCGCGGCGCCAGGAGCAGGGGCGCATCGATCGCCTGCGCGCGGTCGGCGCGCTCGCGGCCGGTCTCTCGCACGAGTTCGCGACGCCGCTGAACACGGCGATGCTGAAGCTCGAGAGACTCGCGCGAAAGCGCGACCTCGAGGGCGATCCCGCGCTCGAGGAGGCGAGCGAAGCGCTCGCGCGCTGCGAGGACGTGCTGCGCCAGATGGCCGGCTCGCAGCTGCGGCCCGACGCGCTGCGGCTCGAGGTCGAGGACGTGGGCGACCTGGTCGACAAGGTCTGCGCGGGGCTGCGCGCCGAGGATCCGGCCGTTCCGCTGCGCTTCCGGCGCGAGCGCGGGCCGGCGCTGGTGCAGGTGCCCGCGGTCGCGTTCACCCAGGCGGTGCTGAACCTGGTCGACAACGCGCTCGAGGAGAGCAGCCCGGAGGCGCCGGTCGAGGTCGAGGTGCGCGCGACGGCGGAGCGCGTCAGCGTCGAGGTCCGCGACCGGGGCCCGGGCTGGCCCGATCTGGTCCGAGCGCACCTGGGCGAGCCGTTCGTCACGACGCGCCCCGGCGGCGTCGGGCTCGGGCTCTACTTCGCCTACACGCTCGCCGAGACGATCGGCGGCAAGCTCGAGCTCGACTCGGTGGCGGGCGGCGGTGCGATCGCGCGCCTGGTGTTGCCGGTCGCGCGCAACGCCGCGGTGCAGGCACGCGCGTGAGTCAGACGCAGTCACTCCTGATCCTCGACGACGACGAGCGCTTCGCCGAGACGCTCGCGCTCGAGTTCGCCGAGCGCGGCTGGCGCGTCGATTGCGTCACGGATCTGGACGAGCTCCGCGCGCTGCCGCCGTTCCCGCACCGCTTCGCGAGCGTCGACCTGCGCCTGCGCCACCAGAACGGTCTCGACGCGATCCCGCTGATCCTCGAGCGTTCACCGCGCGCGCGCATCGTCGTGCTGACCGGTTACGGCAGCATCGCGACGGCGGTGCAGGCGGTGAAGCAGGGTGCGTTCAACTATCTCACGAAGCCCGTGCAGGTCGAGGACTTGCTCGCCGCGTTCAAGGGAGAGCCCCTCCAGTCACAGACCCCGCTCGCGGCGGGCGCCGCCGGTCAGACGCTCGCGCGCCGCGAGCGCGAGTACATCGAGTGGGTGCTGGCCGAGTGCGGCGGGAACATCAGCCGCGCCGCGCGCCAACTCGGGCTCCATCGCCAGAGCCTGCAGCGCAAGCTGCGCAAGTTCACCCCGCGGGTGTGAAGCATCATCTGCCCGCAAGCGCGGAACGCGCGCGCAGCGAGCGAAGCGAGCGTAGGCCGTAGGGCGAGGCCGTCCTCGCCCGTATACGGCTCAGAGTCCATCGATCTTCCAGCTGTCGCCGTCGCGCACGATGAGTGCTTTGCGCGTCTCCTTCGAGAGGGTCCTCCAGCGGAAGAAGCTCTTCTCTTCGCGCGTGATCACGACCTGGGCGTCGATGCGGCCAGTGTCGAAGCCGGCGATGAAGTCGATCGCCATCTGCTGGCGGACGCCGCTGTTCGCGAAGGCGGATCGGTAGGCCTCGAGCTGACCGGGGCGGAGCCGCTGCAGACTGGGCAGCGCCCCCCAGTCACGCGCGTTCAGCGCGCGGTTCCAGGCCTCGAGCACTTGTTCGATCGCGCGCTTCTGAGCGCGTGAGTCGCGCACCTGTGGGCGCGACGCCGGCGTCGCCGGGCCGCGCAACGCCGGTGCCGCGGCGGCGGTTGCAGCGGCGCTCGCTTCCAGAGGCGCGGAGACCGGGGCGAGCGCAGGCTCGGGCGGCTTCACGCTGGTTGCGGGTGCTGCTTGCGCGACGGCCGCGGGGGCCGGCGCGGGCGCCGCGGGCGCCGCGGCGGGCGCGGTCGCAGCCACCGGGGCAGGCGCCGGCGCAATCAGCGGCGCGGCGGCGGCCACGGGCGCCGCTGCGGGGACGGATCGTCCCGCGCTCGCGAACAGCTTCACCGCGTCGCCGCGGAGTGACTCGGCGGCGAAGAGTCGCTCGCGCTCGGCGTCGGCGGCCGCGCAGCCCGCGTCGCTCGCGGCGTCGCCGAGCGACTTCGCTCGCTCGCCGAGCCCGACTGCCGGCGGCAGAGCGGCGACCGCGGCGCGCGCTCCTGCGACCTCGGCCGCGGCCGCGGCGCGCAGCCAGTGATCGAGCAGGCTCTGACACGCCCGTGTGTAGCCGTCGCTGGCGCGGGTGAAGCGCTCCTCGGCGCCGGCGTAGTCCATCGCCTGAAGCGCTTGCTCCGCCTCTCGCTGCTCCTCGCCGGCGTACTCGATGCGCCGGCGAGCATCTTCGATCGCCTCGGCGACGCCCGCGCCGGCGCGGCTCGAGAGGCCGCCGACCAACGCGGCCGCCTGCGCGTGCACAGCTTCGGCGCCGCTGCGCGCGCTCCGCGCCGAGGAGCGCTGGCCGTAGGACCCGAGCCCGATCCAGAAGCCTAGCGCCAGCACGGCCACGCCGAGCGCCGCCACCGCGGCGATGCCGAAGCGGCGGGGCTCGCGCGCCTCCCTCGGCTGGTCCGGGCGGCGACTCGAGGCGAGCGCCTCGGCCATCGCGTCCGCGCTCGCATAGCGCTCCTCGGGGTTCATGCGGCAGGCGCGGCGCACTACCGCGCGCAGGGCCTCGGGCACCTCCCGCGGGAAGTCGAACTCGAACTCCTGTGACGCGCCCTGGAGGCTCCACAGGTGGCGCAGCACCGCCATGCTGTTGGTCGAGTCGGCCCCGAGGGCCGCGTCGTAGACGGTGCGTCCGGTCAGCACGCGATACAGGGCCAACCCGAGTGAGAAGAGATCGGTGCGGGTCGAGGCCTCGAAGCGCAGAGACTGCTCGGGCGCCATGTACAGCGGCGTCCCCGGCACGACACCCTTCTGTGTCTCTCCCGCCGACGACGAGAGCTTGGCCACACCCAGGTCGCCGAGCACCGCGCGCCCATGGGTGTCGACGAAGACGTTCTGCGGCTTGATGTCGCGGTGCACGATGCCCGTGGCGTGCAGGCGCGCGAGCGCGGAGAGCACTTCGGCGAAGTAGCGGCAGATCTGCGGGCGTGCCGCCGTCGGGGGTGCTCTCGAGCCAGTCGGGATGGATCTGCGCGAGCGTGCGGCCCTCGATGAAGTCCATCGTGTAGTACTGACAGCCGGTGCCAGGGTCCTCGCCGAACTCGTAGATGTGCACCAGGTTCGGGTGCGCGAGACGCGAGAGCAGCTCGGCTTCGCGGCGGAAGCGGCGCAGGGTCTCGGCGTCGGTCTCGCCGGGCTTGAGCAGCTTGAGCGCGCGGCGCGCGTCGAAGAGACCCGGATCCTCGACCTCGAACACCCACGCCATACCGCCGCCCGCGATGTAGCGGCGCACCTTGAAGCGGCCGATCCGCTCGAGTGACTCGGGGTGAAGGGGTTCGGGCATCGCGGGGTCTCGCTCAGTGCTCGCGCAACTCGAGCTTGGCGATCTGATTGCGGTGCACTTCGTCCGGGCCGTCGGCGAGGCGCAGGGTGCGAGTCATCGCGAACATGCGTGCGAGCCCGAAGTCGTCGCACACGCCCGCCGCGCCGTGCGCCTGGATCGCCCAATCGATCACCTGCTGCGCCATGTTCGGCGCGATCACCTTGATCATGCCGATGTCCTTGCGCGCGACCTTGTTGCCGACCGTGTCCATCATCCACGCCGCGCGGAGCACGAGCAGGCGCGTCTGCTCGATCATGATGCGCGACTCGGCGACGCGCTCCATCGTGACCGTCTGCTCCGCCACGGTCTTGCCGAAGGCGACGCGCGTCTTCACGCGCTTGCACAGCGCGTCGAGCGCCCGCTCGGCGACGCCGATCACGCGCATGCAGTGGTGGATGCGCCCGGGACCCAGGCGGCCCTGCGCGATCTCGAAGCCGCGGCCCTCGCCGAGGAGCAGGTTCTCCGCCGGCACGGTCACGTTCTCGAACAGCACCTCGCCGTGGCCGTGCGGCGCGTCGTCGTAGCCGAACACCGGAAGGTGTCTCACGACCTGAACGCCGGGCGTGTTGCGCGGCACCAGGATCTGTGACTGGGCCTCGTGCGGCGGCGCCGACGGGTTCGACTTCCCCATCACGATCAGGATCTCGCAGTGCGGATGCAGGATGCCGGACGTCCACCACTTGCGGCCGTTCAGCACGTACGTGTCGGCGCGCTTCTCGATCTTGAGACGGATGTTCGTGGCGTCCGACGAGGCGACGTCCGGCTCGGTCATCGCGAACGCGGAGCGGATCTTCCCGTCGAGCAACGGCGCGAGCCAGCGCTTCTTCTGCTGCTCGTTCCCGTAGCGCGCGATCACCTCCATGTTCCCGGTGTCCGGCGCGGCGCAGTTGAAGGCCTCGGGCGCGATCGCCGAGCGGCCCATGATCTCGCACAGCGGCGCGTACTCGAGGTTCGTGAGTCCCGCGCCGTGATCCGACTCGGGCAGGAAGAGATTCCAGAGGCCTTCCTTGCGCGCCTTCTCCTTCAGCTCCTCCATGATCCGCGGCTGCGACCAGCGATTTTCCTGGACCTGCTCCTCGTACACGGGCTCGGCCGGGTACACGTACGCGTCCATGAACGCCTGCACCTGTCGCTGAAGCGTCTTCACTTTGTCGGAGTGCTCGAAGTCCAAAGGTTCTCCTCGGGTTGGGTGGAGAGGGCATTATACTGGCGCGGCGCGTCAAATTAGGGATGATGCCCGCCCCATGGCGCTCCGCTGCGGCATCGTCGGTCTGCCCAACGTCGGCAAGAGCACCCTGTTCAACGCGCTGACCGACTCACGAATCGCGGCGGAGAACTACCCGTTCTGCACGATCGAGCCGAACTCCGGCATCGTGCCGGTGCCCGATCCGCGACTCGCTGCCCTCGATGCGCTGGTGCACTCGGCCCGCGTCGTGCCGGCGACGGTCGAGTTCGTGGACATCGCCGGCCTGGTGCGCGGCGCCTCCCAGGGCGAGGGGCTGGGCAACAAGTTCCTCGCGCACATCCGCGAGACCCACGCGGTGCTGCACGTGGTGCGCTGCTTCGACGACGCCGACGTGGTGCACGTGGACGGCGCGCCCGACCCGCTGCGCGACGTCGAGACGATCGAGACGGAGCTCGCGCTCGCCGATCTCGAGACCGCCGAGCGCCGCGCCGACCGGGCGCGCAAGGTCGGGAAGTCCGGCGACAAGGAGGCGCAGGCCGAGGCCGCGTTCTTCGCGTCCCTGGTCGAGCATCTCTCGGCGGGCAAGCCCGCGCGTACGGTCGCGGTGCCCGAGTCACTCGCCAAGGCCTACCGCGAGGCGAATCTGTTGACCGCGAAGCCGGTCCTGTACGTCGCCAACGTCGACGAGGCCGGGCTGGCCGACGGCAACGCGTACTCGCGCGCGCTCGAAGCGCTAGCCGAGCGAGAGGGCGGCGGCAGCGTGCGCATCTGCGCGAAGGTCGAGGCGGAGCTGGTCGAGCTCGAGCCCGAGGAGCGGCGCGCGTTCCTCGCGGACCTGGGCGTGGACGCGGCCGGCATCGAGCGACTGATTCGCGAGACCTATCGGCTGCTCGCGTTGATCTCGTACTTCACCGCGGGCCCGAAGGAAGTGCGGGCCTGGACGATCCGCCGTGGCACCAAGGCGCCGCAGGCCGCCGCCGAGATCCACACCGACTTCGAGCGCGGCTTCGTGCGCGCGGAGGTGATCTCGTTCGCGGACTACATCGCCTGCAAGGGCGAGGTCAGCGCCAAGGAGAAGGGCCTGATGCGCGTCGAGGGCAAGGAGTACGTCGTCCAGGACGGCGACGTGGTGGTGTTCCGCATCGCGACCTAGAGTCACGCGCGACGGAACAGGCGCAGCGGCAGGAACGAGAAGGCCTGGAGCACGGCCGCGGCGGCGAAGAAGCCGTGGTAGATCCGCAGCGGATCGGCGCCGCGCGCCAGCAGCGGATCGAGGGCCGCGCCCGCCAGCATCGGCGCAACGCCGGCGATCACCCCGGCGATCACGCTCACGACGACCAGCGCGCGCGCCGGCGCCTCGGGGGGCGCAAGCTCGAAGAGCAGCCGAGTGTCTGCCACGCCGTAGCCCGAGGCCAGGAGAGACTGGAGGAAGAACAGGACGATCACGAGAGCTCGCGTGGCCTCGCCGGGTGACTCGAGCTGAGTGAGTGCCAGCAGCAGCGCCGCCTGCCCGAGCGCGGTGAAGCGGAACACGACGTACGATCCCAGCCGATCGACGAGCGCGCCCCACAGGTAGAGCGACACGAGCCCGCCGACGAACTGCGCGATCGTCGCGAGCACCACGTCGGCGTTCGAGAAGCCGAGCGCGCGGCGCAGCATGACGACGGCGAAGGGCAGCGAGCCGTAGCGCACGGCGTAGCTCCAGCAGATGCCCGTCAGATAGAGGCGCAGCTTCCGGTCCGTGCGCACGAGCGCGAGCGCCTCGCGCGCGCGGATGCGCTCACCCGTTCGTTCGCTCCGCTCCGGCAAACGCGCGATCAGCGCGATGCGCAGCGCGCCGAGCACCCAGGCCACGCCGAACAGCGGGCCGAAGCCGTCGTCATGGCGCTCGAGCCAGAGCTGCCCGCCGACGAAGAACACGATCACGCCGGCGTGCCAGGTCGTGCGGACCGTCCCGAAGAAGCGGCCGATCCGGTCGGGCTCCACGTAGGCGCGCAGCAGCGGGAACCAGACGAGGTCCGACAGATCGAGGCCGATCACCGTTCCCACGAGCGCCGCGAACACGATCGCCTGCGCGGTCCCGTGGTCGAGAGCCGCGATCGCGGCGAAGAACACGAGCGGCAAGCTCGACATTTGCGCGATCACTTGCCCGGCGATCAGGATCTGGCGCTTCGGCAGCCACGAGACCAGGCGCAGCGCCGGCAGCTGCAGGCTCTGAAAGCCGAGCTGCAGTCCGCTCTGTACACCGATCAGTGTCTCGCTCGCGCCCAGCGACACGAGCGCCAGGGTCGGCAGCTGCCCCGTGAATGCGGTCCAGAAGGTCAACGAGGGGACGTTGCTCGCGATCGCGAGCCGTCGTCCCCTCGCTCGCTCCGCCTCGTCGAGGGGCGGGGCGGGAGTGTGAGTCAGCGAGGTCACGGGCGGCTCCGCAAGCAAAGCGCGCAGCGAGGCGCAGCCGAGCGAAGACGCCCAGGCGCGCGGCCGCCCCCGACATCGGCCCGCGGGCCGATGTCCCGCGGGGGCCGGTCAGCGTCTTTTCGACGCGGCGCTGGCTTGGTATTCCTCGATCAAGGTCTTCTGGATCTCGGCGGGCACCGCCTGGTACTTCGCGAACTCTAGCGTGAACTCCGCCTTGCCCTGACTGCAGGAACGCAGGTCGGTGGCGAAGCCGAACATCTCGGCGAGGGGCACCTCGGCCTCGACCTGGCTGAAGCCGTCGAGGTCCGTCGAGCCGACGATCATGCCGCGGCGCTGCATGATCACCTTGATGTACGCGCCCTGGTAGTCACTCGGTCCCTCGACCTCGAGCTTCATGATGGGCTCGAGGATCACGGGCTTGGCCTGCGGGTACGCCTCGCGGAACGCGAAGCGCGCCGCCACCTGGAAGGCCAGATCGGACGAATCGACCGCGTGCGACTGGCCGTCGTTCAGCACCACGCGCACGCCGAGTACCGGCGCGCCGATCAGGTCGCCCTTCACGAGCGCGGAGGTGAAGCCCTTCTCGCACGCGGCGATGAACTCGCGCGGGATCGAGCCGCCGCGGACCTCGTCCACGAACTCGAACTCGTCGGAGTTCGAGATCGGCTCGATGTAGCCGCCCACCTTGGCGTACTGGCCCGAGCCGCCGGTCTGCTTCTTGTGCGTGTACATGAAGTCGGCGCGGCGCGAGATGCACTCGCGGTACGCGACGCGCGGCGCGCCGGTCTCGACCTCGGTCCCGTACTCGCGCTTCATGCGCTCGACGTACACGTCCAGGTGCAGCTCTCCCATGCCGGCGATGAGTGTCTCGTTCGAGTCCTCGTCGACGGTGGTGCGGAACGTGGGATCCTCGCGCATGAAGCGGGCCAACGCCTTGCTCATGTTGTCGAGCATCTTGTTGTCTTTGGGCTTGATCGCGAGCGAGATGACCGGCTTGGGCACGAACATGCTCGACATCGCGACGTTGTAGCCCTGCGCGGTGAAGGTATCGCCGGACGCGCACTCGATGCCGAAGAGCGCGACGATGTCGCCCGCCGTAGCGCGGTCGATGTCCTCCATCTTGTCCGCGTGCATGCGCACGAGGCGGCCGACCTTGTGCTTCTTCTTGGTGCGCGCGTTGATGATCGACGAGCCCTTCTCGATCGTGCCCTGGTACACGCGGATGTAGGTCAGCTGGCCGTAGCGGCCGTCGTCCAGCTTGAAGGCCAGCGCCACCAGCGGCTTGTCCGGGTCGGCGACGATTTCGATCTCGGCCTCGTCGTGGTCGAGGTCCACGCCCTTGTTCTTCACCTCGTTCGGCGCGGGCAGGAAGAGAGTCACTGCGTCGAGCAGCTTCTGCACGCCCTTGTTCTTGTACGCCGAGCCCATGAAGACGGGGGTCAGCTCGAGCGAGAGCACGCCCTCGCGCACCGCCGCGATGATCTGCTCCTCGGTCGGATGGCCCTCGAGGATGGCTTCCATGAGCTCCTCGGAGAACATCGAGACGGCGTCGAGCATCTTCTCGCGCGCCGCCGCGGCGTCGGCCGCGAGCTCGGCGGGGATCGGCTTCTCGACGACGTCGACGCCCATCTCGCCTTCGAAGTAGTTCGCCTTCATCTTGATCAGGTCGACGACGCCCTGATGGCGGTCCTCGTGACCGATCGGGATCTGCATCATCACCGCGTTGTGCTTCAGCTTCTCGCGCAGCTGCTCGACGACGCGAAACGCGTTCGCGCCGGAGCGGTCGAGCTTGTTGATGAAGGCCAGGCGCGGGACGTTGTAGCGGCGCATCTGGCGGTCGACGGTCATCGACTGCGACTGCACGCCGGCGACGCCGCAGAGCACGAGGATCGCCCCGTCGAGCACGCGCAGGCTGCGCTCGACCTCGATCGTGAAGTCCACGTGCCCGGGGGTGTCGATGATGTTGATCTGGTGGCCGGCCCACTCGCAGTGAGTCGCCGCGGACTGGATCGTGATGCCGCGCTCGCGCTCGAGGTCCATCGAGTCCATGGTCGCGCCCACGTCGTCCTTGCCGCGCACCTCGTGCATCTGGTGAATGCGGCCGGTGTAGAAGAGGATCCGCTCGGTCAAGGTGGTCTTGCCCGAGTCGATGTGCGCGCTGATCCCGATGTTGCGAATGAGCGAGAGATCGTTGGACATGGTCATGGGCTCCTCGAGTCCCGGCTGCGGTTCACGGCGTACGGGGCTGAAAAATGGTCGCGCAGCATAGCTTGAAAGCACTGCCCGCGCTCGGACTTTGCCCGCTTCGGCTCGGCCTTCCGGGCGCTTGACCGGCGAATTGCGGCTCCGCGAAGGCCGCAAGTTCTATTGCCTTTCAGCCCCAAGGCAAGGCCCTCATGGAAGGGGAGAGGCTGACCGGAAGGGCAGGCCGCGAGCTTCAGCCCCCTTGCGGCCCTGGCCGCCGTCCCTCGCCGCGCTCCGGCGCCCGTAGCCACACGGGCGCGGGCGCGCCGCCGAGCCAGCCCGGCGCCCACCAGTTCCACTTGCCCAGGAGCTGCATCGTGGCGGGCACGAGCAGCGCGCGAACCAAGGTGACGTCGAGCGCGATCGCGGCGGCCATGCCGACACCGATCTGTTTCACGTAGACCAGGTCGCCGGCGGCGAACGCGCCGATCACGACTAGCAGGATCAGCGCTGCGCTGGTGATGATTCGGCCGGTGTGCGCGAGGCCGAAGATCACGCTGGCCTGGTTGTCTTGGGTGCGCTGCCACTCCTCGCGGATGCGCGAGAGCAGAAACACCTCGTAGTCCATCGAGAGACCGAACACGACCGCGAACATCACCAGCGGGATGCTCGGGTCGATGCCGTCGAGCGGCTCGAAGCGCAGGAGCTTCGAGAAGTGACCGTCCTGGAACACCCAGACGAGCAGCCCGTAGCTCGCGCCCAGCGAGAGCACGTTCATCAGGATCGCCTTGATCGGCACGAGCACCGAGCGGAAGGCGAAGAGCAGCATGACGAAGTTCCAGGCGATGACGAGCACCGCCGCCACGCGGCCGTATTCGCGCAGAGTGAGCTTCAGGTCGACCATCTGCGCGGTCGCGCCGCCGATCTTCACGTCGAGGCCGGAGTGCGGGACGCCGCGCACCGCCTCGAGCGCTTCGGCCGCGGCCGCCGAGCGCCAGGAGTTCGCGCCGGTCGCGACGAGCAGCGAGCGGTCGGCGTGGGTCATCCGCGCGAGGCGCGAGGCAGCGGGCTCCGCCGCGGCGGCCCTCGCCAGCGCTTCTCGGCTGAGCGCATCGGGGTCGAGCGTGTCGAACGGGGTGCGCATGACCTTCACGCCGTCGACCGCGGCGACGCGCGCCGCGTAGGCGCGCAGCAGCCGCAGGTTCCGCGGCTCGAGCGGTGCGCCTGCGGTCTCCACGACCACCTGCATCGCCGAGGCGCCGCCGGGATCGAAGCGGCCCGCGTCGGCGAGCGCCTCGTCGACCCGCCGCACCTCGGAGCCGCTCGGAAAGATGCGCGCGTCGGGCAAGACGCTGCGCATGCGCAGCACCGGGCTCGCCGTCGCCAGGAGCAGGGCCGTCGAGACCAGGGCCGTCGCGACCGGACGGCGCATCGACAGCTTCCCGATGCGGACCCAGAACGGGCTCGAGCCACCCTTCTCCGGCACCCGGCCGAGCGACCAGCGATTCACGTTGGGCCCGAGCCACGCCAGGAGCGCCGGCAGCAGCAGCAACGCCCCGGACAGCGCGGTCGCCGCCGCGAGCACGCCGCCGAGCGCGACGCTGCGCAGGATCGCGACGGGAACGCCGAGTAACACGATCAGACTCACCATCACCGCGAGCCCCGAGACGAACACCGCGCGGCCGGCCGTGTCCAGCGCGGTGATCACCGCGACCCGCGGCGAGTGACCGCGGGCGAGCTCCTCGCGGAAGCGCTGCACCATCAGCAGTGAGTAGTCGATCGAGAGACCGAGCCCGAGGAACGCGGCCACGTTCAGCGCGAAGATCGCGATCTCGGTGAAGTTCGAGCCGAAGCGGACGATCGCGGCGGAGCTGGCGAGCGCGAACGCGCCGATCGCGATCGGCAAGAGCGCCGCCACGACGCCGCGGAAGAACAGCAGCGTGAGCACGGCGGCGATCGGGAGGGCGATCTTCTCCGCGGCGGCGATGTCGGCGGTCGCGATCCTCTGCGCCGCGAGCGAAGCCGCCACGTGGCCGCCGATCGACACCTCGATCGGCGCCTGCACGTCTCGCAGCTGTGACTCGATGAGCGGCAGCGTCCGCAGCTTGTCGGCGTTCGTGCCTGCGAGCGAGACGATCACCAGCGCCTCGTGACCGTCGCGCGAGACCAGATCCGACTCCGCCGTGTCGAAGTACGACGAGGATCCGAAGTGCACGTTGCGCACGTCCGCGCGCGGATCGCGGTACAGCGCGAGCACGTCGGCGGAGCCGATCCCGAAGTGACTCTCCGCTTCCTTCACGGCGAGGTCTGACTCGCTGCCCGGCACCTCGAAGCCGCCCGCCGGAAGATGCTCGGCGGCGGACGCCCCATAGACCGCGGCAATCGCGAGCAGCAGCGCGAATGCCGCCAGCACCGCGCGCGGCCGATCGGAGATCCACGCTCCGAGTCTCGCGAGCGGGGAGTCGAGCGAGGCCTCTGCGCGCATGCCGACAGAATGGCGTTTGTGCATCGCGCCCGCAGCCCCAACACGGCGCTGATGTTGCTTGGCCATGAAGAAATCATGCAGATCTGCGCAGCGGGCTCTCGGCCAGCGGGCTCTTCAACCTGTTCACCGTCGAGCAGGACATCGAGATCGGGCAGAAGTCGGCCCTCGAAGCGGAGAAGAAGCTGTCGCTGCTGGATGACGCATCCGTCGAGGCCTATTTGAATCGCATCGTCGAAGCGCTCGCGCGTGAAGCGCCCGGCGCTCGCTACTCGTATCACGCAAAGGCGGTGAACGACCCGGCGATCAACGCTTTCGCCTTGCCGGGCGGGCCGCTCTATCTGAATCGCGGCCTGCTCCTCGCGGCGCGCAACGAGCCGGAGCTCGCGGGAGTCATGGCGCACGAGGTCTCGCACATCGCGCTGCGCCACGGCACTCACCAGGCGTCGAAGGCCTATGTTCGCACTGCGGACGTTCTTCAGTGACCATCCCCAGGCCGCCGACCGCGAGGCGCGGATCCGCGCGCTGACCCGAAGTCTGCCCAAGGGGCGGCCCCGGGACCTGGGCGGCTTCGAGGCGATGCAGACCGCAGTGCGGCGCGTGTCGGTCGAAAGCCCAGGCGGGCGCGCCTCGCCGCTGAGGCAACTTCTACAAAGCGGTCGGACGCGTTCGCGACCCGGCCGGCGTGCCGCGCGACGGCCGTAGCTCCGTTCTTGCTCTGTCAGGGAGTCACAACTCGCGAGAGGAAGCCTCGATGCCCATCATTCACATCATGCTCGCGCTGCTCCAGGTGCTCGGCCTGCTCTCCGGGATGTCCGGCATCCGCGTCGGGACCTAGCCAGCCGCGATGATGGCGCGCGCGCGTTCCAGCGCCGCGTCGATGTCAGTGAAGACGTTCTCGCCGCCGAGCTGCGCGAGCAGCCCGGAGCGCTCGAGCACCTGCAGCGGCTGCGCGTGAATCCCGGAGAGCACGAGCGCGGTGCCGTCGCGGCGCATCTTGTCGAGCAGGTCTTCGAGGGCACGCAGCCCGGTCGCGTCGATGGCCAGGACCTCGCGCAGGCGCACGATCAACACGCGCGGCTTGCGCTCGATCTCGCGGATCGCGTCGCGGAACTTGCTGGCCGCGCCGAAGAAGAAGCTGCCGTAGACCTCGAAGACCTCGACGCCGTCCGGCACGTGGCGCTTCTCGATCGCGCCGGGATCCGCAGGGTCCTCGCCCTCGCGCAGCATCCCGGTGATGAAGCCCGCCTGCGAGAGATTCGCGACGCGCGCCATGAACAGGAAGCTGGCCAGCACGATGCCCGCCTCGAGCGCGACCGTCAGGTCGACGAGCACCGTGAGTGAGAACGTCGTCAAGAGCACGAGCACGTCGCTGCGCGGGCTGCGGAACAGGCGCACGAACAAGCGCCACTCACTCATGTTGTACGCGACCACGAGCAGGATGCCGGCGAGCGCGCAGATCGGGATGCGCTCGGCCTGGTGACCGAACGCCAGCACGATGCCGAGCAGGGTGAACGCGTGGACGATGCCCGCGATCGGCGTGCGCCCGCCGTTCTTCACGTTCGTCGCCGTGCGCGCGATCGCGCCCGTCGCGGGAATTCCGCCGAACAGCGGCGATACGAGGTTCGCGACGCCCTGCGCGACCAGCTCCATGTTCGAGCGATGCCGCGTGCGAGCAGCGCGATCGCGATCGCCGGCTGGACGAGCGCGCGCAGCTGCTCGACGCCGACCTCGGGAATCCGCGGGTGCGGGAGCGAGCTCGACACCGCGCCGTAGCGATCGCCGATCGTCTCGACCGGCAGCTGGAAGAGACTCACCAGCAACGTCGCGCCCACGATCGCCACCAGGGGCCCGGGAAGGCGGCTCGTGACTCGCGGCCAGTAGATCAGCACGAGCACGGTCGCGACGCCCAGACCGAGCGCCCACGGGCTCCAGCTCGCGGCCTCGGTCACTCCGGCGAAGTCGCGCAGCTGCGAGCGCGCGATGATCAGCGCGATGCCCGTCGTGAAGCCGACGACGACCGGGTAGGGCACGAACTTGATCGCCGCGCCGAGCCGCGCGAAGCCCATGGCGACGAGGATCACCCCGGCCATCATGGTCGCGACCGCGAGCCCGTCGTAGCCGTACTTCTGCACGATCTGAGACACGATCACCACGAACGCGCCGGTCGGGCCGCCGATCTGCACGCGGCTGCCGCCGAGCGCGGAGATCAAGAAGCCCGCGACGATGGCCGTGTACAGGCCCTGCTCGGGCTTCACGCCCGAGGCGATCGCGAAGGCGATCGCGAGCGGCAGCGCGACGATCCCGACGATCACGCCCGCGAGCGCGTCCTGCCCGAGCTGCCGCGCCGAGATTCCCTCGCGCAGCAGCACCAGAAGCTTCGGCTCGAGCTGGCGCTGCGCGCCAGACGTAGCCGTCACCACGAGCGGTTCACTCCGCGCCCCCCACGAACCCTGCCGCGCGCGTAGCTTCGCGCTGCCGCGGGTCGGGAGCAAGCGAAGTTTGCAGTTCCCGGGAGGGCGAGCGAGGGGACATACTCGCAGCTCATGACGAGGAGATTGCGGGCGTGGCGGTGTCTACCAGGTGCAGTCGGGCTGTGGCTGTTCGCCTCGATCGCTGAGGCGGCGCCCGTCGTCTGGCATCTCGAGGGCGAGATCGCCGAAGTTCTGGTCGGCTGCTGCACGGGCCCGATCGGGCAGCCGGCGAACGATGAGGTCCTGACGACCCTTGGCGTCACGCCCGGAACGCCATGGGTCGCGACCATCATCGTGGACCCTGAGGTCCCGGACGCCGATCCCCTCGCCGAGTACGCGAGATATCCGGGGGGCGTGCTCGCAATGGAGTTTCAGGCGGGCGCGTATCACGCGAGCCTGGGTTCGACTCCACCCGACGCCAACGTGTATGTGAGCACGGCAACCGAATCGATGCTCGTGAACGGCGCACCGCACGATGGCCCGGCCGACGTCTTCACGAACCCACTCATCGGGCTGGAGGTCCTGGCACTCGTCGCAGGAACCTTCCCGTCGACGGCGATGCCGAGCGATCCCCCGGCACTTGCAAATCTCTACCCCTACGGTCCCGAGACCGTGGGGTTCGGCTACGGAACGGACTTCATGATCATCGGCCAAGGCACGCACACCGCGGTCGAGATCCGCGGCGCGATCACTCTCTGGGCGCGCGTTCCGGAGCCGCGGTCACTCTCGCTCTTCGCTCTCGCTGGATTGGTGCTCGCCCGGCGACTCAGGACGGGCCGGGCAGCTTGATGCCCTGTTTCTCGAATTCCTTCGCGATCGCGCCGCCGTACTCCGCGAGCAGGTCGCCGCGCGCCTTCTGAGTCGCTTCGATCGTCGCGATGCGGCCGGCGTTGCGCTCCTGGAAGCGCGGCATCACGTAGCGCGAGAAGAGCTCGTAACTCCTTTTGGTGTTGTCCCACGACGCCCAGTTGTGCGCGAGCTGGAGGAACGTGCCGAAGCCGCCGGACTCGTTCTGCAGGCGCTCGAGCTGCTCGATCGCGTCGTCGGGCGTGCCGATCACCGCGAAGCGCTGAGAGATCATGCTCTCGATCACTTCGTCGACCGAGCCCTCCATGCCCAGCGGCAGCGAGGCGACCTCGCGGAAATAGAACAGCCAGTCCCCGAGACCGAAGCGCACGTTCGCGCGCGCTTGCTCGCGCGTCTCCGCGATGTGCATCGGCCCGACCAGGCGCCAGCGCGAGCGGTCGGCTTCGAACCCGTTCGCCTTGCTCGACTCCGAGTAGACCTGCCAGTTCATGCCGAGCATGCTGAAGCCCTCGAAGCTGGTCGCCCCCAGAGACAGCAGCCCCGCGCCGTGCTTGCCCGCGATGCGCGCGCCGGCGGGCGAGATCTGGGACGCGACCGCGTACTCGAGGTTCTGACTCCACGGCCGGAGCTGAAGGCGCGCGTCGACCAGCCGGAACCAGCTCCCTTCATGAGTCACGGTCTCGCCGCGCAGCAGGCGCAGGATCACGCCGAGGCCCTCGTCCAACATGTCGCGCTGCTTCGAGGCCTCGAGCCCGAGCATGCGCGCGTCGGACTGCAGCGCGCCGGGGCCGGAGCCGAACATGACTCGCCCGCGAGTCATGTGATCGAGCTGCACGATCCGCTCCGCGATCATGAACGGGTGGTGATATGGCACCGAGATGACGCCGGTGCCGAGCCGGATGTGCTTCGTGTGCTGCGAGGCGATCGCCAGGAAGATCTCGGGCGACGCGATCAGCTCGAAGCCGGCCGAATGGTGCTCGCCGACCCAGGCTTCGTCGTAGCGCAGCTGATCCAGCCACTTCACCAGCTCGAGGTCGCGGTCGAGGCACGCCGTCGGGTCCTCCCGCACGGGATGGAACGGCGCAAGAAAGATCCCGAAGCGCAGCGGCGGATGGTTCATGGCTCGGCTCCTAGAGCGCCCGGCAGGGCGCAGCGCCATCGTGCCAGATCCGCCAGGAGGAAGCGTGGCGACAAGCGCGCTTGCATCACCATGCGCCGGCCGCGAGTCCTGTCCGCAGTCAGAGCTCTTTGTTGCCTGGCGATCCTCCTCGGCGCGACATCTGCCGTCGCCGTGCCGATCACGTGGACGTTCACGGGCAACCTGCAATTCGTCGAGCTCTCGCGCGGCCCGACAGAGCTCCCGGGAACGCTCAGAGATTTGGGGGTCGAGCTCGGCGCTCAAGTCAGTGGCTTCATCTCCTTCGAGTCGACGACCCCGGACCTGCGCCCGGAACCGGGCAATGCAAAGTATGCCGGTGCCGTCGACATTGCCGCGCTCACGATCGGCAACTGGTCGCTCGCGAAGGGTGTGTACTTTCCCGATCCGAGCCAGACAGTCAACGATTGGTTCGTCTTCTACCATGACGCCGGAAGCAGCCTCGAGGGAGCATTCGCCGATGTAGATCTCTTCGACCCTACCGGCACGTTCGTCGACGAGAGTCTATTCGTCCTCGAGCTCAGCGGGCCGAGCTTTCTCACGAGTGATGGATTGCTGATCGACCCTCCCGCCCTCGCCGACCTCGACCCCTACGGGCTGGCGCCCCAATCCCCGTACGGCTACGGCAGCGACATCGCTCTCATC
>WNFL01095746.1_pt1 | contig 17332 bp, 13 predicted proteins | sample 5400361 | NCBI WGS metagenome assembly WNFL01 (sample SAMN13153351, study PRJNA577476) | soil metagenome | isolation source: 40 cm soil on Douglas fir-dominated hillslope | place: USA:California | collected 2013-09-17 | reverse complement strand
GCTCAGGTTTACATTCGAGGATGTATTGTTGACGCGGCTTAATATATCAGTTTTACCCTCCCCGGTAAAATCGCCGACGTAGTTAAACGCGCTACTGTTTATGGCAGTTGTCGAGGTAACAATGTTGAAACCGGTCCCCGTAGACAAATGAACGTATGAGGAACCACCGTTCTTTGAAACTAAATCACTTAATCCATCCCCGTTAAAATCGCCGACAAAATTATATCCACTAGTGTTTATATTGGCCGGCCATATTTGGAGAGTAAAGCCGGAGCCTGTGTTCAAATAAAGTTGATCACCACCATCCTTCTTTACGAGGACGTCTAGTTTACCGTCGCCGTTGAAATCGCCTATGTAGTTTAGGCCGGCACCATTCGCGTCAAACCTCCAATTTGATTGATAATCGGTAAAGTCGTTTCCGGTAGATAAAAGGACAACGCCTGAGGTGGAAGAGATAAGCAAAATATCGCTTTGGCCATCTCCGTTGAAATCTCCGACTGATATAGGGATTGTACTACATATGTTGAGGCTGCTAGTCCAGGTTTGTATATCAAAATGATCACCTTTAGATAAATGAACCTTGACGGAAGTAGTTACCGCTGTGTTAGGGCAACCCATGATGTCGGCTCTGCCATCGCCGTCAAAATCTCCCACGTAGTTCAATGAACCATTCAGTCCACCCGAAAGAGCGTGGGTCCATGTTTGGGGATCAAAACCGGTCCCTGTGGAGAAATGAACTTTTACATGCGTGCTGTCGAGCCAACTTACAATATCCGCCTTCCCATCGCCGTTAAAATCTCCCACATAGTTTCGGCCTCCCTTATAGATTGACGCTAGCCACGTTTGGATATCAAAACCAGTCCCTGTGGATAAATGGACTTTCACATGCGTGCTGTCGAGCCAGCTTACGATGTCCATTTTCCCGTCCCCGTTGAAATCGCCGACAAAATTAAGCGTGGCGTCATTTCCCCACAGAGTAGTGGCCCAAGGAGGCGGGCTCGGGTTAATGAACCCATTCTGTGCATCTTGCCAATTGAAAACATTCGGCGGAAGGCAATCGTATGTCGACGTGTTCGTATTCCAGCCGCACTCGGTAACATTTTTCAACCGGCTTCGTTGCGTTGCAGTCCCAATTTCATATGTAAGCCTGTACTCTCGAACTAAAACCGGCTGGCTCCCCGGTGGCAAAGATGGATTTGGAGCATAAGTCTGAATTTTACTCAGGCGCTTCATGATCTTGACCATCGATCCGGCTATGAACATCGGCGTCTTGTCGGTCCGGTCCTCGTAGGTAAACGTTACCGAACGCTGACTCGCTACCGCTTGTCCGTCGTTGGCCGTATAATCGATTCTGGTAGGCCGGTAATCGCCGTTGATCGGATCTTTATCATCGTAACTAATCGTTAAATAATTGTTGTTTACATCGGTTATGCGGCTCAGCGCCCAAACGCGCACGCTCGTTTTTCCCTGAGCCTCGACCCGGGAATTTGGGCTCGGCAAGCCGGCAGGTCCTCCAAACACCATGGTATCGCCGGCCTTATTCTTAACGATGAAATATTCGGGTCCGTTGCCCGCCGTACCCTTGGAGACGACCTTTACAAACGTGTCAAGCTCGGTTCGATACTCCGTGTTATCGGCGCCATACGCGCCGTTGATGGCCATGAGACGCGCCCCATCCAGGCAGTAACGGTCGTTTGCATCAAAATTGATGCTGCCTTTGAAATTATCTTGCGCTATTGTCTGCGAACAGCGATGGACGACCGGAAGTCCTACAAGGGACCAGCTCACGCCAAGAAGACCGCTTTGGCTCTGGCTATCGTACACAAGGGTCAGCTTAGGTCCTGGTCCGAATGACGGCGGTGTAATTATAGGAATCGAATAACCAGCCGCCCCATTTTTACTGACATTAAAGTTTCCCAAGCTCATGCCGGGAATCTTATTCGATTGAGCGGCAGCCTCAGAAGACAATGAAATGGCCAGACCCGCAAAGGCGAAAAGACTTAGTATCCAGGTTCCGGCGACTTTACCCCACCCGGACTCAACATTTTCCACAACACCCCCTTGGCAAAAAACTTGCCCGGACTATTAGGATCAATTACAAGATAAGCCTCATGAGGCGAGACCTATAATCCAACTCCCAATTCGCTGTCAAGTGAAAAGTTTATTACACGAATCTTTTTATGGAGAGGATTAGAAGAGGCGAGAAAACGGCCTGATGCCAAACTGCGGAGGGTTCTTCGAGAAGATGCAAGTCAATCCTTCTCCCCCAACAACTCCTTCTTCGCGGCGGCGAACTCTTTCAGTTTCTCCCCGGTCACCTTGGGGTATTTGAGGTCGAGCGAGGCGAGCGCGTCGACGACGGCGGCGGCGACCACGAGCCGGGTGAACCACTTGTGGTCCGCCGGCACGACGTACCACGGCGCGCGCTTGGTCGAGGTGCGCCGGATGGCGTCCTCATAGGCCGCCATGTAGTCGTGCCAGTATTGCCGCTCCCGGATATCGGCGGCGGAAAACTTCCAGTTCTTCTCCGGCTCTTCGAGCCGCTGCAAGAACCGCTTTTTTTGCTCGTGCTTGGACACGTTGAGGAAGAATTTTCTGACGACGATGCCGTTCCGCGCGAGATAGCGCTCGAAGCGGCGCATGTCCTTGTGGCGCTTCTCCCAGATGTCGTCGCCGACCAGCTCCGGCGGGAGCTTTTCCCTCTCCAGGAGCTCCGGATGCACGCGCACGACGAGCGTCTCCTCGTAATAGCTGCGGTTGAAGATGCCGATGCGGCCGCGCTGGGGGAGCCGCGTGGCGTGGCGCCACAGGTAATCGTGGTCGAGCTCTTCCTCGCTCGGCGCCTTGAAGGAATGGACCTCGCAGCCCTGCGGGTTGACGCCCGACATGACGTGCTTGATGACGCTGTCTTTGCCGGCGGCGTCCATGGCCTGGAAGATCAGCAGCACCGCCCAGCGGTCCTGGGCGTAGAGCTTTTCCTGGAGCTCGGCCAGGGCCGCGATGCCCGCGGCGAGGGTTTCCCGGGCGCTCGGCTTGTCCTCGGACGTGAAGTCGAGCGTGTCGGCGGGATCGTAGTCCTTGAGGCGAAATTTCCCGCCGTCCTCGACGCGATACGTTTTCGCCAGCGCGCCGGCCGACTTGATGATCTCTTTGGTTCCCACGATGGTCCCGGCTCGGTTCGAACGGCGCGCTCTACGCCTGCTGGACGGAAAACTTGCCGCCGACCCAGCGCGCCAGCAGGCTGATCGCGACGAGGACGATCACCAGGGTCATCCCGAGGGCGGAAAGCTCGGGGTACTGCCCCGCGTCCCACAGCTCGTACATGACGACGGCGAGCACCTCCGTCCCGCTGCGGTATAGCATAACGGAAGTGGAGAGCTCGCGGAAGGAATGCGTAATCACGTAGATCCAGCCGGCGACAAAGCCCGGCAGGAGCAGCGGCAGGAGCACCCGCGCGAAGGTGTAGGGCCGCGAGGCGCCGCTCACCTCCGACGCCTCCTCCAGCTCCTTTTGAATCTGGTGCATCGACGACGAGCAGGCGCGCATGCCGTAGGGCATGTATTTGATGACGTAGGCGACGAGCAAAATCCACAAGGTGCCGTAGATCGGGATCGGCACGGTGAGATAGAGCCACAGGATGGCGATGCCGAGGACGAGCCCCGGCACGGCGATCGGGCTGAAGGCGAGAAAGTCGAGCGCGCCGCTGCCGCGCGTCCGGCTCCGGACGACGAGCCAGGCGACGATCGCGGTGAGCAGCATGACGATCGTGGCGCTCGCGAGCCCGAGGATGAGGCTGTTCCGAAACGCCCGCTCGATCAGCGGGAGATCGAACAGCGCCCGGTAGTTCCCCAGCGTGAAGCTCTCCAGCGCCTCTTGCGACGGCGGCATGTAATAGGGCAGGAACGAAGACCAGACGACGGTCAAGACCGGCAGGAGGAAAAGCGCAAAAGTGACGAGCAGGGTGAGCGCCGCGATCGGATAGCGCCAGCCGCGGAGGTCGAAGGCGACGGGGCGGTAGCCCTTGCCGGTGATCGTGGCAAAGCGCTCGGAGACCTTGGTCGCCTTCAGGTAGAACAGGATGCCGACCGCCGTGACCGCCATGTACACCACGGCGAACGTGCTGGCGAGGCCGAAATCGGTGGGGATTTTGTGCGTCGCCAGGTACACCTCGCTGGCGAACACCAGGATGCCGGCCGGCACGCCGACCAGGGCCGGCACCTCGAAATTTTCGATCGCGCGCACGAAGCTGATCATCCACACCGCCAGGATCGCCGGCAGGAGAATTCTAAACGTGATTTGAAACGTGGTGCGCACGATGCCGGTGCCGGAGATGACGGCGGCCTCCTCCAACGCCGGGTCCATCGAGCGGAACGAGGCGGAGAGCAGCAGGAACGCGAGCGGGATCTGATCGGTGCCGAGCACCCAGATCATGCCCGCCATGTTGTAGAGCTCCAGCGGCTCTTCGAGGCCGAAGAGGTGCCGGGCGGCGAGATTGACGAGCCCGGACCTGCGGCTGAACAGCATGATCCAGCCGATCGTCATCAGCAGGCCGGGAACGATCAGCGGCACCAGGATGGAGCCGTAGATCGCTTTTTTGAGCGGCATGTTGGTCCGCTCCGTCACCCAGGCGAGATAGGCCCCGCCGGTAAACGCGAGCAGGCTCGACCCCAGGCCGAAGACGAGCGAGTTTTTGAGCGAGCCCAGCATCTCGGGCCGCTGGAACAGCGCCCGGTAATGCTCGAGCGTAAAAGGGCCGGGAACGCCCGGCGGGCTGCTTTTAAAGCTGCCGTAGACCAGCATGACGAGAGGGACGATCGTGAGATAGCCGACGACGAGGGCGACGAGCAAAAAAAGCAGATCGCGGGGCTGAAAGCGGATTTTGCGACGCGGCGCCATGGGCAGGAACAGGGGGTCTAGGCTTCCCCGAGCGAGAGAAAGCGCGGCGGGATCTCGGCCGCGAGATAGAGCGGGCCGGAGGCGTAAAAGGCGATTCCGTCCGAGTGCGCCGCCCGGGCGTCGACGACCACCACCGCCGGGTCGGGATCGCGCCGGCGGCCGACCGCGACCGCCTCCTCCGCCGTCGCGCTCAGGTGCACGTAGGCGCGGCCGCGCGGCTTCAACCCCTCGCGGAGCGCCGTCTCCGCCAGGTCGCGCGCCGTGCCGTGGTAGAGGCGCGCCGGCGGCGCCACGCTCTCGCCGCCGAGATCGACGGCAAACGAGTGGCCGTAGGTGGCGCGCACCCGGTCGGCGCGGAGCTCGAAGCGCTTTTTGTCCGGGCCGTCGACCACGCCGCGAACGTCCTCTTCGGTCGCCTCCGGAAAGCGTCCCCGGACCCGCTCCATGAGATCCTTCCACGGGACGAAGCCGCGCCCGTCGAAGGCGAGCGGATACTCGCTCGGGCGATGGCGCAAAAGGAAGCTCAAAAAGCGCGACAGGCGGTCGAGCGGGACCATAAAAAAACAGGAATCAGGGATTGGGAATCGGGAATTGAAAAACCGGCATGCTAGCTCCCCTGCTTCTTTTCCCCCGCGATCAGCTGGTAGACGTGATGGGCGATGCCGGTCGCTTCGTAGCCGTCGAGGCCGTTCGCCTGCGCGATGCCGAACATCTGGTAGGCGAGCGCGCTGAACGGCATCGGCATCTGCATCTCCCGGGCCATGTCCAGGCCGAAGCCCACGTCCTTCGGCATCCACGATTTGCGCGGCTTGAACTTGCGGCCGACGAGCGTCTCGCACATCCGCTCGATCCCTTCCGAGCGGCTCTGCGAATTTTTGAGCACGGCTTGAAAAGTCTCCTCCGACACGCCGCCCTTTTTGAGCCAGGTGGCGATCTCCACCAGGCCCATATGCTGGATCGCGGCGAACATCGCCATCGCGTTCTTCACGAGCTTGGCGTTGCCCAGCTCGCCGACGTGCATGATGTTTTTCCCCATCGCCCGGAGGACCGGGAGATGGAGCTCGAAGAGGTCTTTCGGCCCGGAAAGCCACAAGGAGAGCGTGCCCGCCGCGGCGTGCTCTTCGACGCCGCCGGCCGAGCCGTCGAGGATGCGCCAGCCTTTCGGCTGGAGCCCGGCGTCCGCTTTGAGAATGGTCTTTTTATCGATGCTGCTGAAATCGATCCATGTTTTCGCGCCCCGGGCCGCCTCGACGAGGCCGCCCTTGCCCAAACCGACCGCCTCGACCGCCTCGTTGTAGGGCAGCATGGAAAACACCAGCTCCGACGCTTCGGCCACGGCGCGGGGGGATTCCTTGAACTCCGCTCCCTGGCTCTCGAGATTCCGCGCCACCTCGCGCCGGAGGTCGTGGACGGCCAGGCGGTGGCCCGCCTTGATCAGGTTGGCGGCCATCCCGCCGCCCATGCCTCCCGTGCCGATAAAACCCAGAGTTCCCATGCGACCTCCCACGCGACGCCCGAGCGCTTTATTTGATGACTTTATCCGCCTGGATCAGCACCGCCTGCGGTATCGCGAGCCCAAGGTGCTGCGCGGTTTTGAGATTGATCAAAATCTCGAATTTTGACGGCAGCTTCACGGAAAGGTCGGCGGGCTTGGCACCTTTCAGAATCTCGACGACGTAGCCGGCGGCGCGCTGGTATAAATCCGTTATGTTCGCTCCGTAGGACATCAGGCCGCCGGCCTCTGTGTAGCGGCCCTCTTCGGTCATTGACGGGAGCCGATTTTTTGTGGCGAGGTCGAAAACCTGTTGGGCGTGCTGGTACATTAAAGCGTTCCCGACGACGATCAGCGCTTCCGCGCGCGCCGTTTTGGCGGCTTGGAAGGCGGCCGCGAAATCCGGGTTGGGACCGTGTACCGCAAGGGAGTGAAGCTCCAGCTTGAAACCCCGCGCCGCCGTCTCGTACTCTTTACGAGCGACGGCCGGTCCCGGACCGTCCCCGTCCCACAGTACGGCGAGCCGCGACATCTTGGGAAGCACTTCCTTCAGCAGCTCCACACGCTTCGCGCTTAAATCGCGACTGAGATTTGCCAGCCCGGTAATATTTCCACCCGGATGCGCGAAGCTCTTCACATAGCCCGCGGCAACGGGGTCGACGGTGGTGACCATGACGATAGGGATGGTTTTGGTCGCTTCTTTAGCGGCGCGGATCACCACATTGTTCGGCGCTACAATGACATCGACTCGCTGTCGCACAAGGTCGTTGACCAGCGCTGCCATCCGATCCAACCTGCCCTCCGCATAGCGGCTCTCGATCAGGATGTTTTTGCCCTCCACGTAACCGAGATCCCGCAGTCCCAGCTTGAATGCATCGAATTGAGACGACGGGTCTGCGGCAGTGCGCGAGGAGTGGATAAACCCGATCCGCGGGATATTCGCCGGCTGCTGCGCCCCGGCTGGATAAAAGGTAGCAAGGATGAAGGCGCCAATCGCTAAAACGAGGATCTTTTCTTTCATGCGCGTTTACCCTTACCTGTATGTCTCGTCCTGCCGGCGATCAGTACACGATTTTCCTTATTCTACGCTCTTTGACCCGCTCCGCAAGTTGTCCCGGATCGGCCGCGCGGCCTCTATGTTCTCCGCCGTATACTCGTGTAAAGGAATGATCATACGGCGCTTTTGACGCGGCGAACGCGGCCCTTCACCCTTTTGCGACGGTCTTATGCACGGAATCTCTCTTCGTCCGACGATCTTTTACCGCCGGATTCATCGACTGCACACAAAGGCTGCCGGGCCACGAGGCAATCTCGGATTGTGCCGAGCCTGAGGCCCAAGCCCGATATGGTTCAAAAACAAAGTAGGACAGATGGAGATCGTCCGTCAAGAATAAATAAGGGAAGGATTCTGCCAGGACCGCATCTGGAGGAGTGAGGTCTCGAGGAAGGGAGAAACCAAGAGTCTCGGCTGGCCGGTTAGGGCGCCGCCGGGACGACAGGAAAGCTCATCGTATATTTATGCCGCACCCTCCCAATTGCCCCAGTTGCCCCGCGACGGCGCGGTGGAAACCGGCTCTACCTGGCTGATGAAGCGGCGCCGCGATGGGTCGTAGTCGATTCGCACGGCCGCGCTGCCGAGTCCGGTTTTGAGGACCTTGGCGTTTGGGTGCACGGCAAAGACCATTCCCACTCCGCCGGTCGCCCCCCCAAAACGCGCCGCTTTGGCCGCGCCGCCCGACTGTTGAATCTTCTCGATAAGCCATCGCACACGCGGGGGTATGACGCCGAGGTCCACCTGTCCTTTGTGATGATCCGGAAGCACCGTAAGAGGATCTTCGCCGGACAGCAATCGCTCCGTGCAATCGCCGATGGTCTCTACGTAGTCCCTGATAACCCTTTCTTTCGGCTCCCTTTCCTTAAGCCGCTGTACGATGATAGAGGTCGGTTCGGCGGGAAGGCCCGTGTCGATGAGAAAGCCGTGTCGTAATGATTCCGGCAGCTCGGTGAATTCGTAACTGTTTTTTGTAATAACGATCGGACGCTCTTCCCAGATGGCGGCGAAATCGATCCCGCTATGGCCTTTGTTGACGACATCCTCGATCGCGAGAGCCTCCTCTTTGCAATGCTCTCCCAAAAAACACCGGGCGAGCGCAACCACGATCGTGGTGGAGCTTCCCATCCCTTTTCCTAAAGGCAGCGTGTTTTGAATGGTGAGCCTGCCCGCGAGGCTCCCGACGTGCGCCTCGATCAGCTTGATAATTTTCCGGGTAGTGGCCAACCAGACGCCGTCTTCTTTTTGGCCCGCCCAGACGATGCGGAGCCCGTCCCGATCGTTATCACCCTGCTCCCATGTGACCGTTATGTGCATGTCGATGGGGACCGCAAGGGCCCGTCTGCCGTACCGGTTCGCCGTATTGCCGCTGAGGATAATCTTGCCGCATGCATGTGCCACTTTCCGCTCCATCATCGCCTCTCTCTCTACGTTTTGATCGGAACATCCCCGGGGCCGGCTCGATATCCCTCGGACGCCGCCTCGAGCGACACGGGACCGGTTCGCGCCGGGCCGGTATCGTCAAGCTGCGCCTTGTTCGTTTTCTGCGCCTGTCCTTCGAAGGTGAACCCGAAGCGCTCGACCAACTGGCGGTCGCGAATGGAAACCAACTCCGCGAGCTCCGGCTTATAATAGGTCGAGTAGTGGACGTGCTCGGAGCTGTTCTGCTTGTCGCCCCCAAGCACGTAACTGCGCAAAGCATCGCTTGCGGCTCCGATCTTTTCGAAAAAGGCTATGAGGTCGCCGCGCAGCGACTCGACCCGGCAGAAAGAGATGTCGTCGGCTTGCCCGAACATTTGGTTAAATCGAAAAGTATACAGGCCCAAACCGGTGCCCCGGATTTTCCGCATGACGTCTTTGGTGAGGTTGGGGATGTTTCTTTTTTGGTAATCGAAGTTTTCAGGCAAAGCCCGGATCAAAGCATCGAGCTGGTCGTCGCTCACGCCGAGGTCCAACGCGTTTCGAATCGTCTGGACAAAATCGAGCTTCCGATCCTCGCTGACAGAGCAGAACAGTACATTTTTTAGCGGCGAATACCTGTCGCTGGAATAATGATGGTGAAACCATGAGACGTAGAATTCCCAAGGGCTCCGAACGGTGCCGAGGATCGGCAGGTGGGAGTACTCACCGGGCAGAAGCTCGCGCGGAAAATGATAGCCGATCTCACGGGCCGACGGAAAGAATTTCCTGACGACCTCGTACACGAACGTCCCGCCCGCTCGCGGCAGGTGGAGAAACACAAATTGATCGGTTACGAGCATGTTTTCCTCTACCCGACCGCACCAGGCCGGGGGTCGCATGCAGCGCGATTGGCGGCACGGGAATAAAAAGAGGCTCCGGCCCCGGGTTGGGGGCGAGCGGTCGACGCGTTTTCTCCGGTATCGCGGGGCGAGCGGTGACCCGGACATCGAGATCCCGGGTAACATCGGTGAGCTTTTTTCATGGCACCCCCCTTTGGGTTATCTAGCCCTTAACATACCCGGCTGCCGGAACTCTTTGTCGGGGGTGGGCAGAGCGCCTTCCAGGATCATCCTAGCGCTAACGTAAGCAGCCTAGAGTAGACACCCCATGACTGTCAAGTGAAAAATGAGTCTATTGGGTGACAGATGTGCATTTTAAGGTACGCTATGGACGATTGTGAGCCATCAACATCTCTGCCGTCCTTGCTAAATTTATTAACGATCTCAAAGGCTTAGAATAATGCGGCGGCCCAGGGATATGGCATAATTCCTGCTGCCTTGGAGCTTCGACGAAGAACTTGGCATAAAGACACGGGATTTCCCGGCATATTAACAGTTTTCGGCAGGTCGAAGGTTCAAGTTTGCGCAATGGGGTCCATTCCTGGTAAAAGGCGGTGTGTCCATGGGCTGCCGGCCTTATTCCCCGGGGTGAATTGACAGCCGGCCCGCGGGCAAGGGAGAGCGATGATGGGGCTCATTCCCAAGGGTATCGCGCTCGAACGGGCGAATTCGGCCGATAATTATTTCGCCATGAGCGAGTGGAAAAAATTAGCCCGGGCGTATCTATACGGCGGCGGCATTCGCCGCCGGTTCCTGTTGTGGGGCCTAAGTCTCTTCGGAGTCGCACTGACGCTCGTCGTCGTCGCCAGCTATTCGTACACCGAAAGACAGATCAAGCTCGACGCCGCCGAGCTGCAAGCCGAGATCGCTTCGGTGACGGCCGACCGCATCAACAACTTTGTGCGCCGCAAGATCGAGCGGTTTTCCGACACGGCGGACGCCGCCAACCTCTATCCGCTCGGCAGCAAAGAACAGCAGCTGCTTGCGGCCTTGCTGGTGAAAAACGACAACAGCTTGACCGACGCCTCGATCATCGACGCCGGCGGGAAAGAGGTGATGAAGGTATCGGACAGGAAAGTCTATTTCCCCTCGGACTTGGCCGACCAAAGCAAATCGATCAAGTTTATCAAGGCGATGAAGGGAGAGGATTACATCAGCCGGGTCTACACCTCCGACAAGGCCCAGCCCTTTCTGACGATTGCGCTTCCGCTTTGGGGTAAGGCGCAAAACATCGTCGGCGTGATGTCGGCCGAAGCCGATCTGTCGTTTTTGTGGGAAGCGGTGGAAAAGATCCGTTTCGGCACCGCCGGCTACGCCTACCTGGTGGACGAACAGGGGAATTTGATCGCCCATAAAGACTCGTCCATGGTATTGCGGCAGATCAACCTCAAGCAGGTCGATAAAGTTCGGGAATTTTTGCGCAACCCGGGTCGTTCGGACCCGTCTCCGGCCCGTGAAACCCGGGGTTTATCGGATCGGCCCGTTCTCGCCACCTATGCGCCCGTGCCGGAGCTCGGCTGGGCGGTCATTCTGGAGGAGCCCATCGACGCGGCGCTGGCGAACGTGGACGCATTGAAGCGCTCCGCGATGGCTCTCCTGGCCATCAGTCTCCTGGTCGGCGCCGCGCTCATCGCCTGGTTCAGCGGCCGGATTACCGGGCCTATCCTGGAGCTGCACGAAGGGGCGAAAATCATCGGCAGCGGGAATTTGAACTACCGGGTGAAGATCGAGACCGGAGACGAAATCGAGTGGCTGGGCGGGGAATTCAACAAAATGGCCGCGGAGCTCAACGTCTCTTACGCCACTTTGGAGCAAAAGGTAAAAGACAAAACCAGCGAGCTCGAGAAAACCAACTCGGAGCTCGAGCTGGCGAACCGCAACCTCCTGAAAGCCAATAAGGCCAAAGACGAGTTTTTGAGCGTCATGTCGCACGAGCTGCGCACGCCGCTCAACGTGGTCATGGGCTATACGGGAATGATCAAGGAGGGCATCCTGGGCTCGGTCAACCGCGAGCAGAGCCGGGCCCTGGAGAAAGTCATCGGCCGCTCCAGCGATTTATTGATCATGATCAGCCAGATCCTGCAGGCGACGAGCATCGAGGCCGGCAAGGTCCAGGCCGACAGGCGCGAATTCAACCTGTGCGATTTTCTGGACGGCCTCAAATCCAACTACGAGATCCCGCTGAACAAGCCGATCAGCATCAAGTGGAGCTATCCCCTGGAGCCCTGCGCCGTCAAGACCGACGGCGGCAAGCTGAGGCACATCCTGCAGAATCTCATCAACAACGCGATCAAGTTTACCGAAAAGGGCTACGTCGCCCTGACGGCGCAATATTTGGCCGATCGGCGCGCCGTCGAGTTCGTCGTGGCGGACACCGGCATCGGGATTCCGAAGGAGATGCTGCCTTCGATATTCGAGATCTTCCACCAGCTCGACAGCTCGGAAACGAGGTCTTACGGCGGCGTCGGTCTGGGGCTTTACATCGTCAAGAAGTATACGGACCTTCTCGAGGGGTCCGTCGAAGTGCAAAGCGAGCCCGGCAAGGGCACGGTTTTTACGCTGACGATACCGTGCTGAGCCGCGCTCCGGCGGCCCGGCGCCGGCGCTCAGCGCCGCATGCGGAGCGGCAGGATCTTTCCCCGGTCGCTGGCGAAAGGCGCTTCCCGCTGGACCCGGAGCGTCCCCGCGCCGTCCCAAACCCGCGCTTGAAATTCATTTTCCCACGAGCCGCGCGCCAGTCCCGCGCGGAGGCGGCCTAGCAGCCTCTCCTCGTCTAAATCGCCGATGCGCGGATCGACCCGGAGCGTCAGCCGCGTCTGCCCTTTTTCGTCTTCCTCTTCGACCAGCTGGTAGTCCCCCGGGCCGCCGCCGAATTCGGCGGGGAGAGCTTTTTCGATCAGCTCCAACAGTCCGGCGTAGAAGTAATTCATGCCCTCGCCGGTGAACTTCTCGTAGCTCCGGATGCCGCGCAGATGGAGGTCGAGACCGGCTTTTTCCAGGGCGCAGCCGCAGTCCCTTCTCTCGAGCGTGCCGTAGTCTCCGTTTTCGACGTTCAGCAGCAGCCGGTCGGCCAGCGGGGTGATAGTCGTGAACAGGAGCGGTTGGATCGCCGCGGCGGCGTCCAGGGGCTCGGGATGGAGCACCAGCGCGACGACGTTTCGATGCACATGGACCTCGTCCGTAAACCGGGGGTTGCCGCAGCCGAAACCGGCGATCCCGAACTCGGTGAAGGCATAGCGGCAGGTAACGCCGGCGCCCGCGCGGACGATCCCCGCTGGAGAGGAATTTCTCCCCCGCCAAAGAAACGCCCATCTCCAGCGCCGTGCGGGCGATTCTCACCGCGTTGCTGGCCGGGGTAGTGACGCAACAGTTTTTTCCCCGGGCCTTCTGCGCCTCTATCCAAAGCACGATGTCTTTCGGGTCGCGAAATTCGGGCCGGGGAAAGCCCGGGCCATATAGATTTCCGAGCCCCACGATCAGCCGGGTCGTGAGATAGTGATAAGCGGCTCCGAAAGGGTTTTTCGCCGGGGCCGGGCGCGTGAACCAGCGCTCGGTAGCTATTCCCAGCCGGGCATAAATCAAAAGATTGCTGGTGCCGCCGCTCGCCGGAAGCGCCGCGTCGTGCATGGCATGGCTGGAACCGAAGAGATCGTGCGCGGCGAAAAAAACCGCCATCGCCGGGACATGAAAGCCGAGCCGGCCGAGCGAGGCGGTGGAGCGCATCGGCTGATCGCCGGTGCCGCTGGTCTGAATCATGAGGCCGGGCAGCGGGCTTGGATGCTGTAACCCTCCGGGGGAAACGCGAAACGCCCGCCCCGCGCGCACGACATCCTTCTTGCCCTTGAACTCATCCGCGGTAAGATAGACGCCTTCACCCGCCAGGCGCGTGAGCGTCGCCTCCAAGCCCTGGGCAAGAACGCCGGCCTGGAGATCGGAAAACTCGCAGCCCGCGATTTTGAGCAGCCGGAGATAGGGACTCGCCGGGTCGGCGTAGATCCGCGCGCGCGCCAGTTTCGAGGAAATTCTCGCCGCGCCGCGCAAGGTCTTTTTTAATCTCCGCTTCCGCCTGGGAAAGGGTGATGCGGTCGCGGAAAAACGCCGGCAGGGCGCGCGCCAGCCGGACCATGGCGCCGAGCCCGTTTTTAATCTTTGAGAGGGATTCCCGCATGGGTCCGCTTCGTGAGGGAAATCAGACGCCGCCGCTACTCCGACCTCTTTTGTAGCTGGAGCGGCAGGATCTTTTCCCGGGCGCCGGCGAAAGGCGCTTCCCGCAGGATCCGCAAAGTCCCCGCGCCGTCCCAAATACGCGCCTGATACTCGTTGCCCCACGAGCCGCGTCCCAGCTCGGCCCGGAGACGGGCCAGGAGTTTTTCCCGATCGACTGCACCGACGCGCGGATCGACTCTCAGCGTCAGCCGCGTCTGCCCGTTTTTGTCTTCTTCTTCGACCAGCTGATAGTCCCCGACTCCCCCGCCGAACTCGGCGGGGAGAGCTTTTTCGATCAGCTCGAACAGCTCGGCGTAGAAGTAGTTCATGCCCTCGCCGGTGAACTTCTCGTAGCTTCGGATGCCGTGCAGGTGGAGGTCGAGGCCGGCTTTTTCCAACGCGCAGCCGCAGTCCCTTTTTTCCAGCACGCCGTAGTCGCCGTTGGCCACGTTGAGCAGCAGCCGGTCGGCCGACGGGTGGACCGTGGTGAACAGCAGCGGATGGATCGCCTCGCCGGCGCCGACGGGCGTCGGATGGGACACGCTGGTGGCCAGGTTTTGATGCACATGGACCTCGTCGGCAAACCGGGGATTGCCGCAGCCGAAGGCGACGACTCCCAGCTCGGTAAAGGCGTAGCGGCAGGTGACGCCGGCCCCTGAGCGGACGATGATCTCGCGCTTGACGTCGGTCAGCGGCTCGCCCGTGGCGAGGAACTTGGCCCCTTCCAGGGACACGCCCATCTCCGCGGCCAGGCGCGCGATCCTCACCGCGTTGCTCGTCGCGGTCATGACGCAGCAGGTTTTGCCGCGGGCCCTCTGTTGCAATATCCACGGCACGATTTCTTCCGCAGGGACGAACTCGGGCCGGGGAAAACCCGGGCCGTAGAGCTTGCCCAGCGCAACGATCAGACCCATGGTGGCGTAGTGATAAAACGCCCCCAGTCGATTTTTACTGGGGGCCGTGCGGGCGAACCAGCGCTCGGGAACTACCCCGACGTTGACATAGGTCAAAAGACAGCTAGTCCCCCCGCCGCGTCGAGAAAAATAGCCAACGCACGGGCGCTGTAGGCGAGCCGCTCGAGCGAGGCGGTGGAACCGACCGGCTTTCCGGTGGTGCCGCCGGTCTGTATCAGAAGCCCGGGCGCAGTCTCCCGTAGCTGAAAATGCTCCGGAGCGACCCGGAAGCGCTCCCGGCCGCGCACCACTTCCTTCTTGCCCTTGAACTCATCCGCGGTAAGATAGACGCCTTCACCCGCCAGGCGCGTGAGCGTCGCCTCCAAGCCATGGGCAAGAACGCCGGCGCGAAGATCGGAAAACTCGCAGCCCGCGATTTTGAGCAGCCGGAGATAGGGGCTCGCCGGGTCGGCGTAGATCCGCGTGCGCGCCAGTTCGAGAAAATTCTCGCCGCGCCGGGCGACTCCCTTTTCGATCTCCTCCCGGGCCCGGGCGAGGGTGATCGGGTCGCGGAAAAACGCCGGCAGCGCGCGCGCCAGCCGGACCATGCCGCCGAGGCCGTTTTTAATCTTTAAAAGGGATTCCCGCATTTGTTCGCCTCGCGAGAGAATCAAACGCCGCCGCTACTCCGACCTCTTTTGGATCTGGAGCGGCAGGATCTTCCCCCGGGCGCTGGCGAACGGCGGCTGCCGGCTGATCCGCAAAGTGCGGGCCCGGTCCCAAATACTGGCTTGAAATGTTTTCCCGGGAGAACCACGGCCCAGCTCTTCGCGCAGGCGCGTCAACAGGCGATGCGGGTCAATCTCGCCCGCCTGTGGATGCACGCGAAGCGTGAGCCGCGTGATCCCGTGCTCGTCTTCCTCTTCAACGAGCTGGTAGTCGCCGGGCCCGCCGCCGAATTCTCGAGGTAGACTTTGCTCGAAAAAATCGTGGAGATCGCCGTAGAAATAATTCATTCCCTCGCTCGTAAGCTTTTCGTAGCTCCGGATGCGGCCGAGGTGGAGCCGAAGGCCGGCCGCCTCCAGGGCGCAGCCGCAGGCTCGTTCTTCCAAAACGCCGTAGTCCCCATTGGCCAGGTTCAGCAGCATCAGATTGGCGCGCGGATGCACCGTCGTGAAAAGAAGCGGCTGCACGGCCGCCTTGGCCGCGTCGAGCGGCGCCGGATGGAGCACCGCGGTCTCGAGATTCTGATTGATGTGGACGTCATCCGAACAGAACGGGTTCGCGCAGCCGTAGCCCACGAGCCCCGCTTCGGTAAACGAATAGATCGGGACGGCCTGAGCCCCGGCCCGCGCGATCGCTTCGCGCTTGGCCTCCGTGAAGGGCTCGCCGCTCACGATAAATTTCGTGCCGTCCAGAGAAATCCCCATGCCTGCGGCGGTCCGGACGATCCGCACGGCATTGCTTCCGGCGGTTTTAATACAGCAATTTCGGCTGCGGGCTCTTTCCTCCGCCACCCAATCGACGATCCGCCTGAGGTCGTCGATCGGCACATATTCCGGCGCGGGAAATCCCGGACCATAACGCTTTGCCATGAAGACGATCAAATAGGTCGCCAGGACATGATGGACGGTCTCCAGCCGGCTTCCCTTCGGTAAATCACGGACATACCAGCGGTCGCTCGCGATTCCAAGCCGCGCCTGTTGGAGCAGGTTATTGATGCCCCCGCTCGCCGGCAGGATGCCGTCATAGGTGGCATGAGCGTAAGAAAATAGACCGTGCGCCGAGAAAAAAGGCGCCCGCGCCAGCGCCACCTGGGCTTGCCAGTCGAGGGAGACGATCGCGCGGACCGGCCGGCCCGTCGTGCCGCCGCTCTCGACCCCGAAGCCCGGCGCGGACCCGGAGCCCTTGAGGTCCGCCGGCGAGACTCGAAACGACTCTCCGCCTCGAATGACCGGCGTCTTGCCGCGATACTCGTCCGCCGTGAGATAGACGCCCGCCGCCGCCAGGCGCGCGAGCGCCGCCTCCAGCCCATCGGCGAGGACCCGTGAGCGCAGATCGGCAAACTCGCACCCGGCGAGCTTCAGCAGCCGGAGGTACGGGCTCGCCGGATCGGCGTAGATCCGCGTGCGCGCCAGTTCGAGAAAGGTCTCGCCGCGCCGCTCGACCCCTTTTTTAATCTCTTCTTCCGCCCGGGCGAGGGTGATCCGGTCGCGGAAAAACGCCGGCAGCGCCCGCGCCAGCCGGACCATGCCGCCGAGGCCGTTTTTGATCTTCGAGAAGGATTCCACCATTGGGTTTATTTTAAGCGCCGCCGCTACTCCGATCTCTTTTGTATCTGGAGCGGCAGGATCTTCCCCCGGGCGCTGGCGAAAGGCGCCTCCCGGCTGATGCGGAGCGTCCCCGCATTCTCCCAAACCCCGGACTGGAACGCGTTGGCCCACGAGCCGGACGCCAACTCCCCGCGAAACCGCGCCAGGAGCTTCTGCTGGTC
>WNFL01167229.1_pt1 | contig 17342 bp, 24 predicted proteins | sample 5400361 | NCBI WGS metagenome assembly WNFL01 (sample SAMN13153351, study PRJNA577476) | soil metagenome | isolation source: 40 cm soil on Douglas fir-dominated hillslope | place: USA:California | collected 2013-09-17 | reverse complement strand
GGCGGGATGCAACTAGGCGACTTGAAGTTGGCGCCGTAGGTATCACCGCCTGTCGAGTGGGATGGTTGAGTGGTTGTTGACAAGGGCCCGCGCGAGGGACGGGGTTGTAAACCAGGTGGGAGCGGGAAGACCCGTGTTAGGGCTTCTTCGTAGTCGAGCATTAGACCTTCGTGGCTTCACCGCAATTTTCAGTATTACCATAGAGCGGGGAATAATCAGTGACAAACCTAGTATAGAAATCCACTTCGCCTAAGACGCCTTTTGACCCGCCGCGTTCGTACAGCGAGCCATCGGCAGCCCCGATTGTCCGACTAAAGTCAAGGGCATCCGCAAGCCCTTCGGTTATCCGTTCGAACTCTTCTCTTTTGAGGTGGATCAGGGTAAAAGGTATTGGTTGGGGAGGAAGACCAACCTCAACGCGGGACTGCGTACATGCGACAAACTCCAGTCTCGAGGATGGTTGAGTGAGGCAAAACCTGAGGTAAGGAGACCTCGGACGTAGTTGAGTGTGGCAGTTGAGTGGAAGTACGCGCTGTGAATTCATGCGACTCAGTGTCATTCATAGTCAGCAGAAGCCTACCTCAGCAGCCGGTTCGGGTCTGGGGTCCTGTCTTCTGGNTCGAGATCAGGACTTTGTTGCGTCGAGGTTGACATTTCACGTACCTGTTCACATTGTCACCGCTATAAAACAATATCAAGAGGCGCCCGACCAAGACGCTGGATATCGCTCACCGGAAACTCAATACTTCCCGACCATCAGGTAGCACTTCGGTGCCGCTGCTTCGCGGTTTCGCATATTGTCCGGCGATTCGGCCTATCCGCACGACGGGTACACGTGCAGCCCAAATAAGGATGAGAGAAAAAGAGAGGATAAGGCCAATTTTATTGGAGATATTGTCCTGAATGTGACAGTTAATGGGGACAAGTGACGAAAAAAGGAAGAGATGTACATGGGTGCATGCATCGAAGCTCTCTGCACAGTCTCCAGCGTGCAAGATGAATGCCTGGCCTGATTGCACCTGTGCTAATTGAGATCGCAAACGCTCGACTTCGTGGGGAGTGACGAGTGGAGGGAGTGTTTGTAACTTCGATAGTACTCTAAAGTAGTTCAAGGAGTTGATAACGTCTGACAGACGTTTGACTGACTTACTGCTTTAAATTTTCCCTGTCGGGATAGCTTACACCCTGTGGGTTGTAAGAGATATCACAGTGGAACATCGAAGAGCGGCTTACTTGTACTATTGGTTTTGACTTCCAGGACGAGGGTGACCAGGTGGTCGAGTCCATGTCTCGGATGTGGAGGAGGACAAGTAAGGGACCGGATTTACCCGAGTCCGAGTGTGATCTATGTTTATAAAATACGCGTGTTTCCGTGAATTGTCAGCAGCGGGTGTCACAAATGTCCTGGCTGATCCTGGCGCTGAATGCGCTGAGTAACCTTGGACCTCAACCACACCTCTGGATGGCATTCTTCAGTAGCAACGAGAGGAAAAGAACAATCAACCTCGGAGGAGTCAATCTCACTACCACCCACGACGATCTCCTCGCAAAAGCACAACAAGAGCGTGAACAGCGACTGTTCCAGAAGAGAGCTCAAGAGGCCGCGTCCACCATCCAAGCGCGATGGCGAGCACACCTGAAGCTACAAGAAGTTCGCAGACATTACTTGGAATTATTTGACAGAGAGCCTGCCGGCACCATTGCGTCAGCACGATTCTTGGTGCTTGGTGGTGGAGAGCAAGCTCGTCTCAGTGCTTGGACGACAGCCACACTCCAAGCAGGGGATAACGCAGTCTGGCTGCCCTTTACAGGCCAAGACGCTGCTACATGGCTTGTCCTTATCCGCCAGATCGCCCTCATGCTTCTCACAGAGCTCAGCCACGCACCCAAGTAAGCATGTCGCGAATTAGCGAGACTCGTGCTCACTTCCGGGTAGATCGGGGGCAGCTAACGCGTACACCACCCTGCTTGTTGTACTTACATCGCGTCCGCCAGCCTTTGTACCACTTCCACCTGAAAATATCTACACATCGACCATTGTGGCGTACTTGGTACGCAAAGGATTGTTCCAAGCCATCGGGAATACATATACCAAATTAGTAAGACACCACTCTGCTATTTTTGGGTAATTCACGCTGACCCTTCGCTGAACCTTGACAGCCTCTTGATGCATCGACCAACCCAATACATCCTGGACTCGTTTCTTTGACTCTTGCACCTTTCATTGTCTTGCATAAAGCAGCCCCTGAATATCGTCAAGCCCTCGAGAACTTCTTCGTTACTGTCTTTTTCCTTCCCCTCTACCCTAACCGCCTCCCCAAGTCCCAACTCTCTCGATTAGCATCGGGCATTCCATTCCGTCTCATACATCAGGTCTCTGTTAAATCTATCCTTGCATCTATACCTAACGATACTACCGCTATCAATCATCTCGCCAATCTCATCGCGTTCTATCCTTCACGTTATCCTGTGCTCAACCAGCAAGCCTTCGAAACCTATCTCGAACTCATCAATAACGTTCTTAGTCGACTTCCTGTGGGGTGCTTAGAGCCTAAAATTGCTTCCAAACAAGAGGACAAATGGATTGGTGATAGCGACTCCGACGACGACCATCGAATCGCCCCCCATGCCCCCCTGCCACCACTTGACCCCAAGACAGCCGTGCGAGTTCGAATTCTACATTCTGCTCTTCATCTGCAATCCCTTATGACGGCCAGTGCGCGTCTTCCAAGCCTCTGGAAAAGTGTGATCAAATACCTTGTCAACCTCTGCACCGTATGGCCAAGCAAACGCGATAGCATCTTAACGACTCTCAGCGCGAACGACGGGACCATGGTTATCAAGCAACTCTGGCGAGAAACAGTCCGAAGCAGTCCTCTGGGCAAGAGCGACAACCCACAAGACTTAACAAACTCCACCTACGCCTCCGACTGGCCTTCTCTCATGCTTTTGACGGAACTCTACAATCAAATGCTATTGACTATGGGAGACGACGAGTTCTTTTCCCTCCGCAGCAAGGGAGGTGGTATCGCCGCAAGGAATCCTCTCACTCGCGATGAAGTGCTCCTTTTGTCCAAGAAGCTACTCAATATCGCATTTGTATTGTATTGGACCGAAGAACAGACACACATCAAGAATGGCGTTGTGCCCGGTCTCCGCCTTACCTGGGAGGGAGTACGCGATCGTGCTACAAAATGTTTACAGGCTGTATACGCACGACAGTGGGTGTCATACCCGTGCCTCTCCGCATAAAAACGCTGACTATTGCTCAAGTTCACGGAGACCGTTGACAGATGAAGGGTACTGGTTAATGACCGACCAGATTGATGTTAATTCTTTCATCGACGCGGCCATGTGAGTGTTTTTCTATCATTTTTCTACTCCGTTGACCCCCCTCCAGCACGGAAGAACGAACCCTCGACCAAGAACAAGCCAACTACGTACCCAGCAAACGTGAAATAGCCTACCTTTCACCACGCTTAGGGATACTCAATAACATCCCCTTTACAATCCCCTTCGTCTCCCGCGTGTCTATCTTCCGCTCGTTCATCGCAAATGACAAACTGGAACGTGGGGCGGACATATTCGAATCTCAGCAACGAGAACCTATCGTCGTTCGTCGTACTCGTATCAGCCAGGATGGATTCGATCATCTCAATGATCTGAGGCCGGAGGGATGGAAAGGCCGCCTGCAGATTAGGTTCATTGATCAGTGGGGGCAGGAAGAAGCAGGTATTGACGGAGGAGGTGTCTTCAAGGAGTTTTTGACCGCCCTCAGCAAAGAGGTTTTTGATACTGATCGGGGCTTATGGTTGGCTACTACCAATCAGGAGCTGTACCCAAACCCACATTCTTACGCCAAGGAGGGTGCGTCAGACTTTTACTAACTACCTTTGTTCATATCTGACAGTGCGGTGCAGCCCACCAGCTCAATTGGTATCAGTTCATCGGGCGAGTACTTGGCAGAGCGCTTTATGAGGGTATCCTCGTGGATGTGGCGTTCGCTGGATTCTTCCTTGCAAAGTGGCTGGGCAAGCAGAGCTACCTCGATGACTTGGTGACTCTTGACCCTGAATTGTATAAGGGTCTGGTGTACCTTAAGGACGTAGAAGGCTCTATCGATCATTTGGCGCTCAACTTCGCCATTACCCACGATGGTGAACTCGTGCCTATTGCATTTGATCGTCCTGTTGCTGAATCATTTTGTCCAGAATATGGCGTAACACGCACAGTCGACCTAATTCCGTACGGCTCGACAATTCCCGTAACACAAGACAACAAACTGCGGTACATTTATCTTGTGTCGCACTACCGGCTCACCAGACAAATCAAGAAGCAGAGCGACGCATTCTTCGAGGGCTTGTCAGAAATCATTAATCCAAAGTGGTTGAGGATGTTCAATCAACAAGAATTGAGACAATTAGTTGGTGGAACTGAGGTGGATGTCGACGTGGACGACTTGAAACGGCATACTGTCTATGGTGGTTTGTTTGATACCGATCACCCCACTATCAAAGTATTCTGGAAGGTGCGTTGTCGTTTTGAGAACACATGGGTACTAATGATCGTTTACAGGTTGTGGAATCATTCACATCGCAACAGCGGAAGGAGCTTATGCGATTCGTAACCAGTTGCAGCCGGCCACCGCTACTGTGGGTGATCATGTTAATACACGTTATGTATCCCATACTGATTCGATCCGATCACAGTGGCTTCAAAGAGCTCCATCCGAATTTCGCGATTAGAGACTCCGGGCTAGACCAAACACGCTTCCCTACTGCTAGCACTTGTGTAAACCTTCTGAAGGTATGTTATTATGCTTATTTGGTTAGAAAATACCTCCTTACTCAAGTTCCTAGTTACCGCTTTACCAAGATGAGCGAGTCTTGCGGCAAAAGCTCATCGCAGCAATCACTTCTGGAGCTGGGTTTGACTTATCCTAGAGCATTGACAGAAGATCCTTTGATCTGTTCTTCTTGCCTGTATAATTGCATCGAGTGAATACTCTAGAACCTAGCAATCCGAACTGGACTACGGACCAGCTACATTACGCAATGTAAGCCAAATCAACACTTTTCAACCAAGTGATCCTCCGTCCTGGTCCGTTCGCAGGTTGCGATCAGTCTGGCGCACGGACTTTGGACCTGAACGCGTCGTCGACTGTAGCTTGCTACCGCTGATACCCGGGTGATCTATTCAATACAGAGGATCGTGGCCGAGATGTTCGGCCGACCCAGTTTCCTCCTGGTCTTTGCGTCAATCTTTCGCTCCCGTCCGTCCTGCGACTGGGGTTCATCCAAGAGCCATAATAGGCGCCTTTTAGCTATGGATGTTAACATAGAAGCGGATCAAATTACTATCAAATCCCATCACCAATATACGACGCCACCTTTCGGGCCCGCCTCAGTCGACCGAAATCCTTTCGTCCAGTTTCGCAAGTGGTTCGCCGATGTGCAATCACCTGCACCCTTGCCGTCTACGACCTTCAATGGCGCCACCTCAAAATCCCGTCCCCGAGTGCTCGAACCAGAAGCGATGTCCCTCGCAACCTCAACTCTCTCCGGGACTCCAAGTGTTCGAATGGTCCTCTTTAAAGCCCTAGACCATCGTGGGTTCGTCTTTTACACCAACTACACCTCGCGAAAGTCAAGGGAATTGCTCGAAAACCCGCAGGCCGCGATTTGCTTTTATTGGGGGGAGATTAGCAGATCGGTCAGAATAGTCGGAAGAGTGGAGAAGGTAGATGAGGCGACAAGTGAAGACTGGTTGGTGCTTGGGCTAGCCCTCAAAGTCAAGTGGTTGGAGAAGAGGAACTGGTAGAGAGGGTCAAAGAGGTCGAGAAGAGATTTGGTGTGCAAGATGGAGAAGGTGAAATACCAAAGCCCGAGTTGTGGGGCGGCTGGAGAGTGGTACCTCAGTCAGTCTGTTCTATGGCCCTTGTGATCGATGACTGAGGCACTCTTGCACTAGCGAAATCGAGTTCTGGTGCGGAAAACCTTACAGATTACACGATAGAGTTCGATATCTGAGGAAAGACGGTTCATCGGACGATTCACCGGAGTGGGCGATCGAGCGTTTGGCACCATAACCTCAGAGAGATCAATTCCCCAATGTTAGGAATACTAATCAAAGGAACGCCTTTGTTCATTGACAAGCACCCGGCCATATACGATTCAGTTGAGTGTTTGTGAGTCAGGCGCACACATCCCTTGACTCATCCAGACGTATACCTGGGTTCTATACTGGAGTACGGCCATGTGGGTATCGTCCGACTCACCAGAGGCAGGAGCCTTGGCCTCAACCTGTTGATTCCGGTGCTCGCGAAGGTAAAATTGGCTGCTCCGGCTGTTAGTAGTCGCACCGCCTACAGTTACACCAGCAAGTCGGCCATCCGGTAAGTCTTTTGTAACCGTCACAATATCCACATGAGCAGTGAGACAGGATGCAGTGAGCCTGAGTAGATGTCGTCGAAGTCATTAAACCCCCATAAGAGTCATGACCTTCTAATTCTGATGGCGACCGTGAAAGCTAACAACAACTTGCAAGTTCAGTGGAGGTTTCTCGGCTATCGACTATGCGCGCGATAATCAGTTCTCAAAGGCAGGAATCGTTTGCCCTTGAAGGTGAACTCCGCAAGCCAGCGGCATCGGCGAGGGAAGGGTCGATCCTAGCTCAGTTGTAAGGACGTAGCCTAGACGGATGGGTTATCGTGGACAACATGCTCCATCCGCTGTAGGCAATCTGTGGCTATATATATGTCAATCACAATTTCCTAATTGTTGGAGCAGAGAAGAGCCATAATACGTCCTGACAATGCCCAAGAATGTACATCCTTAACTGCACTATGAATATATCACATTATGGTATAGACACAGTCGGTGACCGTTTGGGTAGAGATCCTCGAGAGGGAGCTGGGGGGTTGGAAGGTTTTCTTGGCTGGCCAATGTTGAAAAATCCAGGGGTGTGGATTAGGCCATAAACAAGCCAGTCATCAAATGTGAATGCGAAATGATAAGTCCCTGATTGGCTGTTGATCTTCCAGTGTTCACAAGGAAAGGAAGCCAAGATTCAACTCCTTGTGAGAGAACCGCAATCCCATAGCTTGGATTTGGGGTGACATTGGCGCACTATGACGAAGATAGAAAGCTGAATTCATAATTTTCAAGGTAACCTGGATCACTTCGTTCTCAAAGGCCAAAGTCCCAAAGGTTGTGGCAAGCCTGGTTTTTCAGGTACTTTGTTAGAAAGGAACTCGACAGCTGAAAGAAGCAAACGACGTGACTTCCTTTGGGAGCCGAGCACGCAGGGTGAGAGATATCCAGTGGCAGATGCAGTCAAAATCCTCATTTTGGTAGATAAGTTGTCACCATCCTCATGATCTATCAATGGAACATACAAAAACATTACATTTACAAACTAGAACCCCATGACACGCTTGTTCCTGCATTGGATTGGATATCAGTAAGTAATGGTGATATACACCCACCTGACCGCACAGCAAAGACTACTTAGCACTAATTGTTTGCTGTGAACACAGCGAGGTCACAATATGCACGCAGGACACTCAGGAATTTCGACAAATCACATCGTCGCAATCATCAGCCCACCCATAAGATCAGAGCACAATTTAGTATGTACCGATTCACGAGGCTGCAATTCACGAGGCCGCCAGCCTCGCTCAGGCTCAGTCTGTCCTCACCCCCCGATCGCTGGTTTCAATCGACCATATATTGTGTCATAATTTCTATTTTGCACCCTTTTGGTCCCTCTCCTAGTGGACGTCATTGCCTCCTATTGCACACCCGTATATATAAAGGGTAACCCCTCTACGTATGAAATACAAAGTGGCCTAGCTCCCATTTTTTCCCTTGTCTTCTCTCTACGTGCTTTCCAGCTCGTTCCAACTGCTCCCGATACCACGAGTCATCCTACCCGGTACATCAACGGACGCATATATATTCTCTTCGCGTTGCGATTAGTCTATCAACGAACGGCCATATTGCACCTCGTCGCTCCCTGCAGCCTAGTCTCTCAATGGAGCCATTTCCTTGTTGCTATCCGTCTCAAGGTATCCGTCTCGCCCCCTGCTGACGTCGTCAGGCTTTAGCACGTCTCACGCACTACGAGCAATCTATATCTGTTTGTTCATATCTTCTTCTGCATACAGAGGGTCCCTCACTTCCACCGTCGCTCATAGACACGGGGTCCCCACACATCCTTGAGAACTAGACACGAGAGATGGTTCCTGGGCAAGCGGTGAATCCTGCATTTTCAGGTCGAGAAATTTGATGTTTATCACCCTAAAAAGGTAAGGAAAGGGTGAGATAGGAAAGTTGATACAAAACCAAGTTAAACCCTGCCGCCACCACGTTCCCCGAACTTCTAATATGAACGCGTAAGCAGCGAGTACCTGAGGTACTTCTGCTATTACACGTCGTCGAGCACAACGATCATCTTTCCACCGCGGCGGTGACTTCCATGCCACCTAAGCCACCTGCTCTCATTACCCAGATCAGAGCCAGATCCCGAACACAACGACAAACACACAAACACACAAGCACAAACATCAATTCTAGCCCTCCTGTGATTCCAAACCCCGATACTCATGGCTGACCAGCAAGAACTCGAGTTGGAAGCACTCCGAGCGATCTATTCCGAAGACTTTATAAACTGTCCTCCGCCTAAAGTATGGAAGGTAGGTCTTCTCTATTATCTGGTGAGGAGCGCTCGTCAAGCCAGCAGCCCATTCTCTTCGAGTCATCAATTTCGTTCCCTGGTACTAACATGATCAACGCGCCACAGGGCGCACAAGCCGTACCGGAGTTCAAAATACGCGTAAAGGCCAGTCAGCCTTTAGACGAGCGTGTTCACTTCTTTCTACGGGTCAAGTACGAGTCATTTCACTTCTCATGTGGCGTGACTCATTCTTCCATTGAACATGTAGAAGAGAGGCTTATCAATACTCACAACCATTCTATTCAGGTTTCCCAAGACTTATCCACGTGTACTTCCGATCCTTGCCATCGAGGAGCCCGTCGGTCTTTCCAAGACCCAAGCGAATCAATTGCTGAATGCGATCAAGACCGAAGGTCAAAAAGCTCTTGGAGAAGTAATGGTTTTTCAGGTATGTGGATCACTCTCATTGCTGTTGATATTTTCCCGAATACTCTTCCCAATGCAGCTCATCACTTTCAGCCAAGAATGGATTACAAATCATCACACGCTATCAACCGAGGGCGCCACTAAGTTATCCCTTGCAGAAGAAATGGAGAACCGTGCGACCCAACAGCAACGAGTGAGTCATTCGCCTTTCGAGTCGTTCTGACTCGGTGATGGCTATTTCGTTACAGGAGGAAGCACAGCGAGTATACGAGGAGGAGGAAATGAGGCGTCGACAAGACGTAGAGAGCACCGCGAACCTTGCCAGGCAAATCGGCGAGAGGAAGGAAGAGAAGCGACGACGACGTACTCTCTCGAACGTAACAGACGGAATGTACAGCCAAGACTACGAGCAAGTACTTGAACCTGGGAATATGCACACCTTCAATTGGGAGATCAAGTGCCTAAATTTCCTGTTCACGTCCGTGATCCTGTCGAATGCCCGAGCAGGTGCGCGAACACCTCCCTCAATTAACTGGTTCTCACAAACTCTACAGAAGGTGTCGGTATGACCTATCGTGCAGATCCTGATTGTGACCACCAGAAGGGTTTGGAATTCCCTGTCCTTGAGGTTCATCGAGTACTCTTCAATCATCAACATTACAAGAACCCTTACGGTAATCTCCCATATTCGTTTTAGATTGAATATGCGGCCTATACGTACTCCAGGTCGCAAGAAAATCGCCGATATTGAGCGCGAGCTCAAAAAACTTCAGGGAATCCAACATCCTAACCTTGAGACCCTCTTTGCGACTTCTCTGGACTACTATAACTCCATTCCACGACTGACGATACTTTTGGAGCAAAGAAGCTCTGTTACGCTCAAGGATGTCTTGATGTTTTCAGACGGGTTAAGGCAAGAGAGGGCGCTAGTGAGTGCTAGGACGAGACAGTGTGACCTATAGTCTAATTTTTGCCTTAGGACTACATGAAACAGATCCTTACCGGCCTCGGAGAACTCCACACTCGCGGAATCTGCCATCGCGGCCTAACCGCCGATTGCATCACCCTTACACCGTTTCCTGGGGGAAACAGTTCCCGTTTGAAGATCAGGAGGTGCTCTTACTACACCCGCATTTTCGAACAACATCGCTCGAACAATATTGTTGCGGACGTGGTCGAGGATTGGAGTCTTCCGCAAGCATGGCAAGTATGATTTGACGTTTGTTATCTTCCGCGGCCTGATATGGCCGAAGGATGCCTCCCGAGGCGCTCGATCACCCCCTCGAATACCCCATATCAAGAGACATCTGGTGCGCCGGAGTTATTCTCATTCAAATTCTTCGGGGCTTCGACATCATAAACCGATTCGACGACTGGGAACCCGCTGTGGACTCAGGTTGGTGCCTGCATGCACCATATTCGCTTTCCACTAATGATAGCACAGAGAACGATGTTAATATGTCTGTCAAAAACCTGCTGGCTGCAATTTTTATTAGCAATAGAAAGCGATCCCCATCTTGCTCGGACCTCTGCCGTCAGCTCTCCCATATCCCTGGACCGCTTATCCCTTCCTCCTCGTCCTCGGTCCCCATTCCTGGTGTGTGCCCTGGCGTATGGACGGTTACCCCCCTTAACTCTTTGTAGACGTGAAAACGCCGCTCCCTCGCCGGATCGCTACCTCGCCTGAAAATGGCTACTTCAATTCTATGCGGACCTTGGTCGCCCCACGCAATCGGGCATCTAGATACAAAGAGGACTGGGAAGAGTTGGAATTCCTGGTGTGTGCTATCCTGAGTCCCTCCCCAGAGCATAGCTCAGTGACCGCAGGGCAAAGGAGGCTTCGGTGCTGTCGTCAAAGCCAGGAATAAGCTTGATGGACGAATATATGCAGTATGGTGGAATATCTAGTCCACACGTTCTCAAACACTTATCCGTCCCTTGTAGATCAAGAAAGTCAAACTTCGTGGAACTGAGAACGACGACAAGATCTTCCGAGAAGTCAACGCCTTAAGCCGACTTAATCACCGTTACATCGTTCGCTACTACTCAACGTGGCTAGAGACGGTGCACACATCGCGACGCTCATCCATTGATTCCGATTCTGGCTCGGGAACAGAAGATTCCGACACTACTCCATCACGAAGGAAGGCGAAAGTCGAAGATGATACTTTCCACCTCGACGTTGACTTTGACGACCTAACGCGAGGGTCTACATCGAAAAGCAGGTCGTTCCCAAGTATCCATTTCGGGGATGAGTCGTCGAAATCTCAATCTCTGACCGAGGAGGAGGATGAGAGTAGCTCTGAGGAGGAGGAAGCGGACGTGGAGACTACTGATACCGAGGTACAGCATCGAGTGGTGCCTAGAGTGTTGTATATCCAAATGGTAGAGTGCAAGATCATAGAGTGCGCTTGATACTAACTAAGCGTCCAGGAGTTTGTCGAGCAGCAAACTTTGCGTGAGGTGCGCTCTCCACGTGCCAGTCAACTACATCTAACCCAAGCCGCAGCTCGTCGTCCAAGGGCTAAGCGAAGAACGAGCATGGGAGCTCTTCCGACAGGTCTTAGAGGCCGTTGTGCACATATCTTCTCTAGGAATTGTACGAACGGACCTCAATCATCGACGGACGTTTCTGACAATGATTTCCAGCTCCATCGAGATATCAAATTATCCAACATCTTCATTGATAGCAAAGGCGAGGTTAAACTAGGAGACTTCGGACTCGCCACTTCTAGTTTGGCCGCTGTGGACCCTTCTGATGTAGAAGCCAGTCGACTCTCTCAATCCGACGGTGAGATGACATCTGGTGAGTCGTGAGATTTCCGGTGTCCAATCGAAATTGACCGTTTGTAGGCGTTGGTACAAGTCTCTACGTAGCTCCCGAAGTATTGCACAGTCGCGGTCGGAACCATAACAAGGCCGACATGTATAGTCTGGGAGTGAGGAGCGCTGTTCTTGATTTAACACACTCGCTTACGAAGGATAGATCGTATTCTTTGAGATGAATTACAAGTTCAACACAGCGAGCGAACGAATCGATGTATTGCAAACATTGCGCCATGCACAAATATCATTCCCCCCAGAGTTTACCAAGTCTCAGCAGAAGGAATTGATCACTTGGCTGCTTCAGCATGATCCATCAAAGCGTCCCACTGCCGCACAAGTTTTGGGAAGTCCACATATGCCACAGCAAATGGAGGACGCCTACTTTGCACAAGCATCGAGGCTGATGGGTGGGTAATTGCATATAGATGAAGGCTGACATGCCTGCTGAACTAGACTTCCAGCCAATCCTAACTCGCCCCACTACACCAGGCTCATGAATGCACTATTCACCCAACCTGTCGACCGTGTCCGAGACTTCTTGTATGATGACGAAGAGCGCCCAGAACATACTGCTCTAGATACTATCGTCGAGGATCGCCTCATCGAATGTTTCCAGCTGCATGGAGCCGTCAGCATGGACCCTCTACTCTTCGTGCCAGCAACCGAAGCGGACGTTGGCGACTCTAAGACTGCTGTCTTCCTTGACCGTCAGGGAGAGTTGGTCGCATTACCCAAGCACGCCATAATACCTTTCGCCAGGATCGCTGCACGTTCCGGCTTTGAACGTATCAAGCGATTTCACATCGGTGACACCTACCGGTCATCCCCATCTGGTGGACACCCCAAGTCTTTCCATGTCGCGGTATTTGATATCATTACCGCAGACCCTTCCGAGGGAGTTTCTGAGGCCGAGACAATTGGAATTATCAGCGAGATACTGAACATTTTCCCTGGACTGAACAACGTCCAGTACGAGGTTCATCTCTCTCACAGTCAGAGTACGCCGTGCATCTTTATGCAAAGATTCGCACTTATGCTCCTTAGTTTGCAATGCCGCGCTTAAAAAACTTGCGAGTGACCAACGTCGCAGCGCTTACAACATCTTAGACAACAATAAGATTACCCTACCGCAGAAACGCAGTCTGCTAAGCAAACTTGGCTTGGCTCGGACAACCGTTGACGAATTTGAGCTCCTCTTGCAAGTTGGTAGGTCGACCATACTGGTTCGACTCACCATAATCTCAAATTCTTGTAGATGATGTTGAATCCTTCATGGCAAGACTAGCTAGGACTTCTTTTGGACATTTGCTACAGAAGACATTTGAGGAGATCCGAACTACCATACGATTTGCTTCAATACTTGGCGTCAAGCACAGGATATTGTTACGACCCTGGCTCGGAAATCATGATCTCTTCAAGGATGGCATTCTATTTGAAGTGACCAAAGGGTTGAAACGATCGGATGTCATCGCCTCAGGCGGCCGGTACGTGTCGGCCAATAGTGTACGGCCCCTTTCTAAACACTTTCAGTTACGATCACCTACTTGCCAAGTACCGCCCTCCAACAAGTGAATCAAGCTCCCCGCACCTCCGTGCCACTGGAGTGCAAATAGCTGTGGACAAGATCACCTACGCACTGGCCGCTCATCAGAGGAACTCCATCAAGACCTTGCTTAAGGAGAAGAGAAGCTACGGCCTGTGGAGTCCCAGTATGTGCAATTCCTGTTGGATGCTTCAGGGCTCTTATGCGGCAATTAGGACGTTGCGATGTCTATATTACGTCTCACTCTCAAGGGAGTCTCGCTGAGCGCCTGGAGATTGCGGCACTTCTTTGGCAGAACGAAGTGAGCGCTGATTTGATGTACGACTCGGCAGTCGGGGGCAATGAAGATGAAATCCTAGCCATGGCTCAACGGGAGGGGATATTGTGAGTCGGATCTACTAGAGTCATTGTCATGAACTTACTTTGTTTACAGGTTTCTAGTCTATCGTCGATCAGGGAGCGGTGGGCGCCAGCCTTGGAGAATCAAGAGCGTCTTACGAGGTACAGAACAAGATTGTGCGTGTAGTCCCTTGAATTCTTCATGTACTAACGGATCCAATTGTCAGTTTTACGGCATGAGCTTGTTTTCCAATTACAAGCACTCATTCAGGAGCAAAGACGCTTGGACAAATCGCAAGACATGGCTGCGGCCCCTCCAAAAGTCAAGGAAATGTTCGAAGTACCGCTGGTACTCTCACCGGATGATACGAATCGGAAACAACGACAGACAACCAAGAATATATACCAAATGAAGGGTAGGTTGAACCCAATTGTGTTTATTGTGTCCTAATCACGCTCTTGTGCAGCGAACGCGGTTCTAGCAGATATCAAAGAGGCCGCACAAGCCGCTACCCCTCCAGTCATCGGAGTCGATGTCTCGGCTGGTGCATGGAGTGTGATGACAGCAAGTCCGGCGTGGGTCACACAGGAGCATGCTTGGAAGGCGCTATTGGAGGACCCGCATATCCAGAGAGAGGTGTTGGTGCATTTGAGAGACCAGATTTTACACATGAGACGAACGACAGGGACCCAGTTGATTTACTTGTTTTCCCTTCGCGATGAGAAGCTTCACATGTATCATCTTGACACGGCAAAGTAGTATTGTCTCTATTTTTGAATGTAGTGGTGCTCGCTCGCGAATAATGTGGCATATAGGCGTATAGAGTAACAATATTGGATCACGAAACTCGACTTCTTGTGATCCAGTGCCCATATACGTTTGTTCCTGTGTGGATACCCTCGACCCCTGCCAGGGACTCATCAAAATCAATTGAACCACCGAAGCAGGTGTACCAAGGATCACCAAAAGTACGGATCAGGGATCTCCAGTGTTATGTTCTAAGTGGTCACCTCGAATCGACGACTCCAGCTGGTTTGCATTCAAAATCCTGGATGACACCGCACCACAATATAACTAAGTAGCTATGCCGAGAGTCTTGCCTCTGTATGTACTCTCAGAGCACCAGCAGCAACGGCAACGACCGTGGCGACCGCGCAACCCCAGACCATTGACCATCTGCCTCAAAACTGCGCATACGAAATGGTCGATATCAGTGAGCGTCTTCCTCACTGACATGGACAGCTCGGCGTTGAACAGGTTCCCGATATCCATAAGAGCTCCGTTGGCTCTGGATTTGTACCAGCCACCGAGCACCGTTTGACCGAACATTCCGGTTAATTGACCTAGGACTGCGTTTCCTATTATATATAATAAATATGGACTACTCAAGGACTCCGTACTGAAGGTGTCGCCTTGTTCATATGCAGTTAGAAAACCCTTGAAGAACGACATATGGACCCTACCCCAATCATTCGTGGATGTTGCAATACTTTCATGGCCAGTTTTTGGTGTCTACGTTCATTTGGTGATCCGTCACAGAGACAAAGCAGGCCAAATACACTGTATAAGGTGTGGAAGAACACTCCTGAGCAGCTCAATGCCGGACTATTAGATCCCCTGTCTTTTAACCCAACATTTTCGAAACTGGTCGCTGTTGCATACCTGTAGAACCGTGAATCAAGAGTTCATTAGCCATAGTACTAGACCCAGGATGAAGTGGGCTGGAATCCTTCAGGCTCCGAGCCGATGAACTACGGCAACTTAGTTTAGTCGGGAGTCTGATGCGTCAGAATGTCAAGGTATTCAGTTACATATCCACGTTCCACTTGTGTCGCTCTGTCAGTGGCTCATGTGACCTTCATAAAATACTTTCTCCGCCGATTGTCATTGTCATTGGAAACGCGGCGTTATTCATGACGTCACACCTCAGTATATATGTCCTGGTGTATTGATGGCATTTTGTAAATGTTCAACTTTGCAGCATATCAAGCCTTCAGCCGCTGTCACTGTTAATTCGACAAGTCTTCACAGATAACGGATGCGTTTTGCAATGGAGGCTCTATTCCTAAGAGGATCATGCCACATATACCACACCGCACACATTCAACTTCATGTCACAAGCCACAGCAAGATATCACGCTGTATAGTATCACGACTGGTGTGCCTTGTGACTGATGATGTTTCTTAGGTCATGGGCATGCGAACACTGCGCTTTGCTCGTATGAACATACCCGTGCACCTGCACTATCGGGATGTGCGGAGTAGTATTCATTGTGCGTTTCGTATGACGTTGGGGTTTGAAAATCCGGACATAGAAGTTGCTATATTCAGGTGGTTCACAAAGCACATCCATCGCCGCTTGCATCTGGCACGTCACACCATGCGGTCCGGCAATTAATGTTCCGGCAGTCCCGGTAGTATCTTTCACCCATACTCTTTGTCACTTGCTGCCCTCTCCCCTCCGCCCAGCACTTCTACTACTCCTCATGCATCCTCCTGACCTCCATGTGGTAACGGACCCTCACCCACACTCGATTCGTTCTCTATTTAGTTCTTAATTGTGCCCTATTCTTTCGTCCAGATTTTCGACGACTTCCTACGAAATGGTCGGTTTGAACGACCTTCTCAATTCAACATACCATGCGACCAACTTCCCTGTAGGTTTGTTTAAATGCCTGTAACCATTTGTACGAGTTTGGTAATCCGAATCTCCATTTGAACTCGCGTCCTCTTCTTTTCTATTTTCCGATCTTCTCAGCTTGTCTCGCACCTGACTCCACCTTTCCCTTTTCGATACTACCAGGACTAATGGCCGGAAGTGAAACTCCTGGAAGACTCCTGCCTCTATTCTGTCGCGTTCCTACAGGGATCCATGGCAGGTTGGGGTCGCATTCACTGCATATTTTAGCTTCGGGAGTCTCTCTCCTCGTGGTCTGCCGGTTTTGAGATCCGGTTCCTGTAGATAGGCATATAAACCCATGTCATTTGGGGATTTTCCAGCCCCGTCAGAGTTCCCCTCTCGATAGCACCCACGATGGACAACAACCGTTTCGAATACACCTTCGATACTCCCTCTTGGAAGGGTAAGACCAGTATCCCCACCGGTCTCTTCATTGGTGGCAAATTCCGGCCTGGGAGTGAGCGCAAGACTATCGAGTAAGTGCATCGACCCCTGTATTCTCATTGTCCGACCCATTCGCCAGTGTGATCAACCCTTCGAACGGAAAACTTATCACCAAGGTCGCGGAGGGCACAAAGGCCGACGTTGATGATGCAAGTCCCGTCAGTTCGCAGATGGAAATCACGATTGAACCTTTCTGCAGGCCGTCCGTGTCGCTCAGAAGGCATATGATACTGTCTGGGGCCTCAAAGTGAGCCATTCGCGGGACAAATCGACCCGGTTGCTTCCACTCTATTTCGCAGACCCCGGGCGCCATACGTGGCAAACTTCTCATAAAGCTTGCTGAACTCCTCGAGCGCGATATCGATGAGATTTCAGCTCTTGAAGCGCTCGACAATGGCAAGACGTTC
>WNFL01399387.1_pt1 | contig 17343 bp, 17 predicted proteins | sample 5400361 | NCBI WGS metagenome assembly WNFL01 (sample SAMN13153351, study PRJNA577476) | soil metagenome | isolation source: 40 cm soil on Douglas fir-dominated hillslope | place: USA:California | collected 2013-09-17 | reverse complement strand
CAAGGATCACAAAACTACCAACTATCATTGGGACACTACAACAAGGCAATTCAGCTCAAACCAAAAATGGCTGAGGCATACATGTATCGCGGAGTTCTCTATGCGATAATGGGACATAAAGCCGAGGCCCAAGCCGATCTGGCAGCGCTCCAGAAGATGAATCCGCACTACGCAAAAGAGCTGGCAGAGTTCATCAAGACCGGGAAAGAAGATGACGAACTCTATGGCGCGGCCAAGAAAGTAAGTTCGTAGCTTCAGCGGTGGTACGCGGATGCCGCGCAAGGCGAAATCCGACGAGAATTAGGCGGAAACAATAAGTTGGTCCGGGCCAAGAGAATCGAATCTCGTCACCCTCCCTGGACCAGAATTTCCGTTCCACTTTTGCGGTAAATGGCGGAATATTGATGCTCCCCCTTGGCCAGCGATCCAACGACGGTCGCGCCTAAAGGAAAACCATCTCTATGAATAAATCCCGTCTTACCACAAGTCTTCTCGGCATCTGCACTTTCGCCGCTGTCACAACTCTTCCCCTGTTTGGTGCTGGCAGTGAACAAATTCCTACACCAGCCTCCGGCCCCCAAGCCAAGCAAGCAAATCCTGCTATCAAGGCCTACAACGAAGGCGTTGATCTGATGCAAGCAAAGCAGTTCGCAAAGGCTCAGGCCAAGTTCGAAGAGGCGGTGAAATTAAAGCCTGGATTTGCCGAAGCGCACAACAATCTGGCGTTCCAAAATTACCAACTATCGATGGAACACTATAACAAGGCGATTCAACTCAACCCGAAATTGGCTGAGGCATACATGTATCGCGGTGTTCTTTATGCCATAATGGGACGCAAACCCGAAGCCCAAGCGGATCTCATCGTGCTCCAGAAACTGAATCCGCACTACGCGAAAGAGCTCGAAGATTTTATTAAGACCGGTAAGGAAAATGAGGAGTTATTGGGTGCGGCCAAGAAAGTAAGTTCTTAGATTCGGTAGGCCAGCAGATCCCGTTTTACGCCTGCTTTCTGCAGCTAAATATCCAACGACTTCAAGAGTTTCCGGTCGATCTGACCGGTTACCGGTAAACCTTTAGCTTTTCGATAGGCTCGAATCGCGCTGGCAGTATCCGGACCATACACTCCATCAATTGCTCCATGGTAGTAGCCGGCGCGAGTGAGTTCCGTTTGCACTGCCCCGGTGAGGTCGCTCCAATATTGGCTATCGTAGGATTCTCCCGAATAATCGTAATACCCATAATCATAGGGATAACCGTAATAAGGGTAGCCATAAAACGGGTAACTGAACCCAAAGAAGAAGTCATCGTCAAAGAAGTGACGGTGATGGAAAAAATGGTCTCTGTCGTGAAAGTGGTCTCCGTCGTGGTGAAAATGGCCCCCATCGTGGTGAAACGCGAAATTATGCGAGCCAGAATGGAATCCCCCAGAGGAATGGAATCCTCCAGAAGAATGGCCCCCCCCGAGCCTCCCATACCATGAGCCCAAGTGGTTTGTGCCACGAACGGTAATGCGGCCGCAAGGGTTACTGTCCTCAGCCGCCCAATGAAATGTCTTTTCATAAGCAATGGCGTGATGAAAGGGGCACGTTTCTCCGTTTTGTGAACTCGGATGTGAAACGAGCAAGTCTCGCTGCACTCAGAAGCGCAACACCTTTCACAGCCTTCTCCCTGTAAGTTTGTATCGTCGTAAATCTGATTAGAGCTGCGGGAAAGCTTCTCGTTAGAGAAAACCTACCCACAGTAATAGACCGGAAATGAGATCTATTATTCCCGAGCGAAGGACCGCATCCTTCGATTCACAAGGTGCCGCCCAGTCGGCCTTAGGTTTGGAATAGCGCGAGTACCCGCCAACCTCCGCCCCTACCCCTCTGTTCTGCGCATTCCGTGTTTCCGTATTCTGAATTCTTGATTCCGAATTCCGGCTATCTTTGTCTTCATGATTCAGCAAGACCAATCTCGTTTCGATACTCGTCGTCTCTGGAAATTCGCAAAGAATCTGATACTGGCCGGAAGCCTTATTGCCGTCGGTGCGGTAGCCGCACAACAGACAAGTCCGTCGCCAGCCATCTCGAATCCTCCTACGGACAGCGAGGCCCAAAAGGGAGCCATCCTTCTCACTATCTTCTTGCGCCACGATCAATCGAAGACACTCGATGAAATCAATGCGGAGCTCAGGAAACAAGGCTACTACAAAGCGTTTCCTCCGGCCGGAGTTGAAGTGGTTTCCTGGTACGTGATGATGGGAATCGGTCAGGTAATCACACTGCGCGTACCGCCCGATCGTCTCCGGGATGTCAATCTCGCCATCGAGAAGACCGCCTGGGGTGGATATCGCACGGAGTTTTATCCGACCTATGACTATAAAGCTGCCGGAGAAGCCGAGCATGGCAAAGCGCAGTGAGCGGGTTCGTCGTAAACCGTTAGCAGTCCACCGCACCTTGCAACGGCGCCTTGACAACGTCGGCTTCATAGAAGCCCAGTACAAAGCGCTGGGTTAGCGTCTTTAGAGAGCTACCCGTCCCGGACGGGACGATCGACGAATGCTGGCAATCGCTGAGCCGCGTGCAAAATCAAAGGCCGAGGATGCTATCGTCCCTAACGGGACGGACCTGTTTTTTGCTTCATTTCCCAGCACTTCGTACTGGGCTTCTACTTTCGTTAGGTCCCTGCGGGACTGATTTCTGCCAGCCAGCAAAGGCCTGTGCGCTGCTGGTTGCAACCTCTTATGTTGACGCTCATGGGCAGACGCCAGATCAGTAGGCTGTTTTTCAAGGCGCGACACGCCCGCAACGCTTCGCGTACCGATGCGGGCGCGGCGATGAGCATATCTAGATTGATACATGGAGCGAACAACGCGGAAAACAGCCAACCGGTCGCAAAACGCAGTCGCCACCGCTCGGCCAGCTTCTAGATCATTCGCTTATACCGAGTATCTCCTGGATGTTCTTCCAAGCGGCCTGCCGTTTGGTGTTGTAGACATTGATGTTGGCTTTTCCACCACTGGTGAGAAAAGTCTGAAAGGCATCGGCTTCCGCCCCGAGGAGATCGTAAGTAGAAATGACCTTCGCCATAAAAGCTGAATCCTCGACTTGGACCGCCCCGGAATCCTGCAGTTTATTGAGCCTCTCTTTTATGCGTTTGATGATCTCAATGTAGGCGCTGAGATACTGGCCGGTCGCGTTCTTGTCGTAGACCTTTTTGCCATAGGCGTCCGCTAATGTGCCAACTGACGTGTAGGTCAAATATAGACCCTGCGCGCACAAAGCGCCCGTTGTCTGCAGCAAAATCGTCTGGTTGTCGTCAGCGCAAACGCCAGGACGAACCCAAACCAATACCAGAATAATCGGTAGAAGAAGACGTACAGGGATACACTTCTTAAGGAACATAGATTCGAGGCTCGTCGTAGAGGCAATAACGACAGCCAAACGCCGGTCTTTAGCCTTCTCCCAAAAATTCTCTGACAAAGTGACGGAAATGGAAAACAGGGGTTTGCAAATTGTAACAAAGGTTTCACATGCGTTGTTCGGTGGCGGGGCTCAATCTCAGAGTTTCAACTAACTCAACACGGATACTGCCTATGCCAAAACGTTCCAAACCCAGACAACCCAAAGCGCCCACCCAACAATCTCAATCTACCGCCGCATCAGATGGAGGGAATACCGCCCCGATCCCAACCAAGACCCCACGTTTTGCCGAGCCGCCCCCTACTCCCGATCCAACCAAATTCACGGTGAAACATGGTTCGGACGCTAAAGCCTACAAGATTCTTGATAGCCTGAAAGGAACACTGCAGCCCCGGCCATTCCCGGTCGTCTCCGGAACCGATGAGCCGATCCTCAGACTCGAAGAAGTATACGGCGGTAAGGGTGCCCAGATCGTTCGTGAGATCGAAGCAGCGGGACAGATTGTATTCGACACCGTTGGGGACACCGGGAATGTAAAAGGACCCAAAGATGAGGATTTGGTTGCCGGAAATGGTGGCCACGCCATTCGGTCCCTTACGCGCCACGGCAGTCCGGCGTCGCGGACCCCGACTGTATTGCCATCGCTTTCGAACGGAAAGGACCAAATCGTTTTCGAAAATTACGACGATACCGAGTTCGGTTATCTGCGAGTAATCGTCGACTCGAAACAACTGCGGCTCGAGTATCATCCTGCCTCCGATGGCGACGCCGCCAAAACTCCCGATGACTTTGTTACGGTCGATTTGGCGACACACAAGATGGTGCATTACCAGCCGGGGGGATAGGGCCGGGAACGGTAAACGGCGTGAGAGGTGATTGGTGATTAGTGAGGACCGGGAGCGCCAACGTATGAATGCCGGTAACAACCAGATCCAAACAAGGAAAAACCCGTAACCTAAAATCTGACCAAGTGTGACCGATGTCCTGACCCAACCCACACCACATCACCCACTTCTCACCTCTCACCCATTTTAGCGTTCCCGACGTTCCACGACTTCGCCCGTCGTTCGAAACTCCGGTAGCTTCGTCGGGCAAGCCGGCGTTACCCATGTTTCCTGGGGCTTGCGATGTAGTCGCGAAAATTCTACCATCGCCTTATTGAAAGAGGTTGACGGTATTCCGAACGTACCGCGCCACGAGCTTCGGAGATACACAATTTGGAAAACTCGGTCGCAACTCACGGATCGTGAATCGTCAACTGTAGGAAATGCCGGAATCCTTCGAGTTTGAGCATTATCAGCTTCTGAAAAACCCGGATGGCTCGTTTGCAGAGCTCGGGCGCGGAGCGATGGGCATCACTTACAAGGCCTTCGATACCAGCCTACGCTGCAACGTTGCGTTGAAGGTCATCAGCGGCAGCCTGCTCGAAGATGAGAAGGTCGCAGAGCGTTTCTTGCGTGAGGCTCGCAGCGCGGCACAGCTACGGCACCGCAACGTCGCTTCAGTCTTCCACCTGGGTAAGCACGGCAACCGCTATTTCTATGCGATGGAATTCATCGACGGCGAAACGGTGGATGCGCTCGTGAAACGCAATGGCCCGCTCGAATGCCTTTTCGCACTCGATATCGCTCAACAGGTCGCCTCCGCCCTCATCGCCGCGGAAAGGCAACACCTCGTCCACCGTGACATCAAACCGTCGAACCTCATGCTCGTCCGCGAGGGTGATGGTGAGGTCCTCGTGAAAGTGATCGATTTCGGTCTGGCCAGGTCGGCAGTTATGCAATCGACCACCGCCGGAGAAATTACGTCCGGTGGCTTCGTTGGTACGCCCTACTTCGCGAGCCCTGAGCAACTTGATCGCCAGACCGAAGACATCCGTTGCGACATCTATTCGCTGGGCGTGACGCTATGGTACATGCTCCTGGGCAGACCTACGTTCACGGGATCGGTGGCCAGCGTTATCGCCCAGCATTTGGATAAGTCGCCTCCGTTCGAGGCGCTGGCTATTCTGCCCGCCGAGGTCGTCACGGTGCTCCGCAAAATGCTGGAAAAAGACCGGGAACAGCGCATTCAGACGCCGTTAGAGCTGCGCAACGAGCTGAAGTTATGCATTGAGCGGCTGCGCGGGTTACAGACCTCTGCGAAGCCTGCGACGACGGAATGGAATTTTGATACGATCGCGCTCAGCAACACCAACCCTGCGGCGCTGAGGCCGGAAGTTGGCTGGCATCTGAAGGAGCGGTACCGGCTAATTGAAGACATTAATCCGGGGAACCCGGCTCGTACCTTCCACGCCGAAGACATGGCTTCAAAAACGCGCGTCACGATCCGAATTTTCCACCCGGATCCGGCGGTTCAGACCCGAATTGAAGAGGAAGCGAAGCTTATTCAGACGGTAGCGCATCCGAACTTCCTGAAGGTGTTCGTAGTCGAGCGAGAAAGGAACTTCAGTTTCGCCGTTCTGGAGTGGGTTGAGGGATTTGCTTTGGTGGACCTGCTACGCGCACGGCGCGCTTTGACCCTGCGTGAGACCCGGATGCTGATAAAGCAGATCGCACCGGCGGTTGATGAGGCACGAGCAGCCAACCTCACGTTGGAGATGAACTTGCGCGATATACTCGTGCATTTTCCGGAAGGGTTTGCCGCGCCGAGTGCGGATGTGGTCTTACATTGCCCGCTCGACGAATGGCCCGCATTTGTAGTGAAACTGGACGGTCTGGGCAAAGCAAAAGAGCTGGAATCTTCGGCAACCTGGTTCGGTGAGCGGCCACCGCTCGGCAATCAGATGCCACATCATGACGTCATCCAGCTCGGCATCGTAACGTACGAACTGCTGGGCGGAACAGCCGGCACCTTCACTCCGCTGGCGACTTTGTCCGAGGACGGCAATCGAATCCTCCGGCAGTGTCTTACGCCGGGACGTAGTTACCCGACCGGCCGCGATTTTTATAATGCGCTGAGCGCATTGTCGGACGTGAACTCGACGCCCGCTGGCACAATTAGCCACCCACTCCAGCCTCCGCCGGCAAAGCCGTTGCGGCCGGTACCTGCGCCTGTTCCTCTTGCTTCCGAGGAGGCGCCGCCGCGGCCAACCTACAAGAATCGCGCGCTGCCGATCATCGTGGGTCTGCTCACAGCGCTGACGGCGGGAGGATTGGTCTCGATTTTTCTGGCCAATTGGTCGAATCCAGGTTCTCCTCCTGTCGTCGCGACACCCCAGCCAACAGCGACGAAGATCGTTGCCGCGAGGTCGCCACCTCAAGCCGGCCAGTCATGGACGAACACGCTCGAAATGCGTTTTGTGCCGCTCGGGAACATCTACATCGCTGTCTGGCAGACACGTCTGCGGGATTTTAATGCCTTTGTTGAAGCAACCAGCTACGATGCCGTGGGGGGCATGTCTTCGATCATAGTCGCAAACGGTTTTAAATTAAACGCGATGAGCTGGAAAAATCCTGGGTTTGCCCAAACACCAGAACATCCAGTCGTCGGTGTGAGTTGGGAGGATGCCAATCAGTTCTGTGCCTGGCTGACGCGCAAAGAACGCAGCGAGGGCGCGCTAACCCCATTCCAAAGTTATCGCATGCCGACCGACCGCGAGTGGAGTGAAGCCGTCGGTTTATCGCACGAGCAAGGAGGGACGCCGGAAGACCGGAGCGGAAAGATTAAAGGCGCTTTTCCTTGGGGCAATTCTTTTCCGCCTCCAGTCGATTCCGCCAACTATGCCGGGAGTGAATCACGGGTAGACGCGCCCGAAACGTGGGCTGTGATCCCTGGGTTTCACGACGCTTTTCCGCGCACGGCGCCGGTTTCCGCTTTTCGGCCAAACTCCCATGGTCTGTGCTGTGTCGGAGGGAATGTCTGGGAATGGTGCCTCGACAAATACAACCGCACGATGAACTGGCGCACGTTACGAGGTGGATCGTGGGCCACATCTCGTGCGGAAGAGACACTCTCTTCTTACCGTCGCGGCTATGATCCGCTGTTTCGAAGCGATGATGTTGGTTTTCGCTGCGTAATCGCAGCGGATGGAGGCGAAGAATGAAACTGTTCAAATTTAATCTCATCTTCATCCCAATTCTGGCGCTCTCTCTGGGCGCGGTCGGCTATATCGCGCAAAAAATGTTACTCGAAGATGCGCGCCAACACATTATCGAGAATGCTCGGATTATCATGGAGACTGCGCTCTCGAGCCGTACCTACACCACCAAACAGGTCGCCCCGCTACTTGAACAAAAGAACTTCAAGCTCCAAACCGCAGTGGCCGAGTTTCGGAAGACCCTGGAGTCGATGCCCAAGACTTTTGATCCAAATGCGACCGCAGATGTTCGGGCCAGCCTGAAAAAAGGCTTCACTCTAGGTCAGCAACGGGCCCTCGAAGCACTGGAGCAGTTTGTCGTCTCGGCCAAAGACAAGCCCGGCGAATTGCTCGATAACGAATTTCACCCCCAATCAGTGCCTGCGTTTGCAGCAACCGAGATCTTCAATTACCTGCGGGAAAAATTTCCCAATTACTTCTACAAGGAAGCGACCCTTAATCCTACCAACCCGCGAAACCGTGCGACTGACTGGGAGAGCGATGTGGTCAACCAATTCCGGAGCAGACCGGAACAGACTGAGATTGTGAGCACACGCGACACACCGACTGGCCCTTCACTCTTTCTCGCTCGAGCGATCAAAGTCAACAACGTGAGCTGTCTTCAGTGTCATAGCACCGCCGATAAAGCTCCCGCGGAAATGATCAAGCTTTACGGCTCAGCGAACGGATTCGGATGGAAGATGAACGATGTCATTGGTGCGCAAATCGTGTCGATACCGATGGCAATACCTGTGGCTGGAGCGTTCGTTGTTATTTTGGTCTTCGGCAATCTCGCTTTCGCAATTCTCACGCGAAAACGGTAGAGCCCGGGTGGGACCTAGAGACAGGTGTCCACCGCGCCGAAGGCGCGTAAGCCCCCTTCACCTCAAGAACGCCGCGACATTACCTCCGTCCACGGTGGTAACATCTCCCGTCGTCTTCAAGGCTAACGCTTGATGAACGAATGCCTGGGCGACGTCTTCCGCCGTCACTTCGCACCCAAGGAGGTTTCCGGACAGGTAGTCTTTTTCAGTCACTCCACGGGATTGTGCTCGCGTCCGGATCATCTCATCGGTGAGAAGGCCGCTGCGAATTCGGTCAGCATTCACCGCGTTCACCCGGATTTTGTCTCGACCGTATTCCAACGCATACTGCCGAGCCAAAGACAAGGTAGCAGCTTTCGGAATACCGTACGCACCAAAATTCGGACCGGGATTGATCGCCTGTTTGGAGATATTGAATAGCAGAGCGCCACCGGTTTCTTGCCAGCGCATGACTCGCACCGCATTCTGCGCAACCAATTGATGAGCAAAAAAGTTAAGCTCGAAACTCTTTCGCAAGAGGTCATCCGCTATCGTCGCAATTGGTCCGGGCCACGCCGCCCCGGCGTTCGATACTACCACATCGATCCCGCCAAAGCGTTGGCAAACCCGATCAAAAAGCCCTCTGACTGATTCCGCGTCGGTCACGTCGCAAGCCGCACCCAATGCAGTTTCTTTGATCGCTCGGGCTATTTCCCCGGCCTTCCCCTGGTCCAAATCAGCAATGGCTATTTCTGCGCCTTCCCGCGCAAACGCTCTCCCAATCGCGCTCCCAATGGTTCCGGCGCCACCAGTAATCAGCACCACTTGTCGAGAAAGACGTGGTTCGGACAGCGCTCGCAATTTCACCTGTTCGAGTGACCAGTATTCCATCGCAAATTGCTGGCTCTCGTCCAATGAAGAGAAACGGCCAATCGACTCGGCGGCGCTCACTGCCTCGATCCAGGTTTCCGCGATATCGGCTACGATCGCGGCCTCCTTGGCCGATTTCCCGATCCCAAAAAGCCCGCAGTACGGTATTAGAGCGACTCGGGGAATCGGATCCAATGGCGATTTCGATTTCCCAAGTTGGGAATTGTTTCGATCGAAATAGCTTCGATACCTTTCGATGTAATCCGCAATCGCACCTGCGGTTTCGCGCCGAAACTCCGGTAAATTACTAGCTTCCGGGAACGGCAAAATCAGAGGAGCCGCTTTTGTCCGAATCAGATGATCCGGTGTGACTGGTCCGCGGTTGGCGTAGTCCGCAACCTGCTGACCATTTACGAATTCCAGAATCTGGTCAGAACGGCGAAAATCCAAGATCCAACGCGTTGGATTGCTAGTCTTACCCGCGTTGGCCAAACATCCCCGGAGAATAGGAGCTATGTCCGCCCTGTGCCCAATTTCTTTTTCCGGCCAGGAACGCGAAATAAACACCGGAATTCGCCGGTTTTTTTGCACAAACTGGGCGGCCAAGTTGTTGAGGTCGACGGTTCGAAGGTAAGACTGTTTGGCGGTATCACCGAAAGTGAACAAGCCATGTTTCATTAACACCAGTCCTTCGACCAAAGGATTACGGCGATACTCACTCGCTGCTGCTTTGGCTAGAGAGAATCCCGGCATGACATAAGGAACATACCCGACCCGGTTCCCAAACGCCTGGTGCGCTAAGTTTTCGCCGTCCGTTTGATCAACCACTGCCAATACAGCCAGAGCATGGGAGTGATCGATATATTTGTGCGGAAGAAAAGCATGCAAGAGAGTTTCGACCGATGGCGTCGGCGCTGAGGAGTCCATGAGGCACCCCCGCAGATAGTTGACCATGGCTTCGTCGGAGAGCTGTTCGAGCTGGGCTAGTTTCAGAAGAGGTTCCAGCCGTACCGCGGGCAGTCCAACCGGTTCGATCGCAGCAAGATCCCACCCGCTACCCTTTATCCGCAAAACCTCGGTTTCGATCCCGAAGAGATCTGGTTCAGTTGTTTTGACCGACGTGTTGCCCCCTCCGTGCAGAGCGAGACACGGCTCTTGGCCGAGTAGCCGAGAACCATAAATCCGGAGAGCTAAATCCAGATTATGATAGCGAGAGATGTATTCGGTTGCGTCGGCATCACTCCAAAGATTCTGAATCATCTCCATCACCAATTGAAGCTATGGATCTCCGAATGGGTCAAGTAGCCATAATTCAATAGCCAATAGCCGATAGCCAATTCTCCAGCCGCCAGATTCTAAATTCCACTTTGTCTACGCAAAGATATCTGGGAAGTTAGAAACCTGGACCGCAACAGCGCGGCTATCCCCGGTATGTTTCCTTTCGTTACTCAGTTTCGCGATCGCACCCAAGCCGGGCAGCTCCTCGCGGATAAGCTAGCGGAGTATGCGAATCTCACGGATGTCTTAGTTTTGGGATTACCACGAGGGGGTGTCCCGGTCGCGTTCGAGGTAGCCAAGGCGTTAAATGCTCCGCTCGATGTCATTGTTGTGCGAAAACTGGGGGTTCCCGGTCACGAAGAACTAGCGATGGGAGCAATTGCACCCGGTGGTTTACGCTTTTTGGATGCCGGAGTAGTGGAACGATCCCATGTCTCAAATTCCACGATCGACGCCATTATCGCAAAGGAACAAACCGAAATGGAGCGGCGCGAGCTGGCGTATCGAAGCAACGCTCCCACGGCTGACGTACGGGACAAGATAGTGATTTTGGTTGATGACGGGCTGGCGACTGGTTCGACCATGCGGGTGGCGGCCGCCGCTGTGAAACGCGGAGAGCCGGCACGGATTGTGGTCGCAGTGCCGACCGGACCTCCTTCATCCGTTCACGATTTGCGCGCCGAAGTGGATGAGGTTGTCGCATACATGACTCCGCGCTTGTTCTTCGGGGTCGGAGAATGGTACCAGAAATTTAACCAGGTGTCCGATGAAGAGGTGCGCGCTTTGCTAAAGGAAGCGAAGCGCCGGCAGATTGAGAGTAACCAGTAATAAGGTTATAAGTGATCAGTTATCAAGTTATCAGTTGTCGACTGAGAGCCGGCTCCTGTCAGATGGCCCGGCGATTCCTGATTACCCGATTAGTGATTACAAATTAGACAGCGTGGTTGGTTGGAAGGGGCAGGAATGGTCAAATGTTCCAGTTCGGCGTTTGACGCAAAAGCGGCGACTGTCCCTAAAACACTCCTGGTCTGACGTAAGCTAAAAGTCAATCCGAAGCTGCTCGCGTGGTGCGACCGCAAACTGCAGTCGCCAGCGCGTCGCTACGCTTAACGGTTAGCATCTCTCAATCCGACCGTGCATTACGACATGAGCGGACCACGCGATGGCGACTGCACTTATTGACCAGGATCGCTTCATTTCTCTCGTTGAGAATTTCTCGACGGCTCGCGCCTCTGGCTTTCGAGGGACAGTCGCCGCTACCGCTCATAGCTCGACCTTTTTCCGGCAGCCCTATTCCTGAGAAGTGATTACTGATCACTGGCTCTCCTATTCTGCCCTTTGCGCTTTTGGATAACCGCAGAGAGAATGATCGAATGAAAGTCGGAGTCTTAGGATCTGGGACTGTGGGGCAAACACTTGGCGCGGGATTTCTCAAACATGCCCGTCAAGTCATGCTTGGCACTCGCGATCCGAAAAAGCCGGACGTACAAAAATGGGTCCAGGACATACCTGGGGCAACAGCCGGGACCTTCGAAGAGACAGCGAGATTCGGGGAGTTGATCGTGTTGGCAACGCTCGGCAGCGTGGTGGAAAACGTGATCGATCTAGCCGGCCCCAACAGCTTCACCGCAAAACCGGTAATTGATGCAACTAACCCGTTGTCAGATCATCCGCCGGTCGACGGAGTACTGCAATTCACCACCGGGCCTAACGAATCGCTGGCAGAGAAGATTCAAGCGAAAATTCCCGGCGCATACGTCGTAAAGGCCTTTAACAGCGTTGGTGCCGCTCGAATGATCAATCCGCAGTACAAACAGGGCATCCCAACCATGTTCATTTGCGGAAACCACGTGGAAGCAAAGGCCACAGTGTCAGATGCTATCGAGCAATTTGGATGGGAACCGTTCGATTGTGGAACCATCATCTCGGCTCGTGCAATCGAACCGCTCTGTATGCTTTGGTGCATCCCGGGATTCCAGAAAAACCGGTGGACCCATGCTTTTGAGCTGCTGACGGAATGAAAAACGCCGAAAGCGATAGCGGAATGCTGCGAGCAGTCCGTACTCGGCTTTAGTGAGCCGCGGCGAAACTCGTCGGGAGGTAGCGGGCATTTAATCGTTTGGATAAGGTTAAGCTCGGCCTGCTCAAGCAAGTGTCATGTCCTCATGCGATATGTCTTCACTGTTGCCGTTCCAATGCGCAACTCCTGCTCCCCCTCACATGTTCATCGCGGCTTCTCGGAGTGCTTCCCCGGCGGACGCTTGACCATCGGTCGCAATTTGCAGGGCTGTTCCAACTGCGTTAAAGAAGCGGCCCATTTGCGGGATGTTCGGCATGACCTGGCCAAGATCCACTGCCACCTTTAATTGCCGCAAACGAATGTCGCTTGGTGCAAGCTTTTCGTACGATGAGATCAGCGCCGGAATGCCGATCGGTTTTGCCCGATTTATCGCGCCGAGTCCATCATCAGTCAGGAGGTAATGCTCCAGGAATTCTTTAGCCAGGTCTTGATTCGGGCTCGACCGACTAAGATATGCGAGCGTGACCCCGACAAAGGGACGCCCTAACCTCCCGTCTATGCCCGGGATTGGAGCCAATCCAAAATCGATTCCGCTTTCGATCAGGTTCGGCCAGTCCCATGGCCCTGAGATCGTCATCGCTAACTTGCCCTCTGCCATCAGCTCCTCCCCTTCGCCGTTTACCGGCCCTATTGGGAGGATACCATTTCGAACTAACGCGACAATCTTCGAAAGTCCTTCAACCGCTCCCGCGGTTGCCACGCCGATATCCTTTACGTCGTAGTTTGTGCGGCGCCTCTTGAAAACGTAGCCTCCCGCAGTCCCAGAGAATCGTTCTCGCGCCCGGATGCTTAGTTTGAATCAACCGGTTGATTGACACCAGCTGCGAGAGATCCCTCGGTGCGCTGCCGACGAGAAGCCTTTTGTTGTAAATAAGCGTTATAGTTTCCAGCGCGATCGGATAACCCCAAGTGGCGTCACGGTGTCGCACAGCCTCCCAGGCTTGCGGATAGAGTTTGCGAACCAATTCTGAAGACAACTTAACGGGAGCAATCAAGCCGCTATCGGCCCATTCTCCAACCTTGTCATGCGCCCATATCACGATGTCGGGACCCTGACCGGCTTGAGCGGCGAGCGCGAAATTATCGACAATGTTTACCGGTGTTTCGATTGTGACTTTGATTCCCAAGTCGTTCGCAAACTTCTTCGCGATCGGCCGGAGGCCTATTGCTGGCTCGCTGTCCATCCAGATCAAAAGTTGACCATTTGTCCAGGCACATAGATGCAACGGCCAAAGGCACAGAACCGTCAGGGCCAAAAACTGCCCTTTTATCGTGCATTGCCGCATTTCAAGAGACTGACCGCCTTTTTGGCTCCTTGATAAGGCACCAAATGCCGCTTGCTAGCTACCGTCGGGTATCGCAAATAGACGAGCGCTTTCGCGGCGCCGCGAAACTCTTGGAGGACGGGTTCATGAGCTCCTCAGCGGCCGTCGCGCCGAAACCATGCTTGGCTCGACGCGACAATAGTTCACATAGGCAGGAATTTGTAGATCGTTGTCTGAGTGTACTTCTCGCCTGGCCTGAGCTCTGTGCCCGGGAAGTTTGTGTGATTGGGGGAGTCCGGATAATGTTGCGCCTCCAGGGTAAACGCCCCCCAGTGTTCGTAGGTCAACCCGTTCTTGCCTTTTAATGTCCCATCCAGAAAATTGCCTGTGTAGAATTGCACGGCCGGCTCGGTGGTATACATCTCCACAGTGCGACCCGATTCCGGATCGGTCACTCGAGCTGCTAGGGCGTTCCTATCGCCCGGATTGTTCAATATCCAGTTGAAGTCGTATCCGCCTTGTTTGGGTTCAGCATTCTTGAGTAGATCGTTCTTGGAATGAATCTTCGCACCGATTGCGATCGGCTTGGTGAAATCAAGCGGCGTACCTTTTACTTCTCGTATTTCACCGGTGGGAATCAGCGTGTTATCGACCGGAGTGAACTCATTGGCATTTATCATGGCTACTTGATCGAGCACGTTGCCATTGCCGGCGCCGGCCAGGTTGAAGTAGGTATGATTGGTCAGATTAACGATCGTATCCCCGTCGGTCACGGCGGAGTAATGAATCGCCAGTTCGTTGTCGTTGTCGAGCGTATATCGGACTGTCACTTCCAGGCCACCAGGAAAACCCATCTGGCCGTCCGGCGACAGATACACCAGCTCAACACCAACTCAGTTTGAACCCTCGATCGGCGATGCAGCCCAGACCTCCTTGTCGAAGCCCTTTGACCCACCGTGCAGGGCATTTGGCCCATCGTTGGTCGGAACCTGATATTGTTTCCCTTCCAACTTAAACTGGCCCTTGGCAATGCGATTACCGTAGCGCCCTATAATCGCGCCAAAGTATGGACTCTCCTTGATGTATTGGTCCAAATTGTCGAAACCCAACGCCACATCTTGCAGCTTTCCGTTTTTATCCGGTACGACGACGGACTGTATGATGCCGCCATACGTCAGGATTCCCACCCGCACCTCATGGATATTGGTCAGAACGTATTTTGCCACCGGTGCTCCATCTGGCATTTTGCCAAATATCTCCTTGGTCACCCTAAGCCCGGCGACCCGCTCATTGTTGGTCATTGTCTCTTTGTTCACAGTTGCCGCCGCTATAGCTGCAACGGTGAAACTACAGATTATCACCAGTCCCGCTAGACTGACTTTGAGTGATTTGTACAACATGATGATATCTCCTCGACGCCTGACTAGGCAGGCCTCTCATTTCCGCTGCTGGAAACACCCTCCTTAGACAATCGGGCGATCCAAACATTCAAACATATCTATCGTACCACGATATTTTCTTTATCCCAATGTGTCGTGTCTCAATAACATCATTTTCGGACAAACGCTTTGGCCTTCTGGCCGAATGAATTGTCGTTCCCGGTTAAAGACTGCAAGGTGCACCGTAGCCGCAGCTTCTAGCGGCGCACCTCTTTCGCAGCTGGAAGCTGCGACTACTTTGGCGTGCCTAAGAGCCGAGGGCTAGCTCGTTAAGGAGCTTGCCTGTTTTCGGCATCGAGTCGGAATCCCTTGCCTCAATGCAGTCGGCCAGGAACCGGGCATCTTGAGCAACTCCGGAGAAGCGCCCGGAGCCCCAGGTGTATTGCCACGGGAGACCAATAAAATAGATACCTGGGACGGAGGTAACTCCGCGTCGGTGACTCGGATACCCTTTCCCATCGAAGATTGGAATTTCAATCCAACTATAGTCGGTGCGAAAGCCTACCGACCAAATGATCACGCCGATCTTTGCTTCGACGTAGTCTAGTTCCAGCGACGGATTTGTCGGTTCCCACAACGACTGGTAGCGCGGCTCCAGCGGCGCGACGAGTTGGTTGGCTTCGATATATTTATCGATCGTTGTCTTAATGCTTTCGGCAACTGAATCCGCTTGATCCAGGTTTTGTTTCAGATCGTCCGCGAACCGTAAAATGTTCCCGCGAACATCCTGTAGCCGTCCATAGAGCTTCATCCCTTCGAGCGCGAACTTACGGAGGTCGATGTCGCGTCCGCCGTCGCGACCGGTTACATAATGGTTGGCTTTCGCGCGAACCCGCTCCTTCAATGGATGCTCATTTACCGGCATGTTGTAATAGCCCATTTGGTGCAACCAATCGACCACGTCTTTACCGCGATACCGGCGCGCGGTTCGAGGAGCGCCGCCGACGCAGAGATGCACCTGACGACCGGCCAGATGGAGATCCTCTGCTATTTGGCAGCCAGATTGACCGGAGCCGATCACCAGCACCTCTCCGGCGGGCAATGATCCCGGATTTCTGTACTCTGCGGAATGCAGTTGCTTCACGGTCGGTGGAAAGCGCTCAGCAATTCGAGGAATTGTTTCGACGTGATACCCCCCGGTAGCGACCACAACTTGGTCGGCAAAGTAGTCTCCTCGGCTCGTTTTTATCGCAAATGCTCCAGAGTCGTCGGCCCGAAGATTTGATACCAGAATCCCTTCCTTAAGGGGTGGAGTGAAAGATCGTGCGTAGGCCTCGAGGTACTGGACGATTTCTTCCTTGGCCATAAAGCCGTGAGGATCATTTCCGTAATAGTCGAATCCGGGAAGCTGGCATTGCCAATTCGGTGTCACCAGACAAAAACTGTCCCACCGTTTCGATCGCCAAGCTTCGCCCAGTCGGCGCTTTTCAAAGATGAGATGATCGATACCCCGTTCTTTCAGGCAATAGCTCATTGCCAGTCCGGCCTGGCCACCACCAACAACGATGACGGGATAATGCAGATCGGTTGAGCGTTCGCTGGCGGATGCGTCGTGCATTGGCTAATTGCAGTGTGGTTCGCGAATCATTGGGTAAAGTATTTTTTGGCAACTCTTTAAATACGGAGGACGCGCAGAGTTGAATTGCCCGGCAGCGTGCTCGTCCATTGCTCGATCTCCGCCATTTCGGCGGAGGCCGAGCTGCACGAGAAACCGAATTTCACGCGAACACGTTCCGAAGCTGCAGCGAAAGCTTCACGACTCCGCGCTAGAAACTCGGCTACCAGCATTTCGTCGCCCGCTGCGAAGTAGCGACACACGACACTTGATGGCGAGTAGCATTCCTTGGTCGAGCCATCCGGGAGCTGAATAGTAAAGATGACTTCGGGCATAGCTCGCGATTAGTTTTCTTCGACGGCTTGTCTTTCGAAGGTGGAAAGGGTCGAGCAAGCGGCACATTTGGCACAGCCCGCCTTCACGGTGTTGGAAGTCAGGCCGGCTTGCGCGAGCCAACTGCCCAGTGGCTGAAGCACGCGGCGCATAAACTCAGCCGAAGGCGGATGACGGTCGGCCAGCGGCGTTCCATTTACCGGAACAAATGGCACCACGAAGGGATAGACCCCGATTT
>WNFL01447439.1_pt1 | contig 17344 bp, 17 predicted proteins | sample 5400361 | NCBI WGS metagenome assembly WNFL01 (sample SAMN13153351, study PRJNA577476) | soil metagenome | isolation source: 40 cm soil on Douglas fir-dominated hillslope | place: USA:California | collected 2013-09-17 | reverse complement strand
GGGCGGCCACCTCCAAACGGCTTTACCGGACGCGCGCAGAACTCCCCGCCTCCGTTCACTCCTCACCGAGAACGCGCATCCGGTAAAGCACTAGCGTTTGTCAGGAACTAAAATAAGACCCATCCGTGCCGAGAATCTCTCACCTGCCGCAATAAACTGCGGATCGACCGGGCCAGACAAATACATAATCCTTGTCATCGACTCTAAGGTAGTAGCGTATCGTCCCGGTAGGGTAGCAACCCTCGACGGAGCATCGGACCAAATGATAACTGCGAGGATCCCGGATTACGGACGAAACCGTCAGCGAGGTTCGGGGGGTGACGGGAAGAACTTGAGACGAGGCATTTGCCGAAAAGAAGTTGTCGCTGGAAAGAAAGCCGCTCGTGAAGCAGTGGATTTTCCCAAGCTCCACCACGTCTGGTTTGCTTTCGCGTTCCTTCTTGTTGAGCTTCTTGCCCGCGGGCACAACCCAGAGAGGTGATGCCGCGTGTCCATCAACACTGATCCCACCGTATCGCACTGAGAGCGTTGAGTCTGTGCTGTTGACGATGGTTGTCGTGTAGTTGAGGAAAGTGCCTACTTCGTCGGCGCTGACGCGCTCGAATCCTATCCGGGAGCTCACGTCTATTCCGGCATAGCTCAATGTGTGTAGCGCATTTCCTGTCAGTGGGTCTTGAATCGTCGACGAGACCGCGCCTGAGGTCGAGTCCTCTCCCCACACGAACGCACTCATTACTTTTACTTTGATTATGGGCACGCCGTCTTGGCCAAACATGCCGGGAGTGAACGCGAAAACCGCTAGCCCGAATATGGACGCCCATTTCATCGTCTTTTAGTCGGCTCGTTCAGAGTCGCAGCGAGATTATGCGACTGAAACCGCTGGACCCCTATTGTCAAAAGTAACAGGCAATACTTCCCCCAGGGAGCCGACCTGTCCGGCTAGACTCAATCAGAACTGAACAGGGTAGCGCTGCGTTTAAATCAACGCACGCGAAAGACTTTGGAGTCTGAACCTCCTGCAAGTAGGCTCCTTCGAGTTGGTGTTGCGTCGACCCATTGACCAGGAACTTGTTGATAAGTCCTTTCAAATCAAGAAATCGTCCTGGACAAGTTCCTGGCACTAGCGACGCGTCGAAGACGCAGTCGGGGCTTATCGGGAGTTAGCCAACCTTTTAGTTGAAGCGCACTCATACTCTCCGCCCGGACTGTCAATCTTGACAGTTTCGTTTCGCACATTTGAGGTTTACAAGTCGGAAGACTGGGATAAGGGACTGATACCCACCCACGGAACATGCACTGAATCCGGACCTAAAGCGGCGACAACCGAAGTCAAGCTTAATAGAACAAATGAGGAGGCTTTCTTCATGCTCAAATCCTACAGGTGGATTGTTGGTTGCACTCTGGTCGTTGGCTTCTTGGGAGGAACGTTTGTGTACGCCAAGTCAGCCGAGCTCCAGCAACAAGTCTCCAAACGAAACCACGACAATACAACCGCGCTGACCTTCGGCTCGCATGTGGTGGGACCATTTTATGCCGGGAAAAGGAGCTATGGGCTTGCGGATCGTGCGGAGAATAACCTCTTCGATATCTTCTGCTCCGCCGTTGACACTGAGTGGTTACGACCCGATCAAAACAGTTCCACACCTGCGCTTCAGCGACTTCGAGGTCTGGGCCCAAAACGCGCGCTGACGACGCGGCGTCGGTACCAACTACGCCCCTGTTAGAGAACGCTGTCTTAAGAGGTATTTCGAAACTCAGGAGCCCCGCATCATCATCAGGAACGAAGCCCGGTCATCCTTACCTTCGGTCGGCTTACTCCCTAGTGGCTCGTTAACCAGGAATCTGAAGATGGACCACGACAAAAACACAGGCGTGGCAGCGCTAATCAGGAGTTAGAGACTGGGGCGCGGCCGCTAGACACCGCGCGTTTTTGGGGGTTTTTTGTGACCGGGCGGCGGCCTTCCCTTATGCGGTCACCCGACCAGAACCTCAGCAGGACTTACCTTGCGCACATGATCATCGAGGTCCGAGTTCGGGCTCTCCCTACACAACCATCGGTTTTACCAATAGGGCGGGCCTAAGACTGGCTCATCATTAAGCGTGACCGAATCGAAGCCCTGAACAGCTTTCAGCGCAAACGCCACATCAACGAGCAACCGTTTATTCCCAATGAACGGGCCACGATTTCGGTGCTCTTTACCCGGCCGGACGCATGGCATCGCTGCCCGAACTGAGAGGTACGCAAGCCTGAATGGTGGTACCAGCGTTGGCTTGCGAGTTGATAGAGGCGATCCCGTCGACCAACTTCAGCCGCTCCTTGATGCTCGTCAGTCCAAGCCCCCTTCCGTTCACTACTGCGTCGGGGTCAAAGCCAACTCCCGAATCGCGCACGGTGAGCTGAACCGCGTCCGGTGCTCCGCGCAGTTCTACATTGAAGTGCCGCACCCCGCTATGCTTCAGAGCATTGTGCAGCGCTTCCTGTAAGACCCGAAACAGACACAGTGAAATGTCCCTCGGCACAGTTGTTAGGCCTTCATCGCTGAAGTCAATCTTCACGTTCTGACGCTCGCTGAACTGTTTGCAGAAGCTCTTCATAGCCACAGCAATGCCCAGATAATCGAGCTTTGGAGAATGCAACTCGTGCGCCAGGGCTTGGACATCTTCCGATATTTCGAGCGTGTGCTTGTGTAGTTCGTCCAGTCGCCTCAAAACTCCGTCGGACGGGCCCTGCAGGTCTTCTCGAAGTTGTTCGATCTCAATCGCTAACATGGCCAGGCGTTGATTGAAATCGTCGTGAAGATCTCTCGCGATCCTGGCTCTCTCCTGCTCCTGTGCTTCGAGCAACCGGCGCGTCATCCGGGACAGTGCCTCCTCCGTCTGCTTGCGCCCGGTGATGTCCTCGACCAAAGCGAAGACCAGCGACGGCCCTTCAACACTCCTCAAGATCGAGACGTTGAGGCGTCCCCAGATTTGTGTGCCGTCCTTTTTCACATAACGTTTTTCAAGCGAGTAGCGATCAATAGGGCCCGTCCGGAGTTGCTGAAAAAGTGCCCAATCGTCTTGGGAATCTTCCGGATGGCTGAATTGGGCGCAGTGCATGCGACATAGCTCCTCGTTGGAATAACCCAGCATGGAGCAAAAAGCGCGATTGGTCAGCAGCAGCTTCCCTTCGGTGTCCTCCACTGCGATTCCTAACGACGCTTCTTCGAAAAGATAGCGCCATAGTTTTTCTGTGTCCTGTTGCTGCCCTTCCAAGAACATAACGACTCGGCGAGTTAAAGATGTACTTGAACTCCAAAACCAAGTAGCGCCAACGCGCCTTCAGGGATGGTAAACCTGGAAAAACCGCAATCCAAGCAGACTAAAAGCCTCGGGAATACCTGGACGCCCGGTTTGTCCAGATTTTTCAAGCCTGAGAAATGGGCCATCATCTCAGCTGCGAATTCCGCCTCATTACGCGACCCGCATAATAGGCAACATATAGCGCCTCCCGCGGCACCCGACGAATTATGTGAGTGGGCTCGTGCTGGACTAATAGCACAATCGATTTATACCATCTAATTCGCTAAGGCAAAGCGTACATATACGATTCCGTCGAAAACCGCTTTCCTCGATTTGGATGCCTTTCGACCGAACTGCGAGATCTTCGCACGCAGCTCTTGAACCGTCATCAATGGGTGTGCGGACGCGAGTGGAGAGCGCATTTGCAAGCCATTGCGATCGCCTGGGTGCCATTTCCCTGGAATCGGATCTGTGGGTCCCCCCGGAGAACACCCTACTCACCCCTACTGGTACTTTTAACAGGTTCTTTACGTCGTGCGGCAGTGCGAGTGTAAGAGGGATGGTCAGAAGAGTAGCACCAAGTCCGGCACACATTCGTTCTCCTTTATAGAAGCTTCTTACCAGTTCAACTTTAGGCTAGGACCTCCGATGTCGTTCCGTAAGCGAGTACCTGGCACGGAAGGGAAGGGACGAGGTAGAAGCTCCTCTTCCGTGCGGTGGTTCGAAACCTCGCCCTGGTCTATCTTAAGCCCTCGAATTTCCGATCCGTTCGAAAGGGCTGGGCATTGCGCCCATCGTTCGTGGTGGGTTGCAGTGATGATACGAACTATGCTGGCTGTCTTCAGCCTGTCTTTCGTCTGTGCAGCTCAATCCAATGAGCCCAAACAGGTCCTGATTCTCTCGCAGGAGGACCTCAGTTGGCCCGCTTTTCGACTGATCGACGAGAATGTCCGCACCACCCTGCGCACCGGCTCTCCGCAAGGGATTCTAATTTTCAGCGAACACATGGATCGCGTCCACTTCCCAGATCCTGACTTTCAGCGACGGCAGACAGCTTGGATTCGGCGCAAGTACGCGGACGCCAAAATCGATCTCGTTATTGGGGTCGGCGATGTCCCGACTGACATGCTTCCAGACGTACCCCTGCTCTACTTGGGTACCGACTCCCTGCGCAAGCGCCCTAGTCGCACGGAGTCGTCTAAAGAAGTGGCCAGCATTTGGATGGAGACTGATGCGCGAAAAAGTCTGGACGCGGCACGGCTACTCCAGCCCAGGGCCCGGCAGGTTGTGGTCATTGGAGGTTCTTCTCCTACTGAAAAGAATCTACTGGATCAAGTTCGCGATCAAATCAGTACTGACTCGTATCATCTGTCGACCATTTATTTAACGAATTCCACTTTCTCTGAGATTTCTCAGACGGTCGCAGCCCTCGGACCAGAGAGCATCGTACTCTTTGCGACTCTGTCCCGGGATGCAGGCGGGCGCCGATTCATATCTGCAGAAGTAATACCTAAAATTGCCACCGTTTCCGGGGCCCCCGTGTACGTTCTACTCGACACGCATGTCGGGTCTGGAGCGGTCGGAGGGTACGTTACCAGTTTTGCCGAGCTAGGGAAGCAGGCCGGGGAGATGGGGCTTCAATTTCTCGCTGGCGAACACCCTAAGGACGCGGTTGCTCGGAGCGGTTACCTTTTCGACCGGCGCCAACTTCGCCGCTGGAAACTCTCAGAATCAGCGCTTCCCTCTGGCAGTGTTGTTTTATATCGCCAACCCACCGCCTGGGAATCCTACGGGCGGTACATCCTTGGCGCCATCCTTCTGTGCGTAATTCAGGCGCTACTTATCTTCGGCCTGCTACGGCAGCGGACCAAAAGGAGAAGAGTCGAGGAGTCTTTAATCGAGCGGTTAACATTCGAGCGGTTGCTCTCTAATCTCTCCACAACCTTTATCAACCTGCCCGAGGATCAAGTCGGCGCGACGATAGAAAAGAGTCTTGGCTCGATTGCTGAGTTCCTTAAGATAGACCGCGTTACTCTCTTTGAGTATTCCCGTCGGAACGCAGAATTGATAGTGACGTCTTCCTGGCCTAGTAAAGGAGTCCAGCCTGTTCCGAGTGTCGTGAAGACCAACCGGTTTCCCTGGTGGACGGCCCTACTTCTACGCGGGGAGATCGCGCTCGTCTCGGACCTGAACTTCTTACCTGAGGAAGCGGCGGCCGAAAGGGAGCATCTACAGAAGATTGATGCCACTTCGGTGGCGACGGTACCCCTGAAGGCGGGTGACGAATTCTTTGGCGGGATTTCGTTTGTCAGTACGAAGCGTCGTGTTTTGTGGACTGCGGATCTGGTAGAGCAGCTCAAATTGTTAGCGGAGATATTTTCCAATGCCTTGATGCGCAAACGTGCGCAAGAGGCGCGGCTCAGGCACGCCGCCATTGTGGAATCGTCCGACGATGCGATCATCTCAGTCAATCTGGACGGCATCATTTTGAGCTGGAACGTAGGTGCGGAACGCCTCTTTGCATTTTCCGAAACAGAAGCTGTCGGACAGCCGATTGCAATCCTCATTCCCGAAGAATTGCGCGATGAAGAGACCAAGATCCTGCAGCACTTGAGAGCTGGTGGAACCTTCAAACACTATGAAACGGTCCGTCTGACAAAAGACGGACAGAAACTCGATGTGTCCTTGACGCTATCCCCGGTGCGTGATTCGGCGGGAATGGTTGTGGGTGTTTCCAAGATCGCGCGTGACATCACCGCTCGTAAGCGAGCAGACCGTGTCCTGCGCGAGAGCGAAGAACGCTTTCGTTTGGTTGCAAACACGGCTCCTGTATTGATCTGGATGGCCGCAACGGACAAGCTTTGCACTTTTTTCAATCAGGGTTGGTTGAGCTTCACTGGCCGGTCGATGGAACAGGAACTAGGGGAAGGATGGCTCTCGAGTGTGCATCCAGAGGACGTGCAGCGCTGTCTCGGAATCTACTCCGCATCATTTGACGCTCGGGCCGAGTTCGAGATGGAATACCGGCTGCGACGCTTTGACGGAGAATACCGTTGGGTTGTTGACTATGGCGCGCCCCGATTTGAATCCGATGGCACCTTCTGTGGCTATATTGGTTCGTGTGTCGACATTTCGGAGCGGAAGTCGTCAGAGGAATCTCTCCATGCCTTGGGCGGCCGCCTAATCCGCGCCCAGGAGGAAGAACGCGCCCGCATTGCCAGGGAACTCCACGATGATTTTAGCCAGCGCTTGGCGCTCGTAGGCATTGCGCTGGGGCAGCTTTGGAAGAAGCTGCCTGAGTCCGAAATGGAGGAACGAGCGTCGGTCTTGGAAATCCTGAGACAGACCAAGGAAATGTCCTCGGACATGCATTCTCTCTCTCATCGGCTCCATTCCAGCAAACTGGAACTCGTGGGTCTGGTGCCGGCTCTTATTGGCCTCTGTAGGGAGATAGGTGAGAAGTACAAGATTGGAGTTCATTTCACCGAGCTCGGATCCCTCCCCAATATCACGAAGGACGTGGCACTGTGTCTGTTTCGAGTCACCCAAGAAGCGCTTACCAATATCGTTAAGCATAGCCAGGCGAAAAGCGCGGACGTTAAACTCGGTGCCAACGCGAAGGGCGTCAGTCTTCGGATTACGGATACGGGCAGGGGCTTTGATCCTGATCTTAAGAATCCAGCCGCAGGAATCGGGTTGGTAGGTATGCGCGAGCGGCTTCGGCTTGTCGGGGGCAGCCTCTCCCTAAAGTCGGAACTCATGCAGGGGACGGAAATTTTCGCGGAGGTACCACTGACCGTCTACGCGAATAAGGCGCAAGAAAGAGCACAGGCCGTGGGGGAATAGATCTTGAAACGTCCTCGTGTACTGCTGGCCGATGATCATCAAATGTTGGTAGATGCGCTGAGGAGAGTGTTGGAGCCCCGTTGCGAAGTTGTGGGCACGGTGGGCGATGGGCGTGCCCTTCTGGAAGCGGCTGCCAAATTGCAGCCTGACATCGTCGTGGTGGACATTGGCATGCCTGGGCTGAATGGGTTGGACGCCGCCCGGCAACTCCAACACACTCTGCCCAAAATAAAGCTTATCTTTATGACCATGAATGAAGACCCTTACCTCGTGGGGGAAGCCTTTCGGGCAGGAGCTTCGGCATTTCTAATGAAACAGGCAGCAGCATTAGAGTTGACGGATGCGATTGAACGAGTGCTGAAGGGCGGTTCCTATGTGACGCCTAGCGCCACCGAAGGTTTGACCGAAATCTCTTTGCGTGCTCCCGGCTCCCGCGAACATGCCCCTGAACCCACGCCTCGACAGCGGGAAGTCATTCAACTATTGGCGGAAGGGCGCTCCATGAAAGAAGTAGCTTCCGCACTGAAAATCACCACGCGGACTGTTGCAGCGCACAAATACGGCGTGATGAAACTTTTGCAGCTGAAGACTAATGCCGACTTGGTACAGTACGCCATCAAGCATCGCATCATCTCCATCTAGCCCCGAGCGATTTTGTTCTCCTACTTGTACGTTTTTACCTCGCTTTTCGTCCCAGCTAGAAACTCCCTAGGGCCAAGAGTGAGCTCCACCGCGGTGGTTTCCGGCCTGCAGGACGCTGACCGGGCGCGAATATCTGTCATTTTTGACAGTTACGGCTCGTGCTTTCTAGGAACAGCATTAGCGTCGGTGAATGCGTCGCATTGTGAAGCGATGGAATCGGCAGCATTGATTTTCTGCCAAGTGAAAGAAGAAGTAGACCGACCGGTAGTGGAATACAAGTATGAAACAGAAATTGGGAGGAAGGCATGATTAAGAGCTACTACCCTTGGATCGTTTTGCTTGTTCTGTTGGTTGCTCTGATGACGGTGCTCGCGTTGCTCCGCCCCATCGACGCCAATGCTCAGCCTCAATACCCGATCATGGACAAGGTCGCCAACAAGGTCATCCTGAAATACCAGCAGTCAAGTTGCCAGCAGTTGCAGCAGAAGGAAAGCCAAAAAGCACCGCCGAGTGCTGAGGAAATAAGAGCGGTGCAATTTCTCCACAACGATCCGCAGATGCGCATCGCATTCATTAACAAAATTGCACCGCCCATCGCTAACAAGCTGTTCGATTGCGGATTGGTTCCCTAAAAGTATCAGACCCACTGGTCTAATCGGTTGATCGAGGGAGTCGTGCTAACTAGGCGCAGGTCATTTACCGGTCCAGAGTTGATGTGTCGATACCCGCACCGCAGTGGATTTCAGCTACGAACCGCCGTTCGTCTTCAACGGCACAATCGACAAGCTGACATACAAACTGGGACCGAAGCAGTTGGCGGCAGAGGATAAAGAGGCTGCCCCCAAAACACTGGCAGCTGCCCACGATTGGTCCGGCAGTGCCTAGCAAAGGAGATCACGCGATGAGCCAGAACCACTTCACCCTCAGCTTTCCCTTGAAGGCGCCCGCGGACGCAAAGGCACTGGCTGAGCAGCTTCCCCCACTGATGCCGGGGTTATTCCAGGCGGCGGATACCATAGGCACGATTCACTCCTCGCGCTTCACGGTTCTGAACGAAAAAACTCTGCTGTTCCTTGGCGACTTCGACGGCGAGTTCAGCCAGCTCATGGACGAACTCGCCAAGCACGCAGGAGCGGTGTTCGATGCCATTTCCCACCATGTCGATAGTCCGCCGCCGACTCCCGTTGCCGATCATGCTGACGCTTTCGTCGAATGGGCTGCAGGGCATCTTCTCCGTGCTGCAACGCTCTTCACCGCCTATCCAGACGTGACCGCTAAAGAGATCAAAGCCCTGGCGGCCGCCGCCGATGTCACTGGCGCCACCCAACAGCTCCCATTCCTGTTGATCCTGCCTATCAAATCAAAACTTGCGTACATCGAGGTAGAACTGCTCCTGAACGCTAGGTCGCACAGGACCCAGAAAGATCTAGCAACGGTCGGCACACCCCACTTCGCGCAGTTCGTGCCCCTGGGGAACAACGACGTGGGTTTCTTTACCGTATATGATGGATCATTTGATAAGTATATCGCCGATTTTACTAAATACATTGGGCCGGTCTTCGATCTGGTATTCAAATTCACTAAGGACCCGCCGCCATCGCCATGCAGAAAGTACGTCCAGGAGTTCATTGACTTTGGGAAAAGGATCAACCTCGTTCCGATCGGCTTCTACCAGGCGTATCCAGGGCTAAGTGTTCAGGACATTCATGCCCTGATCGCCGATAACAAGTCGCTGTCAGCAACCGCTTGACGGGGAGGCCTCCGCGGCGTTGCCGATCCGGAGCTACGGTCGCGTGGTCATGGGCGCGGATCATGTAAGGAGACAGCAATGAGTCAGGAGAACGCACAAGTGCCAGAGGGAAAAGAAAGTGGGGGACTCTTCCACCGCATTTTTGGGCGAGGCGGACATGAGGCCCCGAAGCCTAACGGCCATTTGGGTCCCGGCGAGAAAGGCACGCTCGACCTCGCTGATATTCAAGGCTTCATCCTCCGCGGCTACCGGATGCCGATGGTGCGGCATTTTCTGCTAACCGTGAACGTTCCCGGGGCCGCCCGCAAGATGCTCGGACGTCTCATCAACGGCGATGAATCGGACGCGCCCCAAATCACCACTGCCGAAGACTGGCACGTGGGCTTCCAACCGGGACCTAACGATAATCCTGCCGATGTCCCGCGCCGCAAGCCCGACTACTGCCTTAACGTGGGTATCACCTGGCCCGGCCTTATTGCGTTGGAAATCAAAGACCGCGTCCCCACCGTATCCTTCAAGTCCTTCGGCGCGTTCATCGCCGGAGCCGCCGAACGCGCATCTTTAGTAGGTGATACCGGCGCAAGTTCGCCTCAAAACTGGGTCGGCTCCTTTGGCAAGGGAAGCGATCACGTCCTGGTGACCCTGCACGCCCTCAGCCCGGATGCAATGACGAGCTATAGCGAACGGCTCTCCGCTCTATTTGCCGAAAAGGGCGCATTTCGCGAGATCTGGCGTACCGATGGAATGGCCTGGATCGAAATGCAGGATGGCAAGCCTGCCTTTTGTTCAAAGGTTCCCTTCGGTTACACCGACGGAATCAGCATGACCACTGTTCGCGGCGGCCCGGAACGATATCCACCCGATCACCAGCAGCCATGCGATCCCTGGCTTTTCGTCCTGCAGGACGATGCCGAGAATTACTTCGTGCCGGAGCCTCGGGAACTCGGACTGAATGGCAGCTTTGCTGTCTTCAAGATGATTAAAACCGACGTTGTTGGGTTCGAGAATTTCCTGCAATCGAACAAAGACAAGATTGATCCCGAACTCCTGGCCGCCAAAATTTGTGGGCGATGGCGCAACGGTGTTCCGCTTGCGTTGTCTCCTGAAACGGATAGCCCTCCCGGTGGAATTCCACTAGAGCAGCTGAACGACTATGAATACATAAACGCGGATGGGTCAGGCGATCCCAAGGGTGTGCGCTGTCCCGTTGGCGCGCACATGCGCCGCATAAATCCACGCGGCCAGCCCGTCACGGGCCAAGGAGAACCGTCACGGGCCAAGGAGAACCCGGCGGCAGCAACAATACTCACCGGGTGATCCGTCGTGGCATGCCCTACGGGCCGAACTTTGATCCGAAGCAGCCCTATGACGGCATCGAGCGCGGGCTTCTTGGCTACTTCATCAACTCAAGCATCGAGAATCAATATGAGTTCGTGCTGGGGCATTGGGTCAATGACAGCGAATTCGCGGGGGCGGTCAGGCTGAACCCAAAATCGAAGGATCCTATGATCGGCACTCAGGATCCAGCGGAAAGCATTTTCGTAGTCCCGCAGGCGAATGGCGCGCCCCCGATCAAGGTCACAGGGTTCTCAACCTTCGTAACGACGAAAGCCGCCGCCTACTGCTTTCTGCCAAGTATCACGGCGATCAAATTCATTGCCCAACTGAGTTGAGGAGACCTTCCATGTTGTTTCTCACGAAATGGTTCGGAATAACTGGCAGCGACGCTGAGCGGAACCTTGCTAGGGAAAAATCGGAGATCGAAGAGATCGTCGAGAAGAGTCTCTTACTGCAGAAGAATGCTGCTGCCCAGCAGCACCGGCCGCTCTGCCGTGGAACCCACGCGAAGGGTGTTTGCGCCCGAGCCGAATTCGAAGTATTGGATGTCGCCCCCGGTCGGGACCCTGTATTAGCGGCGCGGCTCGCGAAGGGGATTTTCAGGAGGCCCGGCGTATATTCCGCTACTGTGCGATTTGGGAACGCCGATCCGAAAATAAACTCTGACTTTAAGCCGGACGTCCGATCGCTGTCTTTCTCGGTCGACCTCACTCGTGATGGCACGGCTGCTCGCGGCGCGACCGTCGGCAGACAAGATTTCTCATTGCAAAACACGAAGACTCTGCCCATTAACGACGCAACTGCGTTTCTCGCGATTATGAAACTGCTTACGGCCCCGAACCCGGCCGTCGGCTTGTGGTCTCTGCCGTTCAGGGACAAGTTGAGAGTGCTGAGGACCCTCGCTTTGGTGCAACTACAGACACACCAGAAAATCGAACCATATCAGCAACTGAGATATGAGAGCAACGTACCGTTTCGTCACGGACCGGTCGATATCGTGAAGTATTCGGCCACACCGCTCCCGGACAATCCGGCGCGTCCTCTCCAGAGGAGTAACCCGAAGGGCCTGCAGGACGAGCTGATCCGGCACCTCAAGGAAGACGGCAAGATGAGCGGCTTCGACTTTGGAGTCCAGTTCCTCGATGCCAACAAGATGACCTATTGGGGCAGGCCTCGAGACGCCAACTTCTGGATCGAAAACGCGAGTGTCGACTGGAAGGAAGCAGAAGCGCCTTTCCACACGGTCGCGCGGCTTACCCTGTTACGGAATTCGCAGCTTCAGCCAGCTGCCGGCGAAACGACATATTTCGATGTCACTGGGAACTCGACGCCCGACAGCACGCCGGTTGGGAGCATTAATCGTGCCCGCTGGCCCGCGGAGGTTGCCAGCAGAAAAGCACGCGCCCATGCGGATAGCAATTGTGAAACAACGCCGGTGATGCACAGTTTTCGCTGATGGAGATCGGCGGGTTCCAGGTAAGCCGAGATTGCGGAACAAGTGGGCACCTCTTGAGGGGCGCTAAGCGTCACATTCCAAATCGCGAAGGGTTAAAACTTCGCGATTCAGCGGAGACCCTCGGCTTCTAGTCCTCCGATGGAGAGGAAAATGACTCGAGCCCACAAGACATTTTGCAGGTGGGTATTGCTCTTTTGTTTCGCGTGCCTGCCGGCGCGCGCGCAAAACGTTGAATTTCTGCCGGAAGTTGATGCTCATTTGAAACTGAACTCCAACGTTCGCGTTTATTTCGAGGATAAGAACGATCGGGACGGCGGCGATCCTACTCAATTTACCTTCGGCCCGAGCATTCAGCTCTATCTGAAACCCTTGATCAAACTGAGGCACGTTACGGCTTTTGATCTGGACGACTCGAAGTCAAGAGCGTTGGTTCTCGAAGCCGGATACCGCCGCATCATTACTCCGAGTGACCCGTCCGAAAATCGTATGCTGACTGCTGTGACCTCGAACTTTCCCATGAAGGCTGGCTTCCACCTCTCGGACCGCAACCGCGCGGCTCTCGACTGGAAGAGCGGCCGTTTCACCTGGCGCTATCGGAACAAATTGACCATCGACCGAACTTTTTCGATTCACTCCCATCACCTCATCCCTTATGTTGCCGTCGAGCCATTTTACGAGAGCCAATACAATAAATGGAGCGCCACTGACATCTATGCGGGTTGCTTGTTCCCCGTGGGCAAGCGCGTCCAATTCAACACCTACTATGAGCATGAGAACGATACGAGCAAACGCCCGAACAAGCAGAACAATTTCATTGGTCTGGCGCTCTATCTTTACTTTTCCCCGGAGAAGAAATGAATGTCGAAGTCAGACTACAATCCGGCCTTACCAATAGTAGCGCCACCGCACCACGGTGGTGTAGTTCGATGCGAGTGCAGAAGGCTCTGGCACTTTTGACAGTTACCTCCGCTGGCCGCCAAACGCAGCATTGGCGAGTGGAATTGTAGCGCGCAATTCAGAGAACGTTCCGCCGAATCATTCTTTGCCAAGGTAGAAACAAGGAGGACTGCTATGACTTATCCTGATCACGCGCGGCGCCGCGGTTCAGTTCTGTTTATGTCGATTCTTTTCGCTTGCCTTGGAGCTTCGGCTCAAGATGCAAACGATAAGATGCCTCACGAAATCCAATTGCCGCAGCCCGTGGAAGCACCGCCACGCGCAAAGTATAAATTCGATTTGAGCAACAAAACTGATTCCGTCGAAAAGGGGAATCTTCCATCCAAAGGCTTGGAGCCCGATACGAGGGCTGCAGCGCCAGGCACCGGTGGCGTACGCAAACTCACTTTGGAGGAGGCCAAGGCCCAAGCTTCTTCGGCGAACAATCCACTCGCCCGCCTGGCTCACTTAAGCGTGGAAGCCGCGAAGCAGCACCGCGAAGGCGTTCAGGCAGATTACTTCCCTAAGGTGGGCCTGATGCTCTCGAACTTTCACTTCAACAAGTTCATGGGACAGGAGATTCAAGTCCGGCGCCCGATCGCGGGCGGGACCGCCGCGCTCGCGGTGCCGTTATTGAATAAAAACGAGACTCTATTCGCGGCGACGGCTACGCAACCTATCACGCCACTCTTCAAGATCCGTGAAGTCGTGAATCTCGCCCGCGCAGATGAACGCATCGCGCGCGCCAAGGCCGGCATGCCCGTGGAGGAAACGGCCATGAAGCTCGAAAAGAACTATTTCGACCTCTTGGTCGCGCAGTGTGAATTGGTCGCAGCGAGGTCCGAAGCGAAGAAAATTGAGAGCAAGCAAATGATTGCGAGCAACGGGGCCGTACCGGTCATCACGGACGAGTATCGGAGCGAATTGATTCAGGCTGACAAAGTTCTAGTGAATGCCGAAAGCAAAGTGAAAGAGCTTACTGCATCGATGAACGAAATGCTTGGTTGGGCCGAAGAGACGCAGCTTGAACTAGTCCCACCCGATCCGCTGGAAGAGCAAATCTCATTGCGGGAAGCGGCCGGAAGGGCCCTTGTTGCAAATCCCGACCTCATCGAAGCGGAGCAGAATGTCGTAAAGGCCAAGGCAGGTTCAAAGCTTTCAAAATTGGATTATGTGCCGGACATGGCGGTGATCGGCGGATTCACCAATCAAAATGCCGTGCCACTTCTGCCGAGGGACTTTTCTTTTGTCGGTTTTATGGTTTCCTACAACCTATTTGACTTTGGGAAGCGCGAACACACTGTCAAGGAGCGAACAGCCCAACGGGAGATGGCTGAAATTGCCGTGCAACTGACCAAGGAAAAACTGTCTGCGAGCGTGAAAGAGAGCTACTTCGAATTGGAGCGTTCCAGGCAATTTGTCCAGCTGGCGCGCCGTCTAGGCGCGACCGGCCAAACCCTGAGCGTGAAATTTGACCCGAATGATCCGGACGCCACGAGCGCAAAAGCAAAGATGGACACGGAGCTGTTCCGAGCTGAATATGACCACCGCCAAGCGTACTCAAGGCTCAAGGTTCTCATGGGTGCGGAATAGGAAAGTTTGCAAACCTAACGTCGCATCGGCCCGCCTCTGAAGAGCCCTACGTCGGATGGTCTGCGATTGAGAAATGTAAGCTCCTTGCGGTGCCCTGCCATTGAAGCCGGCTCTCACGAACTGAGTGATATCGGGCACCCTGAGGTGCGTTGGCAAGGACACTGGTGAGAGGAAGAACAAGAATAGCGATGGGTAACCTATGGTCCGTCAGAACGTTGGTATGTTCATTTCTCGCTATCCTTTTGTTTGCAGGATCAACTTTTGCTCAGGAGAGACCGAACTCCGCTACAGAGGAAAACCGAAACGAAGCTAAACCAGGCCGAGGGAACTCGGAAACAGCAAAGGCGGAAGAACAGGAACCCGCCGCAGGCGGCGGTACGGAAGCTCTTCAGAAAGCAACGCAAAACCCCGTCGCGAGTCTCATCAGCGTCCCTGTCCAGAACAACAATAATTTTGGAGTGAGTCCTGGTTACCGCACTCAGGACGTTCTGAATATCCAGCCCGTCGTACCAATCGGCATTTCGAGAGACTGGAATCTGATTATTCGGTGGATTACGCCAATCATCTGGCAACCGCTGCCCGGTCCACCGTCCACGCCGGGAACGGGCGTGTTCGGCTTCGGAGATATGGTACCTACTCTTTTCCTATCTCCGGCGAAGCCAGGCAAGTTGATCTGGGGAGTAGGCCCAGTTTTCCAGTTACCCACGGCAACGAGCACATTTCTAGGGCAGGGGAAGCTGGGAATGGGGCCGTCCGCCGTTGCACTGACGCAACCCGGCCACTGGACGCTGGGGGTTCTAGTAAACAACATCTGGTCTGTGGCCGGTTCGGGCAGCCGTCCGCCGGTCAACCAGTTCTTGCTGCAGTACTTCATCAACTACAACTTGAAGAAGGGCTGGTACATCACTTGGCAGCCCACCCTGACAGCCAATTGGGAGGCCACCAATGGCGGCCGATGGGTAGTGCCGTTTGGTGGGGGCGTGGGAAGAATCATGAAACTCGGATTCCAGCCGGTCTCTCTCACCGCACAGTTTTATTGCAACGCCATTCATCCTCCGGGCACTTCGCCTTGGGGCATGCGGTTACAGATTGCGTTGCTCTTCCCCAAGTTGAGTAAGGAGATGCAGCAGATGCTACTGGAGAAAAAACTGAATCAGCTAAAGCAGGAGCAGCCGCAAAACAATTAAATGCGAGCTAAGAGTGCTATCCCTATTACGAAAGTGTGGCAATCGTAGGAGTCAGAAGAATGACTACTCCAATTCTTGCGTTCCCCAGTGTGAGCCGTTTTTTCCTCCTCGTGCCTCTCTTGGCATTCCTCTGTTGTCCAGCTCTGGCAAGACGACAGGACGTGGTCGTCATGAACAATGGCGACCATTTCACTGGGCAAGTAAAGCGCTTGAAAAACGGCTTGTTGTTCATCGAGACGGACTACGCGTCCGGTAATATTGGCCTGGATTGGGATCAAGTGCAGTCGGTCCAAAGCACTGCTACCTTCCAAATTGTGTTAAACAACGGTCAAAGACTCGTGGGGAAGATTGAAAAGGCTTCTGTTGAGAACGCGAAGCGTGAGGACTTTCTGATTCGCGAAGCCACCGGGGAAGTTCAGGTCCCGTCGGCATCCATAGTGAACATTGACTCGAACAAGCCGACATTCTGGCGGCAATTGCAGGGAACCATCGATTTTGGTTACAGCTTCACCAGCGGAAATAGTCAGTCGTCATTGAACGCGGATACGAGCGCGACGTACCGGGCCAAGGGCTGGGAGGCCGCGACTTCGCTCGATTCAACGTTTAGCGGCCAGTCGGGAGCGTCCAAAACAAATCGTGAAGACCTGCAGGCGACGTTCACCAAATTTCTAAACAGAAATTCCTTCGTCGCGGGTCTATCTGATTTTCTTCACAGCAGCCGGCAAGATCTGATCCTGCGGACGACCCTTGGCGGCGGTTATGGACGCTACTTAAAGCGCACCACCAACAGCAACTTGGCCTGGCTGGGCGGGGTTGCATACATTCGCGAATCCTTCGGCACCACCGCGGGTAATCCATCGGGCCAGAGTATGGAGGCTGTGGTGGGGTTACAATACAACTATGTTCGCTTTAACTTCGGAGAGTTCCAATCTCAGGTGCGGACATTTCCGGGGCTAACGGACTCCGGCCGCCTGCGCTTAACCACGAACAATTCAATCACCGTCAAACTAAGAAACAACTTTTACCTCCAATTCACATTCTGGGATAACTTCGATAGCAGACCGCCGGCGACGGCAAGAAAGAATGAGCTCGGCACGAGTTCGGGAATCGGCTGGTCCTTTTAGCTGCGATTCCAGCCGCTGATAGATTTCAGGAGCGTTGATCGATGACGCTCTGTTTTTCCAACTCTTTAATCACTACCTTAATCAGTTCCTTGATCACTTTCATCGGCGAATTTGCATCGAAAGTATTGGTGGTTCCCGTCCACACGAGCTCGCCATCGGGTTTTTCGGTCGAATAGAAGTTTGTCTCGAC
>WNFL01389124.1_pt1 | contig 17348 bp, 13 predicted proteins | sample 5400361 | NCBI WGS metagenome assembly WNFL01 (sample SAMN13153351, study PRJNA577476) | soil metagenome | isolation source: 40 cm soil on Douglas fir-dominated hillslope | place: USA:California | collected 2013-09-17 | reverse complement strand
CGTTCCCCCGACAGGGTAGCTCTGGGGCGCCAGGAAGGTGCCGTCACCGACCCCCAAGAGCACCGTCACGGTGCCGGCGTTGTAGTCGGCGGTCACCAGATCCTGTATCCCATCGCGATTGAAATCGCCCACGCCCACGTAATCGGCGCCCCCGCCGGCCGGGAAGCTCCGCGCCGCCTGGAAGGTCCCATCCCCGTTGCCGAGCAGCACCGAGACGTCGTTGCTGCCGCGGTTCGAGGTGACGAGGTCCTTTATTCCATCACCGTTGAAATCGCCCGCCGTCACCCAGAACGGTCCGGTCCCGACGGGGTATACCCGCTGAGGGTTGAAGGAGACGGTCTGCCCGAGCGCGGGGCTGACGAGCGTGCACGCGAACAGCGTTGCCGCCACGGACAGCGACCACCTTGATGCGTTGCTCTGCATGATCGGCCTTCTCCTCGGGAGCGGGGCTCCCTGTGCTACGTCCACTCGTCCTTGGAAGAAGGTAGACGCGAAAAGTCGATCCGCAATCCGGGAGAGTCGCAAACAGGGCTGAGGCTTCTACTGAATTGGCGTGAGGGTACTACTTCACCGCCGGGGAGCTATGCTCCGGCGTCCGCAGCGGCTCGCTTCAAAGCCTCGACGAGCTGGCGCAGCTCGGCGATCCGGCCGGGCTCGTCCTTCTCCCCGGCACCCCGCAGGCCTTCGGCCACGCGCTCGACCGCACCGGCCGCTGCGTGCACGGTCGGGCAGCCGTAGATGCCGGCCGATCCGCAGAGCCGATGCGCGAGATGAAAGAGCGCGTCGACGCGCTGCCGATCGATTGCTTCCGCGCTCAGCGCCTCGTTCAGAGCCGTCTCGATGGCCTGCACCCGATCGGGCAACTGCGCGAGAAAGGCCCGCTGCAGTTCGCGGAGCTCCCGGCGGATCTGCGCTGGACTCTTGGCCATTCCTACCCCCTCATCCTAGACCACGAAAGGAGAACCTGGGACGTGGATCGCCCACATAGAGCATCGGGATTCCATCGGCCCGAGGCTTGCCGGGGGTTGCTGTCCCCTGGCCGGGCCGGCCGTGGAGCAGCAGATTCAAGCCCAAGTCACCGGCATGGGCGCTCGGGAGCCCACGTGGTACGCGTCTTGCTAGGCTGGGTCGTGTCCATGCGCACCCGCGTACTGCTGGCCGACGACCACGTCCTCGTGCGCCAAGGAGTGCGCCTGCTGCTCGAGAAGGAAGGATTCGAGGTCGTGGGCGAGGCCGACAACGGCATCGAGGCCGTGCGGCTGTCACGGCAAAGCGAGCCCGATGTCGCTATCCTCGATCTTCTCATGCCGCAGCTCAATGGGATCGATGCCGCCCGCGAGATCCACCAATGCTCGCCCCACACCAAGACCCTCCTCTTGACGGCGCGCGGCGACGAGATCCTCTTGGAAGCGCTCGCCGCGGGGATGCGGGGATGCCTCTTGAAGAGCCACGCGAGCCGCGACCTGGTCCAGGCCATCCGCCAACTGGAGGATGGCCGCGTCTACTTGAGCCCGGGGCTGGCCGAGGCCGTGGTCCAGGCCTACCGCTCGGGCGCGGAGCGTCCGGTGGACCCCCTGAGCCTGCGTGAGCGCGAGGTGCTGCAGCTCATCGCCGAAGGCCACGGAACGAAGGCGATCGCCGACAAGCTCTGCATCAGCGCGCGGACCGTGGAGTCCCATCGCTATCGGATCATGAAGAAGCTCGAGATCCGCGAAACGGCCGGCCTCGTCCGCTACGCGATAGGCCGCGGGCTCTCTTCGGTCTGAAAGTCGCCACAACCCTTCCACGCCGCCGTCCTCCCTTCCGCAAAAACCCTGAGCCCTGTTGCAAGGGCTCGCTAATTGCCGGGGGCCCTCCCCATCCCCTAATTTGGCTTCGAGTGCAGGCATCGCATGGGGAAGCCCATGACAGGGATGAAGGAAAGAAAGGGATCGGGCGAGCGGCGGCCAGAGCAGACCCAGCCGTCCGCCTCTCGAGGACGTCCGAGTTCTCGTCACCGAAGCTCTTCGCGGCCCCTCCGCCCCAGCTGGCGTACCGCGTCACGCCGCTCCGCAACTGCGGCGGGGGCCAGCACGGGGCGCCTCGCGAAGGCAACGGTGTCTTAGAGGGCGAGGGCTCGGACGTCCTGGGGCGGTGGACTACGGTGATGCGAGCGGATCGGGCGCGTGGCCCGAAACTGCGAGTCGATCGTTTCTCGGGAAGCGGAGGGCCCGGCCGGACCGGCCGGTCCAAACCGAAGGGGGCGAAGCCTTGGCATCAGTGGCCAGCGTGACCGTCGAAGCCTTTCCGGAGACCGAGCTCGCGGGACTGCCCGCGCCCTGGCACGTGCTTTGGACCCGCAGCCACTGTGAGCAGGCGGTCCACGACCAGCTTGCCGTCAAGGGCTTCCATCCATTCCTTCCCAAGGTGCGGCGCTGGTCGCGGCGAGCGGGACTCCGACACCTGATCAGCACCCCCTTGTTCCCTGGATATCTCTTCTTGAACGATGCCCTGGACAAGCCGTCGCACGTGGCGCTGCGGAAGACGCAGGGATTGGCGGCCGTCCTCGGCGAGCGCTGGGATCGCCCCGCCAGCGTCCCGGCGGAGGAGGTGGACGCGATCCGCAGCGTGGTGGAGTCCGGCGCCGCCCTCTTTCCGCATCTGTACTTGCGCGAGGGACAGCGGGTGCGAATCGTGGCCGGCCCGCTGGCCGGCGTCGAGGCGTTGCTCGTCCGTCACCGGCCGAACAAGGGTCTGGTCGTGGTCTCGGTGCACCTGCTGCAGCGCAGCGTCGCCGTCGAGGTGGATGTCTCGGATGTCGTGGCCGCCTGAGATGCGAGCGAGCATCGCCAATCCCGGGTGGACGGAGAGGGCCTTCCCGCTGATCGCCCTCTGCGCCCTCGTCCCCGCGAGCGCGCGCTCGGAAACCAGCTGGAACCTGGCGCCCTCCCTGGCCCTGTCCCAGCGCCGCGACGACAACCTGTTCTCCAGGGCCGCAGCGCCCGAACAGGATTGGATCACCGCGCTTCAGCCCGGAGTTCTCTTCTCGGGCCGGAGCCTCCGCTGGTCCCTCGAGGCCCGCTACACCCAGGCGGCGGAGCGCTATGCCGACCATCCGAGCCTCGACACGATGCGCGCGCGACAGGAGGCGTCGCTCCGCTGGGAATCCCGGGCCACGCGGACCCTCGAAACCACCTTCACCGCGAGCTACCTGCAAACGACGACTGCGAGCGAGCTGTACCGGTCGAGCGGTTTCGACTTCGGGCGACTCCCCGCCCGCCGCCTGCAGCTCACCCCGACCCTGGCGCAGGGGCTCAGCGAGACGACGACCTTGCTCGCCGACCTCACCGCGACGCGCGACGAGATCATAGGAGCGGCCTCGACGCTCGACAGCGCCCTGGCGGGGATTCGCCTGAATCACCGCGTTTCGCGGCGCACGCAGATCTCCGTTCGCGGTCAGGCCCGTTGGTACGAGCCGGGCCAGGGGGCGGGCCTCACGTCGCAGCTCCTGGCCGTCGGCTGCCGTCAGGAGATCGGCCGCGGTCTCGAGCTGTCGCTCGACGCGGGCCCGAGCCTTTCCCGGGGCAACCTGGCCGCGGAGTGGCTGAGCTCCCTGCACTCCCGAGGGCGGCGCGGCGAGTGGGCGATCGAGTGGGCCCAGGCCGAGGCCCCGGTGATCGGAGCCGTCACCCCGGTGGTCACGCGGCGTCTTGGGGCGTCGGTGTCCGGCTCGGCGCGTGCGCTCCGCGGGCGGCTCGCCCTCGACCTGCTCCGCAATCGCGGAGGACTGGAAGGCCAGACCGTGCAGGCTTCCGCCGAGGCGAACCTGCGCCTGGCCGAGCCGCTCGCGGTCGCCCTCACCACGGCGTGGAGCCACCAGCGCGGCGGCTCGATTGCGGCCAACCCCGGTGACATCCGTCACCTGGTGACGGAGCTGCGCGTCGTGCTCGAGCCCAAGAGGAGGAAAGGGGATGTCGATGTTCGTTGACCGTCGCCGGGAGGCCATCGATCAGCTCCGGGACGTGGTGCGGCGGCGAGCCGCCATCGCGGGCCTCGTGTTCGTGGCGGTCTTCGCGGCCGGGGCGGCGGCCTGCCTGGCTCTGCCACCCCTCTATCGGGCGGTCGCGGTTCTCGTCGTGGAGCCCGGCCGCGGCGACCCCGCGCTGCCCGGCGAGCTCACCGCCCGACTCGACACGATCAGCCAGACCGTGCTCAGCCGCTCCCCGCTCCTCGATCAGGCGCGCCGCTTCGGCCTCTATCCCGAGCTGGCCGCGCTCGGCCTCTCGGACGCGCTGGTCGAGCAGATGAAGAGCGACATCCGCCTCGAGACGAAGGTCACGGCGGACCCCAACGGCCGTGGACAGCTGGTGGGGCTCAATCTGTCCTATCGGGGCCGCGACCCGGCAACCGCGGCCCAGGTGAGCAACAGCCTGGCCGCTCTCTATCTCGAGCAGGACGCGCTCTTGCGGTCGCAGCGGTTCGCCGGCCGCGCCGGGCTCCTCAAGCAGCGCCTCGCCGAGATGAAGGAGCGTCTGGACGGGCATGAGGCGGGATCCGTCGGCCAGGGTCAGCCGTCCGGAGGCCGCGCCGCGCGCGGAGCCGCGGACGCGAGCGCGCTCGACCGTTTGAGCTACCAGCTGCGGGCGGCCCGGGAGGAGCGCACGCGGGCGCTCGACCGGCGCGAGGGGCTGCTCAAGCAACTGGCGGAGACGGATCCCCAGAGCGACGCCGCCGCCCGCATCGCCCGCATGCGGCAGGATCTGGTCCAGCGACGCCAGAAGCTCACGGACAAGCACCCGGACGTCGTGCAGCTCGAGGCCGAGATCGCGGCCCTGGAGAAGGAGTCCGCCACCCCGCGCACGGCGCCGCCCTCCGAGGGGCCTGCGGCGACGCGGCTGCGGGCGGCGCTGGACGAGACGGATGCGGCGATCGCGGCGATGAAGCGTGACGAGGAGAGGGTGAGCCGAGAGATGGCCGCCGCCCAGGAGAGCCTCCGGGCGGCGTCTGCCGCCGGGACGAGCGAGGCGCCCGGGGAGCATCCGGCCGTCCAGGAGATCTACGGTAGCTTGCTGCGACGCTACGAGGATGCCCAGCTCGCCGACTCGGCGGAGGAGAACCTCGCCTCTCGGCTCAAGCTGCTGGATCCGGCGGTCCCCCCCGTGCGGGACGCGGGCCCCCAGCGGGCGCGGCTGATCTTCTTCGCCGCGCTCGCCGCGTTCTCCGCCGCGATCACGGCGGGGGCGCTGGCCGAGCGTCTCGACCGCAGCTTCCGCAGCGTCGAAGATCTGCGGGACTTCACGCGGGTGCCGGTCCTGGCGACGGTGCCGGCGCTCCTGACCGCCAGCGACCGGCGGCGGAAGCGCCTGTTCCTCGGTCTCTCGGTCGCCGGAGCGGTCGCGGGGGCGACCCTCCTCGGGCTGGGCTCCTACCACATGTTCGAGCAAGGCTATTGGCTCACCGCCGCCCTCGAGAGGGCGCGATGAGCGCGAGCGTGGGAAGGCAAGTGGGTTGGCGTCAGTCGGCGGTGCGCGTATCGGGTCGGCCGTCGGAGACCTCGGCCGCAGCGCGTATCGACGAGCACCTGGTCGCTCTGGTGTCGCCGTCTTCCTTCGATGCCGAGCCCTATCGGATCCTGATCAGCGTGCTGGAAAGCCTTCGCGCCGGCCGCCCCTCCCTGGTCATTGCGGTGACCAGTGCCGCGCCGAACGAGGGAAAGACGACGACCTCGATCAACCTCTCCGCCATGTTGGCGCGTCTGCCCGGCTCCAGCGTGCTGCTCCTGGACGCGGACCTGCGCCGTCCCTCGGTCGCGAAGCGGATCGGCCTCGCGAACGAGGCCGATCCGGGGCTGGGTCGGGCTCTCGGCAACCCCGAGCTCGCGGTCTGCGATGCCCCCGTGCCTTGCCCCCCGCTGCCGTTGTCGGTGCTGGCGGCGGGCCCTCGCGAGAGCCTTCCCCTCGAGACCCTGCATTCCCCCGCCTTCGGCGCCCTCGTGCAGGCGGGGCGGCAGGCCTATCGCTACGTCGTCGTGGATACGCCGCCGGTGGTCGCGCTGCCCGACGCTCGTGCCCTCTCGACCCTCGTCGACGGGTTCCTGCTGGTGGTCCGCGCCGGCGTCACCCCTCGGAGCCTGCTCGCGGAGGCACTCGAAGCCCTGGACCGCGACAAGTTGATGGGAATCGTGTTCAACGGTGACACGCGTCCCTTCGACGGTTACTACGGCCGTTACCGAAGCTACTACGGCGCGCAGCGCAAGCGCGCGGGGAGTTCCGCGTGAGCCCGACCCCGACCCTCCTTTCGTCGCTTCAGTGGCCGCCCCAGGCGGAGACGCTGGCCGCCGCGCTCGCGGTGGCGGTGGCCGCCTTCCTGCTCCGGCGGGCTCGCGTGCTCGTGCTCGGCGCCGGGCCCCTCGCGCACAAGCTCATTGCCGCGCTCGAAGCCCCGGGCCACCCGAACTGGAAGGTGGTCGGGGTGCTGGCCGACGACGGGGAGCAGCCCCCGGACAGCTGCCGCCTGCTGGGCCGTCTGGAGGAGCTGGAGGAGGTCGTGGAGTCCGTGCGCCCCCAGCGGATCGTGGTCGCGCTGACCACCCGCCGCGGCCGGATGCCGGTGCGGTCCCTCCTGGAGCTGCGCGTGCAGGGGATCGCGGTGGAAGACGGGCACGAGCTGTACGAGCGCTTGACGGGCAAGCTCGCCATCGAGGCGCTGGTGCCGAGCGCCCTGATCTTCTCGCCCGACTGTCGCGCCAACCGGCTGAGTCGGGCGCTCGGGCGGGGAGTGAGCCTGGTCGCCGCGATCCTGGGCCTCGCCTTGACGGCTCCGCTCATCGGCCTGATCGCCCTGCTCGTCGTCCTCGACTCGGGCCACCCGGCATTCTTCCTGCACGAGCGGCTCGGCCTGGGGGGTCGACGCTTCAACCTCGTCAAGTTCCGGACCATGCGTCGCGCACCCTGCTCCTGCTCCGAATGGGAGAGGGACAACCTCGAGCGCATCACCTTCGTCGGTCGCTGGCTCCGCAAGTTCCGCCTGGACGAGCTGCCGCAATTCTGGAACGTGCTCAAGGGCGACATGAACCTCATCGGACCACGGCCCCACCCGGTCAGGAACCTGCGCCTCTTCGACGAGCGCATCCCGTACTACCGGCTGCGCCTGGCGGTGCGGCCGGGGATCACCGGCTGGGCCCAGGTCCGCTACGGCTACGCCAACAACCTCGAAGAAGAGATCGAGAAGATGCGTTACGACCTCTATTACATCAAGCACCAATCGACGCGGCTCGATCTTGCCATCGTCTTCCAGACCGTGAAGATCATGCTGCGCGGGCAGGAGGCGGCCCCCCAAGCGAGCTTCGCCCCCGAGCCCACGTTCGGTATCCGCTGAGGAGGAGCCATGCCCGGGGCCTGCCTGCTCTTGCTCGCCGCCGTGCTCGACGCCGCCGCTTCCTCGCCTGCGGCCAAGCCCGCGGCGAGCGTCCCCCCGGCCGCTTCCGCGCCGGCGGGCTATCGCATCGGGCCCGAGGACGTCCTGGAGATTGACGTCTGGAGCAGGCCCGAGCTGTCCCGCAAGGTGCCGGTGCGGCCGGACGGACGCATCTCCCTGCCCCTGGTCAACGACGTCCAGACGTCGGGCCTCACCCCGATGGAGCTCCGCGACATCCTGCTCGCGCGGCTGGCGGAGTACGTGACGGCGCCCGAGGTGTCCGTGATCGTCACCGAGGTCCGCAGCTTCCGGGTGTCCGTGCTCGGCGAGGTCTCGAGGCCGGGACGCTTCGAGCTGAAGAGCCAGGTCCGGCTGGTGGATGCGCTGGCCATGGCGGGCGGGCTGACCCAATACGCGTCGCGCTCCAACATCGTCGTGCTGCGCTCGAACGGCCACGGCCTCGAGACCCACCGGTTCGACTACGACAAGCTGCGGGCCGCGGACGCGCGCGTGGTCAACTTCTTCCTCCAGCCGGACGACGTCCTGCTGGTGCCATAGCCGACCCGGAGAACGAGGCCGCAAGCGCCCAAGGACTCAGGAGAGAGAACCACGCCATGAAGAAAACTGCGTTGCGCCTTCTCGTTTGTCCCGCCTGCGGCGGCCCGTTCCGGCTGCGCGCCGGCCGCACGGAGGGGCCCGAGGTGATGGAGGGAGCGCTCCTTTCCGAGGGCTGCGGCCGCAGCTACCCCATCCGGGGCGGGGTGCCCCGCTTCGTGGACGACGGCGCGTATGCCGCGAGCTTCGGCTTCCAGTGGAACCGCTTCGGCGGCGTGCAGCTCGATTCCAGGAGCGGCATGGGCGAATCGGAGCGGACCCTCGAGGGGGTGACCGGCTGGACAGAGCGCGACTATCGGGGCCGCCTGGTCCTCGACGCCGGCGTGGGGTCGGGCCGCTTCGCCGAGATTGCTGCCGCCAAGGGCGGCGAGGTCGTTGGCTTCGACCTCACGAGCGCGGTCGACGCGGCCTTCGAGAACGTCGGCCGTCATCCCCGTGTCCACCTGGTTCAGGCCGACCTCTTCCAGATGCCCTTTCGTCCCACGAGCTTCGACCTCGCCTACTCGGTGGGCGTGCTGCACCACACCCCGGACCCCCGCGCCGCCTTCGCCCGTCTGTCCTCCGTGGTCCGGCCCGGCGGCGGCCTCGCGGTGTACCTGTATCACCGCTACGGCCCGGGCCACCACGGCTCCGACGCCCTGCGTCGGATCACCACGCGGCTGCCTCGCCGACTGATGCTGGGGTTGTCCGCCGCGGCGATACCGCTCTACTACCTCTACCGGGTGCCGCTGCTCGGCTCCCTGCTCCGACTCGTGGCGCCGATCTCCCAGCATGCGGACTGGCGCTGGCGGTGGCTCGATACCTTCGACTGGTACACGCCACGCTACCAATGGAAGTTCCTCTATCCGGAGATCCATCGCTGGTTCCTGGAATGCGGGTTCGAGGAGGTCCGTATCTTCGACGGCCCCATCCGCATGCGCGGGACCAAGAGCGCGGCCGCCGAGAGCCAGGGCAGCGTGAGCCGGCGGGCGGCGAACGTGGAGGCGCTTGCGTGATCGACGCCACCCTGGGCGCCGGGAGGGCCGCTCCGCGCGGCTGGTGGTGGCCGGAGCCCGAAACCCCGGCGGCCCGGCAAGGGCGGGATTCGCTGGCCTTCGGCGCTCTGCTGGCGTTCCTGTTCGTGCTGCTCATCGCGCCCCAGAACCAGGTCCCGGCCCTCGCCAGCCTGCGGCCCGCGCTGATGGCCGCCGGGCTGGCGGTGGCGGCTTGCCTTGGGGGGCGCTTTCTCAGACGGGAGCCCCTGAGCGTGGCGGCGCCTGGCCTCGGACTGGCCACCGCCCTCGGAGGGTGGGCCATCCTGACCATCCCCCTGTCCTTCTGGCCCGGCGGCAGCGTCAACTTGCTCCTCGACCTGTACCTGAAGGCCCTCGCGCTCTTCTGGCTGCTGGCCAACCTGGTGGATACGCCCGAGCGGCTGCGCCGAGTCGCGGTGGCCCTGACCGCAATGGCGGTTCCGCTGGCCGTCACGGGCGTGCGCAACTACGCATCGGGAGCGTTCGTCGACGACTCCGGCGTCAAGCGCATCGAGGGCTACAGCTCCGGCCTGGCCGGCAATCCGAACGACCTGGCGCTCATACTCAATCTCCTCTTGCCGATGGCGCTCGGCCTCGCGCTCGGCCGGCGCGGCCTCCAGGGACGTGTGATCGCCTTCCTGGCGGCGGCCGTCCTCGCCATGGGCATCGTCATCACGTTCTCCCGGGCGGGTTTCATCACCCTGGTGGCGACCGTCCTCGTCTACCTCGTCAAGCTCCTCGGCCGGGGCCGCGCGGCGCCGGCCGCCGCGGTTGCCTTCCTCGCGTTCCTGGCCCTTCCGTTGCTTCCCCAGGGCTACGTCTCCCGCGTGGCCAGCATCGCGAGTCTCGAGTCCGATCCCACGCGTTCGGCGCAGAACCGATGGGCCGACACCTGGGCGGCCCTGCGCATCCTGCCCGAGCGACCGGTGCTGGGCGCGGGCCTCGGCATGAACATCCTCGCCCTCAACGACGAACGCGGGACAACCTGGACCGCCGTGCACAATGTCTACCTCCAGCTCGGTGTGGAGCTGGGCCTGCCGGGGCTCGCGCTGTTCGTGGCCCTGCTCGTCACCTCGCTGCGATCCGCGAGGCGGGCGCAGCGTGTGGCGAGGGCCTCGGCCGACCACGAGCTCTGCCATCTTGCCGAGGGGATCGAGGTCTCGCTGCTGGCCTTCGCCATCTCCGGGATCTTCTATCCGGTTGCGTATCACTTCTACTTCTACCTGATCGCTGGTCTGGCGGCGGCGGCCGGGGCGATGCCGCCGACCGCTCCCCGCCCCGCGGAGGCGCGCGGGTGAGCGCCTCCAACTCCCCCGCCCCGGTGCCGATCTTTCAACTCGTCACCAACTTCAAGCTCGGCGGTACCGAGCGCCACGTCTCGAACCTGGTGCGGCTGCTGGACCGCTCCCGCTTCGAGGTGCACCTGGCCTGCCTCGGAAGGTTCGGCGAGTTCCTGGAGTCGGTCGAGCGCGAATGCGGCGTCGTGGCCGAGTACCCGATCCACCGGCTCTACGGGCCCGTCACCCTGTGGCGTCAGCTCCAGTTCGCCAGGGACGTGCGGAGGCGGCGCATCCAGGTCGTCCACACCTACGGCTTCTACGCGAACGTCTTCGGCCTGCCCGCGGCGCGCCTGGCCCAGGCGCCGCTGATCGTCGCCTCGATACGCGACACCGGCGATCACCTGAGCCCGAGCCGCCGTTGGCTCCAGCGCCTCGCGTGCCTCTTCGCCGACTGCGTGCTCGTCAACGCCGAGGCGGTGCGCCAACGCCTGATCGAGGAGGGCTTCCCGGCCCACAAGGTCGCGGTCATTCCCAATGGGATCAACCTCGGGGGCTTCACTTCCCGCCAGGGCCGGGAAGCCCTGCGGCGGGGCCTGGGCCTCCCCGCCTTCGGGCCGCTCGTCACCGTGGTCGCGCGCCTCAACCCGATGAAGGGCATCGAGCACTTCCTGGAGGCGGCCGAACGGATCTCAGCGCGGCTGCCGGAGACCCGCTTTCTCGTGGTGGGCGACTGCGAGCCATCCCCGGGGCAGACTTCCTACCGCGCCAGCCTCGAGGCCCTCTCGGCGCGGCTCGGCCTTTCAGGCCGGGTGCTCTTCCTGGGCTTCCGCAGCGACGTGGCCGACCTGCTCGCCGCCAGCACGGTCTCTGTCTTGCCCTCCCTCAGCGAGGGGCTCTCCAACGTGCTGCTCGAGTCGATGGCGGTCGGTGTCCCCGTGGTGGCGACGAGGGTGGGCGGCAATCCAGAGGCCGTCGAGCACGGGGTCACCGGCCTGCTGGTGGCGCCCGGCGACGCGCCCGGGCTCGCGCACGCCGTCACCCTGCTGCTGGAGCACCCGCATCTCGCGCGGTGCTACGGAGACGCCGCGCGCCAGCGCGTGCACGAGCGCTTCTCCGACCAGCAGATGGTGCGCGCCACGGAAGACTTCTATCTCGCCTGGCTCGCGAGGAAGGGACGACGCGTTGCCACCGAGGAACTTCGAGAAAGGACGGCCTGATGTCAGCCGGGGAACGCCTGTCGGCGGAGGCAATCCGGGGCGGCACCGATTTCGAAGGCGCGAGGCGGGCGGAGACCCCAGCGTCGCTGCCGCCCAGGACCCTGGAGTCGGAATCGGCGTTCTACCGAGCCCGCGCCTGGTGCCTCGACGCCTTTCCCACCGTCCAGGACCTGAGGCGCCGGCTTCTGGGCGAGCTCGAGAGCGTGCAGGAGCCCCGGCTCGAATGGCAGAGCGAGGAGGCCGCCGGCAACGTCTATCTGCTCTCGTGCGCCCTGGCCGACTCGACGGACGACTATCTGGCCGGGGAAGGCTACGACTTCTCCGCGGCCACGGCGCGGTTTCCCTGGCTGCGGCCCTTGATCGGCCCCTTGGAGGGGCTGCTCGCAGCGGGCCGTCGTCTCCGCAACCGGCGGCTAAGCGCCCTGCGCGGATGGCGAGAGAGCTGGGACTCGGCGCTCCAAGCCGTGCTGCAAGCGTGGCTCGACCAGGCGCGGGCGGCGGAAGCTCGCGCCCGCCTCACGGAGCTGCTGAGCGAGGACCTGCCAGCGGGCCTGCTTTGCCGCCGCGCGAGGGTGCCCGCGGCCTTCCGCAGCCAGGACCTCACCCACCACGACATCCTCGAGCTGGTCGCGCGCTTCACCACCGAGTTTCCGGACCGCGAGCGTTCCTTGCTCGTGGTCGGCCTGCGCACCGCCGGCTCTTACTTCGCGCCTCTCGTCCGCGCTTCCCTCGGCCTGCGCGGCTACCGAGCGGTGGACGTCGTCACCCTGCGGCCGAAGAAGGGCATAGCGCCCTCGGAGCAGGCAGCGCTCGCGCGCTGCGCTGCCCGCCGCGGCCTGGCGCTGCTGCTGGACGAGGCGCCCGACACGGGACGCACCCTGACCCGCGGCGTGGACCTGCTGCGCCGCGCGGGAGTGCCCGCGTCCGACGTGGCCCTGCTGATTCCCGTTCATCCGAGCCGGCGCAACTGGAACGACGGGGTGGAGTCCCTGCCCCTCGAAGGGACCCGCGTCATAGCGCTCCCTCCCGAGGATTGGTACAAGCGGAGGCTGCTCGAGGTCGAGGCCGTCGAGCGGAGGATGCAGGAGATCTTCCTGGCGCGCGGCTACGCGAAGGCGAGGGTGCTGCAGAGCACCGCGACCGAAGGCTTCGAGCGCCGCCAGCGAGACCTCTCGGACGAGAGGTTCCACACGCGCCTCAAGCGCGTGTACGAGCTGCGCCTGCAACGCCGCGACGGAGGCGCCGAAACCCGCTACCTGCTCGCCAAGAGCGTCGGCTGGGGTTGGCTCTCCTACCATGCCTTCCTGGCCGCCGAGGCCCTCGCCGGGTTCGTGCCGCCGCTCCTGGGCCTGCGCGAGGGCGTCCTCTACCTGGAATGGCTGCCCCAGGGCGACATCGTCGAGCTGCCCCGCGATGTCCTGGTGCAGCGCGCCGCCGCCTACGTCGCCACCCGCGCGCGAACGCTGCGGCTCGACGCGGACCCGGGACCCGAGCTGGACCCGTCTCATCAGAAGGGCGCGGAGCTGCTGGCCGCGGCGCTGAGCGGGGCCTACGCCTGGAAGCCAGCGGCCGTTCTCAAGCGGGCTCGCCTGCGGTACGAGCTGACGCGACGGCCCTGCCCTCTGCCCACCCTGATCGACGGCAAGATGCGGCTGCGGGAGTGGGTCGCCGACGGGGGATCGCTGCTCAAGACCGACTTCGAGCAGCACGGGCTGGGCAAGACGGAGCTGAACGTCACGGATCCCGCCTACGATCTTGCCGAGGCCGTGCTGCATTTCGGCCTCTCCGCCGCCGAGGAGCAAGCCCTGCTCCGGCGTTATCACGAAGCCTCGGGAGACGAGGGCGTCGAAAAGCGCCTGTTCCTCCACAAGCTTCTCGCGGGCACGGCGGCGACGCGGGCCGCCCTGGACGGCCTCGCGGATCCGCGCCTCGCCCACCGGCATCAGGAGTTCAACCGCAGCTACACGGAAGCGCGGGACTTCCTCGGCGCGCAGATGGCGCGGTACTGCGGCCGGTTCTGCCGGGTCGGGCGGCCGGCGGGCTGGGGCTCGCCCCTCGTGGTCATGGACATCGACGGGGTGGTGGACAAGCAGGTCTTCGGCTTCCCCTCCACCACGGCGGCCGGCGTGCAGGCCTTGGCGCTGCTGCACGTCCATGGGCTCGCGGCGGCCCTCAACAGCGCGCGCACCCTGGCCGAGGTGCAGGAGTACTGCCGGGACTACGGCTGCGTGGGAGCGGTGGCCGAGTACGGGAGCGTCGTCTGGGATGCCGTGACCGGGCGCACCCGGGTCCTCGTCACCCCAGAGTCGCGCAGCGAGCTCCAGAGGCTGGGCGAGGCGCTGCGCCGGATCCCGGGCGTATTCCTCAATGACGACTACGAGCACTCCCTGCGCGCCTACGCCTTCGAAGGCGGCCGCACGGTCCCCCTGCCCGCGACCCTCATCCACGGAGTGCTGGGCCCGATGCGCCTGGCGCGGGTGAGGGTGCACCAGACCTTCCTCGATACCACCGTCGTCGCCAGGGAGGTCGACAAGGGGAAGGGACTGCTGGCGCTGTTGCGGCTCGTGGAGCGCCCGGACCTGGAGACGATCGCGATCGGCGGCCGAGCCATATCTCGGGCCGCTCCATCGCGCGGCTCCTGGGGTGCCGCATCGCTCCCCGGTCCTACCAGCCCGGGTTGCTCCACGCGGTGCGCCTCATCGTCCACCCCGACGGCGGCGACTGCGCCCGCTGCCGGAGTTGCGGGACGACCGCCGCCGAGGGGTTGTTGTGGGACCTGTTGAAGGCGGCCGATCGCCGGCCGATGGCATCCCTGCTGCGGGCCCTGCTGGACCCCATGTCCCTCGAGGCATTCGCGAAATGACCTCCGGGCTCCTTCACGAGGTCCTTCCCGCGCCGGTCGAGAGCTACCTCCGCGACCGGCGCCGAGACGGGTTGCCGGCCGTGTTCGACCTGGGCTGCGGCGGGCACAAGGTGGCGGGCGCCCTGGGCGTCGACGCCGCCTATCTGCCGGGAGTGGACGTCGTGCACGACCTGCGGGTGACGCCCTACCCGCTGCCGGACGACTCCGCCGACGAGGTCCGCCTCAACCACGTCCTCGAGCACTTCGCGGACCCCCTGCCGGTGCTGGAGGAGGTCTGGCGCATCGCTCGCCCGGCTGGCCGCGTGTTCATACGGACGCCCCACTACTCCGGACACTACGCCTGCGGACACTACGCCTGGAAGGATCCCACTCACCGCCGCGCCTTCACGTCGGAGTCGTTCCACTACTTCGGCGAGAACGGCTACTCCTACTACACGTGGGCCCGCTTCCGGGTCGTGCGCGTTCGGCTCAAGTATTTCCTCGAGGAACACCTCTGGCCCCGGCCGCACCGGCTGTTCGGGCGAGCCGTGCAGTGGCTGCTCGATCGGCACCCGAGCTTCAGCGAGCGGTTCCTGTGCTACCTGGTGGGCGGCATCGACGAGCTGCAGGTCACCCTCGAAGCGGTGAAGCCCGGAACGGCCGGGGAATGAACGCCCGATGAGGTTCCTCGCGGTCTTCCTGGCGGCGGCGGCGGCTCTCGCGGGGGTGTACGCAGGGATCGCGCGCTGGGTGGACCCGCGGGGCGAGTTCGGGAGCGGCGTCTTCCCGGTCGTCGAGTCGGACGCCCGGGCCGAGAAGATGCGCCTCTTCCGGGCCTACGCGGCGGAGGCGGCGCCGGCCGGCCTGATTCTGGGCTCGAGCCGGGCCATGAAGGTGCAGCCGCGGACGCTCGAACGGGCGACGGGACAGCGGTTCTTCAACTTCGCGGTGGACAACGCGCGGGCCGAGGACTACCTGGCCATCTATCGCTGGGTACGCGGGCAGGGCGTGAGGCCGAAGCTGCTGGTGGTCGGCCTCGACGTCGAGGCCCTCCACGACGACGACCGGGCGGAAGCGAGCCTGCTGCATGACGGCGCGTTGATGGCGACGCTCGGAAGCGCGGGGCCCGCGGAGCGGGGCCTGCTCGCGCCCTTCCGCGGCTCGGCGGCGGCCCGTCTGGCCAAACAGTACAAGGCCACCTTCACGGTCGAGTACCTGAACGACGTCGTGACCGCAGTGCGCCTGCTCCTCTTTCCGCAATCACGGCCCCTGCCCCTCATGGAGTTCGAGCCGGACGGCTACCTGCGCTACCGCCGCTGGGAGCGGGAGCGCGCGGCGGGCCGGTTCCGCTTCGACCAGGACCTCGAGCGCTGCCTGACGAAGTCCCTGGGCCGGTTCGAAGCCATGAAGCGCCTGTCCGGACGCCGGCGCGCCTACGTGCAGGAGCTGGCGGACGAGGCGCGGGCGGAGGGGGCGCGCGTGGTCGTCTGGATCACCACTCTTCACCCGCTGACCACGCGATACCTCGAAACCCGCACGGGCTACGCCGCGCTGCTCGAGGCCACGCGCGAGTACCTGCGCTCGCTCGCCAGCGAGGGCGTGGCCGGCTTCGACTTCAGCCGTCCGGAGGTCTACGAAGGCACGGAGAGCGGCTTCTACGACTGCCTGCACATCGACGAGACGAACGCCGACCGGGTGATGGCCGCCCTCGGTCCCGAGCTGCGCTGATGGTGTTCAACTCGAACGTCTTCCTGTTCGCTTTCCTTCCCGTCGTCTTCACGCTCTTCTGGGTGTCGAGGACGAAGCAGCAGCGCTACGTGGTGCTGGCGCTGAGCGGGTACGTGTTCTACGGCTACTGGGACTGGCGCTTCTGCTTCCTGCTCCTCTTCTCGAGCCTGGTCAGCTTCGGCGCCGGGATCATGATCGACAGGTCTCCGAGCCCGGCGGTCCGGCGGGCCTTCATGGTCGCTTCCGTGTCCGTCGATCTGAGCGTGCTCGGCTTCTTCAAGTATTACGACTTCGTGGCGGGCAACCTGGATCGGCTGGTGCCCGGTGCCGCGCTGCCCCTCCTGCACGTCGTGCTGCCCATCGGCATCAGCTTCTACACCTTCCACACCATCTCATACATCGTGGACGTGGCCCGGGGCCGCGTGCGGGCCACCCACGACCTCTTCGAGTACCTGGCCTACGTCAGCCTCTTCTCCCAGCTCGTGGCCGGGCCCATCGTCCGCTACCGGGAGATCGAGGACGACCTCGAGCGCATCGACGGGCCGCCCCGCGAGGACCAGATGGCGCGCGGCATCGGCTTCTTCGTGGTGGGGCTCGTCAAGAAGGCGGTGATCGCGGACGGGATCGCCGGCTGGATCGATCCGTTGCTCGCGGTCCCCGCGTTTCTGTCCACCGCCGGGGCCTGGTCGGCCGCCCTGGGCTATTCGCTCCAGCTCTACTACGACTTCAGCGGCTACTCGGACATGGCGGTGGGGCTGGGGCTGATGTTCGGCCTGCGCATCCCCCGGAACTTCAACGCCCCCTACCGCGCGCTCGGGATCAGCGACTTCTGGCGTCGCTGGCACATCAGCCTGTCGTCCTGGCTCCGTGACTACCTCTACATCCCGCTGGGCGGCAATCGCAGGGGCGAGGCGCGAACCTACGCCAACCTGCTCGTGACCATGCTGCTGGGTGGGCTGTGGCACGGCGCCAATTGGACCTTCGTCGTCTGGGGCGCCTACCAGGGCACGCTGCTCGCGCTGGGCCGGCTCATGGGGCCGCTCTTCACGCCGCTGCCGGATCTGGTCAAGCGGGCGGGCACTTTCCTGCTCGTGGTCCTGGGCTTCGTGATCTTCCGCTCCAGCGACCTGGACATGGCGGGCGCATGGCTCGCCAAGCTCGTGGGAATCGGCGCCGGCAGCGGCGCCGTGCCGGCGGCCCTCGTGGCCTGGGTCGCCGCCGGTCTCCTGCTCGTCAACCTCGCTCCCGAGACCTGGGA
>WNFL01358110.1_pt1 | contig 17353 bp, 14 predicted proteins | sample 5400361 | NCBI WGS metagenome assembly WNFL01 (sample SAMN13153351, study PRJNA577476) | soil metagenome | isolation source: 40 cm soil on Douglas fir-dominated hillslope | place: USA:California | collected 2013-09-17 | reverse complement strand
GACATTTTTTCTGCATGTAGGCGGAAATCAGTGGTACAAGAACCGTGTTGGAGTCCTGCGCATTTTTTCCTCTCTCCGGAAGCAGATTCCGCAGCAGAACCCGAAGATGGTCATGGTGGGCAAGCCATGGACCGACGACATGCGGCGATTTGTATCTGAGAATGGACTGAAGGACGTGACTTTCGAACTTCCGGGAATCCAGGACGAAGATCTTCGGGCATTGTATTCCACTGCAGCCATGTTGCTCTTTCCTTCCCTGGACGAAGGTTTCGGGTGGCCTATCATTGAGGCCCAAGCCTGCGGTTGTCCCGTCCTTACCTCCGGGCGCCCGCCCATGGACGAAGTGGGAGGCACCGCGGCCGTTTACGTGGATCCCGAAAATCCCGAGGCGGCCGCGGCCGCTGTAGTTCTTGCACTGAACAAAGCAGCTGATCTGCGCGAAGCAAGTCTACAGAACGCTGCTCGTTTCAGCAGTTCTGCCATGATCCAAGGTTATCTGTCTCTTTACGAAAAGGTCTGCTCCGAGGGTTGTTTGGGCTCCTGGCTAAATTAGCGTTCCTTCTTCTCATTCCTTTTCATTTGGGGCTCGTCTCAACATCAGCAGTCCGGGACGGACGTTCGTGAGGGTTCTGCAAGTCATCAGCTCGGTGGACCCTTCAGGTGGAGGCCCCATCGAAGGCGTGAACCAGCTTAGTGCAATCTTAGCTTCTGCGGGGCATAGCATTGAGATTGCCTCGCTCGACCCACCGGATGCAACGTTCTTGCAACAAAGTGTATTACCCGTGCATCCCTTGGGGCCAACCGCCTATAGTTACGGCTTTAGCGCCAAGCTTATTCCATGGCTTCGTGCGAACCGCGCTCGATACGACGCCGTTGTTGTGAATGGACTTTGGCAATTTCACAGCTTCGGTGCATGGCGCGCTCTTCGCAAATCGAATACGCCCTACGTTTTGTACACGCACGGAATGCTTGATCCATGGTTCAAGAGAAGGTATCCCCTCAAACACCTGAAGAAATGGCTGTACTGGCCTTGGGCAGAGTACCGGGTGCTCCGCGACGCACAGGCGGTGCTCTTTACATGCGAACAGGAACGCTTGCTGGCTCGGTCCTCCTTTTGGCTGTACCAATGCAACGAGGTCGTTGTCGGTCTCGGTACCTCCGCACCGCAGGGAAATCCAGAGTTTGAGGTTCAGGACTTCTTCAAGCGCTATCCCGAACTGCGAAACAAGAAACTCGTCTTGTTCATGGGACGCATTCATCCCAAGAAAGGGTGCGACATGTTAATCGATGCCTTCGCCAAAATTCTGGCACAACACCCGCAGTGGCATCTAGTGATTGCCGGACCTGACCAATTGGGCTGGCAGGCAATCTTGAGCCAACGAGCGGAGCAAGTCGGCTTGGCCTCGAGGATTGCGTGGACAGGAATGATCAGTGGTGCAACGAAATGGGGCGCGTTGCGGACAGCTGAAGCGTTCGTCTTGCCCTCGCACCAGGAGAACTTCGGCATCGCAGTCGCGGAGGCGCTCGCGGTTGGCTTACCTACATTGATCTCCGATAAGGTAAATATTTGGCGTGAGATCCAAGCCGACGGAGCTGGAATCGTCAAGGAAGACACGTTAGAGGGTACGTGTAAACTTCTTCAGTCCTATGTAGATATGCCCGAAGGGAAGATCCAGGCCATGCGCGAGTGCGCTCGTGCTTGCTTTGAACAACGCTTCGAAATTAGAAGGGCGGCTCAAAACTTGGAAGCGATACTGTCGCGCCTCACAAATTTGAATTGAAACATCCTCATATGCACGTAATAAGGGGTGCCTCTTCGGCAAGGGCGGTCTTCGTGCCGCAAACGCAGGCCAGGGTTTCGCCAGACCTGTCGTTATCACAGTCAGAAAGCTCGACCCTGTCGGTCCATGTCGCCAAGCGTCATCAAGAAGTGGAAGACCTGCGTCCGGTCTGGCAGCAATGGACCAATGGGCTAGATACCGACATCGATTACTTTCTACAGAATCAGAGAAACGATTGGACGATCCTTTATCCCTACGTGATCTCGATTTGGAACGACGAGATCCCGCTGGCCATACTCGTCGCACACGTGAAGAGTCGCAGAGCTTCTACTATTGTTTCGATGGTGCGAATCCAGGGACCTCGTGCGAAATTACTCGAGATTGTGCCGAACGGGAGGTTGGGACCTCCATCACCAGAGGTCGCTAGACTTATAGTTAAGCAGCTTTCCAAGGCCCTGCGAGATGATGCGGATATGCTCTGCTTTCACCGTTTACCTCTGGAGTCGGACCTCTTTCACGAGGTCCGGCAAATGCCGGGTGTTTTTGTCGGCAAGCGGGTTCCCCACATTTTTTCCTATTCCAGGTTAGCTCTGACAACGCAGCCGGGGAGACGTTCTGCCGCTTTGTCGGGAAAAATAATGAGGGAGGCGCGTCGCAAGGCCTCGAATTTGCAGCGCGCATACCCTGCGAAGGTGTCCTTCAGGTGCTTTTCCAAGCCAAACGAAGTGGATGTGGGCCTTTGGAGCGCCGAGACCATCAGCCTCGCAGCCTGGCAGCATTCTCTTGGCTGTGGTTTTACGGATACGTTTCCAACGGTGGAAGGATATCGGTTTTTTGCAAGAAAGGGATGGCTTCGAATCTACGTCCTTGAAGTAGAGGACCGACCTTGTGCCTACTTGCTGGGTCAACTCCATAAGAAGACGTTTTATTGCCAACGTGCGGGCTACCATCCTGATTTTGCGCACTACTCCGTCGGCTCGATATTGACAGCTTGGGCATTTAAGAGCCTGGCTGTTTCTGGGGCGCACCACATAGACCTTGGAGAAGGGGGTCAAGAACACAATCGTCGCCTGGGCTGTGAAGAGCACGAAGAAGGCACGGTGCACGTGTATGCCCCCACACTGCGAGGTCTCTTGTTGAACGTCTTCTTTGGCACTATGCAGGTTTGTCGAGTCTTTGGCCGTCGTGTGCAGTCGGGTTTGCACCTCGATTGGATCGGTAGAGCTTGGAAGCAGCTCTTGAGTGCAATGAGGAGACCGGAGGACGCCCTTGAGCGCGGTACCGAAGCGCTGCGCAGAGATCTCCACGGCTGCACGCAAACCCTCATAAGGCGCTAATGCGCATAACGATTGTACAGGGCGCTTTTCTACCGATCCCCCCCGTTTTGGGCGGTGCAGTGGAAAAGATTTGGTTTGCTCTTGGCAAAGAATTTGCCAGCCGCGGGCATGGTGTCAGTCATATCTCCCGCGGTTACGGAACCCTCGCCTGTGAGGAGTTCATCGATGGTGTGCATCATATTCGCGTTCCGGGCTTCGATACCCCACGCTCGCTCGTGCGATTGAAATGGCGCGACCTGCTTTATTCATGTCGCGTCCTAGAAGCACTTCCTAAAGCAGACGTGTTGGTAACCAACACGTTTTGGTTGCCCGTCCTTCCCCTCCGCCCCGAACTCGGCAAGATTTACGTCCACGTGGCGCGCTACCCCAAGGGACAAGTCAAATTTTATTCCAAAGCGATTCGCCTGCAAACAGTCTCTGCAGCTCTCCGAGATGCAATCTGCGCGCAAGCTCCAAGATTCGCGCCCAGAGTGAAGGTAATTCCGAACTTTGTACGCCGAAGTGGATCGATTTCCATAGAGCCTAAGCGCCAGCAGTCGATCCTCTACGTTGGGCGAGTCCATCCAGAAAAAGGAATTCACTTGTTGCTGGACGCATTTGTGCGGTTATCGGTTCAGGGACTCCGTGATTGGAAACTTCGCATCGTCGGCCCGTGGGAAGTGGTGCATGGTGGGGGCGGAAAACAGTATCTTGGCAGCCTGCGTGACAAGTCACGAGTGCTCGGGCATTCCGTCGAATGGACAGGGCCAATTTTCGACATTGATGCCCTCACTGCTGAGTATAGGCGGTCAGCTTTCTTCGTTTATCCCTCACTCGCAGAGCGCGGCGAGTCTTTCGGACTAGCTCCTTTGGAGGCCATGGCAGAGGGCTGTCCTCCGGTCGTGTCCTCCCTTGAATGCTTTAATGACTTCATTAGGCCAGGACGCAATGGATGGATCTTCGATCATCGCGGTACCAATGCTGTAGGAAGTCTGGCGGATGCGTTGAGAACAGTAATTGCTGGTGCACACGCACTACAACCAGTACGCGAGTGCGCCCAGCAAACAGCTCAGGAGTTCTCTCTGACAAGGGTCGCGGATCAGTTTTTGAGTGACTTTGAGGAGGTTGTGCGCCAATGAGCGAATCTGTTTTCGAGATACATGCAATCTCGTCACGGTTCGCATCGCCCTGGCGATTCAATGAGCGTGTCAGACTCCTTTTGTGGAGTATTGCGTGGCCACTCTTATGCGGATGGACGCCTAAACCGTTTAATGCGTGGCGCCTCTTCTGGCTCCGAGTGTTTGGATGCAAGATCGACGGGAAACCCTTCGTGCATCAGCGGGCTCGGATACAAGTCCCATGGCGTGTCATCCTCCACGACAGATCTTGCGTCGGAGATCGCGCAAACCTCTATTCTCTCGGTGAAATCGAGCTTGGCTATCGCTGTGTGATTGCCCAAGAAGCTTACCTTTGCACTGGAACACACGATCTGAGTGACCCCAACCTGCCGCTAGTCACAGGAAAGATAACAATTGGAACAGACGCATTTGTTGGTGCCCGAGCATTCATTATGCCGGGCATATCCATCGGAGACGGCGCTGTGGTTGGCGTGTGCTCGGTGGTCACAAGCAGTGTCGAACCGCGATCGATCGTTGCCGGTTCTCCGGCGCGATTTCTAAGGCTCAGGGAATAGTCCTTCGAGAACATTCTTTGATTTCTGTACTCATCTTGACACGAAATGAACAGCGCGATCTGCCGCGCTGCTTGGACTCAGTACGCTGGTCGGACGATATTCACGTTTTCGATTCCTACAGCACCGATGGAACGCTGGAGATCGCGCGAGCCGCCGGCGCTTCCGTCGTGCAACGTCAGTTCGATAACTGGTCGTCACACCAAAATTGGGCGCTCGCGAACATTTCATTCCGGCATCCATGGGTTCTTTACATCGATGCCGACGAGCGTGTTACACCCGAGCTTGCCGTAAGTCTCCGGGAGGCCGTCGAGAATCCCGGAGACAAGGTCGCGTTTCGAACCCGCCGTCGCGACTTTTGGGAAGGCCGCTGGCTGAAACACGCCCAGACGACTTCATATTACTTGCGCTTGTTTCGCCCGGAAAAGATGCGCTACGAGCGTCTGGTCAATCCGGTTTCTATCCCGCATGGGCCCGTAGGCGAACTGGCCGGCTACCTGGACCACTATCCGTTCAGCAAGGGCATGACGCATTGGCTGGCTCGCCACAATGACTATAGTTCTTTGGAATCGCAGCAAATCATGCGAGCCCGCGTTGCTCAAAGGTCGTTCAGCCTCAGGAAGGCCTTCTTCAGTAAGGATTTTAACGGGCGCCGCTTCCACCAGAAGGAACTTTTCTATCGCATGCCCGGTCGCCCAATCCTGAAGTTTGTTCTGCTGTATCTTGGCAAGCGCGGTTTCCTCGATGGTCGTGCGGGTTTCACCTACGCAGTGCTGCAGTCGTTCTATGAATTCATGATTGTGTTGAAGACGAGAGAATTGGCCAGGAGTGTATCTAAAATCCACACCACCGCCTCCGCGCCCGAGCCCTGGCAAGGTCAACAAGAAAGTTTGGCCGTGAATCGTGGGTCGGATAACTGACTACTGTCCGCTGACTCGGTTCCGGGTCCTCCCTCTACTCTTACGAACACTCAGTTTAAAACGAGTTCAAATGTAGATCCGCGCGCTGCTGCTGTCTTTTGCTATCACCATAAAGGAGCATGCAATGAAGATCGAAGGAAAGAGAGTGGTCGTTTGTGGCGCTGGGGGATTCATCGGGGGTCATCTCGTGAAAAGCCTGCAAGCGAGGAGCGCCAGCAAAATCCGTGCCGTGGACGTCAAACCAATTGAGGAATGGTACCAGAAAGCAGACGGCGTAGAGAACCTGTCACTCGACCTGCAAGACAAGCACAACTGTTACTTGGCAACAGAGGGTGTAGACGCTGTGTTTCAACTCGCCGCCGACATGGGCGGAATGGGCTTTATCGAGAACAATCGCGCTCTTTGCATGCTCAGCGTTCTCGTCAACACGCACATGCTGATGGCGGCTAGGGATCAGGGAGTGGAGCGCTTTTTTTATTCTTCCTCAGCTTGCGTTTACAACGGAGACAAGCAGAAAAATCCGGATGTCGTGCCACTAAAAGAACAGGATGCCTACCCCGCCTTGCCCGAAGATGGCTACGGCTGGGAAAAGCTCTTCAGCGAACGAATGTGCCGCCACTTTGAAGAGGACTTTGGCCTGCAGTGCCGCGTCGCGCGATTTCACAATGTCTATGGCCCGTACGGCACCTGGAATGGCGGCCGCGAAAAAGCACCCGCCGCAATCTGTAGAAAGGTTATTGAAGCCAAGCATTCGGGAAATCACCAGATTGAAATCTGGGGAGACGGCCACCAAACCCGCAGCTTCATGTATATCGACGATTGTATTAAGGGCATAGAAGCCATCTTTCAGGGCGAGATTCACGAGCCTATCAATCTTGGCAGCAGCGAACTGGTGACGATCAACCAACTCGTGGATGTCGTTGAAGAATGCGCGAACATTCGCTTGAAGCGCAACTATATGCTGAGCGCTCCTAAGGGAGTGAACGGTCGCAATAGCGACAACACAAAGATTAAGGAATATCTCGGTTGGGAACCTGCGATTCGCTTGAAGGATGGCATCGCAAAAACTTACGAATGGATCGAGCGTCAGATGCTGGTGCCAGCCGCCAAATGAATACAACCAGCTATCAAAAGACACCGCAGACTGAATTCCGGCAGATACTTGGGATCACCTTTTTTGTCGGCAGTGCTCAGCGAGCAATCGAACTTGTTTGCCATGGTGGACTGCTCGTTGTTCCGGCAGCACCCGCACTCAAGAATCTCGCCCAAGACATCGCTTATCGCGAGGCTCTCCTGAACGCTGATGTTGCCATCACGGACAGTTCGCTGATGGTAATGGTCTGGAACTTTCTGCAAGGAGACCGCATCCAGCGTCTATCGGGATTGGAATATCTGGTGGAACTGTTGACGCGGCCCGATGTTCGGAATCCGGGTGAATCTTTCTGGATCATGGCCAATCCGGAGAGTGCTGCCAGGAATCTGGCGTGGCTGTTTGAGCAGGGTGTGCAGGTGCTGTCCGAGGATGTTTATCTGGCGCCCGTGTATGGCTCAACCATCCACGATGAGTGCTTACTCCAGAGGGTTCGCGAGCGCAAACCCCACCATATCGTCGTCACGATTGGCGGTGGCGCCCAGGAAAGGCTGGGGCTCTATCTAAAGCGAAATCTGGAATGGCTTCCCGCCATTCACTGCATCGGAGCGGCCATCGCGTTTCTCAGTGGTGACCAAGTCCACATTCCAATGTGGGCGGATCGTAGCTATTTGGGTTGGCTCTTCCGCTGTATATCCGAGCCGAAGCGATATATTCCGAGATATTGGTCGGCACGCAAGCTGGTTTCACTGATGCTTCGCTACCGGACGTTGCTGCCGGTCGTGAATGCAAAACAGGAGTAGCAAATGATTTTTACAAGTATCGAACGCTTTCGTTCAATCGCCATGAAGATCAGAGTGTTTCTTCCCATTTTTGGCATCTTGATGCCGGTCCCGTTTACAAGCGTGCGGGCGCAGACCGCTTATCTGCCGATAAATCCCGTGGACCTTACCGTTCACCCAAGAGTCGGCGAGGAGGCGCGCGAGGCGCAACCTTCGAAGACGAAACAGGCGGTCTCGTTGAGTCTTTGGTCCTTGCAGCCGGCGGAACAGCCGGCGAACACACTCTTCAAGCTAGGCAAGGTTAATTCCCCAGCGATCGGAACCGTCAACCAAGTCAGTGATTCGCCCCACCCGCCTGAGGCGTTAGCAACGCCGAAAATTGGTCTTTCATCAGACACATCTTTCCCCGGTGGCCCCGAAGGTTCTGCAAACACCCGCAGCACGGGCGAACGCTCCAGCGGAGCCAGCGCACAAAACCAAACCCGTCAACGCTTCCCCAACCCCAACAGCCCATTGTTTAAGGATGCTTGGGGACTCGTTACTCTCCAATCCCAAATGCACGGACTCGGTTCCAACCTTGAGCGAAACCGCCCGGAATTTGGGGCGATTCCTTCTTCAAGGAAATTGTTAAGTGCGAGTTCCGTCCAACCAACGTTAAAGCGGTCCAAACTGCAACAAAAGACGTCTTCATCTGCCGTTGAGAGTGGAACTCTGCGGACTTCGCTTCCCTCTGAGAAACGCCCGATAAATTAACACGGACACGAGCCTGGTTAGAGTTGGCCGAGCAAGCTCTGAACATACTCACTTTCAGTGAAACGCGTATATGAGTCGAGAACCATTAGAAATGCCGGTGCACTCTAAGGCCGGCGACAGCGTCGGTCGACGCCTCTTGCGAGGGCTCGGTGCTATGGCCCTTTCCCCCATAGTTACGGTGTTCGTACAGTGGGTCACCGTACCTGTTCTCCTGCACGTCTGGGGTGCGACCAAGTACGGAGAATGGCTCTTGCTCTCAGCGATCCCCAATTATCTGACGTTTAGCGATTTGGGATTTGGCGACGCTTCCGCCAGCGATATGTCCGTCCGGGTTGCACAGAAGGATCGCGAAGGTGCGCTGGAAACATTCCAGAGTTCATGGATCCTGGTGACATGCGTCTCCATCGTCGCGTTGCTGCTGGCGTCCCCGGCCATCTGGTGGATGCCTTGGCGAGGCTGGCTCCGCTTGTCTAGTTTGTCCAGCCTCGAGGCCGCGAAGGTAATCCTTGTTCTCGGTGCTTACGTGGGTGTTTCTCAGCAGTATGGAGTTGTGGAAAGTGGCTACAGATCCGACGGCCATTTTGCGACCGGGACGTTTTGGATCCTCATTCAGCGCCTGACAGAAACCATGGTTGCAACGGCGGTCGCAATTCTGGGAAGTCTGTTAGCAGTCGCGAGCACGTACTTTGTGGTCCGTTGCCTCGGCACCGTCGCTTACTCAATTTTACTTTGTCACCTGAGCCCGTGGATTCACTTTGGGATCTGCCACGCCAGTATGAGGACAATCAAACGCTTGGTTGCTCCCGCCGCAGGCTTTATGGCATTCCCTCTCGGTTATGCCCTTAGTTTACAGGGCCTCACCATCCTGATTGGGGCGACTTTGGGACCCGTGGCGGTTGTGTCTTTTTCGACGCTGCGGACATTGTCGCGCCTCATCCTGCAATTTACTACCGTAGTCAAAAATGCTCTCTGGCCGGAACTCTCGAGGGCATTTGGTGAAGGGAATGTTTTCTTGGCAAGGAAATTAAATCGCATTGCATGGCAAGCTTGCTTGGCCATATCCGTGCTGGGTGGTATGTGCCTCTGGGTCATGGGCCCATTCACCTACCGGTTATGGCTTCGTCACGACGTGAACTTTGATGCTACGTGCTTCCATGTTCTGCTAGTTGTGGTGGTTGTGAACTCACTGTGGGATATAGGTGCAGTGATCCCGATGTCCGTCAACGGCCACTTCCGCGTCGCACTGCTTTATTCCGCCGCAGCACTCTTTTCTTTGGGCCTCGCTCGGATACTCCTGCCCGGTCTGGGAACCGTAGGTGCGGCTATAGCGCTCGTGCTGATGGATGGGATCATGACCCTATACGTGTTACGGACGGCGCTGGAGTGTACGAAGGATAGCCTGAAGAACTTCGTCGCTTCGCTACTTACGGTTCCCAGTTTTCGGCGCGCGTTGCAAATTGCACCCAGCGCCTAGCGATCCGCGAGATATTTTCAAGCCGCGAAAAAGAGTCCACCAACTTTGCCTCATGAGAATAGCTCTATCAACTATAGGAAGGTTTCACAGTTTTGATTTAGCGCGGCAGATGCACAAGCGCGGCGCGTTAACGGCTATTTACTCAGGCTATCCCTGGTTCAAACTTAGGGATGAAGGCCTTCCGAGACACGCCGTGCGAACCTTTCCGTATCTTCATGCTCCATACATGCGCCTTGCACCACGTTTCACGCCGGCTCGCTTGCTCTGGGAATGGCAGGATCGAGTGTGGTTTGACCGCCATGTCGCCCGCACCTTACCTTCCTGTGACGCCTTTTGTGGGCTTTCTGGAAGCGGATTGCATAGCGGACGGGTCGCACAATCTCGCGGAGCGAAGTATGTGTGCGATCGAGGGTCAACCCACATCCGCGTCCAAGATCGTATCCTTCGCGAAGAGTATGACCGTCAGGGCATCCGATTTTCTGGCATTGATCCGCGGGTCATCGAACGCGAGGAAGCTGAATACGAAGCCGCCGATCTCATCACAATTCCTTCGACCTTCGCGATGCGTACCTTTGTTGAATCCGGCGTTTTTCCACAGAAGTTGAGATTGGTTCCCTACGGAGTGGATCTCCGGTCTTTCTACTCATGCGCCAAAAGAAAAGAAAACGACTTTCATATTTTGTTTGTTGGTGGCATTTCCGTGAGAAAGGGCATTAGGTACCTCGCCGAGGCCTTCCACCAGCTCGAGTGCAAATACAAGCGCCTCACGCTGGTCGGGTCTGTCTCCCCGGAAATGAAGAATCTGACGACACAAATGAGAGACAACCCTAGAATCAGCATTATGGGGCACGTCCAGCAATACCGACTGAAGGAAATCATGAGCACCAGCCACGTCATGGTTCTTCCCAGCGTCGAGGATGGCTTTGGGCTTGTTCAAGCGCAAGCCATGGCATGCGGATGTCCGGTGATCGCATCAGAGAACACCGGAGCTCAGGATCTCTTTACTGATGGCAAGGAAGGATTCATCGTGCCTACCCGTGACAGCAATGCAATCTCAAGTCGTCTCCAGCAATTGTCTGACGATCCTGAACTCTGGAGGGGCATGAGCGAGGCAGCATTGCAACGCGTTAAATCGTTGGAAGGCTGGGAACAGTACGGCGAGACCATGTACCGGATCTTTTCTGAAGCCTCTAGTCTATGAACCCCTTGTCCATTCTATACGTCGGCCGAAATTCCGGGACATCACGCCATCGTGCTTCTGCGCTGCGGCGACTCGGACATGAAGTTTTCATCATTGACCCCGCCACCCTTCTTCCGAAGGCTCGCTTTGCCGCCAGTTGGACATGGCAGACAGGGGGACTTCTCTTTGAGGGTTACGTCCGCCGTCAACTTCTCGCTAAACTTCCAAACACACAGTTTGACTTAGTCTTCGTGGACTCTGGAGAGTTGGTGGGCCCTGCGCTAGTAAGTGAGCTGAAGAATCGGTTCGGGACTATCGTCAACTACAACATCGATGATCCTTACGGTGGGCGAGACGGATTAAGGTGGCGTTTATACCTAGCGGCGGCAGCCCTATACGATCTTATCGTCGTCGTACGCGATTGTAACGTACGCGAAGCCTTTGCTGCTGGTGCTCGAGGCGTTCTTCGCGTCCATATGTCTGCTGACGAAATTGCCCATGCGCCAAGACCGTTGAACGAGGAAGATCTTCGGAAGTGGAGCGCCGATGTTTCATTCATAGGGACTTGGATGCCCGAGCGTGGACCATTTATGGCGCGGTTGGTCACATTGGGTGTGCCTCTCTCGATTTATGGCAATCGGTGGCACAAAGCTCGGGAATGGCCTATTTTGCGCCCCTTCTGGCGGGGTCCTGGTCTGAGTGACGACAGCTATGCTAAAGCGATTCAGTGCGCAAAGGTAAGTTTGGGATTGCTATCAAAGGGGAATCGCGACCTCTCTACTACACGTTCTTTCGAGATACCCTCCCTGGGTGGCGTGCTATGTGCGGAGCGGACCACAGAGCATACCCGGCTCTATGCGGAAAATGAAGAGGCCGTTTTCTGGAGCACACCAGAAGAATGCGCTGCCAAGTGCATGCAACTCATCGGTGATGAGGAACGTCGCAAGGGTATCGCAAGCAGGGGACGAAAACGTTGGTTACGGAATGGGACTGCAAATGAACAGGTTTTGTCGCAGATAGTTGGCACCCTGAGGGTCAGACACGACCGAACAGGTCACAACGCGAAACATTCCGCGGCGCAACACACCAACGGCGGGTGCGGCATCCCCAGGTTTGTCCCCTTGCAAGGCATATCTCAGTTTTCCTATCTCCTTGGGTTGATGAGTCAAGGGAACTCATGTGTGCCGACAATGCTGGCACGGAGGGCAGGATGGATACGACTGAAGCAAGTGTCCTCGATTGTCGCCAGAGACTTTACTTACATTATTATTCCACCCAGGTAAATGTAGGTGGAACAAATGCTGAGAAGCTGGCTCGGACCAACCTTCCTTGGGCCTGGCGCCTGATCCGGCGCACTATTCCGGGGGATCGAGGGATCAGATTGGTTGACTTAGGCTGCGGTTATGGACGGCTTCTGCTTGGGCTTAAATCGATGGGATATACCAACTGCATGGGGATTGACGAGTCGGAAAGCCAACTGAGCGTCAGCCGTCAGCTCGGCCTGGACCGTCTGGTTCTAGACGATGTACAAACCTTTTTGCGCGCCACCCCTGACCAGAGTTTCGATGTCGTGACAGCAATTGATCTCCTCGAACATCTGGAGAGGTCCGAATTGATGACGACTCTCGACCAGATATTACGAATCCTTCGTCCGAACGGCAGGTTGGTTGTGCATCTTCCGAACGCGGAGGGTATTTTCGGCAATCGGATACGCTACGATGATATGACCCACGAAATGGCCTTTACCAAAACAAGCCTGCGGCAAGTCTTGGCTGCCTGTGGATTCTCGTCCTTGCGGTGCTTTGAGGATGAACCCGTGCCGCATGGGATTATAAGTTGCGCGCGTTATGTCCTCTGGCAGGTGTGCAGAGCCTTCTTCGTATTTCTGCATTCCGTAGAAACAGGCCAATTTTCCTGGAATGCAATTTTACTCACGCAGAATCTGACCGCGGTCGCGTTTAAACCGGATACGAGCACTGCCCCTTGATGAAGTCAGAGGGACGCTTGCAGAATATTTAATCGTTCTCATTCTTGCCTTATTTTCTGCTTCGGTGGATTTGTTACCTGACGAGAACCATCGCTCGATTCTCAATCGAGTAAACTTTTAGTTGTCGTGTGATGTCGTCTCACCTATTCACACTTGGTATCGTGGGCGCGGGCCATGTGGTAAGCGCGAATCATTTGCCTGCATTAAAAGCCATGCCAAATGTAGCGGTGTCGTGGATCGCCGATAAAGATCTCAACCGCGCCCGGGACCTGGGCAAGTCTTATGATGTTTCCGCCTGTGACCTGTCTTCGGGTTTGCGGACATTTCCGAAGACCGACCTTATCCTGCTCGCGATTCCGTTCGGCGTGCGAGCACCTTATTACAACGCTCTTTCAAAGATGGGCGCGGCGATCTATGTCGAGAAGCCTTTTGCGCGAACAGTAGCTGCGCATCAAAAACTGTGCAGCGCTTTCGACGACTTCAAGATCGCTTGCGGATTGAACCGCAGGTCATGGGGCCTTATCCAGTTTTGTAAGCAGATGCTCGATAAAGATTTGTTCGGCAAGGTGCGGCTCGTCGAGTTTGGATTGGGAATGTTGAGCGGTATCCCGGCCGCGGCTCACTACATGGCCGATGCCCAGATGGCGGGCGGCGGAATGCTGATTGAAACAGGCGTGCACGGTATAGACACAGTCCTCTACGCTCTGGATGCCCAGGCGGCTCAACTAGTCGATGGAAAGATGATCGTCGAGAACGGTCACGACATCCACTGTGAAGCCGTGCTTACGGTGACCACCTCCAAAGGCGAAAAGGTTTGCTTCAAGATCGAGGTGTCTCGCCTGAAAAACACAATCAACAGAATCGAATTTCAGTTTGACAATTGTACCGTGTTTTTCTCAATCTTTGGTTCACCACAGCTATGGGTGGAAAGTAAAGACCGCAAAATTCGCTCGCTCCTGAGCGACAGAACCAATTTCTACCCATTTTCTCCCAATCAAGTCTTGCTTGAGTTCTGGCAAACTTTCTTGAGCGGAATAGAGAAAGGCACAACGAATTATACTTCTGCAATCGAATCGGTTCTTACAACTCAGGTTATCGAACAACTTTACGCGCTAGCGCCGGCCAGCGAGAGTTAGGATGAAGGCGATCGGAATAGTCGGTGGTAACGGGCAGGTCGGATCGGAAGTAAGTCTCTTCTTATCGCAACGACCGGACATTCGGGTCATACCTATCAGCCGCTCGGTATATGGGTCTACGTTACTGCGGCATTGCGGGTTAGAGTGCCGTCACGGTTCGCTTAGTTCCGCGATTGAAGCAAGGCGGATACTGGAAGGTTGCGATTTGGTCGCCGATTTTTCGGCGCCACATGGAAACCCTCAGGACGTCCCGAAGCTCATAGCCGCGAACATCAGTAGCGCGATAGAGAATTCGCCGGACGCCAAGCAATACGTGTACATAAGCTCCCATAGCATTTTCCGGCATACAGCCAAGCAAGCGCGCTACCGTTACTATCCTCGTGCGAAGCTATATGGCGAGCAAGTAGCTCAGAAGACTGGGCGCGCGGCGAAGAAAGAAGTTTATGTCCTGCGTTTGGGGATGGTACACGGCCTCTTGCAGGCCGTTAGCCACGAGTACATCTCTCAACTTCGGGAGCAAGAAGCCGTCCTGCCTAACCTTCCGTCGCTGGTTGTTTTCTGCTTTAGCATTGCCGAGGCTCTCGTCAATATTGCCAATCATAAAGAAACTCCTGGCACTTACACTCTGGTTTCTGTTCCTGCTTGGAGACAAGAAGAGATCCACGCGTATTATTGCGATCTGGTCGGCTTGCAATCGTGCACCAGAACCGAAGTGGTACAACCACCGACCTTCGGGCAGTCGCTGCGCAGGATCGCTCTTGAGACAGTCAAGCCAGTCTGGCGTGAGATTCTGGGTGAGCGGGAACTCATCGAAGATCTTCTCTTGAACTATGTGCCGGATTTGGCAAGAAGGTTCCGGTCGAAATACAACGTAAGTCGAGCCGCATCTGAATTCGCCATGCGGGATGCCTTGGCTTGGCGTCCCATTCTGCAGGACTTTGACGCCCCTGGGCAAAGAATGTGCAGCCTGTCCGATAGCCGCGTCACCATGCATGAACCAACGCGGGCCGTTGCGGAATTATTGGATACATCTCTGCAACGGCGGCTTTCCGAAGGTCGAACGCTTGATCGCGAGACGGTGCGGAACGAGCGTTGCGGGCCACCCCAGACCAGAGTCTCGATGTCGTGACCGCAATTGATCCTCGAACATTCTGGAGAAGTCCGAATCGATCAAGACTCTCGTCGAAGTCGCATTGACTCAATTCAGACGGTCAGATCCAGACCGGAGTGAGAGTTCGCGAAGGCATTCGGAAAAGACGCGCTGGCCGGGAACGGCAGGGCGTTCTACTCAGCTGCTCGACTTATCGTAGCGCCACCTTGTTTATCATTTAGCTTGTTACTAATCCTCGCATGATGCTATTAGCCGCTTTGTCAGTGAGATCGACTTGTGTCGGGCTACCCGTGGCCGGAAGGGGAAGCGTGTAATGAAACGTCTCCGGAGTCTTCTGCTCATATGTGGTTTGTGCCTGGCCGCCATGACCCAATTCGCCCCTGCCGGGCTGCCCCAGGCAAACGTGCAAGGGCAGTGGAAGACACTGCCATACACAATGCCCATCAACCCGATTCACGTCGCCCTTCTGCGCAACGGCAAGGTTATCGTCACCACGGGGTCGGGCAATTTGCCCAGCAACCTGAATTTCCAGGCCGCTCTGTGGGATCCCCAGGCCGGGACAATCACGACGCAGACCGTAGGCTTTGACATGTTCTGCAACGGCATGACGGTTTTGCCCGATGGACGCGTGTTCATCGCCGGCGGAACGCTGAAGTACGATCCATTCTTGGGCGCGAGCAACAGCTCTTTGTACGACCCGTCGACGAACACCTTCACGGATCAACAGAGCATGGCGCACGGCCGCTGGTATCCCACTACGACCCTCATGGGAGATGGCCGAGTCTTTGTCTTTTCAGGCCTGGACGAAACCAGTTCGACGAATATGACGGTTGAGATTTACACGCCTGGCTCAGGATGGGGCCCGGCGATGGCCGCGCCTTGGCTTCCGCCGCTCTATCCGCGAATGCATCTCCTGCCGAACGGAACCTTGTTCTACTCCGGTTCAACTCCAAGCTCGTGGATATTCAATCCTTCGAACAATAGCTGGAGTTCGGCGAATGCGACAACGAATTACGGCGGGATTCGGACGTACGGTTCCTCGGTGCTCTTTCCGCTTACTCCTGCGAACGGCTACAAGCCGACTGTGATGATCTTTGGTGGTGGCACTACCACAACGCCCGCTACAGCCACCACAGAAATAATCGACCTTTCGGCGGCCAATCCCCACTGGGTCTATGGTCCCAGTATGTCCGCTCCGCGCATTGAAATGGACGCGACACTTTTGCCGAACGGCAAAATCCTGGCGCTCGGCGGCTCCACGAACGACGAAGATGCCACAACGGCAAGTCTAAATGCCGACCTTTATGACCCGAATACCAATAGCTTTAGCCCCGCCGGCACGGAGGCCTTTGCCCGCCTGTACCACACCGTCAGTTTGCTGATGCCCGACGCTACCGTGTGGGTCGCCGGCGGAAATCCGTTTCGCGGCAATTACGAACGTCACATGGAAATCTATTCACCAGCCTACCTTTTTAACCCCGATGGCAGCCTAGCGACTCGCCCTTCAATTACAAACGTCACCTCCAAAATCGGCTACGGCAGCGCATTTCAGGTGCAAACTCCGGACGCCGCAAACATCTCCACCGTTGTCTTGATGCGTAACGGCTCTTCCACTCACGCCTTTGATATGGACCAGCGCTACGTCGGAGTCTCCTTCACCGCCGGTTCCGGCGTCCTCAACGTAACCGGCCCGCCAAATAGCAACGTCGCGCCGGCGGGCTACTACATGTTGTTTATCCTGAACAAGTCGGGAGTCCCTTCCGTGGCCGGCATGGTTCAGCTTTCCGGCGCGCCCGGCGATTTGCCACCTACCGGCACGATCACGAGTCCTGCATCGAACGTGACGATCACTGCGGGCCAATCTGTTACCTACTCTGGCACGGGCAGCGATCCGGACGGCACCATCAGCGCTTACTCGTGGTCGTTCCCAGGCGGCAGCCCGAGTTCCAGCAATCTGGCAAATCCGGGCGCGATAACCTATTCCACGCCGGGGACCTACGTCACGACGTTTACGGTCACAGATAATGCGGGCCTCATCGATCCAAATCCGCCGACGCGCACGATCACAGTTCAATCCGCTGGTGGGGGCGGTGGTGGTGGAATTGACTTTGGTTCCGGCTTTTCGACAACGGG
>WNFL01319566.1_pt5 | contig 17356 bp, 23 predicted proteins | sample 5400361 | NCBI WGS metagenome assembly WNFL01 (sample SAMN13153351, study PRJNA577476) | soil metagenome | isolation source: 40 cm soil on Douglas fir-dominated hillslope | place: USA:California | collected 2013-09-17 | reverse complement strand
TCCGGCGAAGTCGCCTATCCGCGCGCTGGAAATTTCCAACTCGATAAGGACGGCAACCTGGTCACCGGCAACGGCGATCCGATCGAGCCGCAGATCACCATCCCCGCGCAATCCACGTCCATCAGCGTGGCTCAGGACGGTACCGTCAGCTATTCGCAGCAGGGGCAAGCCGCCACCCAGGTGGCCGGACAGATCCAGCTCGCCACCTTTGCGAATCCCGGCGGATTGAACAGCATCGGCAACGGTCTCTTCTTGCCTACCGATGCCACCGGCGACCCAACCGTTGGCAATCCCGGCGGTCAGGAAGGGCTGGGTACCTTGCAGCAGGGTTATGTGGAAGCGTCTAACGTCAGCGTGGTCGAGGAGTTCATCAATATGATCACCAGCCAGCGCGCGTATGAGGCCAACACCAAGGTAGTCAAGGCCGCCGACGAAATGTATTCGCAGGTCAACAACATTACTCGCTAAACATTGCAATGATCTTCGCATTTGCAATTCTGCTCGCACTTGACTGTCAGACCGTGAAAGGCGACCGCATCACCGGGCGCGATCTGGCGGCGGCAAATCTGGCGTTCGCGGCGGTAAACGTCGCGACGGATCTGGGACCGGCTCCGCTTCCCGGGTTACGGCGCGTGATGCGCGCGGCAGATTTGACGCGGCTCGCCGCTCGGCTTGGGATCGCGATCGAGGCACCTCCGGGCGAGGCTTGTTTCGAGCGTCCCATCGCTGCCCTTCGCCCGTCGCCGGCAGCGCGCGTGAAACTCGGTCCACCCGAAGTCTTGCGTGGCGATCGCGTCCAGGTGCAAGTCACCGCGGGCGCCGCGCAACTCGGATTTGAGGCAGAGGCCGCTTCGTCGGGACACGTCTCCGAAATGATTATCGTTCGCAATCCCGAAAGCGGCAGCCTGTTTCGCGCCCGTGTCGAGGACAAAGGAAAGGTTTCGGTTAAGAAATGAAATTCGCGCTGGTGCTGGTGTGGCCGCTCTGTCAAATGCTCTCGGCCCAGGCGCTCCCCTCGCCCGGATCGCTGTATTCGCCGGGCGGTCGGTTAGCGGATTTCACACGCGACGTGCGCGCGGCCGACGTCGGCGACATCGTCACAATTCTGGTGAACGATTCTGCGTCCGCACTCGCCAAGGGCGCCACCAACACTTCCCGCAAATCGTCCGCGTCCAGCAAAATCACTGGTCTCGTCGGCGCCGCGAATCCGCGGCTCGCCAATCTATTGAACGTCGCCGGCGATCAGGAACTGCAGGGCCAGGGACAAACCTCCCGCGGCATGACTCTTTCGACCACCATTTCCGCCCGCGTCGTGCAGGTCGCTCCCAACGGCACGCTCATCGTCGAGGGCATCAAGAGCATCGCGGTCAATTCCGAGAAACAGCACATCGTCCTGCACGGCCTGATCCGTCCGTCCGACCTGACGCCCGCCAATACCGTGCGCTCCGACCAAGTGGCCAACCTCGAAATTAAGGTCGACGGCAAGGGTGTGGTCGGCGACGCCGTCCGCCGCCCGCACTTCCTGTATCGCTTGCTGCTCGGCCTGCTGCCCTTCTAACTGCGTATGAAGCGCCTGATCACATTGCTGGTTTCGATGCTGCTCCCGCTGCCCGCCGCGGCGTCCGGCACACGGCTGAAGGAAATCGCATCGCTCGAAGGCGTGCGCGACAACCAGTTACTGGGCTATGGCCTCGTTGTCGGATTGAACGGCACGGGCGATAAACGCCAGACCGTTTTCTCCGCTCAGGCGCTGACCAATATTCTGCAACGCATGGGCGTCAGTGTCGATCCCAAGTCGATCCTGGTACGCAACATGGCAGCCGTAATGGTGACCGCGAATCTTCCGCCCTTCGCCCAGCCGGGCACGCGTATCGATATCACCGCGTCGTCGATTGGCGACGCCAGCAATCTGCAGGGTGGCTTGCTGTTGCTGACTCCGCTCAAAGCCGCCGATGGACAGACCTACGCCGTGGGTCAGGGTGCCGTGGTCACCGGCGGATTCGTCGCCGGGAAGAGCGGTAACAATCAGACCGTGAATCATCCCACCGTGGGTCGGGTCCCCGCAGGGGCGATCGTCGAAAAAGCGCCCCCCTCGGTCGCGCCGTCAAAGACCTTGAAGCTTCAACTGCACTTGGCCGACTTCACCACCGCTGCGCGCATCGTCGAAGTGCTGAACGCAAAATTCGCGGCCGGCGGCCCGCCCGTCGCGCGCGCGGAAAGCTCCGCCTTGGTCGCCGTGGATGTGCCGGCGTCTTATCTGTCGCGGGCGGTCGAGTTCATCGCCGAAATGGAGAGCCTGACGGTGGAAGCCGACCGGATCGCCAAAGTGGTGATCAACGAACGCACCGGAACCATCGTGCTCGGCAAGGAAGTTCGCATTTCGCCCGTGGCCATCATGCACGGTGCCTTGAGCGTTGAGGTTCGCACCAAGCTTGAAGTCTCACAACCCGAGGCGCTTTCGCCCGCCAGCAAAACAGTCGTGACGCCCGACACCAGCGTAAAGGCCGCCGAAGAAAAAACTCGAAACATCGTCCTGCAAAAAGGCGCGACCGTCGAGGAACTGGTGCGCGCGCTTCAATCTATCGGGTCGACGCCGCGCGACATAATCGCGATTCTGCAAAGCCTGCGCTCGGCCGGTGCGCTGGACGCTGAGATTGAGGTGATCTGATGAACGTTGCCCCCCTTGCAACACCCTCCGAGTCCGGGTCCGCCGAACCGAAGCCCAAGAACATCGCCGAAGCCGCGAAACAGTTCGAGGCGATTCTGATCGCCCAAATGCTCCGCTCGGCGCAGGAGAGCTCGCAGAGCGAAGACGCGACCGGCCAGACCATGCTCGATCTCGCCAGCCAGCATTTCGCGCAGGTGCTGGCGAACAGCGGCGGCCTGGGATTGTCGAAGCTGATCGTCAAGGGCCTGGAACCCAAGGTTCGTGTGGAGGCGGAGCCGTCGAATCCCATCGTAAAAGGTCTACACTCGCGTTAAGAGGACGCGATGACGGATCGGATCAAGATCAATCCTGCGGTCCTGCAGGGCAAGCCGGTGATTCGCGACACGCGTATTCCGGTGGAACTTCTGCTGCGCAAGCTGTCCGAGGGTGCCTCTGTTGATGAGCTCCTAGATGCTTACCCGCGATTGACCGTCGACGACATTCGCGCCTGCCTCGCATAACGTGTTGGCAGGCTGGCCGCTGTGGGGCCGCCAGTCGTGGCGGCGAGCCGCCTTGGCCCGCAGACGGGGCATTAGGCCGGCTTCTCCCTGCCGCGTAATCCCACCTCGGTCTAGTTCACACCCTTCCGCGTCTTGATCTCCGCCAGCAGCTTGTCCACCGCGTCTTCTTTCTCCAGTGCCGCCAGCCGATCGTCCACGCTGCTCTCCCCATGCTGGACCTTTTGCCGCACGCGGTCGAACGCCGCCGCCTTCGATCCGTCGCCGATCTTCATCCGTGCGTCGCTCGCATTCGTAAGCGCGCGGGCGCGACGATGCTGGGCCACCAATACGTCGCTGCGATTCTGTGCCTCCATCAGTTTCGCGTCCAGCTTGCGCAGCGCTGTCTTCAGATTCTCCACCTGCGCGGTCTGATCGGCCACCTGCTCGCTGAAGCTCTCCGCCACCTGGCGCGCCGTCATCGATCGTTCGAGCGCGGCACGCGCCAGATCGTCCTGCTTCTTGTCCACCGCCAGCTCCGCCTTACGAACCCACTCCTCCACAGCCTGCTCATTCTCCTTCTGCTTCCGCATCAGCAGGTGTTGATCCGCGATCGCGATCGCCACCTGCGTCTTCACCTGCAGCAACTGATTCTGCATATCCAGGATCAGTTGTTTGATCATCTTCTCCGGGTCCTCCGCCTTGTCGATCAGATCGTTCAGGTTGGCCCGGACCAGGGTTGCTACGCGCTCCAAGAGTGCCATGGTCTACTCCTTATGACTTACCGTTTTCCGACTTGTCGCCGATCGTCCTCACCTTGCCCAACAGCTCCGACATCTTCATGCCGCTGAGCGTTTCAAACAGCGCCGGAATCTGCGCCGCCATCTCCGTTATGTCGCCGGTGATCTTGTGCATCCCAGCGGAACTGCCGTTGCCGGTCGAAACAATGGTGATCTTGTCGATGTTCGCCAGCGGCGCCGCCAGCGCCCGCACCACTTCCGGCATGTTGGTGATCAGCTTGTCGACCACCGCCGCCTGGTTGTATTCCTGATAGGCTTCCGCCTTCACGTTCATCGCGCGCGCTTCGGCTTCGCCTTTCTTCAGAATGATCTCGGCTTCGGCTTCGCCCTCGGCGCGAATCGCGGAGGCGCGGCCCTCGGCTTCATACACCCGGCGATTCCGCTCGGCTTGCGCCAGCGTCTCGATGCGCTGCCGCTCCACTTCGGCCTGCTTCAGGTTGGTCGCGATCAGTTCTTTCTCGTGGCGGATGATCTCGGCTTCCTGCACCTTGATCTCCTGTTCTTTCTCCACCTGGCGGACCTTCACCGCCTCGGCAGTAACCTGCTGCTGCATGATGTTGGCCTGAATGTCGTAGGCCTTGTCGGCCGTCGCTTGCTGCCGTTTCACGGTCTCCTGATACTGCGCCTTCTTGATTTCAAGATCGCGCTGCGATTCGGCCTGCTTCGCTGCCGAAAGCGTTTCCGCCAGCACCCGCTCCTGTGCGGCTTGCGCCTTCGCGACCGCCGCCGCGCGGTCGGCATCGGCACGCTTGATGGCGGTATCGCGCTCGGCTTCCGCCGTCGCGATCTCCGCGTCGCGCTTGATGCGCGAGATATCCGGCCGGCCCATGTTGGTGATGTACTCGTTCTTATCGCGGATTTCCTTGATGGTGAACGAAATCACTTCCAGGCCCATCTTGGTCATGTCGTCGGCGCAGGTGGTGCGCACGCGGTCGCCGACGAACTCCGGCTCCTTCACCAACTGCTCCACCGAAAGCTGGCCGATGATGCCGCGCAGGTGGCCTTCCATCACCAGGCGAATCAGTCCCTCCCGCTCGCTGTCGGTCTTGGTGAGGAACTGCTCCGCCGCTGTGACGATCGATTCCGGGTCCGATTTCACCTTGATCTGCGCCACCGCTTCCACCGTCACCGCGACGCCCTGGACCGTGTACAAATCCTGCTGCGGCGCCACGTCGAAGGACATAAGCTGCAACGAAAGTTCGCGGTAGGTTTCCACCATCGGAAAAATCACCGTACCGCGGCCCTTGATGATGCGCGTTCCGCGGACGCCATACACTACCAGCGCTTGATGCGGCCCCGCCTTGCGGTACAGCCGCGCGAACATCGTCATCAGAAACAGGATCGCCAGCACCATCAAGCCGGAGATCACCAGTACTTCGTTGGTCAAATGCATAAGCCTCCTAATACGGATCGCCGCTCATTTCCGTCCAGCGGCGTACATACGCGATGCCCTTTTCGTAGCGCGTCACGACCACCTCGGTGTCGCGCGGAATCTCTTCGCCATTCTCGGCGCGGGCTGCTGCTGCCCGGCGCGATCCGGCGCGTGAATAAATCAGTTCGCCCGTTCCCCCGCAGCGGATCGGACTGGCCACCCGCCCCAGCACGCCGATCATGTCGTAGTCGGCCGGATCCAGATTTTCGTCCTTCTTGATTAGCTTCACCAGAAACCAGAACACCAGCGCCGCGCCGCCCAGGCCGCTCATCGACGCCACCAGCAGCCCCAGATATGCCCACACGTTCGAGTAGCGCTCCAGCAAATAGCCGGTGCCTCCGAACCAGGCCAGAAACGCCGACGCTGTTCCAAAATTAAAGGGCGACAGCCCGCCGCCGTGGCCCCCGCCTTTCACTACGCCGCCGTGATGGCCCTGGGTATGAAGGTGCGGAAGATGCAGCGCGGTTCCTAAAAAGGAAATTACGCTCAGCCCGAAACCGACCAGGAATGCGATGAGATAAAAATCCTGCCACGTCATACAGCCTCCTTGCGGAGCGCTCCCGCTTGACCTTTTCCGGGCTTCAATACTCCCAGCAGCCGATCCACCAGCTCGGGAGTTTCCAGAATCTCGTCCAGCAGTACCAGGCATTTTCGCGAATCGCTATGCCGCGCCAGGTTCAACAACGCCCGGCTCACTTCGCGATCGCGCGCGAACCGCTCCGCCCCCGAGATCAACCACAGGTCCAGTTGATCCTCTTGCACGCGCACATCGGAAAGCAGCTCGGTATGGTAACCCTCCGGATCGTCGACCAGGTAACCCGGGTGTACGCCAAAAAATCGTGCCAGCAACATGCGCGTCGAATTGGTCATATGCGGCCGCGCCCCGCTTTCGATCTGCGATAGATAAGACTGGCTGATGGACTTCTTCAGCTCCCGTGCGATGGCGCGCACCACTTCCTGCTGCGTCATCTCCCGATCCAAGCCGCGCAGCGTGCCCTCCACCAGTCGCAGGTACCGAATTTTTTCGCCGAGCCTCATATCGCGATCAGCAATATATATATCGCAAATTGCAATAGTTGTCAAGACCCAAAAAAAGAACCGGGAGGCTTTACCCTCCCGGTTCCGGTAGAACAGGCTTTTAAATGTGTGGTTTACGGATAGCTCAGCGCACAGCCCTGGTTCGATCCTGCCACCCAGTTGCGCTGGATCAGAAAGTTAAGACCGCCCAGGGTCATGTTGTACTGGGAGCCGTTCGAGGCTGTTTGGGTGGTCCCGAAAGTCCACGCACATTTGTCCGCGTTCTCCTGGCCGCGCTTGTCGTACCAGGCGTTGAGGTCGGGATCGGTGGTCGCCTCTTCCAGTTCATGCGCGATGATCGACGCCATCCCGTCGGCGCCCAGGTCGCCGTTGGGCGAAGTGCTCTGAGCGGAACACGCCGAAGGGCAGCGAGCCGGGTTTCCCACGAAGGAGTACTTGATGTCCGAGCCACCGATAGTGGCGCGCGTGTGCCAGCCGCAGTACTGCGTGCAGAAGCCGGAGGTTTCATTGACGTCGGGCGAAGTCAGCACGAAGTAGACGCCCTTCACGTCGCTGGGCAGCCGTCCGCTAGAAATGGCCGAGCTCACCACCGCCTGCACCCCGGCATCGGAGAGCGCAGATCCTTGCGAGTAGTTGTCGCTTGTCGTTCCAGACAACGTAACCGAGTTCGATACATGGTTGCCCGATCCGTCGCTGTACGTGGTGTTGATGTTGAAATACGGCGATCCGCCGACGTTCTGGAGGAAAGTCGTCACGATGTCCTGCGACGTGCTCGACCAGGTCCCATACCAAATGACGTAAGCGTGGGTACCGCCCACAATGATAGGCCCGCCGTGATAGGAGATGTTTTGGCTGGGGCCAGCGCCCGCGGGCGGCCCGGCGCCCTTTTGGTCACGAGTCTCCCAACTGCGTCCGTTGGGTTTTGTGTCGTTGCCGTTGTTACCTTGGTCTGCGGCCAGCGTCAGGCTCGCTGCAGCGAGCGCGAGCAGAAAAAATCTTCCAGTCTTGTTGTTCATACTCTCTCCGAGGTTCCCCTGACCTTTCCATAGAGGAACATTAGCTGAAATGTTACCACGAGCCCCGTCCAGCCACTACTAGGGGTTTCGCCTTAGATTCCCCGTAAGGTCCCCGTAAAAGTACCAGCCCGGCCCGAATTACGCCGGCAGAAACTGCCGCACGCTGGGATAGAACGCCTTAATGAACTCGACCGCGGTCCGTGTAGCGGTGTCTTCGTCACGATTCACGATGGGCACCACCACCCGCACCAACGCCGTGTCCGTCCGATTCAGGCGGATCGAGTCGGCCATTACCCAGAACTTGGCCGCGAATTCGCCCGCCACCACCCGATCGCGCGACTGGTACCAATACATCACCACGCTGCGCGCTTCACCATGAGATACGACAAAACGGCTCACGTGGATGGTACCCGCCGCCCCCAGATCGATGGGATATTCGCCGGCCGAAAGCTCCGTCCAGCCATTGCCCGGCAGGCAGTTCTTGGGCGAATGCGGTGTTTTCCCGGTGCGCTGCGAATGAAACGACGCAATTAAGAGATTGGCCCGCGCGTTGCGTTCCGGCGATCCGTATTCGCGCGTCAACAAATCGTCCGCCTTCAAGGCCTGCCGGGTTTCTTCATCCATTACGCCTTCCTGCAGCAGGCGCCAGCCGCTCCCCTCCATCGGGAACTCCGCCAGTGGCCGTCCCGGAGGAACGTTCTCCGGCCGCATCGAACTGTACAGCAGCGCCGCCTGCAGCACCAGGAAAATCGTCACGAGGCGAGCCGCGCCCGATCCGAAACGCTCACGCATGCGTCGCTCCTCCGCTGGGCTTTCCGGTGCTTCGCTTCCAGATCCAGTTGATCAGCCTGTGGCTGACGAACAGCAGAATCAGCGCGAACACAAACACCAGCCACCCCTCTACCTCGTGATACAGGCCGCGCGCCAGGTCGGGATTGAGCTCGCTGAGCACGCCGGTCAGCGTCACCCGCGCCGAATTCACCAGGATGGCGATGGGAACGGTCAGCCCCAGCAGCACCCAGCGCATCCACACCTTCGAGTCGAAAAAGTAGGCATACACCAGCGACAGGAACGACAGCGACAGCAGACTGCGGATCCCGCTGCATGCCTCCGCTACCGAAAGCCGCTGGCTGGCCAGCTCCAGCACGTTGCCATCCCGCAACACCGGGATTTGGAGCAGACCTAGCCACACTTCCGCCACCCGGCTGGCCAGTTGCTGCAAGGGAAACGTGATCTGGTTATAGACCACCGTCGGTAGCGGCACCATGAACGGCAGCAGCAGTAGTGGAAACGCCAGCGCCTTCACCAGCGGCTTGCCTCCTAGCACCAGGAGAATTCCCACCAGCGTAATCAGAACCGCCGTGCGTTGTAAGAAAAGCTCTGCCCCCAGCGTGCCGATGTAGGCCTGCGCGGCTCCCCACAAAAGGATCGCCCAGCCCCACCTGGCTGGTTGCGGGCGCACCCCCAGCAGTTCTTCGCGGCGCTGCCAGACGATGTAGCCTGCCACCACCGGCACGAAGAAACCGTGACCCACGTCCTCGTCCGTGCTCCACTGCTCCACCAGGTGCCGCAAAATCGGGAAATACGTCACGATAGTGAGCGCTGTGAACCATGCGATCGAGGTCCACGGCATCCCGCGCGTACTGCTGGCCACCGGGCTGTCGGGCACGGAATCTACTAAGGAAGCCATAGGCCCAAATTTTCAGTAGAACATACCGGATTTGCCCGCGAAGGCTGGCTGCTCTCGCCCGCTAATCTCGCAGCGTCGGCGTCACTTCTGCGAAGGTTCCGGCACCGGCGGCGCGCCTGCAGCCGCATCCGCAGTCTTCGCCGGCTTTTCCTTGGGGGGCGTTATGGTCTTGATCGGACTCAGCAGGACGTGCGCATTGCGGCCTTCCAGCCGCGGCTGTGCTTCCGGCGTGCCGTATTGCGCCAGATCCGCCGCGAACCGCAGCAGCAGCTTCTTGCCCAGATCGGTGTGGGCGATCTCGCGCCCGCGGAACTGCACCACCGCTTTCACACGATTGCCCTCTTGTAGAAAACGGATGGCGTGGTTGCGCTTGAAGTCGTAATCGTGATCATCCGTGTTAGGGCGAAACTTCAGTTCCTTCACCTGAATGATGTGCTGCTTGCGCTTAGCCTCGTGCTGGCGCTTCTTGTTTTCGTACTGCCACTGGCCGTAATCCATCGCCTTGGCGACGGGCGGCTCGGCGGTGGGCGCGATCAGAATCAGGTCCAGACCCAGTTCCTGAGCCTTGCGGATCGCGAGCGAGGTCTGCATGACCTCCACGCTGCCGTCCGGGAAGACGGCTCGCACTTCACGCGCACGGATCGCTTCGTTCACGTTCTCCCGGATTCGCGGCCGGCGGGGTGGGTAACCTCGTGGATTCATCGAGAGGAACTACCAGCAGCCGGCGCGAGATTCATCATGACCAAATAGTACCAGAAGCCTGCGACCGGTGGAACCGGTCGGCTTTATGGTCTGTGCGTTGTGGGGCGGACGTCCTCGTCCGCGGCGGACCTCCTGGTCCGGCCCACCTTTAATCCGTATTTAATCCAAAAACTCTGGCCCGATCCGCGCCGCCATGATATTCTGCTGAAGTACTTAATTCCAAGAGAGGAGGCATATACTTGCGTATCGATACTGCATCGGATCCCCAGCGGGTAGAAGGCCTGCTTTCTTCCTTCCTCCCGCAGCTCTAACCCGCAACCCTTTCTTCAGGCCGTAAACAGCGCATAGACGGCGTGTCTATGCGGGCAGTTCTCCTGTCCGGCCGTGGCCGTCCTGACCCCAATTCCCTTTGGGAAAGCGCCCCGTTCACAAGAGAACGGGCGATTGGAAACCCAGGCCATGAAAAACGAAGTCGTTCTCTCACCATCCCAACGCTCCGCCTTCGAAAGCGTGATCGAGGGAATCTCTGTCTCCAGCGTCGTCGTGCTGCGCGGCGCGACCGGCCGCGGCAAGACCACCATTCTCCAGCAGGTGCACGCAGCCTCGGGCGGAAATATGCTAGGTATCGCGCAGTTCACCCGACGTCTGTCCGACCGCCACCCGCTGGCCATCGAGGAGACCTTCCTCCAAGTCCTGGAGGACGCGCTGGAAGGTTACGACCTGGTGATCGTCGACGATCTGCACCTGATCACCAACATCACCGACGCCTGCAACTACCGGCGCGAGAAGGTTCTCGACGCCGTGCTCGCGACAATTCTAAACGACGCCGCAGCGCGCGGAAAGAAGCTGCTGTTTTCAGTAGACGTCGTCGCGCCGGAGGTAATCATGCAGCGAGCGCTCACTTGGCACATCGGCGATTTCACGCCGCTGGACTATCAGGCCGTGACCCGTGCGTATTTCAGCGCAGCGGCGGTCGAGCGCCTCGACTTCGAGCGAATTCATCGCTTCGCGCCCGGAATCAACGCGCATCAATTGAGGAAAGCCTGTCTGTGGCTGCGCCGCGAGCGCGGCCTCGATACCGCGCGTTTCCTCGAGTACCTGCGTTCGCACCACCTCACCAGCAATGTGGAACTGGAGGAAGTGCAGCCGGTTCGTTGGGACGATCTGAAGGGCGTCGACGACGTCATTCGTGAACTGGAGGTGAAGGTCGCGTTGCCCTTCGAGAACGACGCGCTGACGGCCGAGCTGCGCCTGAAGCCCAAGCGCGGAGTGCTGCTCTCTGGACCTCCGGGAACCGGGAAGACCACCATCGGCCGCGCCCTGGCGCATCGGTTGAAGGGAAAATTCTTCCTGATTGACGGGACCATGGTCGCGGGCTCGAGCGTTTTCTACAACCGCTTCCAACACATCTTTGAAGCGGCCAAACGCAACGCGCCGTCGGTGCTCTTCATCGACGACGCCGACGTGATCTTTGAAGGCGACGGCGATCGCGACTTTCAGCGCTACCTACTCACCATTCTCGACGGGATGGAGAGCGCTAGCGCGGAGCGCGTCTGCGTGATGCTGACTGCCATGAATCCGTCGAGTCTTCCGGCGGCGCTCGTCCGCTCCGGCCGTATCGAGCTGTGGCTCGAAACGCGTCTGCCGGACGAAGACGCCCGCGCGTCGATCCTCCGCGAGAGGCTGTCCGGACTCCCGGCGGCGATCGGGGGCGTCGACGTTTCGATGCTGGCCGCGGCCGCCCGCGGACTTACCGGCGCGGATCTGAAGGCGGTGGTGGAGGACGCCAAGCTCGCCTTCGCGCACGACCGCGCCACCGGTTGCGAGCCTGCCGCGGCCGAGGATTATTTCCTCGACGCCATCGAGCAGGTCCGCAGCAATCGCCGCAACTACTCCAAGCCGCGCCGCGCGGCGATGCCAGAGGTGGTGACGCTCGGCTTCAAGGTCGAGTAGCCAGGTGGGGCAGGCGCTGTCGCCTGCCTCTTTCTCTTCCGCCCGCTTTCTACTGCACCGACGTCTCCCCCGACTGCCGCTGCCTCTGAATGCTTCTAACCGAGCCGTGACCAAAGGGAGCGGTCCGTATCTACTGCACCGACGTCTCACCCGACTGCCGCCGCTTCTCGAAATGCGTGTCCAAAAAATCGAGCGCCGGCTTTTGCGGCAGCGGGATCAATTCGATCTTATCGCCGAAGCCCATCACCACGTCGTCCTTCGCACTGTACGCCGGCCACTTCAGCAGACCGCTCCCATTGGGATCGCCTGTCGTCGCGAAATTCACCCAGTACGACGACATCACGTCCGACAGCTTGCGATCCGTATCCTCCCACGGCCGCCGCGTGTCGCTCGCCACGTTGTGGAACACATACGCGATCTCCGCGCTGTGATAGGAACGCCTCCGCGCCGCGTCGGGACCCGGCGGGACCCGGCTGAAGTAATACAGATAAACCTTCGACTTCCCGGTTTTGTTCTGCAGGCGAGCCCAGGTGCGCATCTCCCAGCCGAACACGGAATCGCGAATCGTGTCGGCCATCGCGACCGACGCCTGTTCGTCCGTCTCCGCCGGGTACAACTTCAACACCGTCTCCGCATCCGCGCCGTAGCGCATCTTCGCCAATCCGCGGAACGTCGCCGCGTTCATGGTCGCGGGCGTGACACGTCGTTCTGTTTGCCCTTCGTGAAAATCGTGTACACATCCTCCGGCAGCGCCCAATTGTCGACGTTCGGACCCGAGAATCCACCCGCCTTCTGCACTTCCTCCGCCGGCTTCGCTCGCAGCGCCGCCAGCGTCTCCACCCCAGCCGACTGTGCGAACTTCGTGCCCGCCTTCTCCGCGTCGTCCAGCTTGCGCACGTTCGCGAACTCCGCGCCGCTCTCCCCGATCACCCGCTGGAACAGGCCCTTGGCCAACGGCGTCGCCACCAGCATGTTTACGCTCCACGATCCGGCCGACTCTCCGAAAATCGTCACGCACTTCGGATCCCCGCCGAACGCCGCGATGTTTTTCTGCACCCATTGCAGCGCCGCCACCTTAACCGAACACGCCCAGGCGATAGTTGACGGTCACCACGACCACGCCCTTTTTGGCCAACTCTTCGCCGTTATAAATTGACCCGGCGCCGGAAGTCAGCGAACCGCCGTGGATCCACACCATCACCGGCCGCTTCTCACTGGCTTTCGCCGCCGAATAGACGTTTAGGTACAGGCAATTTTCACTCATCGGGCGATCGGCGCCCTTGGGCGTGCCCGCGCCGCGCTGCATGCACGTATCGCCGAACTTGTCGGCCGTGCGCACGCCTTCCCACTTCGCGGCGGCCTTAGGACCCTTCCAGCGCAGCTCGCCCACGGGCGGTGCCGCAAACGGGATTCCCTTGAACACTTGAACCTCGGGATTGGTGCCTGGGACGCCCGCGATCTGGCCGGTTTCTATCCGTACCGGATCGGCGGCGAACAGCGGCAGCAGGGCCGCGAATACGTAAGTCGCACGGTGAACACGCATGACGAAATGATACAGGATGAACGATGTGGGGCCGCCTTGCCCGCCTCCCGGGGCAGTCCTGCCGGCGAGCCCGCTTTCTAGCGGGCTTATTTTTATTGGTTTTTATTCGCGTTCACGTCCGCGTCCGCAAACGGATTCGTTTATTCGTGGCCAATCAGTCCGTCCGCAGCACCCCGCTCGTCACGCGCTTCGGCACCGACCCCACCTGAATTCGCTTCACCACCTCAAACGTCTTGTTGTCGACCACTACCGTCACATCCTCGCCCGCCACCGCGACATAAAGATTCTTCCCGTCCGGCGGAATACTCAACCAGTCCGGATGCAGTCCCACCTTCACCGTCTTCAGCAGCTTGAAATCCGGCAGCGAATAGGCGGCTACGTACTCGTAATACTTGCTGGTCGCCCACAGCATTTTCCCGTCCGGCGTGATGGCCAGACCATGCGATGGCGACCCCTGCAATCCCTCCGTCTCCTTGTGCCAGCCCGCCGGATCGGGCAGCGTGACGCGGCGGATCTCCTTGCGCGCCGCGAAATCCACCAGCGCGAATCCATGAAAGTCGGAAAGCTGCACGACGATCTCTTTGGTCGACCCGTCGGCATTCTTCGTGAACGCCATCGGCCGGATTCCCGCGCTCATTTCGAGCGTCCACACGAGCGTATTCGTCGCCGTGTCGATCACGTTGATGGTCTTTCCCGGAATCGATCCCGCCACCGCAAACTTCCCGTCCGGCGTCAGGTACACGTTGTGAATCGGGCCCTTGACCGCGATGCTCTTGATATTGGTGAGCGACGCCGTGTCGATGACATCCACCGCCCCCGGTGCCTGCACGATGCCGACGTACACGCGCGTGCCATCCTTTGACACGTCGACATTGTTGGGCCTGCCGCTCAGCGGAATGCGCTTCGTGACTTTGAGCGTCTTCGCGTCCACCACGTCCAGCGTCCGCAGCGATTCCTCGGTGACATAAATCCGCCGCCCGTCGGGCGCGATCACCAGGCCATGCGGCACCTCGATTTCGTCGATCCTTCCGACGATCTGATTAGTCGCCGGATCGATCACGCAGATGTCGTCGCCGCCGGAGTTGCTTTGCAGCACGCGCACGACGCTGCTTGCCGCCCCCGTTTTCGTCCCCCCGCGCACCCATGCGGCCAAGGTTTGCCACTCGGGATCGCTCTGCGATTGCCAATGCTTGCCGCCCGCATGAAAGGAATCGCCGCCCGCCGCCGTCGCCAGCGGATGCATCAGCATGCGGCTCTTCAGCGGCTCGCCCGGAGTGACGAACAGCTTCCACGCGTCGTAATTCTTGCGCGATTGCTCTTCGGTCCACGCCGTCGCGCCCGGCGCCAGCGGTTGCAGCGGTGGGGAACCATGCTCATGGCAGGTCACACAGCGTGCATGGCCCGGGCGCTTGGCGAGCAGGATCGGCTCGATGCGTTCTCTGTAGAAGGCGTAATCGGGCTGTTGTGACAGGAGCGTTGCAAGGATCAGAACTGGGAGTGCCGGCATGCATCAAACGCTATCACAGGCGCACTACCGATCAACGTGAGAGGCGGATAGCGCCGTTGCGGTAATCAATTGTCAGCTTCAGTTGGAACAGGACGTTCCAGCCAAGCACGCCCCCGAATCCGACCCCAAAGCTGTCGCTCATCTTGTCCAGGCTGACCGCAAGCAAGTCTGGATTGTGCTGCAGGAAGCCGGCAAACCGCAGCTTGACCTGGTCCGCGCGCGCGACTGTTTTCACGGTGCCTTGCACGCCTTGAAGCCGCGTGTTGGAGTCGCCGCGCACCTTCGTTGATTCAGCCGCGAGGGCCGTGTCGATCAGATTCTGAGACGATCCGGAATCGAGCAGGAAGAGCCGCTCGGACTGCTCGTTCACCGCGGTCATCACCGCTAGGTGATTCCCGAAACGAAATGCGCGAGAGAATCCCGCCGGCAATACTCCCGCGTCGTCCAGGTCCTCGGCGCTTTCGTCGCGCGGCTGGGGGAAAGGCTCCAACGTGAGGACCGGCCGCGTGAAATCGATGGTCAAGAAGAAAGACCGGAACACATCGGCACCGATCAGACCGTCGCAGACTCCGGTCCGCGCGGAGCGAAAAACCGATATCGGATAGTCCGTGAAGGAGAGCGAACCAAAGCTTACCTGTTTTGCGAGTTGGCGCATCGAGTCCTGCGCCTGGTCATCCCCGAATCCGCTCGCTTCCGTGCTCTCAGTCGTGAGTTGCTCCAGACCCGCGCGTTCCGCGGTCTTGGGCGTGATCGAGATGCCGGAGGCTCCGGTGTCGAGCAGCAGCAGCAGAGAAGTGCGGGTGTTAAGTTTCACCCGAACGCCCACGCCAGTTGGCCGACGGAGGTCGTTACCCACCTTTTCCAACTTAATCTCGTAGCGCTGATAAGGGACCGCGAGCTGCCGCAACTTCATGCTTGCCGTCGCACGATCGAAAGCGACGTGAGCCCGCAGGCTTCGCGCCTGGCGGCTGGCAGGATCGAGAACCGCGAGAGCGCGCTCGAGGCCGGCGATGTGCTCGGCGCCGTGCAAGGCGTTTGCTGAAGGCGCGCGGATCACCGGATCGTCGGGGATATGCGTTGAGCGGCGTCAAGATATGTCCGTTGGCTCTTGAACATCGAAGCCATGCCGTACAGCGATGCGACCCCTAGCAGTGCATCCGGCTGTCTGGGGATTCAGGTCCAATGCGCGGCGATAGAAAGTCTGGGCTTTCGCCAGATCGCCACGCCGCCAAGCGGCCATGGCACTAGCGGTGAGCGCGTCCGCATTGTCCGGCGCACGTCGCAGCGCTTCGTCGGCGATCTTGTAGGCTTCCGCGGGATGATGCGAGGCGAGCAGCGCGCGAACCAGCCGTGGATAGCCGGGCAGCTACTCGGGATCCTCCTTGAGGAGATTCGAGAATCGCTGCGCGGCCTGTTCATAGCGGGCGGCGAAGAGATCGCGCTGTGCGTCGCGAACCCCCGCAGGGTCGACCGCCAGCGTGCAGAGTATGAATACGGAGAGAGGAGAGTACAGCATGCCTACCTCTTCAGCGGATCTTCCACCCATGGCGGCGTCGCCTCCATCAAGCGGCCCAACTCCGGCTCCAACCGCTCCATGGCCTGCTTCATTTCCCACGCCACCTTGCGATAACTGAAATGGCCCTTCACCCCGCTGCGCAGCCGCGCGATGTACTCCGCCTCCGCGAAATCCATCTTGAACAGAAACCGCGAGCGCGCGCCGAAAGGCAGCAGATAGTCAGACGCCGGGCGTGGCAGCCTGGCGATGGTTTCGAACGTCGCCGCGATCACCGCGTCATAAGCATCCTGCAACCCGGCGTCGATCAGCGACTCCGGCGTGTCATACCCCAGCCGCCCGCTGTACGCTTGGCGGTACTGTTGGCAGCGGCGGTGCCGATGCAGATCGCGATACGCCCAAATTCGCGCAGCAGCTCATTGCGACGGGTCCGCGATCTAAGCGCCGTGTCGATCACTTCATTCCGGCGCGCCGCACTCCATCCCCGCGCGGTTTTGTACAACTCCTCGAACGAAACCTCGGTCACCGGGTACAGCAGCGTCGCGACGATCTCCGCGTGCGTTTCGGTGGGCCGCGTCAGCTCGACCATTTCCACCGCCGCGTCCGCCGCATCCAACTTCAGGTTCTGCTCCGCCCATTGCCCCAGATCGCGCCGCGATTGCGCCGCGTGCTCATCCGCATCCACGTGCCGCGCCAGCGTCGGCGCCAGTGGTTCGGCGGAGGTGGCTTCATCCCACGCGCAGATTGGCGGCGCCGCGCACGCATCCGCCAATTCCTGGGCCAGCTCACGCACCTCTGCGTACTCCGAGGCTTTCATGCGGCGAATCTGCCGCTCTAGCGTCCGGATGCTGGTCACCTGCCCGACGCCCGTGGGAATCCCGAAAAACAGCACGTAGCGCGCCACGTCGAAGGCCCGCGCCGCGATGTTGCGTTGGTAGACGTCGGGCTTCATCTCTTCCGGGCGCGGCAATTTCTCGGAAAGATGACCGATCATCGCGCGATGAATTTCGTCATACGC